>Ga0335396_10001597_pt1 | contig 28895 bp, 25 predicted proteins | sample FRY02_FD_205743 | JGI IMG/M metagenome (GOLD analysis project Ga0335396, IMG submission 205743) | Freshwater microbial communities from Lake Fryxell liftoff mats and glacier meltwater in Antarctica - FRY-02 (spades assembly) (version 2) | ecosystem: Environmental > Aquatic > Freshwater > Ice >... | reverse complement strand
GCACTGTAACCACTCAAATGTGGATATTTCGCTCGCAATGGCTCTTGGTTTCTACGCATTGCAACACGAGTATCGTATCCAAAGTTACCAAAATCGAGGTAGTTACCGTCTGCGTTCATTTCTCTATCCTGTTCGTGTGTGCCATTATAGCCGTATCTTGCACTTCCATTATTATAGCTAAGCTCATCAATAAGCATACCATAAGGATAATACTCATTCTTACTCAATAAATCTACGGTAAAACTGCCAATAAATGGGACTTTCGGCATCTTTACATCAGAGAATGTAACCCGCACATTACCGAGATGGTCTTTCAGTTCGTAAGATTTTTTGCCTAATTGATGAGAGAAGATATTATTTCGTATATCTTTAGATTTTATTAAAAATAGTAAACATAGTCAAAAAATCAATCAGAAACTAAGGATTATGAAATTCACTTATAATGATACCTATTGAAACAAAATAATAAATTAAAGAGCTAGTAATAAAAAATATCTTAATAGACTTTGTATAACTATTAATTCTGTATACTAAAAAGATAGAAATCAGAGTAGTGAAAATGAAACCAAACCCTGTAAAATACAAAAACCAATTTAAAGGATGTACAAATGGATCAATATAGTGATTTACAAAATCTGTATTGTACAAATATTGTAAGCAAAGAACTATTATGAAAGTACATAAATTAATTAAATAAAAAGAAACAAAATATTTTTTCACCTATTCCTCCCTAATAATTTCATTAATTATTAAGGACTCTGAAGCTTTTTTAGTTTTTTCATCAATATTTTGATGATTTACAGTTTTATCTTGATTAGTTAAATTATGATTATATAATAATTGATTTGGAGTATTACAAAGTTTACTTTGTGAATGTCCACCTCTTGATTCAGAAACTCCCTTTTCTTTTGTTTGATAAAAATTAAATATTTTGGCAACATTATCAGGTATTACTCTATTTACTTCATCACTATACCATGCAGCAACAGCATCTACTGTAATCAATAAATCAACTTTTTTACCAAGTTCATTTAACTTTCTTGTTAATTCTTGTGCTCCAATACCTCCCAATGAATATCCATATATTATTATTTTTTCGTCTGGTTGTAAGTCCTTAGTAACAAAGTTAAATGCATCATTTACATCCTTATTTGTTTGAAATTCAAATGACCCAGTTGCAATTGCCAAGGTATGTATATTTTCAATTTTATTTTTTAAAACATAATTGTCAACTGTTTTTATAATTTGTCCTGCAATTTTTGTTTAACCTACACTAAATAAATTTGCACCAGAGAATGCAACTATTCTATCATTCCCATCTAAATCACTGTACATTATAGGATTACTGCCGAATGCACTATAACCACTCAAATGTGGATATTTCGCACGTAATGGCTCTTGGTTTCTTCGCATTGCCACACGAGTATCATAACCAAAGTTACCAAAATCAAGGTAGTTACCGTCTGCTTAGCGATTATCCAAGTGATTTTTTGTTGTGTAAATAGCTATTTAACGAATATTACCCATTCCTATAGACTTCATACAATACACCAAAAACTGCCATTACTAGTACTGTTATTACAAAGACAAACATATTGAATCGCAAAAATCTTTTTTTTAAACCACCATAATAATATTCATAATTCTCAGCAAGTTCAATTATATTATTTTTGGGAAATATTCTCTTATAATAATAAAAGTTTAATATAATTCCAGTAGCTACAAATATTAGTAACGGTATTTTTGTATACTTTAAATATTGTTCAGTATCCAAAAAAAATACAATATTTATTAATTTCCAAATGATTGATGAAACAAATATTAAAAGCCCTGAAAACATTCCAATAAACTTATCTTCGTATTTATTTTCATTAAAGTGCGTTGAGTATATGCTTACAAGTAACCTTTTATAACAATTTAAAAGTTTATTTAAGAAATATGGATTCTTTTTTTTCATTTTATTAGCCTTATTTGATTGGAAGATTAACTGTTGTTGCATCTGTTGGTAAGTAATTTGTTTTATTTAAATTACCTCTTGTTGGTGTAAAACTGTGATAACTTTGTAATTCATCTTTAGAATTAAAAATATTAATGAAAAATATACTTATAAGTAATGTTTTTATTAATTTACTTTTTAGTTTCATTTTTTATATCCTCTACTCTTTTATTTGCTTGAATTAATTTACCTTCTATTTGCCATTTTATGGTATTAGATACTTTTAAGTCACCTTCATTTATTTCATTTAATAAATTTTGAAATAAATTTTGATGATCCAATGCTTCCTTTTCTTTAAAACCATCATTTGTGGGTTTATTTGTAGAAATTGCATGATTTAATTCATCTATTAATACTAAAGGTGAGATTGTATTTTCATTTAATTTATTATTTTCTAATGAGTACCCTTTTTCCATATTTTCAGTTTGTAGTAAAATATCTGCATGAAAAATACTGTTTTTATGTTTCATAAAAGTTGCACCTAAAGCTAAATCATCAGTTTTTTTCCAAAATTCGCCTATATTCCATCCAATATATGAAATTGCATTTCGGGTTTCCTGAACTGGTTTATTTTGTGATAAAAAATACATATGTATTAAAGCTTTTTTACTTTCTGCTAAATCTATAATTTTATTTACTGTTGGACTATTCCAACTTCGCAACTCAATTATATTCGCATTCAAAATTTTAATTTGTTTTTCATCCAGATTTTGTGGTATAATATCTCTACCGTCTGGGTCCGTAAAATATATCGGATTACTGCCGAAAGCACTGTAGCCACTAAAATGTGGATACTTCGCACTTAATGGCTCTTGGTTTCTACGCATTAAATGTCTGCCACCACAAAACTTGATACGAAGCTCAAAGCTTCATTTAAACACCAAACCTCCAATTTCTTGTAGGTGTTGTTAGTGGCTGGGCTTCTTTGTGTCGTCATATTAAAGAAACAATTTCAAAGTCACTGTTACTTTCATTAATTAGGTAGTCGGTCAAATCTTGCTTTTTCTTTTCAAGTGTTGGGATGAATGATTTTAAAAAAGGATTAATATCTTCAAAAGCTAATTTTTCACTACAAAATTCCATTTTTTTTATCAACTCTTTCGAGTCTGCTTCTTCTTTTGATTCATTCTCACTGTAGTTGCGATATTGTATATTGAATTGTTCATGAGCTTCAGTAGTTTCGGTTGATTCCAAAATGTAGCTAAATGCTTCGAAAACATAATTCAGTGATAAGAAATTGTCAATAATTACTTTATACTTTTTTTCTTCTAAATTTAGTTTGCTAATAAATTTTTCAAAGAATGGAATCAAAGCATATTTTATAACATTCTTGTCATCTAATTCAGATAAAAGTAAATGGAAGTTATCTCTTGATGTTTGTCTGAATTTATTCTTATCCGTGGCTAGGTCTATAATTTTTTGATATACTATTTTTTTATTTGTGTCATCTAATGAGAAAATATAAATAGCCGCAAAATATTCTTGCAATGAACGGTGCGGGAATGTATAATCAGTGCCTTCTTTATTTAATATTCCAATTGCTACTTGTAAGTCGTTTATAAGTTTTTCGTTATCGAAAATTATATTTTTCTTTTTTTCTTTGATATATTTAAATTTATCATCTAGGTAAATACCACTGAATATAAACTGCTCATCAAAGTATGAAAGGAATGAAAATAGTTTCAAAATTTCTACAATTTGTTCTTTTGAAAGACCACTTTGCTTTTCTCTAACAAAAGCTAGTTTAGACATACTGTCATGAACGGAAAATAAAGCATCAAAAACCTGACTATAGAATTCACTTCTTTTTTGTGGAATGCTTGAATATGATTGAAAGGTTAATATAAACATTGACAATAAAAGGGGATTACTTAAAAAACTTTTATATGAAATGTTCTCTTGGCTATTTACAGCTTCAACGATTTTATCACAAAGTTCTTTTTCTCCTACAGGAATTTGTTTTTTAATAAAATTGTTGATGTCTTTATTTGATAATTCACAAACCTCAAAATTGTGAAATAATGGAAGCAAATCAATTTCTGTATATGGTCGAGAAGTAAGTAGATAATGATTTTTGTTGTAGAGCTTCACAAGGTCATCAATTTCCTTAGTTAATTTTTCCTTTTTTGTAGAATTGATTTCATCATATCCATCAAGAAAAAACACGAAGTCCCCGGAATTCATTAATCTCTCTATGATTCTATCATGCCTTGCAAGTCGGCTCAGTTTAAAAATACGGTCTTTTATAAAGTCAACAACCGTCCCATTGTAATCATTGAGGTACCTTAATTCTACTTTTATTGGAATTTTGAATTTCGAATCAATTGAATTTAAGAATAGATATTTTACAATTGTACTTTTCCCACTACCTGCATTACCAATAAGAGTGATAAATTGGCTTTTATCAAACAAATCACCTATTGAGCTAGTTGATATTCTTTTGGAATTGTCTTTAAATTCTATTCGTCTATCATTTCTGCCACAAGGTGTTATAAAGAGAGGTTGGTAAAAATCTTTTAGATTTTTAGGCTGAACTCTATGTAATAAAGTTTTGGTGGAAAAATTCCTATTATACTCTTCTTCCTGATATTCAAGTATACAGTTGTTTACTACTTGCTTTACTTCCTCCCCAAATTCCTTTACTAAGTTTTCAAAAAGACCCTTTAGTTTCTCACCTACTACTGTTGATATTATTGCCATGTTGTTTGATTTGTATGTTTTTAAATTTTGCCTATAACATTCGTATTAACGCATTACTAAATTTAGAATTAGATAAAATAATTCCGTTTGCTAAGCAACAAACTTTCTGTAACCACAAAACTATCTGCGGAGCACGAAACCCCGCCTATTGCAAATGTGCTGTTAAAAGTAGTGCTTTTGTCTGTCAGCATATATTTATATCATAGTTGTTTCTCGTTCTTCTAAATTTTTAATGTAGCACTCTAAATTCCCTTCTATTTTGTCAAAAACCATTGGCAAATAAAGTGAAATGGACTGCATTGTCAATTCAGTTGTCAACGGAAAATCGTGGTAATTATTCAAATGTGTTTGGATTGAATCAATTTCGTCTTGTCCGATATTTTCAAATGGGTCGTTGAAAACATAGTCGTGAAATGAAGAAAGGTGAATAAACGCACAACCAAATTTATATATCGATTCTGTCCAGCCGTTAAGAGTGTCGGCTAATTCAACCATTTGTTTGTCGGTCACATTAGCGTTTGTTCTAAGTTTCCATTTCTTTCCAGTTAAGGTCAGATTTATCAAATGCTCCCGTTCTTCAATTGTTTGGCTTAACAGGAAAATTACTCTTACTATTGAGTCGAGTTCTTGTCTTAAAACAGACATTACTTGTCCCGTTAAACCAGCTCTTGAAAGCAAACCAATTGCTTGTTTATTTTCTTTAGAACGTTGTCGGACGATATTACAAAACTGCTCTGTATTGCCCATAATTAATTTGAGTTATACCGATTTTTAAATTCCGTTGTTAATATCTCGTCCAAGGTGTAGAAAATTTTAGGAGGATAAGTCTTCGTTTCGCAGTTTAAAGAGAACTTTTTTTCATCACCATTTATGCCACAACAGCCGGGTAAATACTTTTGTGTTAAGTAATCAATAGTATAAAACATTATCGGGTCATCTTTCCCATAGCATTCAATGACAATCTTATTTGAATCTTTACTAGTGTATATTTTAAAAGTAAAAGGTCCTTTTGTTCTGGTGTATTTGTCATCTAAAATTGCCTCTTCAAATATTTCAAATAACTTTTCGGTCTGTGTTTTGTTCATCGTTTATTTATTTACGCTTTTGTTATTATAGCATTACTGGTAACATTTTGCAGCTACAAGAAGTTGGCGATTGCTAAGCACCAAACTGTCTGCCACCACAAAACCTAATTATTTATAATTATACTTTCCACAAAAACATGAAATATTAATTAATTTAACAAATATTTTTATAATAATTGCTTCTTAAATAATTTTCACCAAACCGATGTTAGCGGTTCGCTGTTTCTTCTGTCAGCACTTCTATAGTAATTACTGTGAAGGGCAGTTTATCAATATCTCTGATAATAATCACGGCGGTAGTGTCCTCATTATGTTCACTAAAAATATTCAATCCTTCACCAGGATATAAACTGTCATGGCCGTGATGAATAAGTATATTTTCAATATTTACTTTTTCTTGCAAATTTGTAGGACCGCCGAATGACGTACTAAGGATTGAACCTGTTTCTTGACCTTTGCCATTGTATAGTTTCTTGATAGATACTTTCATTATTCTTTTTTTTAGTTATGAATTTATATTTAAAAATGACCGCTAACACTCCGCAGCTACAAGAAGTTGGCGATTTCGAAGCACCAAACTGTCTGCCACCACAAAACCTAATTTTTTATAATTACACTTTCCACAAAAATATGAAATATTAATTAATTTAACAAATATTTTAATAATAATTGCTTCTTAAATGATTTTCACCATTATGCCATTAGTACAAGTTTTTATATCACTTATTTTTACTTTCATTTACTTTCATTTACTTTCAAAATCTTTATTCTCTTTTTGTTGAGAAAGAATTAGTCCCAATGAACTGCTTTTTGTGAAATAAGCCCAAGCCCAATTGATAAAAATAATAAGTTTGTTTTTCACATTTAATATTAGCATCAAGTGAACAAATATCCAAACTAACCATGCAAAAAAGCCTTTAAAATGAACGAATGGTAAATCTACAACTGCTTTGTTTCTGCCAATAGTAGCCATTGAGCCCAAGTCAACGTATTCAAAGTCTTTTGTGAGTTTGTTTTGCTCTAAGCTTTTCAAATTCTTTGCCAATAATTTCGCCTGATTGATAGCAACATTGGCGAGTTGTGGATGAGCATCAGGATAGAAAGGAGTTTCCATATAAGCAATATCACCAAGTGCAAAAATATTTTCGCTTTCAAAAACTTTATTAATTCGGTTTACTTTTAGTCGGTTTGAGTAGGATATTCATGCGTTTTGGGCTCTCTGTTCCATCTTCTTGCTACTCTTGGGTCGTAGCCAAATCCACCAAAATCTAAACTATTGCCCTCGTCTTTCCATTCATCGTCTTTCTCTTGCCCACCAAAGCCATACCGATGCCCAGAGCTCTTAAACATCTCCGGCTCCACCATTCCAAACGGAAGGTAAGAAGTAGCACTACGAACATCCGCGATAGGTTCAATCTGTTGAAATATTTAAACTTTTATTGTAAATCAATAGTGAGTTTATATAATCTGTATCAAAATTAATAACTCTAATCTGATTATGTTTATACTTGTCAACACCATTCCATGTACCATTTACATTAAGAGTTTGTATATATAAATAATCACCCTGAATTTTAATAAACTTACCAATATAGTATTTTGAATCATCTTTTAATTCAAAACCAAATGCAATATATTTATTTGTTATTTCCTCCAAAATCAGACTTAAATTATCAGAAAGTAAATCATTATTCTCAAAGTTGTTGCCTTTAAGTTTTAATACTTTTTCCGTAAATATCTCATTTTCTTCGTGCTTAACTTTAAGAACATTTTTAGATTTTAATATTATATATCCATCAATAATATAATCAACAATATTATGCTTTAATAAAGTAAAATCATTATTAAAATCAACAAGAATTCCAGAAATTGTATTTTTTCTATCTCTATATTTAAGAGTAAGAAGCTTTCCTATTAGTTCAATTTTCATGCACAATTCCTTTTATTTCTTTGTATTATTATTTGGTTGCCAATCATCTGATTGCCTTTTTTTGTCAGTATGTTTTTGTTATCATACTATATTTCTATTTATTATTTTATTATCCACCTGTTTTAACTTGCTCTTTTGCAGGTGAAGAAGGTGTTGGACTTTCCATTCTTTTTTTATCTGTAGGTTCTGCATCAGTCTTTTTATATATTTTATTCCATTCTTCAGTACTTCACCACCGCAAACCGCCAATGCTCCTCACTTCCATAAATATTCCACTCAGAAAATTCGTTATGGCTAAAGTTTGCTTCTGGAAAATAGTCGCAAGCCTTGAAGGTGCTGATTACTTCGCCATTCGCATCACGAATGTAATAGGTCCCACTCGAACCAAAATCCCGCAAAATAGGTATTGCAATTAGATTAGTTGAGGTATTTAGTTGGATAAAAACATCTAAACTTGGTCTGTAATTTAATTTTGCAATTCTTTTTCCCATTCCATCATATTTATATATAATGTAATGAGTAAATGTCCTAACTATTTTCGTATCAATAATTTGGTTAGTTTGAATTTGGTACAACCGAGCTTTCAAAGCAGAAGACCAAGGAACATCAGACTTAGTAACGATAAAAACCTTACCATCAGCCGTCCAAGTTATCTCTGAAATATTCTCTGAAATATCTTTTGTTAGATTGCCGTCATTATCATAAGTATAATTATCAGTGGCTTGGTTTTCCAAATCCAGAGGATATGCTGAAAGTCCTGCAATATCACCGATATGGTCAAGTTTATTATTTGTTGGCAGATAATTGTAAGTTAAGTTATCATACATTTGATTTGTAACCAAACCAGAACACTGTAATTTTGTTATATTACCATTTGGATCATACTTATAACATCATAATATGCTTATTTTACTACTAATTAGGAGTTATAATCAGTGGATTTAAAGTGATTAATGATAAAATTACAGATTAAAATGTTTATAAATCTAAACATAAAACTTAAAGTTATATTTTCAAACTATTAAATTAGCGATGTGTATCACTCATCATCTTTTCAATTAAAAATACACTTCAATCATTATTTACAATTATTAAATAAATTAGAAAAACGACTATATAATATGACTAACCAAAATCTTCTTATATTTTTTGCCCATACCAAGAGTGTAAGCAGTGTTATTTTTCATAATAACTTCACCTTTTCCTAAGTTACTAATTTCAGATTTTAATTCTTGGAATTCATTACCATTTACTCCGAAAAAGTCTTTTATAATTTTGTCAGATATTGACTGCTGTTTCATAATCAAAGGATATTGAGCATTTTGATAGAAATCAAAGTCTTTTGTTTTATATGAATCCATACTTTGGGTAGCAAAAATAATACTTAATCCTTTGTTCCTTCCTACAGCAATTAAATTTCTTAATGGTCTATTATCAAATTCAAGCATATAATGAGCTTCATCTATGACTGTAAAATGTCTTATTTCAACACATGTATCACTTTTTGTTTGTGAAGAAAGTTTCTCGTATTGATTATTTAATGCAGAGATAGTAAAATAAACTATTGCTTTAGCAATGGCGCCATCTTTTGGGAATGCATCAAGTTTAATAATGAAGTTATTGTTCACTATATTCTTATTTTTATCAAAAGAGAATAGTTCTTGTCTCATTAACTGACTTAATAAAGATTTGATAGAATCCATCTCTTCTTGCTTATTAGGTTCTTGTAATTCAGTATAATTATCATATATCATTTTAAAATCGATTGGAGCTTGTACGTTACTTTTATAACTATTAATAACAGCTTGTGATAAACGATTACTCATAATTGCACTTATTGATGTTTTGTCAATTGCTAATAAAGCTGAAGTTAGTTCAGTAGCATATAAATCAATTTCCTTTTGAGATCCTTCTGTAAAATCTTTAAAAGGTGAAAAAGGCAATGGTTCTAACATTGGGTCAATAATTACTTTTCTATCAACTTCAAACTTTTCAAGCCAAAGATTATTTTCTTCATTCGAGAACTCACCTTTATAATCAAAAAGTAAAAAATTAATAGGATAATTAGATTCTACGGTTGCTTCTCTTATCTGATTAATCAATAAAACAAGTAAATTTGTTTTACCTGAACCAGTGCTACCTGATATAATTATTTGTGTATTTGGTATACTTAAACTATTTATATCTAAGTATGCGGCTATATTATCTTCAAAGTTACCAATTTGAAGATTAACCAATGGTATCTCACCTTTAGAATTTAATGTATTTATATTAGCTGGTGAGTTATTTAACCAATATTCTAAGTTATTTAAATCTAATAGGAATTCACATCCTCTTATCATTTCTGAACATACAATTCTACTTTTTATGGTATTGTCGTTCCAATCAACACCTAGACTATTCCATCTTATTTTTAGCAATGAAGACCACAAATTTGGGAAATCATTTCTTAAGAATACTGTATCGTGAATATGACTATTTGAGAACTTTAGCGTTTCTAAATCTGTTGTGCTTCTTTCAATTTCTTGACATAGACCAACCATTAAAGTTAGTCTTTGTAACAGATTTTTTGTAACATTTACTCCACTAAGACCATCTAAATATTCTTCTAAATTAATTCTTTCTTCTAACTTATGTTTTAACTGACTAATAAGTGGTGAAAGTTCTTCTACATCTCTTATATTTAATAATTTTACAACTTCCATTATATTATCTCCTTACCAAAATATCCGTCAAATACTTCTGATTTCTGAAGCAGTATATCACGTTTAACAGTATATGCTCTGTTGATAAATACTTTTAATTTTTCTAAATCTTTATTAACTCTAATTTCTGAATCAGAACTTAATAAAATTGTTTGATGTGATAATTGTGGAAAATAATTTTTTAATACTGTTTCTCGACTTTGCTCATCAAGAACTCCCATTACGGTATCAATCATTACTGGTGGATTATAATCTCCATATTTGTGTAATGCTTTTAAAAGACACTGAACTACCATTTGTTTTGAGGCTGTATTTAGGAGATTCAAAGATATTTCATTACCAGTATTGTGATACATTTTGAAAGTAAAATCTTTCATATTACTACCAAACTCTACCTTAGATATCACATCTTTATAGGGTATTAAGTTAATATTCAAATCTTTAACTAATGTTTCTTCTAACTTTTTCTTTTTATTTAAAAGTAATTGTTGGATACATTCAATAAAATATGGATTTAGTTTTTTTACTAAGTCATAAATTGGGTCTGGTTCTGTTTCTTCATTTATATCAAATTGGGCTAATTCCTTTTCTATTTTTTTTAATTCTTCGTTAAGAGTTTTTATTATAATTTTAGTCTCATTCAAATTATTTTGAAATCTATCGTACTCTTGAATCATACTATAGTCATTAAATGAAATTTGTTTAGATAATTCATCAATTAAATTTTTATTTTTTTTAATAGAATTGAATGAATTATTAAGTTCTATTTGTGATAATGCAAGATAAGGAAACTGATTATTATGTTGTGAATTTACAAGTTTATTCATTGCCATAACTTCATTATTATCATATAATTCAACGTCAGAAATATTGTTTATTCTTTTTGGTTGATTTATTACAAAATCAATAATCTTACTTATATCAATTTCATTTATTATTAAGTCATTATCTTTTAAGTAAGATATTGTGTCTATAACTATTTTTTCTGTGGTTTCTTTGGAAAGAAATTTACCAGTTTTTATTTCTATTTCTTTTATTTTGTCTAATATTTCAGAGATTTGATTTTTGAAAGTTAATGCCAGCATAGGCAAACCAATATTGAGTTCTAATTCTTTTACAAATGATTCGAGACGGGTTTTATAAATACTTTGACTTTTTTTATAAGATTCGTTATCAGAACGTAGCTTTGCTATTTTTTCTTTTAAACTTTCTTCTTGATTAAATCCACTCTTCAATTCATTATAAGTATCTTTCTTATTTGAAAGGTAAGTTTCTAAATTAGCTATAATATTTTGCTTAGATTCAATTTCATTTGATACATTTTTCTTATTTGTAATAATTTTAATATATTCTTTTTTATCTTTCTCAGCTTTAAATTTTTGAACTGTCATATTTTGATAAACATCATCGGCTGATTTTGCAAGTTGATTATATTTATTAAAACCCATTACATTTTCAATGTTTTCTTTAATTACTTTTGCTAATTGGTCATCTTTAAGTAAAGCACCTGACTCCATTGCATCAAATAAAAAGTATTTACTCAATTCCTTTGGCAAATTTGCTCTTATAATTTTATTCACATCACTTTCTGCTTTTTGTCTTATTTTGTGTGGTTCAGATGAATTATAATTAAAGATGTTACCATCCATATTTAATTTAACATTCTCAATTACTTCTCCAGCTTGACCAATTTTATATATTCGAGTTAATACATAATTGTATAACTTATTTAGTACTTCGCCACTGAAATGGATTTCTAATGTTATTTGCTTATCTAAAAAGTCTTTATTGCCATTATTAAAAAGTAAATCAAATTCGTACGATTTAGAAATATTTAATCCATAAAGTGCACCATAAATAGACTCGAATAACGTTGATTTTCCACCACCATTTTGACCTCCAATTAGTATAATTGGTTTATCAGGGGCAGGTTCTAAATCCATATCAAGATTTAAGTATGTTTTGAAGTTATATGCTTTTATTCTTTTGATTATCATAATACTAAGCTTCCTTAACGGTTTATTTTTTGTAAATGCTCTTCAATAAGTTTAGCTATTTCTTTTTCTTCTATTTCAGGATTTTTGACTTTTTTTTCATGAAAATTCTTTAGTAAGCTCTGTACCCAATCGAAATCAATACCTTGCTCTTTTGCAATAATTTCTAAAATAGCAAGATCATCTTGGCGAATACCTTGATGAACAAATGTAACGTCTATGCCTTTATTATTCATTTTCTATTTCTCCTTTTTATTTACTGATTTTGACAATATCAAAAAAAGCCCAATTGCTTACATCATAATTATTCTCAATTTTTAATGAAGGGTATCTCCAAGAACCATTCTCTTTAACTATTACACCTCCAATTGCTATTCTATTAATTTTAGCAATGTAATCTATTAAAGCATTATGTTTAAAAACCATTTCAGGGTCGCTACCTTTTGATTTTGTATCAAAAAAGCCCAATGTTTGATTTGTAAATAAAATAATAAAATCTATATAAAATAATGATGTTTCACCTTTACTATTTATATAATCAATTGAAAAATCTGATTTATTTTCTACACCATTTTTATACCACCAGTCTAATTTATCTTTATGCTGCTCTAAATATTCTATAAACTCTAATTCTACATTACTATCGGCAAATAAACCTTCACTACGTTTGGATAAAAAAGTTGGATTCAGTACGTGTGCTGGTGCTTCGTATAAAGTATATTTATCATTATAAATTTTAAACTCTGGTACATCCCAACTAAGTTTTTCTACCTTACGTTGAGTTTGTTTCTTCATAATTTCAAGAAACTTTATATAAATTACAAATGATTCATTAATTAAGTCAATAAAAAATTGTTGGTTTGATGGATAAAGCATTATTTTGATTGCTGTTGTCTCATATAAATTAAAATATACCTCAAACATGTAAATTAATGCTCCTTCTAAAATTGGAGCCGAATCAAACTTCGCAAATTCTCCACTATTAAGCCAACAAAACTGCTTAAATAATATTGAAAGTTCATTTTGAGTTTTAGCAAACTTAGCTTGATGTTCTATTTCTACTCTTATTATTTCTTCTTTTAATTCTAAGATTTCTATATCTTTAGGTATTGGTATTTGAATATTATTAATGTCAATTTCAATAAAGTGATTTTTTAATTTTTCAATATTTTCTTCAAACTTACCACCAACTTCATATTTAATTACATCTATTTTGTTTTCTAATGTTTCAAATAAAATCCTTTTATACTTAGAGTTCAAACGGTTACGTATAATTTTTTTATTTATATGTGATGACTGTAATGATAATGGGCTGTAATTTTTAATTCTCTCTGCTCTTTGGTCTAAAAAATAATCCATGTCATCTTTCACAATTTGGATAATATCTTTACTGAGATTTGTATATACATAACCTATATTTAAAGCATTATCAAAATAATGTTTTTGTTCAGCCATTCTTAATATTCTACCAACCGTTTGAATTGTGAAAGATTCTTGTTTCAGCTCTCTAAAAATTAACAATACCGAAGCTCTGGGACAATCCCAACCTAAAGCAATAGCTTGTTTGAATATTAAAACTTCTGTAATATTATTTGGACTTTCTATATCTTCAAGATTAATTGCTTCTTTCGAAAGCCATATCGCCAACTTATGATTATCAACCGTAATATTTCTCTCTTTCAAGCCACCTATTATTATATCTCTATAAACTCTATCAAGTAGAGACTCACTTGCCGAATCATTTGGCAATTGAATTAATAGTAATGGGTTAATATTAGTGCCTTCGGCATTATATTTTTCGGCTAATAACTTTCGCTTTTTGAGTGCTTCGTCTAATAGATAATAATCTAACTCTTGTGAAACTTGTTTAGATGGCTCAACATCAGGATTAAGTATAATTCCTTTTTTAATCATTTGTGATTCTACTACATCCTGTCTATGTATTACTACTTTGTAATCGCTGTTAAAAAGTGGAGTTGCCGAAACATCAATCTCTACCATTGCATTTAACCTTAGCAAAAATTCATTTGCTTTTTGACCTTTACTTGCAAATAAATGTGCTTCATCAAGTACTACTATTATCTCAATATCATTATTGCGTGTGTTATCTATAAAATTAAACAAATTTGCATTTTTTTCATTGTCTTTGATATAAATATTCTCATCATTAGATATTGATTGCCAATTCAAAAATAGTACATCATTCGTTAAAAGTTGATTTTCTGTTACATCTTCAAATTGCAATGACCGAACTGTTCTTATCTCTTTAAAATAATCTCTTATCTTTTGATAAGACTGTATGTGGAGCTTATTAGGTGCTATCCAAATAAATGCAAATTCTCTTTTGGGTAATTCTAAATTTTGATGTGCCTCTTGAATATATCTATTCAAAAACTCAGCCATAACTATTGTTTTGCCAGAGCCAGTTGGGGCTTTAAATACAAGTTTACTTCTGTGATTTTGAAGTTTTATTAGTTTATTTGTTTGGACTATTAGGCTATTGACTGCTTCTGTTTGATAATTTCTCAATTCTAACATATTAATTACCCCCTAAATTTTCAATTCCATTTGATTCGTTTTGACTTTTTTCAAATTTTAAATGAGCTATTTCAATTGCTTTATGCAACTTTTCTTGTAATAATTGTTTAGGTGGTAGAGCTGTATAATAATCTGCCACTTTAATATTACTTTTTTCTAATTGAAGTAATTCAATATGCTCTTCGTTTTTGCCTGAACATAATATCAATCCAATTGGTGTATTTTCACCCTCTAATTGCTCGTATTTTTCGAGATAGCGAAGATATAATTCCATCTGTCCTTTGTATGAAGCCTCGAATTCACCAATTTTCAAATCTATTGCTACAATACATTTTAATCTTCTATGATAAAATAATAGATCTATATAATAATCTCGACTATCTATTGTTATACGTTTTTGTCTTCCCATAAAGGCAAAATCATTTCCTAATTCAACTAAAAACTTCTCAATTTCTATTATAATTGCTGTTTCTAAGTCTTTCTCTGAATAAACATCTTGTAATCCCAAAAAATCTAAAAAATATGGATCTTTAAATACCATATCATTGCTTATCTTTTGTTCTTCTTTTAATAATAATAAATCTTTTTTGATAGTATCTTCTGGCTTTTTACTTATTGCTGTTCTTTCAAATAACATTGATTTGATTCTTTCTTGTAATACTCTTACACTCCAATGTTCTATCTTACACATCTCTGTATAAAAATCCCTTTTCAATTCATTATCTATTGATATTAATAACCTTATATGAGACCAACTTAATTGTGTACACAGTGTGTGCACAATTTGAATCTCAGAAATCATCTCTACAAAACGAAGACAATGATGTAATTGCCTTGCACTCCATCCACTTCCATATTCTTGAGTTAATTCTCGCGATAGTGTGTGCACAATTTGTTTACCATAATCTGCTCTCTTCTCATTTAAGATTTCTTTATTAATTCTCCAACCAATATTCCAATATAGTAATGTTAATTCTGAATTTACTGCAATTGCTACTTTATTTCGGCTTTGCTCTATTAGTTGTTTGATTTCAACAGCTAGAGATAATTTATTTAATGTTTGGGTTTTATTTTCTTTATTCATTGTCAATATTATCCCCTAAATTTTCAATTCCATTTGAGTCTTCTATTTCTATTTCTACTATAGATTTTTTCTTTGGTAATATGGATTTATATGCTCTGTAAATTGCTTCGGGCAAGGCACATAACTCTACTTTGTCGATTACCTCCTCAAAATCATCGGTGAATGGATATTGACCAGGGGAAAATATATATATATTGACTTTTTTATTTAATGGTTTGATTATCTCTATGGCATTATCTATCTCTTCTTCATCATAGATAATCATCATATAAATGTTATCATTTTCGAAAAGCTGAATTTTGCTTTTTGTTCTTTGATTTGAGTCTATAACTTCTGAATTTACAACTCCTAAGTCTGTATTTCCTAAGTCTATATTTCCTAAGTCTATTTCAACATAACAGTCGTCTTTGATACAAAGCATATCTTTGGAAAGTTCCATCAAATTCAGACGGTTTTTAATCGTTTTGGCACTATCTACAAATTCTGTTTTGTAATATCTTAGATTGTTGTTTTTTAGTCCTGCTACTTTATCGCCATTTGGTTTGGTATAGCCATTAATTACTCTTTTGTTTCTTTCATAACATACCTCTTCAGCTATATTATTTTCATTATTAGTTACTAATATACATTGCCTATTGCCTCCATCTTCAGCATTTAGTTGCATAGTTGCGTGTAAAGTAGTGCCTGAACCTGCGAAGAAATCGAGAATGATTGCATTTTTACTCTCACAATTCTTTATCACTCTATTTAAAAGTGCAATTGGTTTTTTTCCATTTTCAAATTTAACTCCTCCTTCACTTGATAAACTTGCCCAACTCAAATCTTCCCAAAGTGTACCCAGAGGTGATTTAATAACTATTTCATCATTTACTTTTTTATAACTTATTTCATTCATCCAAGCCCATAATCTCATAGTATTACCTGAAAAATATTTCTTGGTTAGAATGTTTTTATATTTACCAGATTTAGGTATATATTCTATTTCAATTAAACCATTAAAATCACCAATAGATGCTTTTACCCTGTCTCTAATTGATGTTCTAGCATTATAAGTAGTAAATATTTTATTATAATATTTTTTATAAATTTCAATTTCAGTTAGATTTTCTTCTTTGATTAAAGATTTGATTGTTTTTGTTTCAAAATTATTGTACTTGTAAATAGCAATTTCATTGCCACTGCCATCTAAAGTTGATGTTAGGTACTCCCGACCAAATACATTAGTTAGAACATTTTTATAAACATACTCATCATTGGAAATTTGGTTTTCCAACAAAATATTTCTCATGTTTATTTCTGTAAAATGTTTGGGTAAATTATACTCTCTTCTAATTTTTGAAAAAAATAATAAATATTCAATATTTTTTTTAAGTTTTTTATCCTCACCTCCCCCACTTTCTCCAGCATTATCTCTTACTTTTATTGCAATATTATTTACAAAATTCTCTTCCCCAAAAACTTCATCACATAGTAGTTTTAGTTGTGCTTGTTCATTATCATCAATAGAGATAAAAATAACACCAGTATCTTTTAGTAGGTTTTTGGCAAGTTTCAGCCGTTTATTCATAAAAGCAAGCCATTTGGAGTGGCGATAGCTATCTTCTTTATCTACAAATCTATCATTATATTTGAAGTCTTTATTACCCGTATTATATGGTGGGTCAATATATATAACATCTATTTTACCAGCGTGGGTGTAGTTTAGCACAGACAGAGCGTGTAGATTATCGCCCTCGATTAGTATGTGGTTTGGAGCGGTAGCAGTATTTGGCGTGGTTAGAGTATTTAGATTTTCGTTATCATTTCCAAATAGGGTACTTTTTTCATTGTTCGTATTATTTTCTTCGATAGTTAAATTAGAATCGACAATAATTCTTTTATCAATTACTTCTTTTAATATAGGTAATTTGTGTCTTAATTCATCTTCCATAGCTTCGGGCTTATCTTCCCAAACGAGCCCATACCTTTTTTGAGAACTAAGTAACTCAATCAGAGCAGTTTTTTCATCATTAGTAAGTGCATCAATATCTTTAATTTTGTTAATTAAGTCATTTTTTTTCATATTATACTTGCTTCTGATTTAAAGTAAATTCAAATAATACTCTAATATTTATAATTGCAAATACAATTTGTAATATTTTGATTATTCTAATTTACAATATACAAAAATATTTAATAAATTAATCTATTAATCTTAGTATTATTTTAAAAATAATTTTTATTGTACCAAATTCTGTCGTGCGGAATTTTTTTTATATTTATTATGATTTACAAAAAATAATATTTATATTTTGAAGTTTGTTTACAAAAAAAACAGCCACAAAAAAGAATATATTAAAAAATATTAAAATAAATTTGGAATATTCAAATATTGTTATTACTTTTGTAATGTATTGTAAAGCCCAATAACGGAGGTCTATATGACGCAACCCCATAATAATCCAAAAGCTAATTGCATTTAATGCAGTTTACATAACCTACGTGCCTTATTACTTAGTTGAAATTAACAAAACACAATCTAAAAACTTAACCTTAAACAGAAGTTTCGCAGTTACGAATGTTTAGTATGAATTATTTTCATAAAAATAATTTATTTAATGTTAAACTATGATTTGCATTACAATTTTAATATATACCTACTCATATTATGTTCTAACTTTTTATTTTGGAGTTCAAAATGAAAGCAATAGTAATTTCTAAAATAGCTGAGTATATCTCAATCAGTAAAAAAAATATTAACAAAGTTATTTTCTTTTCTATATTGATTGTATCCCTTCATTTGGCATCTTTTAAAGACGCAAAATCAATTGTTGAAAAACAATTTAGACATTCTAGTGAAAAATTAACAAAAGATGAGATACATATTATACATTCGAGATTACATCAAAGCAGATTTCTTTATATACCAAGTAAAAGTTACTTAAATGATAAAGATTCTGATACTGTAATTAATTTGTTTTATGAATTAGATAGTCAAGACATAGAAAGTAGAGTCGTGTTCAATATCCAAGAACACCGCAAATATATCAATTATCTAATCAAACAAAGTAGTGAAAAAATCTACAACAACCAAAGTAATGTTTACAATAATATTGGTAAAGAAATAATTTCGTAACATCAACTATCAAATAAAACAAAAAACCCAGCCAAAATTTAATTATATTTATGGCCGGGTTGAATTTTTAGTAAGAAAATAATAATTTGTGATATTATTTTTTTGAAACATTTTTTTTAAAACAGTTATTTTATAATATTTAATAATTCACTTTTAATTTCATTTTCTGACTTGATTACTATATGATAAGTTCCACTATTCAAATCAATTAAATTTATATTAAATTCTCTAACACCAGATGTTAGGTTACCTTCATAAATTATTTTTAACTTTTCACCAAATATATTATATAGTTCTAAAGTTACGTGATTTTCACCTTCAGATGTTAGACTAACTTTTGTATTATCAATTGCTGGATTTGGTTCTATTGATTTAATATAACTAAAATTATTTTTAGAATTTATTAATCGCAAACCGCCTTCATTACTTACATTTAACAAACTAAATTTACTTTTGACTCTTTTATTCACAACTACTGGCTTACCGATTGAAGTAATATCATAAAGTTCTATATCTGTATAAGTTTCGTTGCCAAGCATTGCCATAAATTCTAATGTAGTAAGCAAGCCATTGTTATCTGGTTTAGATGGTAAAAGTAAATCTAATGTTCGCTCTAATTTTGAATTTACACTACCCAATGGTGTACCACCTGTTGGAAAAAGTAAAGTAGCATTATATTTCAGTTTAGCTGTAAAACCTGTTGTCTCGTTACTTATACTATTTGTATTATAAAAATAAATTGGTATTTTTACTTTTTCACCCGTTATACCACCAATATCATTCATTGATAAATTAGGTGCGTCCCAACCACTAACTACAATATAATCTTTTTTTGTAGTATTATTTAAACTTTTTCCATCAGAAACAGTAAGACTTACTGTATAAACTCCTATTTGGTTATAAACTACTATTGGGTTTTGTTTGTCACTTTTTTGACCATCTCCAAAGTCCCAAGACCATATAGTTGGTTTGCCCAAAGACTTATCTATAAAGCTAACTGATAATGGATAATTACCTGTAATAATATTTGATGTAAAATTTGCAGTTAATGCTACTGGGTTAGTTACCGTTATATAATTTGTATTTGTTTTGCTATCTATTTTTTTTCCATCTGAAACTGTCAAACTTACTGTATAAGTACCTGCTAAATTATATAAATGCTCTGGTGATTGGTCATAAGATTTAGTGCCATCTCCAAAATCCCAAGACCAAGTGGTTGGATTACCAGATGACATATCAATAAATTTTACTACAAGTGGTGTCTCACCACTTGTTTTGTCTGAACTAAAATTAGCTTTTATTTGAACTGGATTTGATACAGTTATCAAAGCTATTGAATGAGATTCACCAGCAGATATTTCTTGCCAGTTATTACTTGTACCGATCCTTGTTGGAAGGTATTTAGTTATTGTAGTTCCATCACCAAGTTGACCATTCTCATTTTCCCCCCAAGCCCACAAAGAGCCATCTGTTTTTATTCCAAGTATAGAAGATACAAAATAACTGTTCAAAACTAAATCCTGTCGAAAAATAAATTTCCATGTATTATCTGCTCCAATCCTTGTTGGTACATTTTTATCTGTATTTGTTCCGTCTCCAAGTTGACCATACTTATTATACCCCCAAGCCCACAAAGAGCCATCTTGCTTTATACCAATAGTAAAACCTCTACGTGAGAAGATTTTTTGCCAATCATTACTTGTTCCAATCCTTGTTGGAAGGTATTTAGTTATGGTAGTTCCGTCTCCAAGTTGACCATTCTCATTTTCCCCCCAAGCCCACAAAGAGCCATCTGCTTTTATTCCGAGTACGGAGAAAGGGCTAGTAGATATTTTTTGCCAATCATTACTTGTTCCAATTCTTGTTGGTACATTTTTATCTATATTTGTTCCGTCTCCAAGCTGACCAGAATAATTATTACCCCAAGCCCACAAAGAGCCATCTGTTTTTATTCCAAATGTATAAAAATATCCAGGCAATATATCTTGCCAGTCATTACTTGTACCAATCCTTGTTGGTCTATTTTTATCTGTATTTGTTCCGTCACCAAGCTGACCATTATCATTTTGCCCCCAAGCCCACAAAGAGCCATCTGTTTTTATTCCAAATGTGTGACTATCAACAGGCGAAATTTTTTGCCAATCATTACTTGTACCAATCCTTGTTGGTCTATTTTTATCTGTATTTGTTCCGTCTCCAAGCTGACCAGCATGATTATACCCCCAAGCCCATAAAGAGCCATCTGTTTTTATTCCAAATGTATGAGAATATCCAGCAGATATGTTTTGCCAGTCATTACCTGTACCGATCCTTGTTGGTACATTTTTATCTGTATTTGTTCCGTCTCCAAGCTGACCATACTCATTATACCCCCAAGCCCACAAAGAGCCATCTGTTTTTATTCCAATTGTATGACCGCCACCAGCAAATATTTTTTGCCAGTCAATACTTGTTCCAATTCTTGTTGGTACATTTTTACGTGAATTTGTTCCGTCTCCTAATTGTCCTCCGCCATTCCCCCCCCAAGCCCAAATTTCTTGTCCATTACTATTATTAATTACTAAAACAAATAAAACAAAAATTAATATATACTTTTTCATATTCTACCTAAAAGGATATTATCATAATTTCTATGAATTATAAATAATGATTATTATTAAATATTAAAAATCAAACTACCAGCCGTAATAAAGGTGGAATGCATCATAATAAGATTTTTGAGCGTTTACTCTATTTTGTTCTAATTTTATTTCTTCTTGTCTTATTTTTTTATCTTCGATATTAGATTGAATTTCAGCATCAACGAATTTTGTGTTTAATTCATTTTCTCTGTTTCTATCTTCTTCATTATGTCTTTCTGCAATTGCCTCTTGTCTTTTGCTTTCTATAATTACTTCGGTTAATAATTTATCTGCTTCTTTTCTTTCATTAGGTTTAGCTTTATCACTCACAAATCCTAAATAATTAATTGCATTTTCAACATCTTGTTTTGCTATAAACTTTTTTGCTTCCGCAATGCATTTTTTATTAAATTCATCTTGTGATTGCTCATATAGTTTTTTTACTTTATCTGTAAAATCTTTAAATTCTTTACTATCAAAACTTATTTTTCTAATTGAAGCTTTTTCAGATTTAGTTTTACTATCCCCAACGCCAGTAATTTCAAAATCCATACTACCTAATCCAGTAATTTCCATATCTTCTTTTTTTGAAGTTATGCTTGATGCCATAAAATACATAGTAACTGTAACATTTCCAGTTGTCTGGTACATTTTTTTCATACCACTGATTTCATTTACCGATATTTCATCGTACTTTACAACAGTTACCAAAGGATAATAACTTTCAACTACATTTATTCCATTTTTGGATAATGCCGTTTTGATTTTATTTGCAAGTAAACTACTTACATCGCCATCAATAGATTTATTTTCAGGTATAAAATAACCAGAAGTAATATTAGCAAACATATTTAATTGTATCACACACAGTAATACAATAATTTTAATTAAATTAAATTTCATTATTGTTTCTCCTCAAAAGTGATGTTTTTACCAATAGGTTCTGTTTTCAATTTAATTGCAAATGTATTTTTAAAAAAATCTTCGATATTACGAGCCCATTTTGATTGTCTTCCAGGCACAACTTTCTTAATATCAACATATACAATATAATTAAGTAAATTTCCACCTGTATTACTACCTTCCGCCCAAGTAACTACATTTCCTTTTTCTTTTTCAGAATCTAAAAAATCCTCAAATTCTCTGTCAATTATTTTTCCATTGATTTCATCGCCTTTATCTCTGCTTTCAGCTAAATTTACATCAATTTTTAATACCATACCCTTTGTACCCATTGCTTCCCAATTAGTACCGACTAATTTCACTAAATTTGGCATTGCATTATCTACAGCCATACCTATTAGTCCTTCTACATCTTCAGTAACTACAGCTTCTGAAGTAGCTTCACCAGAACCAACCAAATCGTCAGTCCCATTTTCAATTAATTTAAACCTAATTCTCACTTTTTTCCCTCTTCCTTCTTGTACAGTAGAAAAGTTAAATTCAAATTTAAAGTCCCCTGGGAAAGCTATTTTTTTAATAACGCTCCCTCCTTGTGATTTTCCCATTGCTTCTTTTGCTTCCATAGTTGCAAGCAAACTTTTTAGAGGTGATATTCTAAATCCTTTTTCCAACAGTCTGGTACTTATTACTTGCTCGCCTTGGATGTATAATGGATCTTTCATTAAAATGTTTGCGGCAGTTCCAGCTGGGTCAGATGGAAATATAACTATTTCGGGCTGTACAACACTTTGAGACCACAAATTGTAATTCAAAATTACTATTAATATTAAGATTATTTTTTTCATATAATTATCCTCCGTATTGAGATTTTTTTCTTGTTAATTTTTTTGCTACTAAGTAGTCTTCTAATTCTTTTACTCTTACAATTACATCAATTCCTAATTTGACTCTTCCATCTTCCATTTTAAGTCTTTTATTTGGGTCAATCCTACCACGATTAGTATTTTCAACAAACATTTTCCAGTCTTGATTTTTGAAATAATCTTCGAAAAAGTCTGTCGATTTCATTACTTCTTCATTACTCATAATGGAAGCACATTTTCCAGTCGATCTTGCCATAGTATTATATACAGCACATTTTAGTGCGTCTATTTCGGCTTCTTCGTTATTTCTACCAAATCCCCATGCGACCAACTTGTAAGAAGAGCCTATACTTTCCGAACATTCAGCTTCTCTTGATTGTGGTAATGATGTCAATGGTTTTGGTACCGAGCAAGACACTATAATTGCCATTACTATTAATATCTGAAGATATTTACACATAAAAACTCCTGCTATATAGATTATAATATTATAAAAATGATTAAAAATGTTGATTATTTATTTTATTTAAAATATTGGTTGTAAAGAATAGCTAAATCTTAAACCAAATCTTAGTCCACCCAAATTTAAGTCATTAAATCCATTTTTTTGAAAAAATTCTTCATTTTCTTTAGAAAAAGATTTAGGGTAAGTTGTTTCTCTACCAGAACTAGTTACGACAATTTCAGAAACTGGCAATACTATTCTATATCCCAATTCAGCTCCAAAATTCATATCTGGATTAATAGCATATTCAACTCCCACAATTACTCCCACACCATAACTCATCCCAGTGTTTATTTCAAGTGGTGAGCCGATATAAGTTCCTGATAAACTAAATGTATTCACTCCAAAATCTAATTCTGTAGATATATTTAATCTATTAAACCAGAATTTTTTCATTACAAATATACTTGCTTCAATTGTAGTAGGTGCAGAAAGTGAAGTATTTTCGGTTGTTGGAGTGCCAATTGGAACATTAGGTAATCCTATACTTATATTTATCCCTGTAAAAAGTTGTTTGATTTGGGTATATTTTGCTATATTCATCATAACACCAAAATCTAAATTTATTGAACTTGAAGCATCGTCTTCCATTAGTTTATCATTAACCCAATTAGCAACAGCTTTAGGAATATTTACAAATCTAATGTTAGGTCTAAAATATAAATCAAGGAATTGATCGTAAGATTTGGCAATATGTCCTGCTTCTATACTTCCGTCTATAATACTATAAGCTTTACTCATACTATCTAAACTTGTATTATTATCGGCAATATTCTCAATTCTAACAAATCCAATATATCTTTCACTAACTTTATTATCAGCAGTCAAAAATGGCTCAAATATTCTGTATCCTTGATCTAAATAAATACCTTCACGATTACCAATGTCTAATGAAAATCCATTAACAACCGATTGAACCACAGCTTTTAACCTAAATTGCTCCATCGTAGTTGCCATATTTAATATATTACTTGTGAATGCCCCTAATGCTCTTTCATTTTTAGGTATTTTATCAATTGAATCTTTTACTTGTTTACTTATCAATACCCCAGAAGACATATCATTACTCGAAGCACTTGCTTCTGATTTTTTTATTAATCTTACATTCACTGAGTTAGGGTCAATTTCTCCTTTGCTATTAAATGAGCCTAAGTCAATAGTTAAATTAAACCAATAATACATACCTTTTGCTTTTACATCGTTTTTGTCATTTACCAAATCATTCAAAACCTCGATACCAACAAAAGTATTATTTATAATTTCAATTTCTTGCGCAGGGGTCAAACCTTTCATTTTTTGCTCTGCTTTTGCCGAAGTTATACTTCTTTTTTGAGACCTTTCAAATCTCTTTGCAACACTATCTACACTTGTACCAACTTTAATAATATTTTGCAACAATGTTTCTTTTAAGTTTTGAATTATTAATTCTAAATTTATACTATCTTTGAAATTTAATGAATCACTTGAGCTTTTTAACTTTGGTAAATTTGTTTGATTTTTTGTAAATTCAAATTCTTTAAAGTTCTTTTGAAAATTAATTATTGCATTTTCATTTAAAGTATTATAATCATAGCGTGCTGAAGATTGTATAGATTTAAGACCTTTAATTAAAGATTGATTATATTGTGATTTATTACTTACTGGCACTATCGAAATACTATTTCTCAAAAATGAATTATTAGACTTTTCTTCATTATTAGAATTTGAAGTATTATTTACGTTATTAGTTATTGAATTACTGTCAATAATATTTATACCACCTGTTACAGGAATGTTATTTTTGTCATCTGACAACAAATTATTATTTGTTGGAATATTGACTGAAGGCACCAAATTATTTGTTTCAATTAGTATACTATCATTCAAATTATTATCAGTAATATTATTTGAATTATTAGCTAATACTTCATTAGTTTTTAATGTATCAATAAGTTCTTCGATGATAATATGTGATGGACTGCTGATTGTATAAGCAAGAGAAATACCTGCTCTAAAATTAGATGCTTTCCAAGAAATAGTTTTATCAAAATTAGTAATACTTGCATCATAAAACACTTCTGGTATTATTTTAAATTTACCCATATTAATATCAAATTGCAAACCTCCTATACCACTCATAATTAGCGAATTAACATTAGGAAGTTCTGTATAGTAATAATTTCTAACGTTATTACCAGTTTCAGTATATACTGCTTCTATATTATTACTTTCTAAAGTTTCGTATTGTTCTACAACCTTATTTTGCATTATACCAATTCTACCACCAAAAAGCAATCTAAAATTTGAAATTAGTTTCCAGCCTCCAAGTAGTTCCAATCCTAAAGTACTAATGTTCGCATTTAGTGTATGTTTAAAATTAGCATTTATTGGAGTACCATCAACACTAATAACCTGTGGCTCATTTACAATAAAAGTTCCACTATGGTCTAAATAATTTGATTTTAATGTAAAATCAAATTTATTAGAAGCTGATAATGTTATAAATCCACCAAATCCATGTCCACTTCCATTACCACTAAAAAAACCAGTATTACTCGAAAAATATCCTGGAACAACTCTAAAGTCTGCATTATAAGAATTAAACAATCTATTATAAGACACACCTAAAAAGGAATTATCAGTTTCATTTTGGGCAAGTAACTTATTAGTACTTATAAGAATTAAGATTAACAAGCTTAATTTAATAGCTCGCATATTTATCCTTTAATCATATATTTGTTATTCAAAAATAATTCATAATTTATACATATGTTTATTTTTCTTTAAATTTCATATTCAATTTCAAAAATACTAAATTAATTTAACAAAAAACACCCCACAAAGTAGGGTAATATTGATGTGTTTTGTAATTTTAGGCACAAAAAAGAGAGTTATTAGACATTAATCAATATTTTTATTATTTTGCTAATTAATATTATCTACAATTTACAAAATAAAATAATAAATTAATCTATTAATTTTAGTATTATTTTAGAATTCGTTTTTATTGTACCAAATTCTGTCGTGTGAAATTTTTAATATTTATTAAAATATTTATTTATGTTTTTAAGTGTATTTCTTCATAATATATTATCATATTTTTTTTCTTAAATTTCCTGCCAAATCTTAAAATTTGCGGGATTAAGGGTGGGGTTCTCTTGTTTTTCTCTACACAATTAGAAAAAAGAAGATAATAACACAAAAAAAAGGAACAAGTCAAACGACCTATTCCTAAAATTTTTATTAATTGATTTTGGTTTTTACTACTACATTTACGGTTCTACAATAAAATCTACCTTCTGGTAAATTATTATTATATAAAATTATTTCATTGCCCAAGCCGTTGAATTTAGAATTTTCTACTTCTAATGCTTTTTGTGTTGTTTCAGCCCTTTTTGCCGATAATGACTTATTATATTTAGCTTCACCTGTTCTATCGGTGTATCCTGTTATTTCTATCTCTGAGTTGGATTTGATACGGTTTTTGATAAAATCTATTATCAAATTATTATTACCTTCTATCACTGATTTATCAAAATCAAATAATATCAAACTAAATCTTTCTATTTCATAGTCGCCTATCATCTCTTTTCTTTTTTCTTGGATTGTGACCAAATCTATGTTAATTGTTTTTTCATTACTTAAATATTCATTACCCTTAGTATCTTTTAAAAATAAATAATATAAAATTGGCTCTTGTAATTTTGGAATACTATTTTGATTTGATTCTAATTGCCAATCATAATAATTTTCTAATTCATTACCTTTGTATTCAAAAGATTTCATTTGTGCTGATTTTTGATAAGCTGATATTTTAAATTCTGCAATTGGTAAATCTGACTTATTATTTGTTTTAAACCTGATGACAGGAGGATTAGAAGTTCTGTCAATCTTTTCGATGAAAATTGGCTCTAAAATCTTTGAGTTATCGGAATAAATCTCAACCCTTCTATTTTCTTCTATTTTATCTAATTGGTTTTTTGGTAATGATGATTTAATTGGTAAGTTTCTAAAATCTATTTTGATTCTTTTTTCGTTGATTTGCCAAATATTTGTTAAATAATTTTTAACTGTAACTGCCCTATTTTCTGATAATTTTATATTACCTTCCTCTTTTTCTATGTCTGAATTACAGCCAACTAAATTAATTTTTGCTTCAGGATTTTCTGTTAGTCTTTTACCTACAATGTTTAAAATATTATGGTAAATCGACAATGTTGAATCTCTAAATAGATTCTTGACATCAAATTTATTGATTTCTAATTTCGTTAATTTGTAATATCTATCTGTTAAATCTGAATTGTTATCTTCAAAAAATATATAATTTAATAGTGGATCCAATCTATTTGAAATAAATTCTTCAATTTTAATTTGCGGTATTTCTATTTCTTGGTTATTAGAATTTACCCCAACAGCAGTAATATCACCACTTAATTTATAAAATATTGGAATTAATAATGTGTCAGTTCTTTTAATTAATTCAGTTGATATTAATTTATTATCTTCCTCATTTATAGTAATTTGTGTCTTTTCTGTGCCTAATTTTATTTGATTGTTTTTTACTAAATCACTTAGCACTTTAATAGTATCAATTTCATATTTTTTCTCAAATATTTCTTGCAATTCAATTGCTTCAGTTGGTACATATTTTATTGCAATTCCGCCACGTAAGCTATTGACTTGCCAAGTGCTATCTTGCACCATATTTGTCATTCCCAAATAATATGAAATTTCTGGACTTAATCGTAAACTGTTACTTTTATTTAACGGTAGTTCGTAATTTAAACCAAAAATTAACCCAAATTGTAGTGCATTTACATCCTGTAAATCACCAGAATTTTTATTTCGTGTCCTTTTTTTTGTATCAATTCCATTTT
>Ga0335396_10001595_pt1 | contig 28903 bp, 23 predicted proteins | sample FRY02_FD_205743 | JGI IMG/M metagenome (GOLD analysis project Ga0335396, IMG submission 205743) | Freshwater microbial communities from Lake Fryxell liftoff mats and glacier meltwater in Antarctica - FRY-02 (spades assembly) (version 2) | ecosystem: Environmental > Aquatic > Freshwater > Ice >... | reverse complement strand
TCTTCCAAGGATATGACCTTAAGGAGGACCGTCCTTTTACGCGGCCTTTCTAATGGATAGAACCTGCCTGGCATGCCCATGACTTTCTCATAATAGAACTTGATGGCGTTCAGGCTTGTGTTGACTAGACTATCACTGTGTCCCTCACGTATCAGGCCTTGTAAATACTCACGTATATCCTTCTCATCCAGTTTATCCAGTGCTGTATCGGGAAATGAATTCAGGAAGTGCTCAAAGCGGGATACGTAAGTCTTAGCGGTTTGGAGGGCGTATCGCTTAAGCTCTAGTTTATCAAAATAGGCATCGGGGCAGGTCTTTTTATCTAGAACCGCTGGCCTTATGCGAAGGTCATGGAGGCTCAATACCGGATTATCAGCGTACAAGGGTCTGTCCTTGAAGAAGTAATTCCCATTCACCCATACTTCTCCCTTAAAGGTCTTGAAGATGAGATCTACGTTCTTAGGGCTATTGGCCATGTGGGAGATATTCAAGGCTTCATCCCAGGCCACCTCAGGCAAGGTGTTCATGAGCGCGGTGATGACCTTATCAGGGTGATGCTGGAAGCCTATACGCTTCTGATCCTGGATCAACAGATGTACGAGTGTGACTGAGCGCTTATAATGATTCATGTGCGAATAAGCTGAAGAAGAAGATCATAAGCAACTTTATCCGTGGATTTATACGTATAATTATACGGATAATCGGAAATTATACGGCTATGAAAGATGATGGGATACGTTGTCTCTCTTGCAAAGAATTGCTTGAGGGAAGAGTAGATAAGATCTATTGCAACGCTTATTGCAAGTCAGCTTTTCATTACCCCGCTGCGCAGGATGTGCAATCCTGCCTAACTTAAAACATAGGATCTGCGATCCGGTGCTGAGCAGAGTGCGAATGTTCTATGTATTCCCCGCTGCACAATACCCGCTCGCTCGGAACCGAATTGAATTAAGACAGGTCGGCTTAGGCTTTCAAGAAGCTTTAGGGCTCAAATAGAAATGTGCAGAAATTGCAGTGAGGGGACGCGGGTGTTTGCTGAGTAATCAGACCGTCAAGATGTCCCTCTCCTTCGCAGCGATAAGCTTATCTACCTTTTCAGTGAAGGCATCTACGATTCCTTGGACCTGAGCTTGGGCAGTCTTTGCGATATCTTCACTTAGACCATCCTTCTCCATTTTCTTGATCTCATCCATGGCTTCTTTGCGGGAATTCCTGAGGCTGACTTTCGCAGTCTCTCCTTCAGCATGTGCTTTTCTAGAAAGGTCTTTCCTGCGCTCTTCAGTCAAAGCAGGCACGGAGATGATGATGAGTTCTCCGTTATTCTGTGGATTCAATCCCAGATTGGCATAGGTGATGGCTTTACAGATAGGCTCTAGCATGGCCTTCTCCCAAGGTTGGATGACTAAGGTGCGTCCGTCTGTGGTGTTTACGTTGGCTACTTGACTCAGAGGCGTCTCAGTGCCATAATAATCTACGCGCACTCCATTCAGCATAGCAGGTGAAGCCTTCCCCGCACGAATGTTAGCCAATTCCTTTCCCAAATGATCATAGGCCAACTCCATTCCTTCTTTGGCCTGCATGAATACCAATTCTAATTCTTCAGTCATCTTCTTCTAGTAATGCTTACACAGTCTCAACAATGGTCCCTACCTCAGCTCCTTCGACCACTTTCTTCAGATTCCCAGGCGTATTCATATCGAATACGATGATGGGCAATTTATTCTCGTTGCACAGAGTGAAGGCTGTCATATCCATCACAGTGAGTCCTTTATCAAAGACTTCTTGGAAACTGAGTCTGTCATATTTAACAGCGCCTTTATCCTTCTCAGGATCGGCTGAATAGATTCCATCTACACGCGTTCCTTTCAATATCACCTCCGCATCTATTTCCACCGCGCGCAGTGAAGCTGCAGTATCTGTGGTGAAATAAGGATTCCCTGTCCCCGCCCCGAATATCACGATCCTTCCTTTCTCCAAGTGACGTACCGCCCTCCTGCGTATATAAGGCTCTGAGATCTCTTTCATCTCTATGGCTGAGAGCAATCGGGTATGCATGCCTTGCTTCTCTAAGGAAGCTTGCAGGGCCATGCTGTTGATCATGGTAGCGAGCATTCCCATGTAATCTCCTTGGGTGCGCTCCATACCGCCTTCTTCAGCCTGGATTCCGCGGAATATATTCCCTCCTCCAATGACGATGCCTATTTGGACTCCTGCTTCGTAGATATCCTTGATCTCATGCGCATAGAGCGCAAGGCGATCATTATCTATCCCGAAACCCTTGTTGCCCATCAGGGCTTCCCCACTGAGTTTTAGAAGAATGCGTTTATATTTCATAGGTATGCTTGAGCTGCGGTCGAAATTAAACAATAATGAACGTTCGTCCATAGCTTAGAAGGCTTTGATTCTATAGTGCTTGATATCAAATCTCAGCCTTGGCTTATATCTTGGACATTGAACCTTCTCCACTTGGCACAAAAAAAGAGGGACCGTCATAGTCCCTCTTCTAGTTTTATTAACGCTTTATTCAGCTTATAACAAAGAGAATCTCTTGAAGTCAGTCACTGTAAGACCTTTCTCAGTACCGTCCAAGAATTGCTTTACTGAAAGCTTGTTGTCCTTGATATACTGCTGGTTCAAGAGTGTCGCTTCCTTGTAGAATTTCTGAAGACGACCCATCGCAATCTTCTCAGCCATCTCTGCTGGTTTCCCTTCTTGGATAGCCAATTCCTTGCCTATCTCTATCTCTTTAGCGATAACTTCTTTTGGAACGTGCTCTTCATCCAGCGCGATGGGAGCCATCGCAGCGACCTGCATCGCAACGTCCTTAGCTACTTCAGCTTTATTCTTTCCATTCAATCCTACTACAGAAGCGACCCTGTTTCCAGGGTGATTGTAAGCATAAACGGTATCAGCACTGATCTTCCAGAATGAGGATATCTGTATCTTCTCTCCGATGACACCTGTCTGCTCGATGATTTTCTCAGAAACGCTGAGCCTATCATCCCACCTTAGGTTCTTCAATGCTTCAACATCAGCAGGCATGCTGTTCAATGCAATAGAAGCAATCTTGGAAGCAAATACTCCGAAATCATCATTCTTCGCTACGAAGTCAGTCTCACAGTTCACCACTACGATTACACCATTCTTCTCATCTTCACTAGTGACAGCCATGACCAATCCTTCGCTTGCATCACGGTCTTCACGGTTAGCCGCAACTTTCTGACCCTTCTTCCTGAGGATATCGATAGCTTCTGAGAAGTCACCATTGGCTTCTACCAAGGCTTTCTTGCAATCCATCATTCCTGCACCGGTCTGTTGTCTTAGCTTGTTGACATCAGCTGCTGTTACGCTCATTACTCTTTTCTTAAAATTGAAATTTCTTATTCGTCTCCGTCCTCAGAGACCGCTTTGGTCCTCCTTCTCTCTCTCTTTCCGCCCTTGCTCTCTTCCTTCTTCTCGTCCTTTTTCTCTCCCGCTTCATCTCCCTCTTCAACTTCATCCTTCACTTCCTCCTTGCTCTTCGCTTTGTCGTTGGCCCTTTCTTCAAGTCCTTCCTTGATAGCTTGACAAACAATATCGAGGATCTTCTCGATGGACTTGGTAGCATCATCATTTGCTGGGATTGGGAAATCGACCGATGTTGGGTCAGAGTTCGTATCCACGATAGCAAAGGATGTTATGCCTAATTTCTTCGCTTCTTTCACAGCGATGTGCTCTTTCATCACATCTACGATGAAGATAGCATGTGGAATCCTGTTCAAGTCAGCGATAGAACCGATGTTCTTCTCCAGCTTAGCACGGGTCCTAGATACTTGTAACCGCTCACGCTTGGACATGGTCTCCAAGGTGCCGTCAGTGGCCATCTTGTCAATCAGGGACATCTTCTTTACCGCTTTACGCACTGTAGCGAAGTTGGTAAGCATTCCTCCTGACCAACGCTCAGTAACATATGGCATGTTGACCTCCTTGGCCTTCATAGCAACGATTTCTTTCGCTTGCTTCTTAGTGGCAACGAAAAGAATTTTCTTACCAGACTTGGCGAGGTTCTTCATGACCGCAGTGGCCTGATCCAACTTGACAATAGTCTTGTTCAAGTCGATGATATGGATTCCCTTCTTCTCTGTGAAGATGTAAGGGGCCATGTTTGGGTTCCACTTTCTCTTGAGGTGGCCGAAGTGAACTCCACAATCGAGGAGTTCATTGAAATTAGTTCTAGACATTATTTAAGAATTTGGTTCACTTTCACTTAAAAGCAGCCGTTGGATAGCTTCTAAAAGGAGATTCCAACAGGCTTGGATACTGAATCCAGCGCTGAAATGATCAACGCTTGCTGAACTGGAATTTCTTCCTAGCTTTTTTCTGACCTGGCTTCTTACGCTCGACCATTCGTGGGTCACGCGTCATAAGGCCATGTACTTTCAATGCTGGCTTGAACTCTGGGTCCAATTCTACCAAAGCACGGGAGATCCCAAGACGAATTGCTTCTACTTGACCCGTGGTCCCGCCACCATCTACATTCACTTTCACATCAAACTGACCTTCAGTTCCCGTAAGGGCGAATGGCTGCTTGATTTTATACTGTTGGGTAGGGATAGGGAAGTACTCATCACTCGTCCTTTCGTTGATAGTGATATTGCCTTTTCCTTTGGTCATGTAGATACGAGCAACTGCTGCTTTCCTACGACCTATTTTGTTGATGACATCCATGGAATCTTCGTTGATGGATTATAAAGTATGTTTCTTGGGTTGTTGGGCCTCTTGGCCATGATCAGCACCTTCGTATACATAAAGGTTACGGAACATCTGGCTTCCCAATTTATTCTTAGGCAACATGCCTTTCACTGCTTTCTCTACCAATGCATATGGCTTGCGAGCATGAAGCTGTTCTGCTGTCAATTCCCTTTGGCCACCAGGGTATCCTGTGTGACGTATGTATGGCTTATCAGTCCACTTCTTCCCAGTCAGAGCAATCTTGGAAGCATTGATGACCACGATATTGTCCCCACAATCCACGTGAGGAGTGAAATCGATCTTATGCTTACCACGAAGCAGTCTTGCAACTACGCTGGCCAATCTTCCAAGATGCTGACCTTCAGCATCTATGAGCAACCATTCCTTAGTGACAGTGGCCTTATTGGCAGAAACCGTCTTGTATGATAGTGTATCCACTTGATTCTTTTTAAACGTGAGCATTTCTGCTCAAATGGGGTGCGAAATTAAGCCTAATATTATATTCTTCCAACAAAATATCCTTAGAAATGCACAGCATGTATTATTCTGAGGCTGTTGGAGCCCCGTGACACTGTTTGTATTTCTTACCACTTCCGCATGGACATGGGTCATTGCGGCCAATTTTCTTCTCTGTCCTGATGGGTTGTGTGACCTTAGGTTTTGGAGGAGCCGCAACTGCTGCATTCCCTTCAGATCGTCCTCCTGAACTGAATTCTGGCATCTCAGACTTGGATGTCTGGACCTTTGAAAGGTCATCATTTCCTCTCCTTGCGCTATCCGTGGTCCTGACTTGATTCTTCTGTTGAGGTAATCCTGCTTTGATTAAGAAGGAACAAACATCCCCATTGACCTTTTGGATCATCTTCTTGAAGAGATCGAAGGATTCTAGCTTATAGATGAGAAGTGGGTCCTTCTGCTCATAACGGGCGTTCTGTACACTCTGCCTCAAATCGTCCATTTCCCTCAAATGCTCCTTCCACTCTTGGTCGATCATAGCCAATACCACTCCTTTCTCTACCTCACGGATCAATTCCTTCCCTTGGCTATTGTACGCCTTCTCAAGATTGGCCACTACATTCAAGGTCCTTCTGCCATCAGTGAAGGGCACTACGATGTTCTTATACTTATCGCTCTGATTCTCATAGACATCCTTGACTACTGGCCAAGTCATCTTTCCAAGCAATTCTGATTTCTGAGCATAATGCCTACTTGACGCTTCATAGATTCTATCAGCTACTTCCTCTGTGCTCATCTTATTGAACTCAGCTTCGGTGATAGGGTTATTCATAGCGAAGATGCGGAAGAGATCCAGCTTAAAATCCTCGAAATTCCTGTCCTCATGATGCAAGTATGCAGTATTGTCAATGAGTTCATTGAACATATTAGCCACCTCCAAGGACATTCTTTCTCCGAAGAGGGCATTCCTCCTCTTCCTATAGATTACCTCACGCTGGGTGTTCATCACGTCATCATACTCCAGCAATCGCTTGCGTATTCCAAAGTTGTTCTCCTCTACTTTCTTCTGCGCTCTTTCGATAGACTTAGTGATCATTGAGTGTTGGATCACCTCTCCTTCTTCGATTCCCAGACGATCCATCATACGCGCAATACGGTCAGAACCGAAGAGTCGCATCAAGTTGTCTTCCAAGCATACAAAGAATTGGCTGCTTCCTGGATCTCCTTGACGCCCTGAACGTCCTCTCAACTGCCTGTCTACTCTGCGGGAATCATGTCTTTCTGTTCCTATGATGGCGAGACCTCCTGCAGCCTTCACCTCTTGACTCAGCTTGATGTCTGTTCCACGGCCTGCCATGTTGGTGGCGATGGTTACACGGCCTGCATGACCAGCTTGCACAATTATCTCTGCTTCTCGCTGATGCAGTTTCGCATTCAAGACATTATGGTCTATCTTCTTCATGGAAAGCATCTTGCTCAAGAGCTCAGATACTTCTACTGATGTAGTTCCAACAAGCACAGGTCTTCCTTGACCACTCAAGTCTACCACCTCATCAATGATGGCCTTGAATTTCTCACGAGCAGTCTTATACACCAGGTCTTCCCTGTCATCCCGCACGACAGGCCTATTCGTAGGAATGGCTACGACATCCAACTTATAGATGTCCCATAATTCGCCTGCCTCAGTCTCGGCAGTTCCAGTCATTCCGGAGAGCTTATGGTACATACGGAAGAAATTCTGCAAGGTCACCGTAGCGTAGGTCTGCGTAGCTGCCTCAATCTTTACATTCTCCTTGGACTCAATGGCCTGGTGCAATCCATCACTGTAACGCCTTCCTTCCATGATACGGCCGGTCTGCTCATCTACGATCTTCACCTTGTTGTCCATCAACACATACTCCACATCTATCTCGAAAAGTGTGTATGCTTTGACCAATTGGTTGATGGTATGGATACGCTCTGATTTCACACCGAAATCACGCATAAGCTGATCTTTCTTGACCAATTGCTCCTCATCGCTCATTCCTGAGTTATCTATCTCAGCGATAGCTGCTCCTACATCAGGCATGATGAAGAAGGTAGGGTCATCGTTCCCTGAAATCAGGTCTACTCCTTTCTCGGTCAATTCTATACCGTTATTCTTCTCATCGATAGTGAAGAAAAGCGGTTCATCAGCCTTGTACATGTCCTTGCTCTGGTCCTGCATGTAGAATGCCTCAGTCTTCAGCAATTGTTGCTTGATGCCGGGCTCAGAAAGGAACTTAATGAGGGCCTTATTCTTAGGAAGGCCCCTGAAAGCCCTAAATAAAGCCAGTCCCCCTTCATTGACATTATCCTTGGAAGCTTTGCCTTCATCAAGGCCAGCAAGTCTCTTCTTCGCATCGCTCAAGAAGGTGTTGACCAAGGCTTTCTGCGCATTGAAAAGCGCTTGGACCTTCGGCTTTAATTCATTGAACTCATGGAGGTCACCTTTCGGAGTGGGTCCTGAAATGATCAGTGGAGTACGCGCATCATCGACAAGGACAGAGTCTACCTCATCCACAATGGCATAATGATGTTTACGTTGGACCAAGCTTTCAGGGTCGCTGGTCATGTTATCACGCAAATAATCGAAACCGAATTCGTTATTGGTCCCGTAGGTGATGTCAGCCTGATATGCCTTTCTGCGATCAGCCGAATTAGGTTGATGCTTATCTATGACGTCTATGGTCATCCCGTGGAATTGGAAGATGGGCGCCATCCACTCTGCATCCCTTTTTGCCAAGTAATTATTCACGGTAACTACGTGAACGCCTTGTCCTGCCAATGCATTCAAGTAAACAGGGAGTGTCGCGACCAAGGTCTTTCCTTCTCCTGTTTGCATCTCAGCGATCTTTCCCTGGTGCATTACCACACCTCCGATCAACTGCACGTCATAATGGACCATGTCCCATATGACAGGAGAACCCCCTGCAAGCCATGTGTTCTTCCAAATAGTCTTATCTCCTTCTATGCGGATATGGTCGCTTTCAGCAGCCAAGTCCTTGTCCCATTCTCTAGCTGTAGCTGTTAATTCCTCATTTTCCTTGAACCTTCTGCTGGTCTCTTTGACAACTGCGAAGGCCTCTGGCAGAACTTCCATCAGGATTACTTCAAGGTCTTGATCAATCTTCTTGATAAGGTCATCCACTTCTTTGTAGATGGCCTCCTTGTCATTGATCCCTACCGCATCGCTTTCGGCCTTGGCCTTGAGTTCGGTCACTTTAGATCGTTCATCTGCCAATCCGTCCTGGATCCTCTTTTTCAGCTCAAAGGTCTTTGCCCTCAACTGGTCATTATCCAGTGATCGGAGTTTGTCGAATTCTTGATTAATCAGACCCACCAGTGGCTGGATGGTCTTCATATCCCTTGTCGATTTATCTCCGAAGATCTTCTTTAACGAACGTGTGATGGTTCCTAACATCTCTTAATCTAGAATGTGTGAGTGATGGCCTAGCGTCAAAAACCCCTCCTAAGCCTAGTTCACTGCCATATAGTCAGCGGGGCCGCAAAGATAAACGCGACTATGAATAAAAAAGCCCCGAAAGGATCGGGGCTCAAGTATCTTCAATACAGCATGTGATTCAATGCTTCAATATTCATCTTCATTGAAGAAGAAGTCCTCTTTGGAAGGATAATCAGGCCAAATGTCCTCGATAGTCTCAAGCAATTCTCCTTCGTCCTCTATCTCCTGCAAGTTCTCTACTACCTCCAAAGGAGCAGCAGTACGCAGCGCGAAGTCGATAAGTTCGTCCTTGGTGGCGGGCCAGGGAGCATCTTCCAGGTAGGAAGCAAGTTCTAATGTCCAATACATGTGTTAAGCAATTAAACCCTGTGGGGATTTTGACGCAAAAATAGATTTTTTGTCATCCTTTGTTTGCAATTTTTTTTTTCAAGGTTAAATCGCATTATATCAATGTGTTACATTGATCTCAATGCTTTTTAGGAAGCCAAGGGATCTGTTCGGCACCCGTTTCGCAGGCCAATTTCCGCGAATAAACGAAGAGAAGGTCTGATAATCGATTCAGAAAGCGGATGATCTTCTCATCCACGTCTATCTCTTCAGCCATCCTGATAACTTGCCGCTCAGCGCGTCTGCATACTGTCCTTGATATATGACAAGTAGATACCGCAATATGGCCTCCTGGCAAGATGAAATTTCTCATAGGCTCCAGGCTCTTTTCCATTTCATCTATCCAATTCTCCATGAATAAGACATCTTCTTCTTCAAGGACAGGGATGTTGAACTTGCCCGGCTTTTCCAATGCAAGATTGGAACCTATAACGAAAAGCCTGTCTTGGATCTTAATCAGGTCTTCCATCTGAGCTGCACATGCGGGCTGATCCCTGAGCGCACCTATCCATGAATTCAATTCATCTACTGTTCCATATGCTTCTATGCGCACATGGGTCTTGGGCACACGCGTTCCTCCTACGAGGCTAGTCTGTCCTTTATCTCCTGTTTTTGTATATACCTTCATACTCTGAATCTGTCGGGTTCAGCAATCACTTGATCGGTCTCTAGCACGCCATCCCTCAATCTGATAACCCTATGGGCATGTTGGGCGATTTCCTCTTCATGAGTTACCAATATCACGGTATTCCCATTCGCGTGGATGTCATTGAAGAGGCCCATGATCTCATTGGAAGTTTTAGAATCCAAGTTCCCCGTTGGTTCATCAGCAAGGATGATCGCTGGCTTATTGACCAAGGCTCTGGCTATAGCAACACGCTGTCGTTGCCCTCCTGAAAGTTCATTTGGTCTATGGTCCATCCTATCAGCCAAGCCCACCATTTCTAAGACTTCAGTGGCCCTTTCTACCCTGTCTTTCTTACTCATGCGCGCATAGATCAGCGGCATTGCCACGTTTTCCAAGGCTGTATATCTGGGCAGTAAATTGAAGGTCTGGAACACGAATCCGATCTCTGTGTTCCTTACGGCCGCTAAATCATCATCCTTCATGCGGCTCACGTCTTTGCCATTGAGCCAATATTCCCCTTTGCTCGGGCTATCCAAGGCTCCTATCACGTTCATCAAGGTAGACTTCCCTGATCCCGAAGGCCCCATCAATGCGACATATTCATTCTTCTTTATCTCCATGCTCAAGCCATTCAACGCATTCACCACTTGTGTGCCGATGCGATAAATCTTATACACGTCTTTGACCGAGATGATACTCTCCATAACTGCGAAGATATATGAAGCTAGGCAGTCTTCTTTGCTTTTTTATGCATGGTCCATGATAGGGATGAAGGGACATATAGGGGCCACTCTTAGATTGTTCCAATCATAAACAAGGAATTAGACTAACAATCGTTAGTTTTGTCAGAACAATGTATTCTGCCCATGTCAACCCATTTCCATGAATTGAAAATCCGCTCCATTGAGAAAAGCACTCCTGACTGTGTTATTCTGGATTTCGATGTGGAAGGTGAGCTTTGCACGTCATTTGCATTCACTCAGGGACAGCACTTGACACTCAAGGCCGAGATAGATGGCGAATCAGTGCAGAGGTCTTATTCTTTATGCTGTGCTCCTCATGATGGAGAATGGAAAGTCGGGATAAAAATAGTCCCTGGCGGAAAGTTCTCTACCTATGCCAATGAGGTTTTAAAGGCAGGAGATAGTCTCCAAGTCATGGAGCCCAATGGAAGGTTCTTTGTCCCTGTGGATTCTAACAAGCCTAGAAATTTCATTGCATTTGCCGCTGGGAGCGGTATCACTCCCATACTTTCTATCATCAAGACGCATCTTGAAGTAGAACCACAGTCGACTTTCAAGCTTTTCTACGTCAATAAATCTGTGGGAAGCATCATCTTAAAAGAGGAGATAGAGGCATTGAAGAACCGATTTATGGAGCGATTCGAAGTACTCCACTTCTTGACCCGTGAACAAAGGAACATTCCTCTGCTCGATGGAAGGTTGGATGAGGAAAAATTGGAAGAAATCTTCAGTAAAATTATCAAGCCTGAATCCATCGATCATTGCTTCAGCTGTGGCCCTCAGGAGATGATCTTCATGGTCAGGGATTTCTTGGTTAGAAAGGGTGTCGAGCCTAAGAAAATACATTTCGAACTCTTCAATTCTACGGGATCTGAAGTAAAAACCACAGAGGATTACAGCAAAGAACTTGCTGGACTTGTCTCTAAAGTGACGATATTAGAAGGCGGAAAGACGTTCAACTTCCAAATCGAGCAAGGAAGTGATACCATTTTAGATGCCGCACTTAAGGCGGGTGCTGACCTCCCCTTTGCCTGTAAAGGAGGCGTCTGTTGCACCTGCAGAGCCAAATTGATGGAGGGGGAAGCAGAGATGAAAATGAATTATGCCTTGGAAGAAGAAGAAGTCGCACAAGGCTTCATTTTGACTTGCCAAGCGATACCGAAGAGTGAGAAGGTGGTAGTGGATTTTGACCAGTGATGCATGGGGTGGTGAGGGTTACGAGTGATGAGTTAGCAGTATTGAGTGATGAGCTATGAGTGAGTCAAGTGTTGCAACAGACCAGCGAAGCTTCAAGGAATTGGAGTCCCACATAAAGGCTAGAATGCTCATAAAAGAAGTCTTCGAGTTGTGTAAAAAGTTTCCCTCCGAAGAGAAGTTTCGATTGTGTGAACAGATAATCAGAAATAGCCCTTCGATTTCTGCTAATACAACCAAAGGACACAATAGATACCACTCTTAGGACAACATACAGTATGGCAGGATAGCTAAATGTTCAATACCGAAACCGCTGATGTTTCACAGTTGCCCTTGATTGTCAATATTTAGATAATGAAGCGTACAAGAAATTTGAAGGTCAATTGCAAGAAATTGAACGTAGTATGAATGGCTAGATCCATTTCCTTCAGAAGCAGTAAAAATGTCACGATGAGAAGAAAGACTTGATTCCATACTGCTTTGGAAGCATCACCGATAACTCATCACTAATAACTTTTTAACTTAACGTCATGACAGCAAAAGAACTCAACTTAGAAACAGAATTCCAAGCCCGCATAGACCGTGGTGAGAGCATCGAACCTAAGGATTGGATGCCTGAGAAATATAGGAAAACACACATCCGCCAGATATCTCAACATGCACACTCTGAAGTGGTAGGTATGTTGCCTGAAGGAAATTGGATCACACGGGCTCCCAACTTGAGAAGAAAAGTTGGACTCCTTGCGAAAGTGCAAGACGAAGCTGGACATGGGCTCTACCTCTATTCTGCTGCTGAAACACTCGGAATTTCAAGGGATGAGATGTTCGAGCAATTGCATGCAGGTAAAGCGAAGTACTCGAGTATTTTCAATTATCCGACCCTTTCTTGGGCAGATATCGGAGCTATCGGTTGGTTGGTCGATGGAGCGGCCATTATCAATCAAGTAATGTTGACCCGAACGAGTTTCGGTCCTTATGCGAGAGCCATGGTTCGCATCTGCAAGGAGGAGAGTTTCCATCAGAGACAAGGGTATGAGATTATGATCGGCCTCTCTCAAGGAACTCCTGAGCAAAAAGAATTGGCACAGGATGCTCTCAACCGATTCTGGTGGCCTTCTCTGATGATGTTCGGACCTAAAGATGAGGAGAGCCCAAATACTGAACAAAGCGTCAAGTGGAAGATCAAGCGTAAGACCAATGACGAATTGCGTCAGCAATTCATTGATATAACCATTCCTCAAGCTGAATACCTTGGACTTACGGTTCCTGATCCTGCATTGAAGTGGAATGAGAAGCGCGGTCACTATGACTTCGGAGACATAGACTGGGAGGAATTCTGGCAAGTGGTGAAAGGAAATGGGCCTTGCAATGCAGAGCGCATGGCAGCTCGCAACAAAGCCTGGGACGAAGGCGCTTGGGTGAGAGATGCGGCAATGGCCTATGCAGAGAAGAAGAGTGCGAGAGTAGAAAGCAAGGTAGCGTAGGGACGTATGAGTGATGAGTTATCAGTGGATTCGAAACTCACGTATTACTGATCACTCATAAGCAATAACTCGGCCACTGGCCGCTAAATGAAAAGCAATGAGTGAAAGTAAAGAATGGCCCATCTGGGAAGTCTTCATCAGAAGCAAGAATGGACTCGAACACAGACATGCAGGAAGCCTTCATGCAGCTGATGCTGAGATGGCACTGGAGAACGCAAGGGACGTGTATACCCGAAGACAGGAAGGCGTAAGCCTTTGGATCGTAGAATCCAAACACATCGTAGCGAGCAATCCCTCCGACATGGGAGAACTCTTCGCCCCCGCAGCTGACAAGGTTTACAGGCATCCTACTTTTTATGATCTTCCTGAGGAGTTGAAACACATCTAGAATTATATGTGCTCGCTCTGCGAGGAAGTTTATAGCGCCTTTAAGGAAAGATAAAATGGGAAATCAAGTTCCTTTAAACCTATAATCTTAATGAACTCTCTAATCTGAAGCCATATCTCAAGCAACAGTTCAAAGACATTTTTTAAAGTAACGATGGAATGAAAGACAGCTTATTCAATTACCTCCTCCTCCTCGGAGATAACTCCCTTATCCTCGGACATCGTTTGAGCGAACTCTGCGGTCATGGTCCGAACCTCGAAACCGATATTGCCCTTACCAACCATTCCCTCGACCTCTATGGCCAGGTGCGTGGCTATTTCCAATATGCTGCTGAAGTACGTGGAGAGGGAACTGAAAACAGTATCGCTTTTCTGCGGAACGAGCGACAGTATTTCAACGTTCTATTAGTTGAGCAAGTCAATTCCGATTTCTCCCATGTCATCTGTCGCCAATTCCTTTGGGATGCCTTTCACCACCCCTTGATGACGGCCTTGATGAAGAGCAAAGATGAACGCATTGCTGCCATTGCCACCAAGAGCGAAAAGGAGTCTGCCTATCATCTGCGATTCTCTTCAGAATGGATGAAACGCTTAGGTGACGGAACAGAGGAAAGTCATCAGAAAATGCAGACAGCATTAAATCACCTCTACCGATTCTCCTTTGAGCTTTTTAAAGAATCTCCAATAGAAAAAGAGATGAAAGAAGCAGGGATAGGTGCTGATCTGCAAGCAATCCAAAAAATATGGAAGCGCACTACAGATGAAATTATTGCAGCGTCAACGCTGAGCATCCCTGACTCTCCCCCAGCAGCAGCGCGCGGAAAAGAAGGAATGCACAGTGAGCAGATGGGATTCATCTTGGCAGAATTACAATTCATGCAACGCGCCTATCCGAATATGGAATGGTGATTGGGATTATAGACGCCCGATTGGGGAGAGGATTACACGATTATAAACGAGGTCCTAGCCTCTTTGTAATCCGATTAACTTATACGCTCAATTGACAGAAGAATAAAGAACCGTGAGCGCTTTCATCCTTAACATATCGACTGAAATCCAGGACATACTCTCCACCGTCTACGACCCTGAGATTCCCGTTCTCACCGTCCTTGATATGGGCATCATGCGCAAGGTAGAACGCGATGGAAAAAAGGTGATTCTACATATCACCCCCACCTACTCAGGATGCCCCGCGATGGACATGATCGCTGATGATTTGAAAATAGCCTTTTCCGAAAAAGGGCTGGACGCAGAAGTGAAACTTGTTCTCTCCCCTGCCTGGACCACTGATCAGATCAGCGAAGAAGGTTTGAGAAAAATGCGCGCGTATGGCATCGCTTCTCCGCTAGGACCCACTGCCGACAAAGATGTCCTGATGGGCGAAAAGAAATTAGTGAAATGCACCCGTTGTGGAAGCAAGAATACCAAGCTCGTCAGTCAATTTGGAAGCACAGCTTGCAAGGCGCTTTTTCAGTGTGAAGATTGCTTGGAGCCCTTTGATTATTTTAAATGTTTGAAGTAGTGTTTAACTGTACCGCAACGGACCTCGAAGAAGCGCAAAGGTTCACATAGAAAGCATTAGGTATTACTTCGTGAAACTTCGTGAAACAACAGAATTAAAAAATGCAACTAGGAATTATAGGATCAGGAACGATGGGCTCAGGAATAGCTCAAGTAGCAGCCACTTATGGCTGGGAAGTCAAGCTGTTCGACACACGTCAAGAAGCCTTGGACAAAAGCAAAGAAGATCTAGAGAAAATCCTAGCCCGCCTCATAGAAAAAGGCAAGATGGATGAGGTTAAGAGATCCGACATCCAATCGAAGATTCATTACGTTTCGAACATGAAGGAATTCGCGAATTGCGACCTTATCATCGAAGCTATAATCGAGGATATGGAGATCAAGAAAAGGGTCTTTCAAGAAGTAGACTCCATAGTTTCAGATGACTGCATCATCGCTTCCAATACATCTTCTTTGAGCATCGCTTCTCTCGCCTCTTCTTGCAAGAACGCTGAGCGGTTTATCGGTATACATTTCTTTAATCCAGTTCCACTGATGAAACTGGTCGAGATCATTCCAGCGGTGCAGACCTCCACTGCAACAAGAGATAAAGCCAAGTCGATCATCGATTCTTGGGGTAAATTGACTGTGGTCGCCAAGGACACACCGGGCTTTATCGTCAATAAAGTTGCAAGACCTTTTTATTCTGAAGCCCTTCGCATTTATGAGGAAGGCATTGCCGATTTCGCCACCATAGATTGGGCTATGAAAGAAATAGGTGGATTCAGAATGGGGCCCTTTGAACTTATGGATTTTATAGGGAATGATGTGAATTATGCTGTGACAGAAAGTGTGTTCGCAGCATTCTATTTTGACCCACGTTACAAACCTGCTTTCACCCAAAAACGTCTGAATGAGGCAGGATGGCTCGGCAGAAAATCTGGACGGGGATATTATGATTACACTGAGGGTACTGAGAAGCCAGTGCCAAATCAGGACAAGGCATTGGGCCAAAAAATCGTTGACCGAATTATTGCCCTGCTCATCGATGAAGCAGCTGATGCGGTCATGTACGGAATCGCATCACGTGAGGATGTAGAAACCTCAATGACGCAAGGGCTGAACTATCCCAAAGGACTGCTCGCTTGGGCTGATGAAATCGGGATCCCTGAAGTAGTCAAAAGATTGGACGACCTTTATGACCATTACCACGATCCGAGGTATAGATGCTCGGGCTTACTTAGATCGATAGCGAAGGAGGAAAAAACATTTTTCTAATATGAGGCTTTCACAGAGCTGTGCAGAGGAGACATAGCGATGCGCGAAGAAAACGGGCATCAATTTCTTCTCTGGGAATCTCTCAAAACTCTGTGAATCTCTGTGAAATAACGAGTAGAATGAGTAAACTAGAAAACTACGTACAAGGCTCCTGGACCCCCGGTGATGGTGACGGTGCTCCCCTGTACAATGCTGTAAATGGTGACCTTGTAGCTAGGGCTACGACAAAGGGATTGGACTTTGGAGACATCCTTCAGTACGGTCGAAATCATGGCTCCGCTTTGAGAAAAATGACCTTCTGGGAGCGCGGAAATATGCTCAAAAAATTAGCCCTGCATCTGACCAAAAAGAAGGCTCAATTCTATCCTATCAGTTATCAGACAGGGGCCACCAAAGTCGATTCTTGGATAGACATAGAAGGAGGCTTCGGAAATCTTTTTGCCAATGCATCCCTCCGCAGAAATTTCCCGAATCAACCTTATCACATCGATGGAGACCCGATTGACCTCTCACGCGGTGGAGCTTTCATGGCCCAACATATCATGGTTCCTAAAGAAGGAGTGGCTATCCATATTAACGCCTTCAACTTCCCTGTCTGGGGAATGCTCGAAAAATGTGCCGTGAACTGGATGGCAGGTGTCCCGGCCATTGTGAAACCAGCGACTTCGACTTCTTATCTGACTGAAGCGGTCGTGCGTGAGATCATAGCAAGTAAAATCTTACCTGAAGGGGCTTTGCAATTGATCTGTGGTTCAGCACGCGAGATATTGGATACTGTGAGCTCCCAAGATGTAGTCACTTTCACCGGCTCGGCTAGCACAGGAAAGATGCTGAAATCTCACAAACGCATCATCGATGAAGCAGTGCCTTTCAATATGGAAGCTGACAGTTTGAACTGTTCTGTTCTAGGTCCTGACGCTGTTCCTGGAACTGCAGAATTCGACATTTTCGTGAAGGAAGTGCGCAAGGAAATGACTGTGAAATGCGGTCAGAAGTGTACCGCTATCCGCAGGATATTCGTTCCTGAGAATCTATTGGAGGACGTGCAGATCGCCATTGGGAAGGAACTTGGAAAAGTGACCATCGGTGATCCCCAGAATGAAAAAGTACGCATGGGAGCCTTGGCCAGTATGGATCAAGTGGCCGAAGTACGCGAGCGCGTTGCAGCCATCACCATGACAGGCGAGATCGTTTTTGGGAATGTGAACGAAGTAGAAGTCATCGGGGCTGATTCTAAGAAAGGAGCATTCCTTTCTCCTATCCTCATGCTCGAGAAACATCCGCATAAGAATAGGGCCGTTCATGAAGTGGAAGCCTTCGGTCCCGTGAGTACTTTGATGCCCTATTCTGACATCCATGATGCTGTTGCTTTGGCTAAAATGGGCAAAGGGTCCTTGGTATGTTCCATCGCTACATTCGATGATAAAATTGCACGAGAATTCACCATCAATGCTGCCAGTCATCACGGCCGTATCTTGATCATGAATCGGGATAATGCGAAGATCTCTACCGGACATGGATCTCCTCTTCCTTCACTCAGCCATGGAGGACCAGGGCGTGCAGGCGGAGGCGAAGAGATGGGCGGAATGCGTGGCGTAAAACACTACATGCAGCGTTGCGCCATCCAAGGCTCTCCGACTACGCTCACCGAAGTAACAGGAGTCTATCAGGCCCATGCAAAATACACAGTGACTGACAAACATCCTTTCTCATATCACTTTGAAGACATCAAGCCGGGAATGAGTTTGCAAACGCACAAACGCACGATCACCGATACCGACATCATAAATTTTGCGAATCTGACTTGGGATCATTTTTATGCGCACACAGATATCACCAGCTTGCAAGGGAGTATTTTTAAGCAGCGCACGGCCCATGGATATTTCCTACTCGCTGCTGCTGCTGGACTATTCGTCTATCCGAATAAAGGGCCTGTACTTGCAAATTATGGACTTGAAGAATGTCGATTCACGCGACCGGTTTATCATAATGACACGGTCTATGTGCGATTGACCTGCAAAGAGAAGAAGGAACGAGATGCCAAGGGCCGTGAGCATCCATCAGGGATAGTGAAGTGGTTCGTGGAGATGTTCGATACCGATGATGAGATAGTAGCCGTGGCGACCATCTTGACCATGGTAGCCAAGAAGAGTCCCTTCCTGGAAGTCACTAAGGAAAATATTGCAAAACCGCTTGCCAAGCTCACTATTGATAGCAAAGCAAAGTGGGGTAAGCTTAGTCCTCAAGGTATGCTCGAGCACCTCATGGATGCTTATGAATATGCGATGACTAACGAAGAGCGAGAAATCACTAGCCCTGAGAAGTATCTTGAAGCCTATACCGAGTCGGTCTATAACCACAGGCCCTTTCCAGAAGGAACTGTGGCACCCTATGGAGATTGGACTGGAGAAATGAAATATCCAGATTTAGAAACAGCCAAGAAAGCCTTGCTCGAAAAGCATGAGGAATATAAATTATTCGTGAAGAATAATCCTGATTTTAAAGCTACACATGTTGTATTCGGAGTATTGGATCAATATGAATGGGACCTTGTGACGCAGAAGCATTATCATCATCACTTTACGCAGTTCGGGTTATTGTAAGAAGATGGGTTGCTCCGCGAAGTTGCGCAAGAGCGCGCAAAGAATTAACTATGGAAATTGAAGAATTGTCCAGAACAGCAATAGAATATGCCATTGAGGAGCATGGACAACTCGGGCCTGGCCTTTTAAAATCAGCTACTAAAAATGGCCGTTTTATGAGCTAGAGTTAAATGGCATCAGAGCAGAAATTCCCGTACTGATACTTTACAAAGACGTATTTGAAGCTAGGAAATTATTGACTCGGGCTGCTATTGAACTTCCATGTGACAATTTTAAATCATGGAATAAACGAGTTATTCACTCAAAATAATCTTCGCGATCCTTTGCGCTCCTTCGCGCAACTTCGCGGTATAATAATGCCAATATGTTAAACGAAGCCTACGTCCAATCAAGAGACCTAAAAGATGGAATCCGAGCGATCGAATTCTTCCATCCCTCCCATAACTCACTGCCCAGCGATCTCCTCGTTCAACTGGCCCAAGCCATAACCGATGCAGGGAAGGACGATGCTGTTCATGTCATCATTCTACGCAGCGGTGGCGATCGTACCTTCTGCGCTGGAGCTAGTTTCAATGAACTGGTCTCAATCAAGGACTTCGAGACGGGCAAGAAATTCTTCCTCGGCTTCGCCAATGTAATCAACGCTTGCCGCAAATGTCCAAAACCGATTATCGGGCGGGTTCAGGGTAAGGCTGTTGGCGGAGGTGTTGGGCTGGCCAGTGCAGTGGACCATTGCTTCGCTACCAAATTCGCCTCGGTGAAGTTGAGTGAGCTGGCCGTGGGTATCGGGCCATTCGTGGTAGGTCCAGCTGTAGAAAGGAAAGTTGGATTGAGTGCCTATACGCAAATGACCTTCAATGCTACCGAATTCTATTCTGCAGAATGGGCCACAGAAAAAGGCCTCTTTGCTGAAGTAAGCGAAAGCATCGAAAAGATGGATGAGGCTATCATGGTCCTTGCACAGAAATTGGCTGCATCCAATCCTGAAGCTCTGCGATTGCTCAAAGAGGTCTTCTGGAAAGGCGGGGAAGGCTGGGATGAACTCTTAGACGAACGTGCCGCCATGAGCGGAGAGCTTGTCTTGAGTGAATTCACCAAGGATGCACTGAAGAGGTTTGCTTGAGTGTTGAAATGCTTCATCTCGAGCTCTCAGAAAATAATTTCGACCTTGCGAGCGATTTATAGATTGACCATAATTAAACCTACACGCATTGGCACTCATCCACGAATTCGAATCCCAAGGCAATCTGCTGTTCAGACATAGGAGCTGGCTTCCGCTCCTGATACTCTTCCCTGCACTTGGAATGCATGTCTACCACCAAGGCCATCTCAGTCCCTTTGAAGTGGAATGGGAGTATGCTATCAGACTGATCGGCATGCTCATCGGATTGATTGGATTAGGAATCAGGATGCATGTGGTGGGGCATAGTGCTCCTAACACTTCTGGAAGGAATACCGCCCAAGGCCAAGTAGCTGATTCACTGAATAGTACTGGCATGTACAGCATGGTGAGGCATCCCCTCTATCTGGGGAATTTCTTGATGTGGCTAGCACCAGCCATCTGGACTTTGGACATCTGGTTCATCCTGTTCTTTACTGCCGCATACTGGCTGTATTATGAACGCATTATGTTCGCTGAAGAGGCTTTCCTGCGCAAGAAATTCGGGACCACATATGACGATTGGGCAATGGAAAGCCCTCCTTTTATTCCTAATATTAGTGGATATATCACGTCTGACCGACCATTGAGCTGGAAGAAAATCTTGAAGAAAGAGAAGAACGGATTGGCCGCTTTATTTCTGATCTTTTGGGCATTTGACATGATTCCTAGAATAATTCATTCTGGAACTTTTGATATCCCGATGAATTTCTGGGCCATCTCAGCCATCATATCTCTAGGTATCTATCTGATTTTGAAAGGACTAAAGAAAAGCGCCCTCTTAAATGAAGAAACTTGACCCTTTATGGTCTGAGCATGCTTTTATCTGCGTCATGAAAAGAGCCCATCGGCTCCCTGTCTAAATCTGGGCTTTAAGTCCCTCTTGCCGCACTTATTCCTATGCATTCCAAGACAATAAAGGTGCAAAGCAGCTATTCTCCCTTTTTAGAATCTTACTTTTGTGATCCTTAAAACATGTATCCATGAAGATATTGGTCTGCATCAGTAAAGTCCCCGATACCACTACACGTATCGCCTTTACTGACAACAATACAAAATTCGATGAAAAAGATGTGCAATTCATCATCAATCCTTATGATGAATGGTATGCACTAGTGCGCGGCCTAGAGCTCAAAGAAGCTGCTGGAGGCTCTGTGACCACCATCACAGTAGGCGGTGCAGATTCAGACCCTATCATAAGAAAAGCACTGGCCATTGGAGCAGATGATGCTGTGAGGGTGGATGCGGCTGCTGAGGATTCCTATTTCACCGCCTTCCAGATAGCTGAATATGCCAAGGGCAAGGGCTTTGACCTGATCCTCCTCGGAAAAGAAACTATTGATTACAATGGCTCACAATTAGGCGGTATGATCGCTGAAATGCTGGATCTGCCTTTCGTTTCTCTTGCATCAAAATTGGATGTAGCAGGCTCTAAAGCCACCATGGAATGTGATATCCCAGGTGGGACAGAGGTGGTAGAAGTCGAAGGCCCGCTGGTGTTGAGTGCAGCTAAAGGAATGGCCGAACAAAGGATACCTAATATGAGAGGTATCATGGCAGCCAGGAACAAGGTCTTGAATGTGATTCCCGCTGTTGCAGCCGATTCATTGACCAAAGTGACCTCCTATGAATTACCTCCTGCCAAAGCAGGAGTTAAATTGGTCGACCCAGAAAATATGGCCGAGTTGGTCAGACTGCTTCATGAAGAAGCGAAAGCAATCTAATGAACCGATAAATCATTCACTATGTCAGTACTTGTTTTCACCAATCCCGTTGAAGGTTCATTCGCAAAATCAGCTCTTGAAGCCTGCACCTATGGATCCAAAGTCGCCAAAATCTTGGGTACAGATTGCCATGCTGTGACTTATGGATCAATAAGCGCTGAAGAGATTGCTCGCCTTGGAAAATATGGCGTTGCAGCAGTCCATAGGGCCAGTTCACTTGAATCGCCTGACAACGGTCAGTTGACCAAAATGATCGCTGCTGCAGCTTCTGTATGTGCCGCCCATGTAATCATATGCAGCCATGACCTGATAGGGAAGGCAGTCGCACCTAGATTGAGTGCCAGATTGAAGGCTGGACTTGTCAGTGGAGCAAATGCGCTGCCTGATACCACAGACGGATTCACCGTAAACAAACCCGTATTCTCAGGAAAAGCGTTTGCTAAGGAATCCATCACTTCTGAAATCAAGATCATTTCCTTGATGCCTAATAGTATTCCATTGGAAGAAAGTGCTGGAGCGAATCAAGTGCAAGAGCTTCAAGGAGATTTCGGGATAAAAAATATCCAAATCAAAGAGACCAAGAAACGCAGTGGAACCATTTCACTTCCTGATGCAGAGAGCGTGGTCTCAGCTGGACGCGGATTGAAAGGCCCTGAGAATTGGGGAATGGTTGAGGAGTTGGCCCAACTTCTTGGAGCGGCAACAGCTTGCTCTCGCCCTGTAGCAGACATAGGATGGAGACCCCATCATGAGCATGTGGGTCAAACAGGAGTGGCTATTCGCCCTAATCTGTATATCGCTATTGGAATATCTGGCGCAATCCAGCACTTAGCAGGCGTGAATGGCTCTAAAGTAATCGTAGTGATCAACACAGATGCTGAAGCCCCCTTCTTCAAAGCTGCCGACTACGGTGTGGTAGGAGATGCCTTCCAAGTCGTTCCAAAACTCATCGAAGCCCTTAAAGCATTCAAGGGCTGATTTTAGTATCTTCGTAAAACGTTGCTGGATTCCCATCTAGCCCCCTGATTGCGCATGGAAAAAAAAGGTTTGGAGATTGTCGGGCTGTCTTATAGTCAAACTCAGACTGGTGCTTATGCACTCATTCTGAAAGAGTTGGACGGAAAAAGAAGACTGCCAATCATTATTGGAGGATTTGAGGCTCAGGCTATTGCCATTGAGATGGAGAAGATGACTCCAAGCCGACCCCTTACCCATGATCTTTTCAAGAGTCTTTCTGAAGCCTATGATATTACGCTCAAGGAGATCATCATTTATAACCTTATGGAAGGCGTGTTTTTCGCACAATTAATCTGTACAGATGGTAATGGACTAGAACGAGAGATAGACGCGCGTACTTCTGACGCAGTAGCTCTTGCTGTGCGCTTTGCCTGCCCTATATACACTTACGAGTTCATCTTAAGCTCTGCCGGAATCATCCTTGATGATGAATTGGCATCAGATAGTCTGCAAGAGAGCCTTCCAATGGTTGAGAAAAAAGCTAAGGAGACTCCGGCCCAAGACACAAATAAAAGTCTAGCTGAGCTCAATATAGAACTGCAAGATGCCTTGGACAGGGAAGACTATGAGCGCGCATCTCGCCTCAGAGATGAGATCAATAGTAAATCCAAAGACAACTAAGGTCATTCCTTTTCTTATACTTGATGCTCAAAGCTATCGCATGAAAAGAGCATTCACCCTTACGGCCATGATTTTGGTAGTATTAGGGCTTCAAGCACAAGGTGGAATATCTACTGCTGATACCCTGAACCACATTGGCAGAGGAATCATAGGAATCGTAGGGCTTGTAGGGCTTGGATGGATTTTTTCAAGCGACCGGAAGAACATCCCCTGGCCATTAGTAGTCAAAGCGATCCTCCTGCAATTCATGCTCGCTCTGCTTATTCTGAAAGTTCCCTTCGTTGCCACTATCTTTGATTTCTTCAGCACGGCCTTTGTAAAAGTCATTTCATTCACTCGCTTCGGGACTGAATTCCTGTTCGGGAGTTTTGTGGATCAAGGAAAGATGGCCAATGGCTTGATTAATTTCGCTTTCACCATCTTACCCACCATCGTTTTCTTTGCGGCCATTTCAAGTTTGGCATATTACCTGGGTCTATTGCAGAAATTCGTTCATGGATTTGGATGGATCATGAAGAAGACTTTGAAGCTCTCTGGTGCTGAAAGCCTCGCTGCTGCCGGAAACATCTTTTTAGGTCAAACCGAATCCCCCTTATTGATAAGGCCCTATTTGGCCAAAATGACCAAGTCAGAGATGATGTGTCTTATGACCGGTGGAATGGCCACTATTGCGGGTGGTGTATTGGCCTCCTATATCAGCTTCTTAGGAGGCAGTGATCCCGTACAACAGACATTATTCGCTAAGCACCTTCTAACGGCATCTTTCATGTCTGCCCCAGCTGCCATCCTTGCTGCTAAAATGTTGGTGCCTGAGAAAGAAGAATATGACAGCAGCATGGTGATCAATAAAGAGCGTCTCGGAAGCAATGCGCTCGAAGCTATCACCAATGGAACCAGCGATGGATTAAGGCTTGCTATCAACGTAGGAGCTATGTTGCTTGTCTTCACAGCCTTGATATATATGGGAAACTTCATCCTTGGATACATCGGTGGATTCACAGGGCTGAATCAAATAATCAGTGATAGGACAAACTATGATATCCTCAGTTTACAATTCATTTTAGGGTATCTATTTGCTCCTATCGCCTGGATGATGGGGGTGTGCACAGATGACATTATCCTTGTTGGCCAATTACTCGGAGAGAAGACCATATTGAACGAATTCTATGCCTATGTGACATTGGGCGATATGAAAAACACTGGTGCCTTTTCAGATGAGCGCTCTATCATCATGGCCACATATATGCTTTGTGGTTTTGCCAATTTTGCATCTATAGGAATACAGATTGGTGGCATTGGCGCATTAGTTCCAGAGAGGAAGGCTATGTTAAGCCAACTGGGGGTAAAAGCACTTATTGGAGGTACTATCGCTTGCCTCTTTACTGCAACTGTTGTAGGCATGTTGACCTAAAAATCTAGCTCGCTTCTAGATTGACGCAGCTCATTTCTGTTGAAGGTCAAATCACATAAGAAACTTTCCATGTTCTATTGATTCAGGTGAACCGATCTGCTGCTGGGATCATCTTGCAATGCAGCAATTGACCTCGGTCATTGAACCATGAACCGTTCAGCCCGGATTCCTTCTTGTCAGAACATTCCATATAGCTGAATCAATAGTGCCTATAACAATGCATCTAATCTTCTGATTAACAGATAACTACACCTTTTATGCAGGGTTCTTATGCCCGCTTGTTCTAATGTGCTTTCTCGGGTTTCACCGGGCTACTATCCACCTATGTCCATAGGATCCATCAGAAGGCCTAAAACAGCGATCAGGCTATAGTTCATGCCCTATTTCATAGCCTTCTATCCCCCAGTTCCAGCTCCCAGACCAATTCTTTGACAAAAAAAAAGAGGCCGGCTCTATGAGCCGACCTCTTTAACAATTTTAGTTCTCCTTAGAAAATCACTCTACAGTGAGCTTCTTAGTGATCATTGAATCATCCATATACACATTCACGAAATACATGCCTTTAGACAGCTTCTCGTTGAAGTTGATGATGATGTTCGCAGACTTACCATTGTTGGCCACATCTTGAACCTGAACCATCTTACCGGTGATGTCTACTACTTCAATCACGATATGCTGAGGCTGATCCTTCAGATCCGTCAATGAGATGAAGAGGTCTTCACCCATATTCGGATTCGGATAAATCTCGGCCGTAGCGCTCATAGCATCCAACTTCTTGGCGGCTATACCCTCATCATTTCCTCCCTGAACCTGAGGCGCAGCTTGCATAGTGATAGGACACATAGAAGAGTAATCACCCCACTGACCTCCAGCATATGCTCTGACACGTACGTTATACGTAGTTCCAGAAACGAATGGTAAGCTAGTCAAGTGGAATGCGAATGAAAGCGAAGTATTGATTTGACTCAATGGACTTCCACCTAATGAAGGTGTGAATTCGAATTCATAAAGAGACGCACCTATAACGGTCTCAGCCAAAATAAAGTTGGACTGAGGGAAGAGGTATGTTCCATTACAGTACTGAGGTCTTACCCCTGTATCCTCAGGCTGTGTAGCCATGAAGATAGTACAAGTACTACCTGCCGGAGTCCATGATCCGTTGATGTAAGCCTCTACGGTAACACCGTAAGACTGTCCATACTGAAGACCTGGGCCTGCAAGAGGACCAACGTTAGACAAGAACACAGAATAGTTGGTAGACAACTCAACGATAGGCAGTCCCACTGAAGGTGCGAATGTGAATCTATATTGAGTAGCTCCAGCAAGCTGCACTGCAAGCAATTGATCAGCTAGATAGAAGTCCTGAAGACCTCCACAGAACTGTGGACGAACATTGGTAGTAGGCAATGCACTCGTTCCAATGACACATGTAGGACCAAAGGCACCCCAGTATTCATTGACTGTTCCATTTCCTGGAACTACAACTCTGTGTTGAACAGATACATCGTACTGCTTACCATACTCCAATCCAGGAACGTTCTGCAACTGAAGATAGAATCCGTCCGAGACAGGGTTCTGAACAATTACATCCAATCCTGAAGGAATCTCTTGGAAACGGAATCCGTACCCAGAGACTGGTACACTTGGATTGCTATACAATTGACCTTGATCATCCCTCTCAGAGAATATAGACTGGGCCAAGTTGTAATTCGTCACACCACAGTACTGTGCCTGAAGTGAACTTACGTGGAATCCTTTGACCTGAGTCTGGATGTTATCCGAACTAGCGGTTCCAGCACCACCTAAGTGATGCACTGAATACAAGTATGTATTTCCTGGCATCAAGCCCGTTACTACAGCTCTTTCAATCGCTGATGCTCCGTAGTTGTTGAAACAAGCGCCTGGAAGTGCAACACCACAAGCACTGTAAACCTCGATCACAGCATTATAGTTTCCAGATCCATTTGGTCTCGCATGTATAACATGAACAGGGTCAGTGGCTACGAACTTGTACCATACTTGCTCATTGGCACTTCCGCCTGAACATGCATTGCCTTCGAAAGCGCCTCGCGTCCTTCCGTTGACCCATGCAGAAACTCCATAATCTGAGATTGCAACCGTAGTCGCATTCGCACACTTATCATTCGCAGGAACTGGGTCAGTCACACAGAATGTGAAGTTACCCCAGAATGCAGTCACTACTGGAGACCATAGACGTACATACATCGTCTCTCCTGCTACTAAGGCTTGAACTTCAAGCGCACCATAAGCTGGCAGCACGCGTGGATCAACTGTCGTACAAGAGCCTGAGACGAACGTCATACCACTACAATCTGTAGCAGAACGATACAATGACCATCTCGGTTGACCTGTTCCTATTGAAACAGCTGTGTAATTCATCTGTACCCTACCGCTGGCAGGAACAGTGAACTTCATCCATACATCCTTCTGAGCACCTACTACTCCACATTCAACATCTGTATCAGGGCCGGTGGATTCAGTAGCTCCATAGAATGTACCTGCTGTTCCGCCTGAACATGTAAGTCCTGTTGTAACTGGGACCTCGGTCGCAGCGCTGCAGTTATCATTAGCCGGAATCGGTGGAGGTCCTGTGATCACAAGATTGAATGAACCTTCATTACCCTCCGTTGTGTATACCGCACACTTATAAGCTGTGTTCGGACTCAAGTTCAAGACAGAAGGAGCGATTCCTGAAGTTCCAGAAGCACATGCATATACGCTCTGAGTGCCATCACATGGAGCTACGTTGTACAATACAAATCCTAACTGACCTACAGCAATCGTGTTCCTTGAGATCTCGAACGCTGTTTGTCCTGAAGCATCTGTAGTGAACTGATACCATACACCCTTATACGTAGAGAATGCACTACCACAACCAGGATATACCATAGCCGGGGCACAAACGTTAGTTCCAGGAATGTTAGGAGCTGTTCCAAATGCCTGAAGAGCCACAACTTCTGGAGTTGAGCAACCTGCATTTCCAGGAACTGGTAGACATGGAGCAGAGCACTGCATAGACAGATTGAATGTTCCCTGTGAAAAAGAGTTATAACCATACATCCTCACATAATACTCCGTACCAACAAGTGTAGGGAAGCCAGTAGATGATCTGAATGAACATCCTGGATAGTCATCATTACCTGTGAGCCAAGTCAATGATCCACATGCACCGCTATAGATGTCAATCTTAGTGTCATAACTCGCGCTTCCTGGACTGGTCAGTACACAAGTGGAGATAGTCACCTGATTTCCAGCTGTTCCAACCAAAGCACCAAGATTATCCAAATTATAACCTGTGAACTTATACCAGACGTCCTTAGCGCCTTCACTTCCTCCTGTAGTTCCAAGCAATGTTAGAGAAGGAGTTGCTGTAAGAGTGGATCCTGCAATCAAGCTATCACAGTCAATTGCAAGAGCACCTGTACAAAGGTCATTGACCAACAGAGTAGACAATAAGATACACGTAGGGGCACTAGGTGTAGTGTCATCACAATCCTCTATCAAACACACTCTGTATTGAGTACTCGAATTAAGAAGAGATAGACTCTGATTCTCTAGACCAACTGTCACACCTGAAAGCGTTCCTTCTGGCGTATCTACAAGTGGATCAAACGGAGCCGGAGCCCATGATAATATCCAATCACCTCCTTGGTTCGTTGATAACCATGAGATGCTCGCTGAGTTCGAAGTCACATTGCTTGCAGTGATATCAGGTGCATCACATGAAGTAGGCACAGGACATGCATTCGTTTCTGTCAGTACAACTCCAGTTTCTGGGGTAGGTCCATCTGCGAACGTAGATCCATCAGGACGCGTAATCACATAGCTGTGTTCGTTCTCAAATGAACCTGCAGTATAGGAGATGGTAACCACGGCTCCATCCAATATGCTGACATTGAACGTAGTACCAAAAACCGTTGCGGTATAGGTCGTTGGAGTTCCATCAATATCTACTGTCAAGAAAGCACCGTCCCATCCGTCTCCGTAGGAGTCAGAGAGCACAAGATTCCAAGTACAACCTGCAACTGGCGGAGTACAAGTACTTGTCTCCGTCAATACTACACCAGCCGTTGGG
>Ga0335396_10001591_pt1 | contig 28949 bp, 28 predicted proteins | sample FRY02_FD_205743 | JGI IMG/M metagenome (GOLD analysis project Ga0335396, IMG submission 205743) | Freshwater microbial communities from Lake Fryxell liftoff mats and glacier meltwater in Antarctica - FRY-02 (spades assembly) (version 2) | ecosystem: Environmental > Aquatic > Freshwater > Ice >... | reverse complement strand
GTGCTTACCTTCAATGCCGAACACATCCATTGCGTTGGCCATACCTTCTGGTGTTCCAGTATGAATTGATAACGCCTTACATTGGTCGTGCGAACAAGATTGTCGCTTTTTTTAAAATCTCCCGCTCCGCCAGTAACCGTCGGTTTTCTTGGCGTAATCTTGCTATCTCAGCATCTTTATCTGACATCCGGCCATTCCCAGGAAATGCCTGAAACTTGCCATCCTTGTACTCTTTTAACCACCTCCAAAGCATTCCTTCATTTATTCCTAATGCCTCAGATGATTCTCGCATTGTCATACCTTTTTGCTCTACCATCTGGATTGCTCCAACCTTGTATTCACGGCTATAAGTCTTGCGCTTACTCATATATCTTCCCCTTGTATGTTTTTCTTTTCCTTACTGATACTACCTTAACATACTGTGGACTTTTTTGGGGGCAGGCCTACTTGGTTCTTTACTGTTTTACAGCTTACGGGGTTTTGCGAACCTCAAGATGATCAATTTCTTGGGTTTTGTTTTGCCCTATTATTCTTTACTGAAGCCTTTAGTAAAACTAAGATTAATTGATATTAGAAGTAGTAATCCCCAGGGGGTGGAAGAATGGAAGTGGAAGTAATCGATTTAAGCAATGGTTTTAAATTAGAGATGGTACTTATTCCAGCGGGGAAGTTTATGATGGGTTCAACGAAGGAAGCAATAGAAGCATAAACTACGGGAACATTTAATTAATTAAAGCTGCATCATTACTTATCTTGCTGCCTTTCCATTGCAGATAGGCAAGCAGCAAAGCGCCCGCAAGAAATAGAAACAGACTAACATTGCTTTCTAAAGAAACCGGCCTAGGGTCGCTGCGCAATAATTCATTGAGAAACCTGTGCATTGCATAGCACATCATTAGAATTGCGGTCAACTGCCCAACCCTAGTCTGAAAGGGTTCAAAAGAAAGGAGAAAAAACAAAAGCAATACCATGCTCATCGTTTCATAAAGTTGAGCGGGATGAAGGCCTAAGCCATGGGGTTGCAAAATCAATTCCTGTTTGCCTTGAATTTTGAGTTGCAGGGTTTTCTTGCCTCTGGGCCAATCGTTATTGAGAATCATCCCAAGATCGAATGGATTTTTAACAATCTGGCCTTCTGCTTCAATGATGATATCGCCCTCAGCGATACCCGCTTTTTTGGCAGAAGAATCGGGTTCAACTTTGCCAATAACTGCACCCTGCCCTTTTTGATTTTCTGAGAAGGTAAAGCCCGCTGAAGTTTGCAAACCAGCCCGCACAAGATCATAGCGAGCAGGGGCCGCCAAGGGGAAATAGATCGCCAACGCTGGTTGCGATGGTTCAACTATCTGACCAAAACAACAGCCATTCATCAAGCAGCCAATTCTTCCTATTGCAATACCCAAGGCAACCGAGGGGGCGAGGATATCGATAACCAAAAGGGGCTCAATGCGTTTTGGCCTAAGAACCATAAACCAGTAAGCAAAAAACCCAAGTGTACCACCCAAAACCGAGCCATAAAGAATGATGCCCCCATCCCAGATTCGTGGAAAATTCATTAAAAATTCCGTAAAGGTGAGTTTTTGTTCGTAGAGGAAAAGGGTTCTGGCACCGAGAAGGCCCGCAACAAAAATCCAGACGGATAAATCATGCACGATTTGTGCATCGATACCTTTTGCTACCGCTCGTTTTCCTGCAAGCCAAGTGCATACGATGAACGCAATAAAAAGCATCATGCCAAAGCCATATACCGGAATACCTTCAGGTGAAAAGCTGGTATAAACAGGGATACGAAAAAGAATCTGCATCATGCCTAAGGCTCCTTATACGGTTGCAGGAATGATTCCCACAGGTTTTCTTATATCGTAAATTAAAGGACTTATCGAGATCGGATCTACTGCATTCTTTCATTAGGGCTTTTTTCATGGCATTGGATAGTAACACCCCCCAATTGAATTCTTCAAGGATAAGCATCCGCATCAGCCCAAAAATCTGGCCATTCTTATCTACCTTTGCTTTTTCTTCAGCCATTATTGTCGCTGTTGCGTGGTCTCTGCCCGATTCCGAAAATAAAAACATCGTGTTTGGTATTCTGATGTTTTTTATTGCATTATCAGCTTGGGTTCAATGGAAAAAAAGCCTAAGGCTTCAAATAAGCACAGGCACATTGACCCTTAAATCGCCCTTGGGAATTATCACACCCATCAACAATATTAGCCATGTTGCAGTTGATTCTAAAGGGACTTTGCAATTTTCGCTCTATGATGCAGCATTGATTTACCCACCTGCGAAAGTTGGGTTAATGAATCAAACCAAGGAAGAAGAGGGATATAACTTTGCAATCAAAGGTATTAGCAAACTTCTTGCATTAAAAATCTGCAAAGCTTGCAACCTGAGCCCGGATCATTTAATTGAAAACGAATTAGAATTAGACGAAGTACAGGATGTTGAATCTTTTCAAGCCTTAATAGCGCAAAAAAGCCCTTGGGCACCGATTAGCTACACCTTGTTTGCAATGAACATTCTTGTTTTTTTGGCAATGTTGTATGCAGGGGTTGACCTGTTCCAACCTACCACGGAACAGTTACTTGCATGGGGTGCCAACGCGGGCACAAAGACCATGGCTGGTGAAGCATGGCGACTTCTTTCCAGCGCTTTTTTGCACATTGGGTTAGTACATCTTGGAGTCAATATGTTTGTACTGTGGAAAGTTGGGCCCTTTCTTGAAAGGCTATTTGGCAGTATCACCTTTCTGATTTTTTATCTTGCAAGCGCAATAGTAGGCAGCGAAGCCAGCCTATGGTGGAATGAGTTTGGAGTAAGTGCGGGTGCATCGGGGGCATTGTTTGGGATATTCGGAAGTTTGCTGGGATATTTATTGGCAAAGCCTGCGGGGATGTCTGCAGCGATTATGCTTCAGCTTCGATTTTGGGCTTTAAACTTCATCGTTTTGAATATCGCATTTGTATTTTTTCTTGCAGGTGTGGATCAGGCTGCGCATGGGGGAGGTGCCCTTGCTGGATTTTTGGTTGGTCTTCTTGCGGGGTTGATTCAAAAAAGCCCTGTTCTTAAAACTCCGATTCTTAGGCATGGTATTTTGTTGCTTGCTGGGGTGGGATTATGTTGGGCAAGTTGGTTTATGCTTCAAAAAGAGACAGCAGACAAATTTTTGGCAATCAAAACATTTGAACGATTTGGAAAAGAAGAAGAATCCCTGCTCGAAAAGTTTACCAATGGCCAAAAACTATTAAGAAAAACCCAACTTACTGAAGAGGGTTTTGCAACACTTTTAGAAATAGAAATAACCCCGGTTTGGTCGGACTATGCGACAAAGTTTAATGGCTTTAAAAAGGTTCCAAGCCGTTGGGCTGGTTGGTACCCCGATTTTGTTGTGTATTTAAAAACACAGGTGGAAGCTCAAACGCTTTTACAGGAGGGGATAAAAACAAAAGATAAAAACAAGGTGGAAGAATCAAATGAAAAGTTTGCAGAGGCAGATGAGTTGGTAAGAAAAATAACAACCGAAATGAAAGCAAAGAATAAGAACAACAACGATTAAAAGAAGCTGAAGCCTTAAGGTTTGGTTTTTTGCCCTAAGGGCATAAGATTTATTTCCAGCCCACCTGCGCCAAGGTATTGATCCAACAGCCCTAAATTTCCTTGGTCGCGAAGTTTTGCAAAGATTTTACTACGCTCATCCTGCCAAATTTGAAGTAGATAATCGGGATTGGTTTTTCTTCCTTCGAGATATTGCTGAAGCCTTGCAAGAAAGCGTTCTGCATCCTTATTGGCTTGTAGAATCATGGTGTTGGTAAGGGCTAGGGTTTCCTGTTCGAGCCTAAATTTATCAGATTCTGATTGCCTAAGTTTACTTTCGGTATCTTGCTCTGCTTTGTTCAACATTGTGGTAACCGAAGTTTGGGCCCTTGCAACCGAATCAAAAGAGGGTTTAACTTCATCAGGCGGGGCGACAAGAGAAACCCGAACATCTAAGAGTTGAACCCCGAGATTGCAGCCTTGGATTCTCTGTGCGGTTTTATTAAGGATTGCAGGGCCCATGGAGATCTTGCCTAATAGCAAAGCTTCATCAACGGTTTTGCTTGCAATCCACATTGCAGTTTCAGATTCGACATAGCGTTTTAGAAATTCTGGAATGATGGGTGCGTTGATAGCAAAATCAACCTCCATGCCCGGCTCGACTTTGTAATAAACGGTAACTTGAACATTAACGAGGTTGTTGTCGCCTGTAAGCATCTGGCCCGGTGGCAGAGGTTTTCCCCCATCGTCTTCAAAAAATCCAACCGCAATATTATTAACCTTATCAACCGCAATTTTATCGACACGATCCATGCCATAAGGAAGGCCAATGAAAAGGCCGGGGTCAGCAAGTTGGGGAAGGGGCTTTCCAAAGCGCCTAATAACGCCTTTTTCACCCGGCCTGATCTGAGTGAAAGCAGTGATCAAATAGAAACCGAGCGAGAGGGCAAAAAAGATAAACAGGGTTTTTCTCATGGTTTGGCCCCCTTGGTATCAGGAGTTTTGGCAGAGCCTTGAGGGGGAGAAAAAAGCAGGTCGAACAATTCCCGATGGGTACCTAAAAGCAAGACGGTTTTGTTATCGCCCAGAATGCGCTGATACTCTTCGAGTTTTTTAAGGAAGGTATAAAACTGGGGATCGCGGGATTGAGCCTGAGAGCGAATACGATCGGATTGAGCTTCTGCCTGGCCTTTCATGCGGATGGATTCCGCCTCGCTTGAGGCACGAAGCTGGGCGACTTTTTTCTCGCCCGCACTGCGGATATCAGCCGCTTTTCGTTCTCCCTCGCTTTGGTACTGAGCAGCTTTTTTATCGCGTTCGCTGATGATGCGATCGAAAATCGCCTGCCTGACCGCTGGCGGATGATTCGCCCTTCGCAGCCTAATATCAACCACTTCGATTCCATAATCAGCAGATGCAGATTCTTGTAGAGATTTTCCGTTTGCTCTACCCGGTTCAAGCAAAAGCTTGGTCCGTAGAATTTCGCGTTGCTTTTCTACCTTGCCCTCTTCAGTGCTTACAAGATCATCCAGCTCCATGGTACCGATGGCTGCGCCAAGTTCTGAATTGATGCGCTGCGCAAGGATTGCTTTTGCACCCTCGAGGGTGTTCACCGTACGAAGAAAAGTATCAACGCCCTTTGCATCACGGATACGCCAGCAAATATAGGCATCAAGGCTGAGGGTTTTATCGATGGTATTGCGTTGGGTATCGCGGGTAAGAAGTTCAACACTGGGGAGGTCGAAGAATTGGATTCTGCGATCAAGGCGAAGCACAGATTGAATGGGCCAAGGCAATTTGAAATGCAAACCCGCCTGTGAAGAATCAGCACCATCAAAAGTTTCGAGGTGTCTTCCAAATTGGGTAAGGTAAACAAACTCAGCACGATCAACCGTGAAAACGCACTGGGGCATTACTAATAAAAAGGCAAGGATAGCAAGTGATATTAAGAAAGTTTTCATGGTGAAAGTCCTCCATCGTTACTTTTGGAAGCAGGTTTTTGTCTGTCTTGGGTAGCAGAAGAAAAGCTAGGCGGTCGGAAAAAATCAGAGGGAACCAGCCATAGATTGCTTTTAACCGGTTTGTCGGTATCGATGATGATTTTGTCTCTGCCTCCAAGGGCAAAAGAAATAGCGTTCCAGAACCTTCTAAAATCAGAGAGTGATTTCCAGGAATCTCTTCTGGCTTTGAGTTGTTCCAAGGTAATGCGAGCAGCCTCATCAGGCTTCACCCCTTCTAAAACACTGACAAATGAACCAAAGATAACTAGAAAATCATCGTAGGCGGAAGGGCCTTCTCTACTTGAAAGAAGGGCCAAAATAACATCTGCCTGAGCTTTGGTTTTATCGATAACCTCATCTTTAAAAGCTTGTGCGAGCCTTTCTTTTAAAAGGGCCCTGCCTTGTTCATCTGCAAGTTTGATCAATACTGCGCCTTGGGCATCGTTGATTTTCCTATCCCGCATTTCCATGGCTTGCGTGACTGCATAATAAGATCTCACCACTTCTTGCGGAGGATGCAAATCGTGAAGAGATAAACCTTCGAGCCTAATGCCCATGACCGAAGCATCAAGATTTAAAATGCGATTCTCGAGCAGATTAGTGGCTTGGGATTGAAACTTGCCTCGGTCTTCAGTCAATAAAGCGCCAAGAGATTTTGAACCTACCAACTCACGCAGAATCGATTCGGTATTGGCGCGAAGAATGGCTTCAACATCATTGCAATTGAAAAGGAATTTACGAGGATCGGTGATCGCAAAACGAATGCTGCCCTGAATTTCCATGAGGTTGCCATCGCCTGTGATCATTACGGATTCATCAGGGACGCGATAAAATCCTTCGCTTTCATGTCTGCTGTTCCATGCGCCAGATTCTGGAGAAATCTTACCATTGGCGAGTGTGCGAAATCCGATTTCGATAGTTCGAACTTTCGCAGGTTGAATACGGGTGACTTTTTCGAAGGGGGGAGGTAAACGCCAGTGTAAGCCGGGTTCCAATTGTTCATCAAGCAAAAGGCCCATCCGTTGCACCAATCCGATTTCATTGGATTGGATTTGCGTAAACCCAAAAGAAAGCCATATCAGCAAGAGAGTAGCAAAAGTGGCTGCAAGAACTTTTTGCCAGTTGTGGAAGATGAAATCAAAATGCTCATCGAAATCGAGCAGGTGATCAAAGAAGGTACCGACTTTATCGTTGAATTTAGTAAGCGAAGAAGGTGCATCAAGATTGGTTTCCCGCTGAAACCATAAAAGCCGCATCGAGTTTAGCAGTACAGCAAAAGAACCAAATTGATGATAAACCACTGCAAAGAGAGGCGATTGCTCCATCCAATCGATAGGGGCAAACAAAGGCCAGAGCCATCCTGTAATTACAATCCCAACGATGTTGACACCAAAGGCGAAGTAAAGAATGTTCTGATTAATGGTTTGCAAAGTTGCGCGAGAAAGCCCGATCAACAAGGGGAGAGAGCGAAGCGGATCGCCCAATAAAACCACATCGCCAGATTCTGCAACAACCTCGATACCCGAGGGCCCCCCAACTGCAAGGCCGACATTGGAACGCGCCAAGGCAGGTGCATCATTAATCCCATCGCCAACCATTGCAACCCGATGCGATGAAGACATCTCTGCAATGATTTTTTCTTTATCTGCAGGAAGCAGGCCCCCATGGCACTCATCAATACCAAGGTAATTTGCAACTTGATTTGCAACCACGGGTCTATCACCCGAGAGAAGTACGATGCGTTCGATTCCCATTTCGCGCAGTTTAGAAATAACCCCAGCAGCTTCAGGGCGAATGCGATCACGGGCACCAAACAACGCATTAACTTTTCCATCGATACACGCCACCATCACGGTTTGACCTGAAGTTTCAAAACTCGTAATTGCATCATTTACTGTTTCGGGAAGGGTAATACCGCGCTCAAGAAAAAGCCTAGGAGTACCAACAAGAATGTATTTTCCTTCAACGGAAGCTTCGACTCCAAAACCCGGAAGTGCTTTAAAATCGATGGCTTGCGAAAGAGGGAGTCCTTTACTTTTTGCAGAGTGAACCAGAAGTTTTGCCAAGGGGTGTTCGCTGGATTGCTCCACACTTGCAACCAAGCGAAGTGCCTCATCAGCATTCAAGCCTTCCTCAGCAAACCAAGTTTGCCCGAGTTCTAATTTACCCTCGGTAAGGGTGCCAGTTTTATCAAAAGCGAAAGCGTTGATTTGCGCAAGTTGTTCGAGAGAGTTCCCACCTTTGATTAAAATACCGGTGCCTGCCAACCTTCCCATAGCAGCAATCATGGCTGCAGGAGTAGCAAGGATAAGGGCGCAGGGGCATGCAACAACAAGGATAGAAAGAGCGGGATAAATAGCTGCACGCAGGGCGGTATAAAAGCCGGGCTTGGGAAGTTCTGGATTACGAAACCAACCCAACTGACTAATGCTGAAGAACCCAAGAAAGGTGATTGCAGCCAAGCCAAGAACAACAGGCAAAAACCATCGTGCAAGTCGGTCTGCGGTTCGCTCGAGTTTATTTTTAGAGGCAAGAGCTTTAACGGTGAGATCGAAAACCCTACCTGCAGCGGTTTCGTTCCCCACTTTAAGCACCGTGAAGGTGATTGCACCAAAACCGTTTAAACAACCTGCAAGAATGGTATCGCCCGAAGTTTTCAGGTGAGGGATACTTTCGCCCGTAAGTGCAGAGGTGTTAACTTCGGAAGTGCCATCAAGGATGATGCCATCTGCAGGAATGCGAGCGCCCGGTTTAACTCTCACGGTATCGCCAGTTTTCAGATCTTCAACAAAAATGCGTTCTTCATTACCCGAGGAATCAAGGCGCCAGCACCTGCGGGGAAAAAGTTCGAGCATGCCCTTCAAGGCTTTTTGAGTGCGATCAAAAGTGATACCTTCAAGGCATTCACCAACAAGGCCAATGAAGACAACTTCTGCAGCAACGAGTGGCTCCCTAATAAGGATTGCGGCAATGCATGCGACAGCGAGTGCAAGATCTGCGCCCATTTTCCCCTGAAGAAGAGAATCGAGCGAGCCGTATAGCACTCGGGCCCCACCAAGGATAGCAGCAATAAGTGCGATACGAAAACCACGAAGCTCATTGGGAAAGGACGGGATGGCCAAACCCGTCCAAAGTTCAATCCGCGAGGAAACCCAAGGAAGAATATCCCACCCGATTAAGAACCCAAGTATAATGGTGAGAAGGTAAAGTGAAGTTCTACTTTCACTTTGAAAAGCCTTGTCTGATTGAGAGATTTCACGATGCATATTCGGGAAGCTACGGGTTAGGGTAAGGTCAATTCCAACGCAGCCGAGCTTCCTTGACAGATTGCGTACCTCCAATTTATGAGGTAAGAGGGGATGGGGTCAAGGAAACAATGGTAAGTATGAAAGGTAGATTTGTATTGGCAGCGTCATAAATAAACCGGATATTGATGTTAAGGAATCCAAGAGCAGGATAAAAAGATGTCATATTTCTTGTTAATACTGCTGATTATAGGGCAAACAGGGCAAATCCCAGCCAAAAGGGAGCCTCACCCCCTTGCGCCAAGCCTTCCCCTGCTAAGCGAGGCCGAAGAGGCCCACTATGACAAAATCGTTAATCAATTCATCAAATATGATCTCGGCCAATTGCCTGGTGCCGAGGGCTTAAAGGCCAAAAACGATTTTTTGAAGCTTGGTTCAGAGTCCATACCCGCATTATTTAGAGGGCTGCAAACCTCCGCAAAGCTGGAGCATAGTTGCCCGGTCGCAATGATCAGCCAAAAGTTAAAAAGTTTCTTACTTAAATCCAATGATGAAGAGTTGCTCGAATTCGCACGAGATGAGTTGACTTCTGCAATAGAAGGGAGCAGGCACGCGCCCTTGCTGCAAGACATGAGGTTGGGGGTGACCATGAGAAGAAAAGTTGTGATTGCAAACAAGCCCCAGGTTCCCAAATGGCTGTTGGAAATGACAGTTGCGGAAATGCTTAAATCATTGCGGGAAGAAGAAAATAAACAGAAACATTTAATGATGGCAAAAGAATTGGCAAGAAGAGGCGACCGAGAATCATTGCAAGCCTTGGGATTATTTGCAGTAAGTTTTTATCCCGAAGTGAAAGAACCAGCTTCCAAATTACTCAATCAAAAATTCAAACAATTAAAATCAAGCGAGCTACAAGAATACCTGAAGGACTCAAACCCTTTGATAAGAAAAACTGCAACTGAAAATCTGGGAGAATTAAAAGCAGTTGCCGTTGCTAGCGACCTAATAGAACTTCTAGCGGATTCAAATTCAGGGGTTCAGAAGGCAGCGAAGTTAGCCTTGCTAAATATCGCCAAGGGAAAAGACTTTGGACCAAGCGATTTCTCGAACAAGGTCTCGGTCGCTAAGGCTCAATCAGAGTGGAAGCAATGGTTTCTAACTCAAGAAATGAAATAAAAAGGCAAAGACGATTAGTCTCTGCCTTTTGAGTACCTTTGTCCAGTTTAAAGATTATGGGCCGATGGCAATACTACCTTGTTCGCCAGTCCGAATCCTGACGCAATCCTCGAGGGAAAGCACAAAGATTTTGCCATCACCAATCTGGCCCGACTCTGGAGTTCGGGCAGCGTGTACAATGGCTTCAATCGTAGCTTCAACAAAAGCATCAGTAACGGCAATTTCAATCTTAAGTTTAGGAAGAAGTTTAATCTGAATTTCAGTTCCACGATAAACTTCGGTGTAGCCCCGTTGTCTGCCACACCCTTTAACTTCGGTAACGGTCATTAAATAAACATCCCGTTCGTTAAGAGCAGCTTGAACAGCTTCAAGTCGTTCGGGCCTGATAATCGCAACAATCATTTTCATATTAGATATCTCACTTCCTAAGTTAAAATCTTGATAAAAAAGGGTGATCTCAGCCAAAGCACGCGCAGATGACTGGGCATTCACCCTAGGGGATTATGCATCTAAAGTAGCCTTAACTGGGCTGTTCAGATGATTCTGAAAAAGTTTAGCAAGAGAGTCTTTAACGGAGTTAGGATCGCCCCCTCTGAACTTAAATTTATTCCCAGTAATTGTAGTAAGGTAAGGATAAATCTTTTTGAAGTCATCCGAGGTAGGGGTGGTTCCTGCCTGACATAAATCAGACCAAACTTTCCTAACATCGGCTTCCTTGGGCCCGTCTAAAGAAATGATATACCTCTTTGCAGTCCCACTTGGAGCAACCGCAGATTTAGGGTTATTATTTCCTCTAGAAGTTGAAAGAGAAGTACCAAAGTCGAAACCAGTTTCGCCATGCTCGGTCTCATCAAGACCACTGATTTCAGAATTGAGATCTGTAGTGAAACCAGTTAAAATCTGAATGCCCAAAGCAAGCCCAAAGGTGATGACGAAGGCAAAAACAGCAGCGAAAAGACTTGCCTTGACCTGAATCATAATTTGGCCAGAAGGAGTCCAATCTTTAAGCTTGGTGATATTAGCTTTATCACCTGCAGACCGCTCGGCCTCTGGTTTCTTTTCAAGTTGTGCAATTTGTTTATTGACAGTTTCTGGGCTAGATAAAAGCCCATCATTGCCAGCAGAATTAACAGCATAGAAACAGAAAACCCCTGCTAAAATTGTTCCTAATACCCCACCTACGCCATGTACTCCAAATGCATCTAAAGAGTCATCATAATTAAAAAAAGATTTAAGCTGTACGGTTCCATAACAAACAACACCTGCAATTAAACCGATGATAAGGCCACCCCACATATAGACATAACCCGAGGTTGGGGTAACTGTGCCAAGGCCAGCAATAATGCCCGATGCTAATCCTAAAGCAGTAGGTTTGCCTTTATGCAACCATTCAATAATCATCCAGCTTAAGCCAGCGGCAGCGGCTGCAGCTTGAGTTGCACCAAATGCAGAGGAAGCAAGAGTATTGGAAGCAACCGAACTTCCGCCGTTAAAGCCAAACCATCCAAACCATAAAAGTCCAGCGCCAAAAAGAGTAAGCACCATACTGTTGGGCTGAATGGTCTGGGATGGGAAACCAATTCTTTTGCGTAAAGCAAGGGAGCAAGCAAGGCCAGCAAAACCAGCAGAGATATGAACCACAATGCCACCTGCGAAATCGAGTGCGCCCCATTTGCCCAATAGACCAATAGCAGAACCACCTAGGCCAAGTGCTTCATCAATTGGCTTATCATAAAACCAATCGAATGCCCAAACCATATGCGCTAGAGGGCAATAAACAAAAGTAACCCATAGAAGAGAGAAAATGGTGAAAGGAATGAATCGAATCCGTTCAGCAATCGCTCCACTGATAATAGCAGGTGTGATAATAGCAAACATGCCTTGGAAAAGAACATGTGTGTAAACAGGTATAGAAGTACCACGGAGAATATCAGTTGGCTCAACACCTTGAAGGAAAAAGAACTTGGAGTCCCAACCGATTATCCCTGCATCATCCCACTTAATAACCGAAGGGCCAAAAGCAAGGCCATAACCACAGACGATCCAAAAAACCCCAACGGTAGAAAGGCAAGCCATACTTTCCATCATAGTGGCAAGGACATTTTTTCTTTGAACCATACCGCCATAAAAAAGAGCCAAGCCCGGGACCATCAACATAACCAAAGCAGAAGAAGTAAGCATCCAAGCGTTATGGCCGCCTAATTTAGCCTCCTCGATAGCTAAATGAGCTTCCTCCTTGACCTTTTTGAGATCCGACTTTAGTTCAGCAACGGTCTTGGCCAGACTTTCATTTTCAGAAGATTGAGCAAAGAGAGGGAAACAATTACTCAAAAGTAAAAGGGCTAATAAAGAACAAAGCAGCCGTTTCATAGTCACAATCCTCAAAAGATGTACAATAAAATAAAGACGCTCACAATAAAGGAAGCAGTCTTTGAGACACTGTTTTACAAGGCAAATCTAAAGTTTCATAACATATAACCGAAAAACGAAAAAAAAGGCAGAGACAAGAAGTCTCTGTCTTTTTAAGTTGATAAGTAAAACTAAAGATTATGGCCCAATCGCAATGCTACCTTGTTCGCCTGTACGAATCCTGATGCAATCCTCGAGGGAAAGCACAAAGATTTTGCCATCACCAATCTGGCCCGACTCTGGAGTTCGGGCAGAATGAACAATAGCTTCAATCGCAGCTTCAACAAAAGCATCAGTAACGGCAATTTCAATCTTAAGTTTAGGAAGAAGTTTAATCTGGATTTCAGTTCCACGATAAACTTCGGTATAGCCTCGTTGTCTGCCACACCCTTTAACTTCGGTAACGGTCATTAAGTAAACATCCCGTTCATTGAGAGCAGCTAAAACAGCTTCAAGTCGTTCGGGCCTGATAATCGCAACAATCATTTTCATATTCGATATCTCACTTCCTAATGTAAAATCTTGATGAAAAAGGGTGATCCCAGCCAAAGCATGCGCAGAGGGTTGGGGCTTCACCCAGGGGATTATGCATCCACGGTGGCTTTAACCGGAACATTCAATTTATTCTGGAAAAGTTTAGCAAGAGCGTCTTTAACGGAGTTAGGTTCGCCCCCTCTGAACTTAAATTTATTCCCAGTAATTGTAGTAAGGTAAGGGTAAACCTTCTTGAAGTCTTCCGAGGTAGGCGTAGTTCCCGCCTGACATAGGTCAGACCAAACTTTCCTAACATCGGCTTCCTTGGCTCCATCTAAAGAAATGATATAGCCCTTAGCAGCACCACCAGGAGAAAGTGCAGACTTAGGATTTGAAGCACTTCGGGCAGCCGAAAGTGATGTACCAAAGTCGAACCCAGTTTCCCCGTGCTCGGTCTCATCAAGACCGCTGGTTTCCGAATTAAGATCGGTAGAGAAATTAAACCCGGACATTACTTGAACACCCATTGCAAGGGTATAGCTAAGAATAAAAGCAAACAAAGCTGCAAAGATACTTGCTTTAACCTGAATCATAACTTGGCCAGAAGGTGTCCAATCCTTAAGCTTGGTGATATTAGCTTTATCACCAGCAGAACGATCCGCTTCAGGTTTCTTTTCAAGTTCAGCTATCTGCTTTTTCACGGTATCAGGGCTTGTAACAAATCCATCTGTTCCAAGATTGTTAACAGCGTAAAAGCAAAAGAAACCAGTAAGCACTGCACCTAAAAAGCCACCTACACCGTGGATGCCGAACGCATCTAGGGAGTCATCATATCCAAGGATAGATTTCACCTGAACGGAGGCATAACAAATAACGCCAGCGATCAAGCCGATGATCAGGCCACCCCACATATAGACATAACCTGATGCAGGTGTAACCGCAACCAAGCCAGCGACGATACCAGAAGCCAAACCTAAAGCGGTAGGCTTGCCTTTATGCAACCATTCAACCAGCATCCAGCTTAAGCCAGCGGCAGCGGCTGCAGCTTGGGTTGCGCCAAATGCAGAGGAAGCAAGGGTATTGGAAGCAACCGAACTTCCACCGTTAAAGCCAAACCATCCGAACCACAAAAGCCCAGCACCTAATAAAGTAAGAACAATACTGTTGGGCTGAATAGCTTGTGTTGGGAAACCAATTCTTTTGCGTAAAGCAAGGGAGCAAGCAAGGCCAGCAAAACCAGCAGAGATATGAACCACAGTTCCACCTGCGAAATCGAGTGCGCCCCATTTACCTAAGAGACCAATTGCAGAACCACCTAGGCCAAGACCTTCATCTAAAGGTTTTGCATAAAACCAATCGAATGCCCAAACCATATGAGCAAGTGGGCAGTAAACAAAAGTAACCCATAGAAGAGAGAAAATAGTGAAAGGAATGAATCGAATTCTTTCGGCAATCGCACCGCTGATGAGGGCAGGCGTGATAATCGCAAACATACCTTGGAAAAGAATGTGCGTGTAAACAGGTGTAGAAGTCGCAGGCAGAATATCACTTGGCTCAACACCTTGAAGGAAAAAGAATTTGGAGTCCCAGCCGATTATTCCTGCATCGCCCCACTTAACAACCGAAGGGCCAAAAGCAAGTCCATAACCGCAGACGATCCAAAAAACCCCAACGATAGAAAGGCAAGCCATACTTTGCATCATGGTTGCAAGGACATTTTTTCTTTGAACCATACCGCCATAAAAAAGGGCTAAGCCGGGAACCATAAGCATAACCAACGCAGAAGAAGTAAGCATCCAAGCGTTATGACCACCTAATTTAGCCTCGGCGATAGCTAGATCAGCCTCTTCCTTGACCTTTTTGAGATCTTCCGACAATTCAGCAATAGTTTTTGCAGGTTTTTCCTTTTCAGGAGTTTGTGCAAGGAGAGAGGAGACATTGCATAAGAGCAAGAAGCCCGTCAGGGAAAAAAGAAGCCGGTTCATAATTACAATCCTCAAAAAATGCAAAAAAAGTAAAAGACACCGCTGTGAATAGAGCAAACTTTGTGCCACGCTTTGATTTTTCGCAAGTAAAACGACATAAAGCTAATTACAACATAGCTTTATGGCTTTAAAAAATCACATTGAAATTCAAAACAGAAAAGTGATGCTTGATAATTGTGCGACAGATGCCAGCTAAATGAGCAGAAAAAAGAACTGAAAATACAGAAAACCGTCGGATTTGATTCAATTCCAAGTGTCCAAACAGCCGAAGTCAAAGATTATAGGGTTTGGCATCATCTTTGCTTATTAACCTCACAGTGTTTAAACTCATTTTGCAAAATTAAGACAATTAAAAGATTCCTTCGGTGCTTGGCCTGCTAAAAATTAAGGTGCAAAGACATACAAGAAGGCCAGCTTAGATCTCGGTTCATGTTTGGTTCCAATTTGGGTAACTTTCATGAGGAGAAATAGCCATGGCTCTTTCAGATTTTGTCTTAGCAGCAATTATACTCTTTTCAAATTCGGAGTATTCCAACCCTAGCCCAGCACTCCAAGAAGAGGCAAACCTCGCACCATTCGTGAAAGCTATTGCTTGGCACCTAGAGATCCTTGATCCAAGGGAAAGTCAGTATGTTTTGTTTAGGTCAGAAGAGTTTAGCACCGATTTACAATTGTTGAAAAAGCGGGCAGAAGAATTATTTGGTGTGCCTTTGGTAAACGATGCAATGCGATTTCCTGACCGAACTGTAATTCAAGAAATGCTTAGCTTTAACCGTGCCTATAAACATCACCTCAACGCCCGGGCCAACCTTGAACCTTTGTTCGGTGTAGATTTGCACGCGGTGATCAAAGAGACGGATCAGCTTTACCAAGTGTGGGATTACATCCGGGATTCACGCTGCGAATACTACTATATAACCGTTCGAAGGCACGCTTTAAAGAAAGTGCTAGAATCCTTAGGAACGGAAGCGTTTTATAGTGGGAATTATCCACCCAGCGTACCTACTTGGAGGTTTGCAGCTATCGATTGATTTGCTTCTTGTAATTTAAACGCCTTGAGCAAAGGCCAGCAACTAACTTTTCGTAAAAGCTTAGATTGACAAGCTCTTCTGGAATAACTTAAAACATCATTAGGCGTTTTAAGTTATTTTAGAGAGGGATCGATGTAATGTTAAAATCTTCCGCCTGCACAAAAAAACAATTGTTATCAAAAGATTTTGAAAAATGGGCGAAAGAATTAAATGCGCCAGTCAAATTACACCGAAAGCTTTGGGAATGGTACTATATTTCGCAGGTATTGCATGAACGCGGTATGTTGCAACCAGGAAAAAAAGGGCTGGGATTTGCGGTGGGAAAAGAACCTTTGATTTCTCTTTTTGCCAAAATGGGTTGCGCTATTCTTGCTACTGATATGCCTGAGGGGGAAAAAGGCTATTCCGATTGGGCCTCAACAAACCAGCATTCGACCGGTGTGGAACAATTGATTCGGGAAGATATCTGCCCATTAGCAGATTTTAACAAACGAGTGAAATTCCGGCCTGTTAACATGAATAAAATTCCCTCGGATTTGGGAACATACGATTTTATCTGGTCCTCTTGTTCCATAGAGCACCTTGGAACGCTCCGTCTGGGAACACAATTTATGTTAAACATGGCTAGATATTTGAAAAAAGGCGGAATCGCAGTTCACACCACCGAATTTAATGTTTCTTCGAACGATGCAACTGTGGATAACAACCCCATTGCTATTTTCAGGAAAAAAGATTTTCAGTTTATGAAGAAGCTTTTGGAGGAGTGTGGCCATAGAGTAGAGGAATTTGATTTCTTCACGGGTGATGAACCAGAAGACCTCTATGTTGATCCACCGCCATACACCCACGATGTTCATCTTAAACTTCTACTGGGCCCCTACGCCGCCACTTCGTTTGGAATAATAGTTACCGCAGGTGAACCACATTCTGGGTGGCAACAATTTAAGGCGACTATGAAAAACAAATTTCGCAATTATCGCTGATTTTCTAATATCTTGAAAAAAGGCTTCCGCATCGCAATTTAGCTTTCGATCGTTAGGCAAAAGGTTTAGTAATGGATAACTCTCAACAAAATAATCCCCTGCACGGAATTACCCTCGAGAAAATTCTGACCGAATTGGTGGAGTATTACGGCTGGCGCGAACTTGGAAGCCGAATCATTATAAATTGCTTCACACATGATCCAAGCATTAAATCTAGCCTGAAGTTTCTGCGTAAAACTGATTGGGCCCGCAAAAAGGTAGAAGATCTGTATATTTGGCATAATCTCAAATAAAACTAAATCTTCTTCAATCAATCCGTATGCAGGATAGTAACTTTATTGTCGCTGTATTTAGCAGGAGCGGTTTAGTATCTGATCCGTGATATCGTGAAGAATGTTTCTAAATGCAGAGGGCGGAAGCGCCTGCAAATCTCTCTTGCCAGAAGCAATAAATAGTTCTGCTTTGTTCTTAGCATAATCAATTGCACCAGAATCAGTAAGAATGCTTTTTACCTGAACTCTATTGGAAGAAGAACCATTCTCAAGTAAGGTTTTAATCTTGTTTTTGTCTGCATCAGTTCCATTGTGCAAAAGCCAGATAAGTGGCAAGGTAAGTTTCTTTTGATCAAGGTCTGTGCCAAGAGATTTGCCTGTTTGATTTTCATGGCCGACAAGATCGAGGATGTCGTCAGCGATTTGAAAAGCCATCCCCAAATTACGGCCAAAACTAGCCATCGATTCAATTACGGCTTCACTCGCACCAGCATAAGCAGCTCCAAGTTCACAACTTGCAGAAATCATTTCTGCGGTTTTTCCATCAATGATATCAAGGTAAGTAGCTTCCGAGATGTTGATATCACCCGAATGAAAGCTTTGTAAGAGTTCGCCTTCGCAAATGCGATTGGCGCTTCTGCCTATAACCTTGCAGGCGCGGGTGTTTTCAAGGTTACTAGTCATTTGGAAGGCGTTAGTAAAAAGGCAATCACCAAGTAAAACAGCAGATTTGGTGCCCCAAAGAGTATGAACGGCGGGCAAATGCCTACGCATTTGAGCGGAATCTAAAACATCGTCATGAACTAAAGAGGCTGTATGAATCAACTCGACTGCAGCACCTAAAACCCAATGGCTTTCATTAACCAAGCCACTTGCATGACCCGAGGCAAGAAGAAGGGCAGGTCGAAGCCTTTTGCCTTTATATTGGCTTACATGGGTTAGGATATCGGTGAATTCTTTATGCCTAGAGATCAATTCTCGGGAGATTATAAGTTCGACCTGTTCAAGATCGGAACGAATCGGGAGCATTGAATCATAACGCTCAGGGGTAAAGAATGTGGTAGAAATCAATGAGGCATTCATATTATGGCCCAATTCACAAAAATCGGAATGCGGGTTGTCATTATTGCCTGACAAATGAACCGCTCTTTCCACCAGTCTTTTCCTCTAACCGGATTTCCGTAATGGTCATAACTTTATCCACTGATTTACACATATCATAGACCGTAAGGGCCGCAACACTAACAGCAGTAAGGGCTTCCATTTCAACCCCGGTTCTGCCAAATACTTTTACCACTGCCGAAATTCTAAGCAAGTTTTTCTCAATAAAAGAAAAATCAAGTTTAACCCCTGTAATTGCTAATGGATGACATAGCGGGATGAGATCCCAAGTTTTCTTGGCAGCCTGAATGCCTGCAAGCCTTGCAACCTCTAAAACATCGCCCTTGGTTAGTTCTTTATTGCGAATTAATTCTGCAGTGGATTCTTCCATTCGAACAACCGCACTAGCCCTAGCCAGGCGTTGGGTTTCCTGTTTATGAGAAGTATCCACCATTCTGCTAGCACCCTGATCATCAAAATGACTTAAAGAAGCCATAATTACCTCTTATTTAGCGATATCTAGGGATATTTGGATCAATGTCACAAGACCAAGCCTCGATGCCACCAGCCAGCGAATAAGCAGGGGAAATGCCCGCATTTTCGAGAATTGCAGCCCCAGATAAGCTTCGTACCCCATGATGGCAATAAACCACCACTTTAGCACCTTTAGGAGGTGTTACCTCATCCAAACTATTGGTAAGTTCGCCCAAAGATACCAAAACGCTGTTGGGAATGGCTGCGAACTGGTTTTCCCAAGTTTCCCTGACATCAAGGAGGTAAACGCTAAGCCCCTGATCGAGCCATTCTTTAAGGGTTGCAGGGGAAATTTGAACGGGCATAAAGTCTCCGATAAAATTAAAAGTAGTTTAGGGAAATAATCCCCGCATAATCTTTTCCCGGGCTATTTTCTCCACTCCCAAGGATAAAGCTGCCAGCCTCATTGATATTTTTTTTGCCAACGCTAATTCTCGTACCCGTCTGAAAGCCTTAATCATCAACTCGTATAATTTATGATTAATATGCTCTTCGCTCCATAACAATTGTTGAATATCCTGCACCCATTCAAAATACGAAACCGTAACCCCACCCGCATTACATAAAATATCCGGAATTACATAAATATCACTCTTGCTGATGATGGCATCCGCTTCTGGGGTGGTCGGACCATTGGCGGCTTCTGCTAGTATCTTGCACTTAAGCTGCGATGCATTCTTCAAATGAATCACCCTTTCAAGTGCCGCAGGCACCAAAATCGTGCAAGGAAGAACCAGCATTTCCTCGGGATTGATCGGCTTTCCTTCAGGAAAGTCTTTGAGTAAATTGCCACTTGAGACAAAACTTTGCAGCTCTGCGATATTAATGCCACTGGGGTTATGAATTGCGCCATACCTATCCGAAACAGCAATAACCTTGACGCCTTTTTGCGAAAGTTCAGCACAAGTGATCGCCCCAACATTACCAAATCCCTGAACCACAGCGGTAGCAACTTCAGGGCTAATGTTGAGATCTTTCAAGGCCTCCAAAATACAAAAAGTAACCCCTCTTCCGGTAGCTTCTCTGCGCCCTAGGCATCCGCCAAGCTCAACGGGTTTGCCAGTCACAATTTCCGGGCAGGCATACCCCACCTTCATGCTGTAAGTATCCATGATCCAGGCCATGGTTTGCTCATCGGTGCCCATATCAGGGGCCATAACATCCATTCTTGGCCCAATAACAGAAAGTACTTCTTCAGTAAACCTGCGGGTAAGACGCTCTTTTTCACCGATTGAAAGAGTCTCAGGGTCGCAGGTGATGCCACCCTTGGCACCGCCAAAAGGAAGGTTCATAAGGCCACACTTCCAAGACATCCACATAGAAAGGGCAGCAACTTCACCCAAATCAACCGATTGATGATAGCGCAACCCGCCCTTGGATGGGCCACTGGTAAGGCTGTGTTGAACTCTGTAACCATTGAAAACGCGTGTAGACCCATCATCCATTCTCACCGGAACACTTACAATTATTGTTCGCTTAGGAACCGAAAGCCTTTGCAGGATGCCCCGGTCGATTTTCAGAAGGGATGCCACCGATTGTAACTGGCTTAATGCCATGCAAAAGGTTGCGGAGGATTCAAAAACAGATTTTGGAGAATTCTGATTTTCGCTAGAATGATCATCGTTGTTCACCATCGGTATTAAATCTCCGTATGCACTAAAGAATGAAGCGTACCAAAGATCAAGGAATGGGTTTAACAGCTACAATAATCATTGTATGGCAAGGGTCTAGAATGGACTGTAAGAGGAGGGGAAAAAGTATGAAAGAAATATTAATCATTGGGTGTGGTTATTTGGGAAATGTAATTGCAGCTAATGCCAAGACTATGGGATTAAAGGTGTTTGCAACCACCCGAAGCCGTGCAGACGCTTTAATATCCAAAGGAATAACCCCAGTTATTTGTGATGTAACCAATCAAGAAAGTTATGCCAACCTGCCCGTGGTGGATGGGGTGATTCATTGCGTGGGCATGGATCGAAGCGCAGGAAAATCAATGCGCGAGGTTTATGTTGATGGCCTTGCAGGCATCGCAAGCCACCTTGAATCTCAACACTTCAAAGGTAGATTTGTGCATGTCAGCAGCACAAGTGTCTATGGCCAAAACGAAGGCGAATTAATCGATGAAAAATCAGCAACCCTTCCTGCTGAGGGTTCGGGTGCAATCGTGCTGGAAGCCGAAAATAAATTAAGAAGCATTCTTCCTGATTCAATCATACTAAGGTTTGCAGGGATCTATGGCCCAAGCAGACTTATTCGCAGTAAAGCTATCCTTGCTGGTGAACCCATTGTTTGTTCGCCTGATCGCTATTTAAATCTGATGCATGTGGCGGATGGCGCCAAGGCTTGCTTAGCAGCATTAATCCAAGGAACAAAGGGCGAAACATATAATGCAAGCGATGATGAACCGGCCCTAAGGCGGGATTTTTATAACCATCTAGCTTTGCTTTTAAAGGCAACTCCCCCCAAGTTCATCCTTTCCAACCCTGATCAACCCTCAGCCCCTCATGAGGGAACTAACAGGCGTATTTCCAACGCCAAATTAAAAAGAGAACTGGTTAATTCGCTGCAATTCCCTTCCTTTCGAGAGGGGCTCGAAAATTGTGTCCGCCTAGGGACTTTCGCCTAACACTTGATAATTATCCCCTTGTCAAGTAAGATATTCTTAACAATATCTCTTTGCAGGTTATTTAAAATATGTTGAAACGAAAATATCTGTTCCCCAATGTTATCGAACTTAATTACCAAGCTGGTCGCAGGCTGGGTGTTAATGTTTACCTTATTGATGGCGGGTCCGAATTCATTCTGATTGACATCGGCTTTGAAGATAGTTTGGATACAATCGTTGATTTGCTTCGGAAAATGGATTTCAACTTATCCAACTGCAAGATGATCATTGCAACCCATGCCGATGCGGACCATATTCAGGGCTCTGCAAAGGCCCGCGAACTGCTTAAAACCAAGATTGCAGCGCATCCCGCCAGCATCGAACCAATTGAAACTGGCGACGAAATAGTTACCTATGCAACCATTAAGGCCCAAGGGATAGAAATCCCCATGCCCAAGTGCAAGATTGATATCGTTCTAAACGAAGGCGATAAAATCCAAGTAGGCGACCAAACACTCGAAGTTTGGCACACACCAGGCCATACTCAAGGGCAACTCAGTTTTAAAATGGGTAACCTGCTTTTCAGTGGCGATAACATTTATAAAGATAGCTGCGTTGGCGTAATCGATGCGCATCATGGGTCCAACATCCCCGACTTTATTGCATCGCTGAAACGAATCCTTGCAGATGATTCGCAGTTCTTGCTTCCAAGCCATGGCCCTGTTTTCAAACGCGATCCTAAAATTATCACCAAAGCCATCAACCGATTGACCGAGTATCAATACATGGCAGACTTTGGCACTTGCGCCATCAGTTGGCCATTACTCGATGAATGGGAAAAAGAAGTAACTGCGGGCAAAATGCCAGACTTCTCAAAAAAATAACCCGACCTCATGAACCCGTGGTAGCAAATACTTCTTGGTTTAAAGGTGCGGGCAAAACAATTTTAAATATTGATCCCTGACCTAATTCACTTGTTACTTCAAGCCTAGCTTCAAGCAATTCTGCATAACCTTTCACAATGGCAAGGCCCAATCCACAGTTAGTGGAATCACCATGACTTCTCGAAGCATCCACCCGGAAAAAGCGTTCAAAAATCCTATTCTTTTTAGAAGCTTCAATTCCTATACCGTTATCTTCGACTTCAATAATGATTGATCCTAGGTGCATGCTTAATCTTAAAAACACACTCCCTGAGGGTTTATTGTATTGGACAGCATTATGAAGAAGGTTTACTAGAATCTCTTTTAATTTGCCCGGATCAGAATGAATCTCAAGATTTGGTTCCCCCTCAAATTGAAGTTCAATCCCCTTGGAATTAGCCAAAGGATTCATCATCTTGATACAATCAGAAACGAGTTGGGAAAGATCAAATAACTCTGGGCGAAACGGGTCTGCGCCTGCATCCAATCGCGCAAGCGTAAGCAACCTTTCAACATCCTTGTGCATGTTTGCGCAACTTTCCCTGCAATCTACCAACATCGTGCGGTATTCTTCCGCTGTCCTGCTTTTTCGCAGTGCCAGATCCAGTGTCGCCAACATTGCGGAGAGGGGCGTTCGTAATTCATGAGAGATATCAGCAGTGGTTTGTTTCTCCCGGTCAAAAGCTTTTTTCAATTCATCTAAAGTTAGGCCCAACCTCGTTGCAATGGGTTTCAACTCATCAGGTAATTGCTTTTCGGTAACACCAAGATTGAAATCTTTTTCATTGATACGGCTTACCGCAACCGTGAGAAGATTTAATGGAGCTAGCCCAATTTTTACAAGCCATAAACAAATGCCACCACCTGCAAGAAAGGTGAACAGATTAATTGCGGCCAGCATGGCACGAAACCCCTCGAGATCTTTTTTATGTTCGCTTGCAAAGTTGAGAATATCCTCGTCTCTTTGCTGTGCGAAAGAGGCAAACAAAAGATCCCGTTTGGCCAGATCATATGCGCACTGAATAAATATTGCAGGCCTAAAGGAAGTATCAGCAGCACTGTTATTACGAGGCGCGGGTTCTGTACCGCTGTTTGGCCCGGGATTGCGATTGCGTGGCGGTCCAGGCAGAGTCGGCCCTAGTAAAAATCTTGATGCCTTGAGTACAACCCTGCGCACTTTCAGGGTTTCGCTTAACTCCAGGTCTTCATATTCCCAATGCAACACCTCGTTTGGCGCAAAAGTTACCAGATTGATTGCCATGGTCATAGATTCGAGTGAATTGGATGTGTAAGAAGCATTCCAAGCAGTATCAATTTGAAAAAATTCTGCAACCTGACCATCGAGGCGCTTTAAAAGTTCTGCGGGATCGAACCGGATTGCGGGAGTCGCCCTTCGGAATAAATCGACTGCAAAACTGCGAGTGCCTTGAATTGCCCAAACCGGTACTTGAACATAAGCGCTGGAGTTGGTAGAAGAAGTCAGCAAGCCAAGGGTATGCAATTCAAGGAATCTTAATTTACCCCAATCAATATGAAATTGAACAAGCCTTGCGAGGGTCTGGGCCTGAAATAAAAGAGCATCATCAAGCCTGTTTTTCTCATCTCTACAGCGATCTTTGTAAGTGGTTTGGGCTAGTTCTTTTTGCAGGCTAAGGCGGCCCTCCAAATTAAGCGAGGCGCTTCGATACGCCATCAACGATGCACCACCCAGCGAAAACGCCAGCAGTACAAGAAAGCATATCGTAAGTGAAAACCGGATCGATCGCATGTTAATCACCTTTGATAATGTATCCTTCGCCCCAGCGCGTGAGAATTAATTGCGGGGTAAAGTTCTTGTCAATTTTATTGCGCAAATACCTGATGTAAACATCCACCACATTGGAGGTATTATCATCATTTTCATCATACAAATGCTCCCACACCATCGATCTTGTGACAACTTTCCCCCGATGGTAACAAAGAAACCGAAGCAGGGAAAATTCTCTGGGAGTGAGATAAATCTCTTTGCCCGCCCTACGCACACTTTTTGCCCCAGTATCAATTTCTAAGTCGTGGATTCGTAACACAGGATCTTTTACCTGATGCCGCCTGCGAACCAACGCTCGAACCCTGGCAAGAAATTCAGTCAATTCAAAAGGTTTTGGAAGATAATCATCCGCACCAAGGTTTAATCCCAGCACTTTATCTTCCAATGAACCCATCGCAGTTAAAATTAGAACATAAAAAAGGATACCATCCTTGCGCCAACCTTTCAACAAGGTCAAGCCATCAACCTTGGGAAGCATGAGGTCTAAGATGACAACATCATAACTTGCACCACGAGCCTTGACATCGGCTTCATCCCCCGAAACAGCAAGGTCAACAGCAAAGCCATCTTCCTCTAAGGCTTGTTTTAAAGATCTTGACAGCAATTTGTGGTCTTCAACCAGAAGAATTTTCACGAGATTTCCCCATTCGGCTTTTTAATCACACGCATATCTATTATCCTCCATAACAGATCACTCGTGAATAAATCATGAGAGAAATTCTTATTTTTTATGTTAAACCAACATTATGAAGAAATTTTAATCTTTCCCAGGAGTTCTGAATGACTGTCAATCTTGATGAAAAATGGGATGTTGTTGCAGTTGCTGCGCACCCAGATGACCTCGAAATAACCTGTGGGGGCACTCTTGCATTGCTTACTTCCCAAGGGTACAAAGTTGCAATCATCGATCTTACCACGGGCGAACCAACCCCACGGGGATCCGAGGAAATAAGGGCTAAAGAAGCGAAAAATGCTAGAATTACTCTTGGCGTTCAGGCCCGATTCCAGCTCGGGTTGCCCAACCGCATTCTCATGGATTGCCCTGAAAATCGCTTTGCCCTCGCTACTCTTTTACGAAAACTAAAACCCGATATTCTTTTAGGCACCTCTGGCAGAACTCCCGCTGCTTCGCCAGATCATTACCAAGCACAATTACTCATCGAGGCTTCCAGATTTTCTTCCCAACTCACTAAATGGGACGAAAAATTTGGTAATACCCCTCCTCATCGTATCACCCATCTCGTTTATGCCCCCTTTCCCTTCGATGCCGAATTGCGTCATTATCCTGGAACTTTTACGATTGATATTAGTTCTATGATTGAAAAAAAGATGGCTTCGATTCAATGTTATGAATCGCAGTTTGATGAGAAAAGATTTGCCAAGATTAAGCACACGGTGCTGGGGTTAAATAATGCTATGGGAAGTAGATGTGGCTTTGAATATGGCGAAGTATTTCAGATGAGCGTGCCCGTTGGGGCAATCGATCTGGTGCAAGTTGTTCGTGGATCTAAGGGAAGTCCCGCCCCTGTGCAATTACCCGGCCAATTGTAAGTGCAGGTACCAAAAAGCGAATCTAATCAGATGTTTTGATTACCTGATTGGCAAAAGTGTGTGAAGTTGATCCCCCTCGATTTATTGAAAACTCCAAGGCGAACATACCCCGCAAGAAGGGTTTGCACCGACCGGTTGCTGTTTAGCCGCAATGCGGCGGAAAATTGTAGCCATGGGCGCAAGCCTATGGTTTTCGAAACGGTATCTTGCGTTTGAGTCCCGACGGGACGAGACGCCGCGGCGGGCATTCATTTCGCCCCGTTTGGGGCTTGTCGCTGTCGGGACGCTGACCATGGACTTACGCCCATGGCTACACCATATCGTCCCGTCGGGACTGAATCGCAAAGGCGAATGAGGCGGAACCTGATCAAGCAACTACGGCGATTGAGCCGGCTTCTATGGCGAATCCAGTTGATTTTTCTTTGTGATCAAGCCGCTTGCCTGTTAGAATACTACAGTGTGGAGAGAGGCAGAATTCTCTTCCGTTCCGGCGTACCAAGCACAGGAGGTCACCATGGATGCATCTATTGTGAAACGAGATCCTGAAATCATGAGTGGTGCACTGTGCTTCACCGGCACACGGGTTCCCGTAAAAAACCTGTTCGACTACCTGGAAGGCTCTTCTTCCCTAGAAGGGTTCCTTGAAGACTTTCCTTCTGTCTCGCGCGAGCGTGCGGTAGCCGTGCTGGAAGCCGCTCGCGAGCGTTTGGTATCTGATGCGCCTTCTGCTTGACGAGTGCGTCCCGGCGCGTCTGCGCAAGGCACTGCCGGGCCACGATGTTTCGACGGTCGGCCTTGAAGGCTGGTCGGGCATCAAGAACGGCAAGCTACTTGCGCTTGCCGCAGTAGGCTTTGATGCGCTCCTAACAGTGGACAAGAACCTGCCCTATCAGCAGAACACAGCAATGTTGCCAATCGCTGTCCTCGTACTCGACTCAAAGTCGAACGAGCTTCTCTATTTGCTCCCGCTGTTGCCCGCACTTGAGTCCGTCCTCAAGAGTCTGGTGAAGGGCAGCTATGTGATTGTCGCAGGTGATACCTAGCCCTGCATTCGAGAGGGCCTGCACAAAAGCGCGCCGGCCCCAGCTCACGCGGATGCCGTTTATTGTGGAACAAGATGAACCGGGTCATCCAATCGATGTAGGCGCTCTCCGTGCATTTCGAGTAGTGCAACAAGCGCATCTTCGCTGCGACCTGATCAAGCAACTACGGCGATTGAACACGCCTTCTATGGTGAAGCCAGTTGATTTTTCTTTGTAATCGTGCCGCACCCGGTTAGAATACTAAAGTGTGAAGAGGGGCGAAATCTCTTCCGTTCCGGCGACATGCTATTTTCGGTTTCTTATGCAGTTTCGCGATACAGATTACTACTGGGCCAGCTTAGATCGCATGCGTCAGGCGCAAACGCTGTCGAAGGAACGGAATGCTTATGCGCTGTCGATGTACTGCAGCGGCCTTGCCGTTGAATGCCTCCTACGAGCGTTTCGCTGGAAAGAGGACCAATCATTCGAAGGACGGCACGATCTGAAGTCTCTGCTCAGGGCCAGCAAAATTCTTCGTGTCAACGACGAACACATGCGTCGTAGAGGTAAAAACGAAGAGGAGATTCTCAGGCCGTCACGCGAGTTTCGAGCGGCGATGAATGAGATTGTCATTCTGTGGCACAATAATCTTCGCTTTGCTTCGGAGGCAAGGCTCAAAGCCCATTTGACAGGATTGAACATGATCCAAGGGATCAAAGGTGACCCTCTAAAGAAGAAGGCATCGGATTTGATCGATGCCGCAAAACTAATCGTCAATAAAGGAATGGTGCTGTGGGAATCCCCGAAAAAATCGTAGGCGCTCTGAAAAAAACCCTAGATGCTGAGTACATTCGACTCGATGACGACGATGGCATCTCCGGTTTCGTCGTGTCGGGGCAGTTCGAGAATATGTCAACATTAGACCGTCAGCAACTTATTGACGAGGCTCTTAATCCCCTGAGCCAAGAGGAACAGCGCCAAATACTAATGATCGCAGGCCTAACCCCCAGGGAATATGAATCTGTCGGCGTGCGAATACGAATCCATGAGGTTAGGGAAATGGATAACGGTTCCCTTGAAGTGTTGCTGGATGGCGGCTATTCTGACGCCATTTATGTTCGGGGTGCGCTAAACAATCAAAAGGGAGTTCATACGACGGAACCCGAACAGTGCCCCAGTGCAATCGGGATTCTAATGAAATTCCATGCAAATGGTACGGTGGCAGATCCCTTGACAAGAGAGAGGGCAATCCGTGTCCTAAAAGATGACCAATATATTCAGATCATGCAAACGCCTAACCAAGCGATGCACCCAAGCGGCGAATCGGCCGGATTCTGAAATCATAGTTTCTTGGCTGCCGCCGGGTTACTTTGGGCGTTAGGTCGCATAAATGTGCACAGTTACCAGCGAATTCAATCAGGTTTTTGATTACCCGATTGGTTAAAGCTTCTAAGATTGCTCTCCCTCGAGTTACTGCAAACACCAAAGCTAACATGCCTCGCAAGAAGGGTTTTGACCGAATGGTTGAAAAAAATCTGGCAGGGCTTTCGAACCAGTTGGCCTACTAAACCTGCCAGAAAACTATACCATTTGGCCGGGCCTTCTTTCAAAGACCCAACGCAGGACTGTGATGGACTTTGCACCAAGGCACGCTCCACAGATTGAACCCTGTGAATTCTGGCTAGGCAAGGTACTCGCAAGACGGAACCCATTATTGTTGTTCCGGTTATCAGGCGTGTTGTTGTTGCGGTTAGCTGAGCGGGTATTCCTAGCATTATTGTTGAAAGACCCACCACGCAACACACGGCTAATTTTTCACAGCCCTCTTAAAGGCTATTCTACCAAAAAGTCTTTCCCTTAGTTTATAAGTATTAGCATTTATAGCGTGACCTACCCAACTCATTAGCCTTTGATGCACATTTTTAAATGAAATTTGGTGGTTTGCATATTCTTCCTGCATCTTTCTAACTCTGCGTAAAAATCTCCTTACATTATCCTTGGGTAACAGCTTATAATCCGGAAATACTCGATACCCTAAAAATCTAATCCCATTCTTCACTAAAGAAATAGTGCTCTTCTTTGGGTGCAAGCGGAGCCTTAATGGCACTAAAATTTCTTTAATCTGTTCCCGTACTTCAGTAAGATGTTGCTTACTATCTGAAAAAACAAGAAAATCGTCTACATACCGGATATAACCTTTAATACCAAGATTATCTTTTACAAAATGGTCGAGCGGATTTAAATACACATTAGAAAAGAATTGACTTGTCTGATTACCAATAGGTATTCCAATGCGA
>Ga0335396_10001582_pt1 | contig 29016 bp, 38 predicted proteins | sample FRY02_FD_205743 | JGI IMG/M metagenome (GOLD analysis project Ga0335396, IMG submission 205743) | Freshwater microbial communities from Lake Fryxell liftoff mats and glacier meltwater in Antarctica - FRY-02 (spades assembly) (version 2) | ecosystem: Environmental > Aquatic > Freshwater > Ice >... | reverse complement strand
TTATCGCCGTATTAGTGTGGGCCATATATACGAGGGGTGGAAATGGATGATCTTATCGCGATGGTTAAGGGCTTTGCGCCCGGTATTGCAACTGCGCTGGGTGGCCCTTTGGCTGGCATGGCAGTTAGTGCGCTTTCTAAACAGCTTGGCGTTAAGGACGAAGTAGACGCTGTGATGAAAGCGATCACTACAGACCCCGCAGCGCAGGTTAAGATTAAAGAGTTAGAGCACGAGAAATTTAAAACGATTCTGCAAGACAAAGCTGACGCTCGCAAGCGCGAGGTAGATATTGCTTCAAGTGCGGACGCGCCTCTTCTTAATAAAATTGTCACACCAGCGTTGGCGCTAGGCGTTATAGGCTTATCGTTCGTTCTGTTCGCTGTGCTTATTTTTGTAGAGGTAAAACCCGAGGCCAAAGACATCCTGATCTACATTTTGGGCGTACTGTCGGCTGCGGTGACACAAATCCTGTCGTACTATTTCGGCTCTAGCGTGGGCAGCAAAGACAAGGGCGAACAACTCAAAGGATTTTCGAAATGAAGCTCTCAAACAACTTCAGCCTGGCAGAGCTGACGCGCTCACAGACTGCTACACGCAAGGGTATCGACAACCAGCCGAACGACGAGCAGCTGGCTAACTTGGTAGCGCTTTGCGAATGTGTACTGCAGCCGATCAGGGAGCATTACGGCAAGTCCGTGCGCATCAGCTCCGGGCTGCGTGTGCCTGAGCTGAACACGGCAATTGGAGGCAGCGCTACCAGCGATCACTGCAAAGGTATGGCCGCAGACATCGAGACACCAGGCGTAGATAATTTAGAGCTTGCCCGGTGGATTGAGGGTAGCGGGATTGCTTTTCGACAGCTGATACTAGAATTTTATAACGGCACACCTGACAGCGGCTGGATTCACGTTAGCTATGACCCGTCGGACAACAAGCGCCAGGTTCTCACGGCGACCAAGCAGGGCGGTAAAACCGTATACCTGCCTGGCCTCGCTATTTAGGCCTGCGCTGCACCAAGCGCTTTGATGCGCTTGCTGTAGGCCGCTGTGTGGCGCACGCGCTTGACTGTGTCCACCTTGGCCAGGGTTTCTTCGTTAGCCCGCTTAAACTCTTTGAGGATTGTCATGCGCTCGCGCGGCTCACGTTTACCTGCCCTGGCAATGCGGTCGGCCATGTCTTCGTAGGCGTCCTGCCACTCTTCCAATCCAGCGTGGCCGCTGATAGACTCACCAGAGCTGGACAGCAGCGCGAAGCCGTCGGCCACTAGTTCGTTGGGCTGTGGCGCGTCCGCAACGACCTCTGTCTCTATAGCGACAACTTCAGAGTTATCCCTGACATCTGGCTCCACTGTATCGGCCATAGCCTCTTCAATCTGCATCGGCTCATTGACTGTTTGCGGTGGCGCCACGACGTCAAGCGGGTTGCGTGGCGTAATGTCCTTGACCGCGCTTGGCTTGGCCTCATCGGGGTAGTCCTGGGCCTCTTCCGCAGTGATCATGCCCTTAAGTACATCAGGGAACGCGTCGCGCAGCGCGAAGCCACGGGCACGCATCTGCATCATGCGCTTGGGGTACGCTGACCACGGGCCCTGCTTGCCCCACAGCCCAGCGCGCTTGGCGTCCTCGACTGAAAACTTGGCGGTCACTGGCTTGCGGCCCTTTCGCTTGGCGACACACACGGCCACCGGGTTTACTGTGCCCTCTCCTTCAAAGAACTCTTCTACGTCTTCACACACAGCGCTGGCTTGGACCAGGGCCATAGCTGCGTCGCCATAGACGCTTGGCTTGCCGTTTATGATAGCTATGTTTTGCAAGGCCTGCATTGGTGCCAGCCCCATCTCATAGCCCCACTGCACGCAAACGAGGACATCCTGGGGTTTACCTTGGTAAGCCTTGGGCACCATTGAACTGCTGGCCAGCATCTCGCTAAATTGCACAGCTTCTGCCAAGGTGGTAGGGGCAAACCCTCGGTTAGTGTTTGATACTTGCATCATCTTCTCCATTTTTTAATTTAAGCGCTTCAACTAAAAGTGTGGTGATCGTCTCAACAACGTCTATGGCTTCATCTTCGTCGCAGTTAGTCGCAATCATTACCGCGTCAACTGCGTCTTCGTAAGCCACTTGGACGATCTCCAGCTGTCTAAGCATCGGTTTCTTTAATCGTCAGGGTTGACTGACGAATTGTGTACGCGTCCTTCGCCGTAGTAAGTTTAGCTGGCTGCGCTTTGTAGTTGCGCATTGGCCAACTGACAAAGAACCCGCAGCCAACTGCTTTGGTAGCCGTCCCCATGGCTAACTTAATCTTCTTCTCCGCCTGGTCGATGTCTTTTTCAAGCATTTTTATTCGGTTTTTAAAATCAACAATAATAGATGCTTGGCCCGCAACTTCTGGCGGCATATCGATCTGCTTATCTGTAGCCAGCGGGTGCATTCGGTTCAGGTCCTTGCTGCTGTCAGGTGGGTACCAGTCAATCGCGCCGATGTCCTGGTAAGCCTGCACCTTTCTGTCAAACTCAACAACGGCTTTAGCGATGGCGTCAACCGTTTGATGGTGCGGGGCAAACAGAAAAATTCGCATCTCGGTGCCCTGGTACAAAATGCAAACAGCGCCCCACTTCTTGTCTGTAGTCATCATCTGGCCCTGCAGCTGAATAGGACCACGGGCAAGGTGGGGGACGTCTTCTGGCATAGTCCTGGTTAGCTTCGCCTCAAGAACACCCTCGCCGTCTAAGACGATTGTGTCCATCCCAACAACGTATATCCCAGCTTTCGGGTCATGCTCTATTGTTTGCCCTTGGCCAAACCCAATGCCATCGAGGCTGCACTGCAGCGGCAGCGTGGGGTGCGTAAACGGCACAGTGATGTCCCAGTCGCCCTTGATGCCCAGGCGCTCGCAGGCCTGCTCTAAGATCACCGGCTCCAGCGTGTTACCCCAGCCCATCGCTTCGTTCCCGATGTCTGGCCGGTCTTTACCGTCGACAGCGTTAATGCTAAATTGCAGCTCATCATTTGGCGAGCTGTATTTGCTGTAACCCATAAGCCCGGGGAGGCGCGACGCGCTCATCACTTTGTCGCTTGTTAATTTACCAGCCATGATTAACCTTCCAGTTGTTTTAGTTTGTAAGATGCAATGTACTTGCCTGTGCCGGTGTGTATCGGAACAGTCAAGATGTTGTGGCCTTGGTTGCGCAGATCAAAGATGCGCGCAGCTAGGCGGAAGCAACCGACACGTTGCAGCGCATCGATCTGTGTAACCTGCCGCCCTTCGCGTAGCATTTCTAAAATGGTTTGATTCTGAGTGCTCATGTGAATTTGCTTTCCCGGTGTCGGCGCATTAAGTATTCGCATTTGTTTCTGCTGCTTTAGTCTGTCGGGCCGCCGCCATCCGGCGGCCATCCAAGTCTTCACAACGCCTGTGTTGACTGCGTTCATTTCACAAGAACGTCAAAGTAAGCCAGAGCCAGCAATAGAAGCGAGACAAAGACAGCCGCGTAACCAATAGCGGTACTAATTTTAGATTGTTTGTACAATTGGACGGCGCAGCCGTACTCGGCTCCAAATGGGAACGCTTGGTCCATGGTTCGGTGGTACTTATGCATGGTTTATCTCCAGAAGTTAAGCTCTTGCGAGCAAGTTGTTGACCTGGCTTGCGTGCCACTGCACACCGCCACGGGCCGTCTGTACGCCACGAGCTGAAAGCTCGTCGGCGATCTCACGCAGGCTTGTCTGGCCCTGCGCTTTGATGCTGTTGATTAAGGGGAGCACGCGCTGCACAAAGGCGTCGGCGCGTTGCTTGATAGCAACGTTGCCAGCCTTGCTTCCGGTGCCCGGTGTCGGGCTGCCTAAACGCACACCACGAGCTTTGGCTGCTGTTAGTGCAGCCTTGGTGCGCTCACTGATCTTGCGAGCTTCCCACTCAGCGAATACTGCAGACATCTGCAGCCAGGTGCGGTCGGCTTCTGGGCTGTCGGCGCACACGAATGGCACGCCTGACTCCAGCAGGCCGCTAACAAAGTGGACGTTACGGGCCAGGCGGTCCAACTTTGCGATGACAAGGGTCGCCTTGGCTTTTTTAGCGGCGGCCAGGGCGGCTGCAAGCTGCACGCGGTCATTCTTTCGTCCCGACTCGATCTCTGTGTACTCAGAGATGATCTCTCCCTTGGCGAACGCCTCAACAGCAGCGCGCTGGGCTTCGAGGCCAAGGCCTGACTGGCCCTGGCGGTCGGTTGATACGCGGTAATAGGCGATGTATGTAGTCATGTAGAACCTCTCTGTGCTTTATCTGCACGTTGAACATAAGAGCAGTATAGCACGCGACTGATATCGTTATACAAGTACCCAAACATAAGTGTTTACCCTAAAATATCAACTTTATTACATATCCAGGGTTGTACCGATACTAAGTCGAGTACACTTTTACTCTATGACCAAACGACCAAACCGCATACAAATACCAGCACGGCTGCATCCAGGCACGCGAGATTTACTTGAGCGGGCCTCTCAAGAGACCGGCGACAGTATGTCTGCGATCATTGACCGCTGCGTACGTGAGACGCTGCAAAGTAAGTACGGACAGTTGGAGCCCAGGCTTCAGCGCTTTTTATTCGGGATAAAGCAATGACGATTGAAGAAGCAAAAAAACTGCTGGACATGAGCAAAGATGGCGTTTCAGTCCCGGACGGCGTGCTAGACGAGGCCTTGTTTATGTGCGGTGAGCGCGAGAGTAACTGGGACCTGCCCAACCCAGAGATAGAGGACTTTGTGGCCGCCATGCGACAGTGTGGCTTGCTATGACGGCATCGGTTTACTTTGTTGTGACCGGCAAGCCGAATGGCAAGGGCAGGCCTCGCGCGTCTACTAGGGGCGGGTTTGTGCGTATGTACACCGACGCTAAAACGCTTGGCTACGAAGCGGCCATTGCAGATGAGGCGGCCAGAGCCATGGGGGAAATGGAGCCATTTGAGACGCCAGTGCAGATGCAAGTTAGCTGCTACTACCCAATACCAAAGTCTTGGTCAAAAAAGAAGCGGCAAGACGCCGTCGACGGTGAGTTGTACCCAAAAGTCAAGCCAGACCTGGACAACGTGGCCAAGGCTGTGTTGGACGCTATCAACGGAATTGTGTATGTAGACGACGCGCAGGTTATTAACCTGGTGGCCACCAAACGTTACGCAACAGACCCGCGAGTCGAGGTCTATCTTTTTGAGAAGCTGAAGTGAGGGCCGATGAGGCCAGCCCGGCGCTTAAAGGCAGTGTGGTGCGACTATCATCAAGATGTTTATCAACAACTCGGAGCGCTGGCTTGGCTCCAACACGAATACGTAGCGAGGCAAACATGACACGAGAAGAACTAGTGACAGACGGTACGCAGTACTGTTGCTACTGCGGGGGCGAGAAAGTGCGGTTTAGTTGCTGTGGCGAGAACCACTTCCAGACCTTTGCTCAGATGTCTAGCGATGAGCAAGATGAGTTTTTTGAAGCAGAGCTTGTTCAACGAGCAGAAGATGCTTTTAATCGTTCTGAACAAGCTCTGGGTTGTAGTAAATCTGCCCGCGATGACATTATTCACATGGCAAAAAAGGCGGAGCTTCACTGCCACATGAATCTAACAGAACACAGCTTGGCTATTGAGGACTTGGAGCATTTTGCCGCCCTTGTCAGGGACGACTACAGTTACAAGCACTCCGAGTTTTGGCTCAAGCAGATTGACAAAGCAGTGAATGGGGAGCGTGAGGCATGTGCAAAGGTGTGTGATGACATTGACGCCGAATACGGCGGCGAGGATGTGCTGGCGACCTGGTGTGCCGAAGCCATCCGTGCAAGGGGCAGTGTTTAAGCTACTACTGGCCTTGCTAATGCTTCCAGCATCGGCATTGGCTGTGCCTTACTCTAAACAAGCTAAGTGCTTGGCTGACAATCTGCACTACGAGGCACGTGGCGAAAGTCTGGCTGGCATCAGAGCAGTAGCATCAGTGGTCTTAAACCGAGTCGCCAGCAAGCGCTGGCCTAATTCAATCTGCAGGGTTGTTTATCAAAGCAAACAGTTTAGCTGGGCTAACGATTACAGAGCTAGAAACCCAAAGCTGGTGGCGTACACACAGAAGTTGCAGCGAGTAGTGGCCAAGGCAATGGCAGGGAGGTTGAAGGACAACACGCGAAGGTCAACGCACTATCACACAATAGCTGTCTACCCTCGGTGGGCGGGCAGGTTGGAAATGACTGAAGTAATTGGGTTTCACGTTTTTTATAAATATCCGAGGAGAAAGAAATGACTTGCAACGACTGCGAACGATACAAACTGAGCGCGTCCCTGTGGCGCGCCGAAGCATACAAACACGCGGGTACGCCCTTACCGCTGGAGCCCGAAGAACTGCTACGCAGAGAGTATGAGCGTGGGTATGCAGACGCTATGAAGCTACAGCTCCCCGTACCCCCAAAGGAGAAGAACACATGACCAACGTAGTTACCCTAAGCGGAACCGAGCTTGAGCCCGGCCCGGGTAAATGGAAGTGCGTCTATTGCTGGCGCGCGTCAATGTTTAAAACAAAGAAGGAGAAACCTAAATGAATTGCCCTTTATGCAAAGCCTGGTCAACTGTCTTAGAGACTCGCACCCGGCAAGACAACACCAGGCGCAGAACACTGGAGTGTGGAAACCTGCACAAGTTCACAACTGTAGAGAGGGTTGAGGCTGCCGAGCACGGCGGGGCTAGATTCAAAATGGAAAAACTAAGTGGCAAAAAGAATAAAAATGGAGGTCAACCAGGACATTGACAAAATCCGAGACTTTATTCAACAGAGAACGGGAGTGCGTATGACATACGTGCAGTTGTTTGATCACTTGATCCATTTCTATGTGCAGCACGCGGCTGAACCCAGGACTAAGTGGGCACCGCTTTTTAAGCAGGAGAAAACCACATGACATTAGAAGCCCAACTAGCTGGCACCGACAAGATGGTGCGCAGAGTAATGGATGCCAGCGCGGCACCAATACACATTGAAATCCCATCTATGCCAGACCCATTTTCGAAACACTTAGACATGGCGGGAATGTTTGACCTCAGCGCTTACGAATGGGGTAAGTTTTTTGGGGCGGTACTGCTGTGCAGCTTTGTCGCGGGCATGGCGTACTCGGGGGCCATTCTTGGCCTCGACATTGCAAGAGGCAATCTAGAGATTGTCCTGGTTGACAACAAGCAGGCCGCGCTGTGAAGCGCGCGGTGGGTAAAGCCCTGTACTACTCAATGCTCCCAATTGTGGGGCTGGGCATGGTCGCCTACTTTGTTGTGGCCGCGTTGATGCTTGGATGGGAGAAGGCGGATGAGCACATCGGCAACTGGAACAAGTGATCTCGCGTGTGCAGCCTGCGGCCAGGTTCACAAGGGAGCCAAGCTGGTCACGTTGCCAGACGGCTCTCAGGTCAGCAACTACAGCGAGGCCTGGCGCGCACACACCGAAGCGAAGTGGGTGCTGGAGAAGCTGCCTCTCGTGGTCAACCGACGACGCAAGAGCACGCCTCAGATTTCCAGGCGCGACTACATCATGGGCGTTGAGCACCGCCGGGGCAAGCACGCAGCAGACAATCTCAAGAGAGGAGTGCGGGCTCTATGGTTGGTAAGCAAATGAACGCACCAGCTGAAGTGATCCAGTTTGAGCTGCCCAAGCGGCCCAAGATTGAGCAGAAGGACGCGCCGCCAGACCGTCGCACGGTCGCTGTGGTCCCAATTAGGGCTGTGTTTGATAAGCAGCTGACTCACGGTGGGCTGCAGGCTTTGGCCGCGCTGTGCAGCTACTGCAACAAGGCAGGCGTCACATGGGTGGGCCAGACCAGGCTATCGTCCGAGCTGGGCATCAGCCAGCAGGCGCTGGCCAAGCAGTACAAGCAGCTTAAGGAGTTAGGTTACTTGGAGGTCATGCGCAGGGGTTTCAGAGGCAAGCGTACAGATACCCTACGGGTTATCTACGACCCAAGCATCACAGGCGAGGAGGCCATCACGCTGACCAACGGGCCGAAGGAAGACACCAGGCCACCGGCCATTAGAGACGAGCAAGAGAGGGCCGCCAGGGCCGCAAACGAGCAGCCAGACACCGAGGGCCAAGCTCGCATTGCTAGGCTGGTCAGGAACGCGCTCGTGTCGAGCAGAGTTAGTCAACCAAAGGAGTACAACATGCCAAAGACAGAGACAAGGTTAGTGCGAGAGATGAAAGCAAAGATGAAAAAGCCAGCTGTGGATAAGCTGGGTATAACTAAGGAACACATTAACAACCATGAGGTTGTAAAAGAGCCTCCATTAACAACTTTGAGTATACAAAATCACAACCTGGAGGTTGTACCGAACTACAAGAACATAGATACTTATAGACAGTTAAGCACAACCGAAATAAAAAGATTAAAAGAAAACGGAATGAAAGACAGTGAAATTGCACAAGCGTACGAAACACTCGAGGAGCTATTCAAGGCCGAGGGGTTGACGCCAAGCGCACGCGTGATGGCAGACAGCATCCTGCAACTGCACCGGGATGCCAAACCATGAATGCCTCCAGGGCGCGTCAGGAGGCCGCACACGCAACGATCGTAGGCAATGGTAGGCAACCATACCAACCTAATGCTGCAATCGCTTGTGAGGCCTGTAGTCGGTTGGTGTACAGAACCCAAACGCTCGTATGGGATTTGGACACCGATACCCGGCAGGCGAAAGCCTGGCGATATCCTAGCGCTAAGGGGCTGAACCGTACTATTGTGGACGATGCGCGCCCAGCAGCTGGCCGGGTGTCGCCCCTGTATAAAAAAACACCCTTCCCCTCCCCCCCCTGCCCGTAGCGTAGGGGGGACCTCGCTCAATTTTTCCCCAACATTTCGTTGGATTTGTAGACTAGCCCAAAGGAGAAAACTATGGCTTATGAGATGAGACCAGGCAGCGGCTCGCTGTTTAAGAATGATAAAAAGACTACGGACAACCACCCGAACCTTAAAGGCAAGATCATGTTGCCCAACGGTGAGGTGCGTTGGGTATCGGCTTGGACCAAGGTGACTAGCTCTGGCGAAAAGTGGATCAGCCTATCTGTTGGTGATTTGGTGGTTCAAGCTGGCCGCAGCAACCAGCCGAGCTCGTACAACGAGCCCAGGTCAGCCCCGATTACTCCGGCGGCTCCCGATCTTGACGACGACATCCCTTTTTAAGGAGACACAGAGATGAGAAACCTAATTGCTTTTATTTTAGTTTTGGCGGCTAATACGTCGGTGTTTGCTGCTTGCAGTACTCACACCTACAACGTCAACGGTAAATACATATCCTGTACAACTTGCTGCTATTACGGCAACTGCAACACCAACTGCTATTGATGGCAACGAAGAGAACGCCCCGACAAATTCCCAGTGTGGCAGGCTGGGGTGGGACGCGCTCGATTGAGCGTCGTCTGGAGCGCTCGGCGACGCTGGCTGGCAACCGAGAGGCTGTCAGCTATGCGCTGCTTTGCATGGCTAACACGAAGATCACAGACATAATGACTTGGGGCGAGGACGGCAACGTCAAGGTAAAGCCCAGCAATCAGATACCGGAGCACGCCTTGACGTCGATCAAGAGCATTAAGGTGCGGGTTGACCGGGACGGGAACAGCACGCTGGACCTGGAGCTGTACGACAAGGTGGGGGTGCTGCGCATCTTGGCCAAAGCGAGCGGTTTGCTGGACACGCCGGAGGAGTCGGACAAGCCGTCTGTGATTGGCATTAACGTACACGCGCCGGATACCTCAAGCGGGCGCGGCGATGTGATCGATATTGGCCCTGAAGACAAAGAAAGTAGCTAATGACCAAGACTAAAGAGCAGAGTCAAAGAGAAATACCATCTGAGGGTTTAAACCTGGACTTCAGGTCTAGCCCCGTGGTGTACGATTACTTTCAATCTGATGCGTTTGTGCAGGGCTTGATGGGCCCGGTGGGTTCTGGCAAGTCTTACGCTTGCGCGGCCAAGATTATGAAGAAGGCGGTGGAGCAAAAGCCATCCCCCGTGGACGGCATCCGATACACCAGGTGGGCAATTGTGCGGAACAGCTACCCTATGCTGAAGACCACGACGATTAAGACCTGGTTGGACCTGTTCCCCGAGGCCACGTTTGGGCCGATGATGTGGACACCACCCATTACGCACCATATTCGGTTGCCCGCCAGGGGCGACGCGTCTGGCATCGACTGCGAGGTGATCTTTTTGGCCCTTGATCAGCCTAAAGATGTGCGCAAGCTGCTGTCTTTGGAGCTGACCGGTGCCTGGGTCAACGAGGCGCGCGAGCTGCCCAAGGCGGTGATCGATGGGTTGACCCACCGGGTTGGCCGATACCCGACTAAGCGGGACGGCGGCGCTACTTGGCACGGCATTTGGATGGACAGCAACCCGATGGACGACGACCACTGGTGGCACCGGATGGCGGAGAAAGAGAAGATGACCGGCAAGTACGCCTGGAAGTTTTGGAAGCAGCCCGGTGGCATAGTGTCGGTAGACGTTGACGATCTACCGGAGATGCCGGAGGCCAACGACCACATCTTTTCGGCTGGCAAGTGGTGGAAGATTAACCCCAAAGCGGAGAATCTGGGCAACCTGCCTCCTGGTTACTACCCACAGATGCTGCTAGGGAAAACCCTAGACTGGATACGCTGCTACGCCAAGGGCGAATACACCTACGTCCAAGAGGGGAGGTCTGTCTGGCCGGAATATGACGACTCGATTATGTCCGGCGACACTATTGTCGACCCTACTGTCGCCATTCAGATCGGTCTTGACTTTGGTCTGACGCCTGCGGCCACCATCGGCCAGCGGCTACCCTCCGGCCAGTGGGTCATCCACGCTGAAATCGTGACCACCGACATGGGTCTAGAGCGTTTTGGCACACAATTACTAACAGAGTTAAACACCCGCTACCCGAATCACCAGGTATACGTCTGGGGTGACCCGGCTGGCCAGGCCAGAGACGCTATCTACGAGGTGACTGCGTTTGAGTTCTTGCGAACTCTGGGTCTCCGGGCGCAACCTACCGCGTCAAACGACTTTAAGGTCCGGCGTGAGGCTGCGGCTGCCCCGATGTCTAGGCTAATTAACGGCAAGCCTGGGTTGATGATTAACCGTGAGTGCAAACTACTGCGTAAAGCGCTGGGCGGCGGATATCACTTTAAGCGCATTGCGGTTGGGGCTGGGCAAGAGCGGTTTCGAGACGCGCCAAACAAGAACGAGCACTCACACATCGGAGATTCGTACGGATATCTAATGCTAGGCGGCGGTGAGTACAACCGCATGACTAAAACCCCACAGCTTGGCGGGCGTCAGCCACTGCAGACTATGGCAAATACTGACTTTGATATATTCGGGTGATATCAAACAGATATCCGCTTGTTTACTTCCAATAATTTACTAATAAAATCACACAAAATGGCAGCAACTTATTCTGTGGAAACCATTGAGCAATGCGTGGCAGAGATGGGCAAGATGTGGTCTTTGCATTGGCAAGAGATCGCGCGGGATAAAGAGGACGTTCTTCTTGACCCAAGCGTTGACCGCTATGTTGATCTTGAGCAGCAAGGTAACTTGCAAATTGTTGCGGCCCGGCACGACGGTGTTTTGATTGGGTACCATGTAACGATTGTTAGAGAGCACCTGCACTACAAGAGTAGTTTGAGTGGTTACGTTGATTTGTACTTTATTCACCCGGACTACAGAAGAGGCCGCATTGCGTTAAATATGTTTAAGTACGCTGAAGAAATGCTGCGCAAGCGTGGGTGCCAGAGAATGTTTACCGGCGTGCCAGTGTGCAAAGACATTAGTAATTTATTTAATCACATGGGTCACCAGGAAACTGAGCGGGTCCACACCAAGTATTTAGGAGTTTAAAATGGGTGCAGCATTACCATACATTACAGCGGCGGCAGCTGTTTTCAGTGTTTCTGAGTCCTTAAAAGCTCGCAAGCAAGCGGCGGCATCTGCGGACACCGCTCGATCTGAAGCGGCTGCGGCCAGAACACAAGCCGCCGCCGACGCGCAAAAAGCGCGCGATACAGCGACAGAGACTGCCCGTTTAGCGCGTGAGGCATCTATGACTCAAGCAGAGAAAACCAGAACGGCATCAGCCGATCAGGCGAAGCTCTTAAGAGATCAGACGGCGGCGACTTCTCAGGCAGCCGCCGAAGCCGAGATGCAGCGTCTGTCAGAGCAAAAGTCTAACAACTCCGCGAGTCTATTGGCCCAGCAAACTGCGTCGGCAAACGAGCTGCAGCAAATGCAGTTATCAGCCGCCGAGCAAAGAGCTTTGATGACCAACCTCTCTACGCAGCAAGCGCAAGCTGCGGAGACGGCAAAAGCGCAGCTCGCACAACAGCAAGAGCAATATGCAGAGCAAAAAACATTGATGCTAGAGCAGCAAGCCGCCCAAGCAAAAGTGCTTGAGGAAGAGCGCCGCACAACTGCGCAGCGTGAGTCGGCGAGACTTACGGCGTCGCGTCGGTCTGGTCGCCGATCTTTATTGTCAGAGGCCCGCTTAAACCCAGAGGCTGGGTTAGTGCCGGGTTATGGTGACGTTACACGAAGCATCTAATGACCGAACAAGAACTCGCTAATTATGAGGCCAGTATTGCGGAGCAAGAGGCCGCAGATGTGGCCTCTGCTAGAGACGAGCAGCTAAGATTAGACAAGCTGTACACCGATACCCAGGCCCAAGCCGAAAATGAATTTATCGCCGAGCAGGCGCGCTTAGACAAAGAATTGCAAAGCGAGATCGATAAGTTAAACGCCGAGCTTCTCGCTACACAGACCAGCCAGTCGGCAGAGTTTGAGAGTGCTAGGTCTTCAATTGCCGCAACAATGGCCGAGCAGCAGCGCCAAGCGCAGGCGGCACAAGCGCAATACCAAGCCGACCAGGCCTCGTTAAAAGAACAAATGGCCGGCCAAGAGCGCGCGTTTGCCGTGCAACAAGCCGCCTTTCAGACTCAAATAAAAGAAACCGAAGCTCTCCAGGTCGCGTCTACCGAGGCGTTTACAAGTGAGATGAGTGGCTTTAAACGAGAGGCTGCCGAGCGCGTGTCATCAAGAACACGCGCGGCGAAGTCCGCAACATCAAGATCAATCATGGGTATTAGCGATACATTAGACCAAGGCGTACAAGGCCTTGGTGAATCAATTAGTTTGGGCGGTATCCCAGGAGCCCTTGGCGGCGCAACAAGATTAGGTGGAATGTAATGGAATACTCTAAAGAAACCACAGGCGGCAAACGGTTATCGCCCGACGACATCATTAAGCGTCAGAAAACCGCCCAGACAAAGAAGGATGAGTTCCAGCAAATCTACCAGGACGCGTATGAGTTTGCGCTTCCGCAGCGCCAGCTATATGGCGTTTGGGAGGGTGGAAGCACTGGATCAAAGAAGATGCAGAGGGTCTTTGACTCTACGGCGATTAACTCTACCCAGCGATTCGCCAACCGTTTGCAATCTGCTGTCTTCCCTCCACAGCGCCAATGGTGCAAGCTCGAGCCCGGTATGGATATACCCGTTGAGCGCAGGGCTCAAGCTAACTCGATACTGGACCTTTACAACGACAAAATGTTTGCTGTGCTCCGGCAGTCTAACTTTGACATTGCAATGGGTGAGTTCTTGCTCGACCTTGCTGTCGGCACCGCTTGCATGATGGTCCAGCCTGGCGATGATGTAAGTCCTATTAACTTTATTCCCGTGCCGTTGTTCTTGGTTACATACGAAGAGGGGGCCAATGGCCAGGTAGACAATGTCTACCGCAAGATCAGAATGAAGGGCGAGACTATCGAGCGACAGTGGCCAGATGCAAAGTTGTCTGCTGAAATAAGCCGCCGTATTGAGCAGAAGCCAGAAAACGACGTTGAGCTGCTTGAGGCTACAATTTACGACCACCAGCGTGGCGACTACTGCTACCACGTTATTGACAATGTGTCTAAAGAAGAGATCGTCTACCGACGCCAGACATACAGCCCGTGGGTTATTAGCCGCTACATGAAAGTGGCCGGAGAAATCTATGGTCGCGGTCCGCTAATGACAGCGCTTCCAGACATTAAAACCCTAAACAAAACAATTGAGCTGTTGCTTAAAAACGCTAGTTTGGCTGTTGCTGGTGTCTACACCGCAGCCGATGACGGGGTCTTGAATCCAAACACCGTAAGGATTGTACCCGGAGCGATTATCCCAGTAGCCCGCAACGGTGGGCCACAAGGCCCTGCGCTGCAAGCGCTTCCGCGCTCTGGAGATTTCAACATCACGCAATTGGTAATCAATGATATGCGCGCGTCGGTAAAACGATACCTTCTTGATGAATCGTTGCCGCCAGAGAATATGAGCGCTCGCTCTGCTACAGAGATTATCGAGCGCATGAAAGAGCTCTCTCAAAACCTGGGCTCCGCCTTTGGCCGTTTGATCAATGAGACAATGATTCCGCTGGTGTCTAAGATTCTCCAGGTTATGGACGAGCGTGGAACAATTGATCTGCCATTGCAGGTCAACGGGTTGGAGGTCAAAGTCTCCGCCGTATCACCCCTAGCAAACGCCCAGGCGATGGACGAGATCAACGCCGCGATTCAATTCTCTCAGCTAGTTAAGGAGCTTGGACCGGAAGGCGCCACCGCTGTTAAGTACGGCGAAATGATCGACTACCTGGGAGACAAGCTAGGCGTTCCGCAGTCACTGCGCAATGACCCAGCCGAGCGTGCATTTATGATCCAGCAGCAGCAAGATCAGCAGGCCATGGCCATGCAAGCGCAGATGGCTATGCAGCAATCTGGACAGGCTATGCCACCACCACCTGGGGTCGCATAATGGCTGGCTGGGATGACTTAGAGGAGCCGGAGGCCCCAGTTAACCATGATGTTAGCCAACAACGCGAAGACACAGCCAGACTATGCCTACGCGTATTTGGCGGCGGCGACGGCAAGAAGATTCTTGAGTGGCTGCATAGCGTCTATGTAGATGTGCCAATCGCCGTGCCAGGCACAGACCCGTCTCACGCATTTTTTGCTGAAGGGCAAAGAAACGTGATTCGTGATATCGAGGCGCGGATTAACCAAGCAAGGAAGATATGAGCGACACAAACGACCAACCCGTAGAAAGCGGCCTATTGGACAACGTGACCGTTAAAGACGAAAACACACAAGCCCAAGACAGCCCCCAAAAGTCTGAGATCACCCATCAAGCGGCAGACAATACAGAGCCCGGGAAAATACCAGGCGCTCCAGTTGACCGTCCAGAGTGGCTGCCAGAAAATTTCTGGAACGCCGAGGACGGCCAAGCCAACTATGAGGGCATGGCCAAGAGCTGGGCCGATATGCGCAAGATGGTGAGCCAGGGCGCACACAAAGCGCCGCCCGATGGCAAATACGACTTGAGTGTTTTTAAAACAGAGAACATTGGGGAGGACCCGCTGGCGTCCGCTTACCTTGGCTGGGCGCAAAAGTACGGCGTCAGCCAGGCCGCCTTTAACGAGATGGCCTCTCAATTCCAAGACATATCACAGCAAATGGCGCCCCCTCCAATGGACGCCGCCGCCGAGATGAAGAAGTTGGGGCCTAACGCCCAGGCTGTTGTTAACAGCATGGCGGACTGGGGTCGGAGCTTTGTCAACAAAGGCGTGTGGTCGAACGAAGATTTCGAAGAGTACAAGATTATGGGTGGGACCGCCAAGGGGTTAAATGCCCTGCAGAAAATGCGCTCTGCCTATGAGGGCCGGATTCCGACGCAGTCTATCCCGGTAGATGGGGCTCCAAGTAAAGATGAGCTTTACGAGATGGTGGGGGACCCCAGGTACCAGACCGATAAGGCATACCGATCAAAGGTCGAAAAAGCATTTGCTCAATTCGCAAACTAAAACAGGGAAGGCGACTCCAATGAGAGAACTACCAGTGCGTAATATGCGTAAGGCAAAAAATAAGAAACCGCCTAAAAAGTAATTTCTCCTAGCGAAGCTCTGCAGGCTTTGCTTTTCCCCGTTTCGGCGGGGCTTTTTTTACCCTATTGTGATTTATTCAAATTAGATTACAATTATTTACAAGGCCTACCGCGCAAGCGACCCTGACCGCAGTGAGATGCTGACGATTGGCTACCGTAAGTAGCAAGCAATCGGCCCAGTTTACTGGCTCACCGGCGCGATAATCCTGATCAACAACCGAATGAGGTAAACAAAATGAGCGTGTCTTTATCAAACGCCTTTGTAACACTGTTCGACGCAGAGGTTAAGCAAGCCTACCAAGGCAAAGCCCAATTGGTGGGTGCTGTCCGCGCGCGTCGTGGTGTCGAAGGTTCAACTGTTAAGTTCCCAAAAGTGGGCCGTGGCGTAGCTACTCCCCGTATTGCACAAACTGATGTAACACCACTTAACGTCGGCTTCTCGCAAGTCACGTTGACATTGACAGACTGGAACGCCGCTGAATACAGCGACATCTTCAGCCAAGCCAAAGTCAACTTTGACGAGCGTCAAGAGCTGGTTCAAGTAGTCGCTACCGCAATGGGCCGTCGTCAAGATCAAATGATCCTAGACGCACTCGCTGCATCTGGCACATCGTTGACCGTGGCTAACAGTATCGGTGGCTCTGCTACCAATATGAACGTTGCCAAGCTCCGTGAGTCCAAGCGACTAATGGATGCTTCAAACGTACCCATGGACAATCGTCACATTATCTTGCACGCAAATGGCTTGGCCTCTTTGTTGTCTGAGACTGCTGTAACTTCTTCTGACTTCAACTCTGTAAAAGCGTTGGTTCAGGGTGAAGTCAACACATTCTTGGGCTTCCAGTTCCACACCATCGGCGACCGCACAGAGGGTGGCTTGGCAATCGACGGTTCTAGCGACCGTACTTGCTTTGCTTTCCACCGTGACGCCATTGGCTACGGCGAAGGCCTCGGTATGCGTACCGAGATTAACTACATTGCAGAGAAGACCAGCTGGTTGGTTAACGAAGTGTTTAGTGCCGGGGCAGTAGCCATCGACGCTGAAGGTGTCGTTTCCATTACCTGCCGCGAATCTTAATCTTTAAGGAGCAAAGAATCATGGCTTTTTCAACTACTGGATTAACATCTGTAGCGGCATCAAAGCGCGGTAACGCGCCGAGTATTTACGCATACAAGACTGCTGACGCAATGGCTGCTGTAAACACAGCGGGTTACTTCAATTACCTGTCTGACACATTGGAAGTCGGCGACTTGATCTACTGCGTAACCAGCACTGGCTCTACTGCAGTGGCTACATTGGCCTACGTCTTATCTAACGCATCTGGCGTTGTGGACGTATCCGATGGCACTGTGTTGGCCAATACCGACACCGACTAATTTTTAGTCGAGTGAACAGGGCGGCCTCTAGTTTTCTAGGGCCGCCCTTTCTTGCATAAGGTTTATATGGCTTCAGGTGACACTGGCGTAACTGTTTGTTCCGACGCTTTGCTCATGCTCGGAGCAAAAGCAATTAGCAGCTTTAACGAGGGGACCGACGAATCTAGTATTTGCGACCGGCTTTACCCCGATGTTCGAGACTCTTCCCTGGTAATGTACCCGTGGAGCTTCAACACAAAAAAAGTGCAGCTGGCCCAGTTATTAACCGCGCCAACATCTGTTTGGAAGTACGCATACCAGCTGCCAGGCGACAAGCTCGCCAACCCTCGAGCTGTTTATAACAGTAGCTCAGTAGGGGCCCCGGTCCAAAAAGAGTGGGAAATTCAGGGCGACCAGCTGCTGACTAACTTAACAGCTGTTTATATAGACTATCAATATGGCATTGCAGAGTTTGCGATGCCTCAATACTTTATCCAATTTTTAAAGTACATGGTTGCTTGGCACGTTGCCGAGCCGATTACCGAACAGCGCGAGAAGGCCATATACTGGCAGCAAATTGCGGTAGGCGTGACTGCCCAAAATGGTCGGGGAGGATATTTCCGAACAGCAGCAAACATTGATGGCCAAAGCCAGCCGTCTCGCGTAATTGAAGATTACAGCTTAATTGCTGTACGGGGTTAAGATGCCGCGTTTTGTAGATATTCAAACCAACTTTAGCGCTGGTGAGCTTGACCCTCTTTTGCGCGCTAGGGTCGATTTATCGCAATACAACAACGCCTTAGCCAAAGCCACTAACGTAGTCATCCAGCCCCAGGGCGGGCTGCGTCGCCGTCCCGGTTTAAAGTATATCGGCACGCTACCAAACAGCGGCGCAGAAAGCGCTGGCAACGGTATGCGTTTGGTGCCGTTTGAGTTCTCTGTCGCAGACAGTTATATGCTGTGTTTTACACACAACCGGATGCACGTTTTCAAAGACGGAGTTCAGATTACAGACATCAACGGGACCGGCAACCCATACTTAGTTACATCGGTTACGTCGGCCATGGTTGATGATATGTGCTGGACCCAGTCCGCAGACACAATGATTATTGTGCATCCAGACCTGGCGCCGGTTAAGCTCGTGCGCGGCGCTACAGATGCAAGCTGGACAGTTACAAATTTAACTTTTGACAGTATCCCTAAATACCCGTTTAACCTAGAAGTTATAGGGCCCACCGCAGCCATAACTCCGTCGGCGGTTAGCGGTAATATAACCTTGACGGCGTCTGCGTACACATCAGACACGGGTAACATCCAGGCCGCCACAACTACATCGGTTACTCTCAAGGCCGCCGCTAATTCAACTACTAATATTTTTAAGGGCCTGTATGTGCATATGACGTCGGGCGCACAGTCTGACAAGTCTCGCAAAATAACAGCCTACAACGGCACAACAAAAGTGGCTACTGTGTTTCCGGCTTGGGACACCGCGCCTGTGTCTCCCGACTCATACAAGATTGTGCCGTTTGCGCTGGAAAGTGTTAACCAGTACATCAACGCCTCCCCGCAGGGCCGGGCAAGAATTCTAGAGTTTGTAAGCGACACCGAAGTGCGGGTTATTACTGAGTATCCATTTTTTGATACTACTGCCAGAACTGTTGGCAACTGGTCTATTGAAAGTCAGTACGAAAATGTGTGGTCATCAGAGAGAGGCTGGCCGCGCACTGTTGTATTCCATGAGGGCCGCTTGTATTTTGGCGGGTCTAAGGCTCGCCCATCTACGATCTGGGGCAGCAAGATTGGCATTTTCTACGACTTCGTGCCGACCGAATCTTTGGACGACGACGCCGTCGAAGCGACGCTAGACACCAGTCAGCTCAACATTATTGTTGACATGATCTCTGGTCGAGACTTGCAGGTGTTTACTACCGGCGGTGAGTTCTATGTGCCGCAGTCCGGCACCGACCCTATTACGCCATTGGCTCTTAACTTTAAGAACGTTTCCCGGAATGGCAGCAAGCTGGGCACACGGGTTCAGTCACTTGAAAGCGGTACCGTCTACATTCAGCGCGAAGGGAGATCACTTAATGAGTTCTTGTTCACAGACTCTCAGCTGACATACGTCACGCAGCGAATATCTTTGATGGCTGGGCACTTGCTTAAGTCCCCTACCAGAATGGCTCTGCGACGCGCAACCAGTACGGATGAAGGCGACTTGCTGTTGATGAACAACGACAACGACGGCAGCATGGCCGTGTTCTCTGTCATGCGCAGTCAGCAAATAACAGCCCCAAGCGAGTTTATTACAGATGGCAGTTTTCTGGATGTGCAGGTTGATGTGACAGAAATTTACGCCGTAGTCAAACGAACCTTTGACGAAATCGATTCTTACTTTGTTGAGCTCTTTAACTACGACCTACACACAGACTGCGGATTTGTCGGTGGAGTAGGAAGTGGCGCAACCAGTCTGCCGCAAGAAGGCGCGTCATTAAACGTTATTTGCGACGGCGTTCCGCAGAACAATGAGACAGTCAGCGGCGGGGCCGTTACATTTGACAGGCCAAGCACTGTCAGCTACGAAGTTGGCTTACCGTTCAATGTCTACGTTAAGACCATGCCCGTTGAGATGCAGCTGCAAAGCGGCACGCGCATGGGCTTTAAGAAGCGAGTGGTTGAGATCAACGCAATAGTCAATGACACGCAGCACTTGCAAATCAACTCTAACGAGCTGCCATTTCGTAAGTTTGGCAGCAACATTTTGAATGAGCCCGTTCCGTCGTTCACCGGTATTAAGCGCGTGAACGGAGTGCTCGGATATAGCCGCGAGCAATTTGTTGAAATCAGCCAGGTTCTGCCTCTTAAAATGACGCTGCTTGGGCTGGAATACAAAGTCGCTGTGAGCGGCGGGAGGTAACACAATGGCTACTGCAACTAATAACTTAACGTGGACCGGGGCGCTTAATGCAGTTACAACGGTAGGGAAAGCTATTGGCGATGTCGGCTCCGCGATTACGTCTGGCATTAACGCAACGTCTAGCATAACCGGGCTGCTGTACGCAGACGCCGCAGCATCACGCCAAGAGGCCGCCGCTTATTATGAGCAGGGACTGTATCAAGTCCAAGCCGCCGACACGTTGCGTCTTGCCCAGATTCGCGCTGATCAAGACCGCAAATACGCGTCGATCCAAGCCGGTCGGAAATTGCAGGCGGCGCAGCAAACCACGCTGAACTATGTCATGGCTGGCAACGGGATACTGCGCGATCTTGAGCGCACAAACGCGTCGGCTCGCGCAAGGGCTGCCGCAAGTGGCGTGGTGTACAACGAGGGTTCTGCCAGGGCTGTGCAAGTGGCTAATGTCGGGGCTGCGTATAGAGACATTGGCGTCTCTGATTTGAACGCTTTGACCGCGCACATTCTCGGCTTTGAGGACGCCTCAGCTATGTTGCTTGCTGGCATGGAGCAGGCCGATGTGACGATAAACGTTGCAGAGACGTCTGCAAAACAGCTTGAGCTGGCTGGTGACTTTGCTGTCAAAAGTGGGCGCACTATGGCCGGTGTTACAAGGCAAGAGGGGCTGCTCAATTTTGCCAAGACGTACACAAATCCATTTGCTTGAAAGTATAAAAAATGGCAACATTACCAAGAATGGAATCAGGGCGTATGCAGGCGATTGGCATCTCCGGCGCTGTCACGCCAAACGTGCAGGCTCAGGCTCCTAGCTACACCGGGATACAGCGCGCTGTCTCAGCAAACCAGCAGATGGCTCAGACACTAGACCGGTTAAGCGGCTCACTGTTTAATACTGCCGGTGTTTATGCTGAAGAGCAGGCAACTAGGTTTGCAGCCGAGAACCCAATTACAAACGTTCAGCTTCAAGCGGCTGTGAATGGCGACCTTAAGCCGCTTGATTTAAATACTGGCGGCGGCGGTGCTATTTATCAAAGGGCTATGGAGAAGGCTAGGGCGTTCCAGCTTTCTAGCACGTTTGAAGTCGAGGCTAGGTCGCAGTTGACAAAAATGCTTGTGGCCTTGGAGTCCGGCGACGAAAGCGTAACAACGGCTAATTTCCAAGCTGCGATTACTTCTTTGTCTGACGGGTTTAGTAAAGTAGTTGGCACTCAGTCACCAGAGGCGGCGATGAAGCTGCGCGCTAGTATTGCGACGACCGGCAACACCGTCTTGCAAAAAGCCTCCGAGTTTGAATTAAAGCGCGACAAGGAGCGCAATGAAATAGCGCTGCGGATAGACTTCTCAAACACAGAGAGAATCTTGGAGGCGACAATTTCTCAAGGGTTCTGGGTTGATGGCGACGGTCAAAGGCAAAGCATTGAGACTATTATTACGGCGGAGCGCAAGAATATGGCCATCAAGGCCCTTACTCTTGGGAATGGGCAGTTGGCAAAAGAGTACGCCGACCGATTTGAGACAGCTGTGCGCACTGCAAAAATAAACGTGTTGACTAAGTTTATTGTTAATGACAAAGCTATGATGGCCGACCCAGACCTGGCTCTCAAAAGACTACGTGACGGCGACTTAGGCAAAATGTCAGAGGTAGCGCAAATACTTGGGGCGACTGATTACGCGGCGATCAAAGCAATATCTGCAAACGTGATGACCGAGGTCAACGGCCTCTACACATTGAGCCAACGCAGAGCTGAAGCGCAAAAAGACGCGGACGTCATATCGTTTGTTAACTTGTACACGCAAGCCATAGCGATGCCGGTAAGTGACGGGCGCAGGCCAGGTCTTGTTTTGCAGATGAATGAGATCGCCAAGAAAAACCCAGATGCGGTACCCATTGGCGTTCTTAAAGATTTGAACGAGCCCGACAAAGACGGCAACTCAATGATTGAGTTTAATGCGCTGGCAATGATATACAACGGGCAAATCACAACGCCAGAACAACTGAGCCGCGTGCCAGGTCTGTCCGGTAAACAGTCTGTTAGTTTGCTTAAAGCGCTTGTATCTCAAGACAAAGCAAACGACAGAAAGTTAAACGCCGGGTTAGCTAGGTTAGCCGGGATATCGACTATACCTGGAGTAGCCGTTTCACTAGACCCCAAAGGCGCTCAGTTTAAACAACTTGGCGTTTTAAGGACCCGAGCCGCCAGCTTGCAAGCGCAAGCGGATGCCGACGGAAAGTTTATATCGGCAGAAAGTATTTTGCTTTCGCTTGAAAAAGAAGTGGGCGACGCAAGAAACACCGAGGCGGTTAGAGGGGCCCAGGCTAGGATAGATAATTACCAAAAGCAAGATTGGATTAACGGGCCAATTACTAGAGACAGCCTGCCAGCACTTACGCTTAAAGCCCAGGGCAACAAGACCCGCGAAAACATTTTGCGAGAAATTATTCGGCAGCTCAATATTGTAGAGGGGGTAACCCAGTAATGGCAACAAGCGCAATCGAACAGGCGTACCTTAAACGGCTAACTGACTTTGAGTTCCCAGCCCCCACAATGGAGCAGATGTCTATGGAGCCGGAGGCGGTGCCTGGCGCTGGCGAGGGCCCTGGGCCGCTCTCGGCGGAGGCCGCGACCAGCTTTGGCCAAGACGTGGCCCGTATGGGCAAGGGCGCGGTCACCGGCACTGTTGGCGGGTTTGGTGATATTGAAATGATTGGCCGTGGCGTGGCGTCAATCTTCACGCGAGGTGGAGATCAATCAAAAGCCGAGGCGTTTTTGGCAGGCATGAAAGACCAAACAATTTTGTGGACTACCGAAAGCGTCAATGCTTGGCTCAATGAAAACGTGCCAATGCCAAGTTTTATGCAAGGCGAGGCCACATCACCGCAGCAGATGGGCGAGTTTGTAAGCCTTGGCGGCTTAGCTAAAGGCGCGTTAAGTGGCGGCAAGGCCCTACTAAGCGCAACCGGGAAGCAGTTGGACCGCGCGATTATGGAGGGCACCGGCCCATTAGCCGGTGTGGTACCTGACGCGCTAAAGCCAATGTATGTAATTAACCCTGCCGAATTCTCTCCTATACAAGAGTTAACGCAAGCTGTCGACGTTATTAAAGCCGACCCTATATTGAGCGTTTACACATCTCAGGCAGAGCGCGCCCCATCTGTTGCGCTGCGCTTAACTAAACCAGAGATTACCGGGAGCGGCAGCAAGGGCATACTTACTGTTGGTGACGTCGGGGTTGTGTTAGAGAAATCTCAGTTAGCTATGAACAACGGTCAGCCACTAAACCCATCCAATCCTGGCGACTTAGTAAAAATGGTTGACTCGGCCAGCGCAGAAGCTGAATACCAATTGTCGCAGCCAATTAGTGGCGCTACTTGGTACGAAGATGACGTCGTAGACGCATTTACTTTGGGGGCAAAGATTGTCCCCGAGCTGGCGACAGATGAGTCATTGCGCGTGTTGACCACCGTCTTTGCCGCATCTACTAGTTACAACAAACGGGCTGGCGAGAACTGGTCAGTGGCCATGCGTCTTACTGAAGGCCTAATGCGAGACGGCAAGATTTACTCTCGCAACCCAGAAAACGGCAAGTTGTGGGGCGGCAGAACCGGCCCTATTATGGAACAGCAGCTCAAGCTACATGAGTACATGATTGGCCGCATGGGCTTAGACGATTACGCTGAATGGTTGCTGACGCCTCACACAGTTAAAGAGATCACTCAAATGAAAGCCGACTCTGGCTTGTACAAAACCCCTAGCATTCCAGGCAAGGCCGGTGACATGAAAATGGGCGCGTTTTTAATCGGCGAAAAAGGTGGCGCGTTCTTCTTAAACCTAAACGGCATCAAAGAGACAACAGCTGACAAATGGTTTACTAGAACATATAATCGTCATACAGGCACATTAACCAGTGGGCCGGTTAGCGAGCAAGGTCTTGTTGACGCTCCTCGCAACGAGTCTGAGCGTTCATTAATGAAGGTTTGGAATCGCTCCGTTGCCGACAACATGAAGTTAGACGAGCAAGCTAACCAGGCCGTTCTTTGGTACTACGAGCAAAGCCTTTATTTTAACATGGGCATTAAGTCCGCCAGATCGGAGAGCTTTTCAGATGGAGCAAAAAACCTACTTAACGCCAGAGGCATCGAGTTTACAGATGCCGACTTTGCTGCAGCTAGAGGCAGCCGCAATGAAGTTAAAGCTGCAGCAAAACAAGCAAGCCTTGCAGGACCAGGGGATACAGTCGGCGTCGGACAAGCTGCGCCAAATGATGCAGCCGCAGCCTCCCCAACAGTAACTAAAGCGAAACGTGCGCCCCGGTAAGGTTCAATAATGGCTATTCAACAATCACCGCTTGATCAGCGCCTTGCCGGGATTCTTCCAGAGCAGTCGCCTGCACCAATGGTCGGTCCTTTAGACCTGCAGCCGATGCCAGCGGAAGGCGTCGCAGAGATGCCGGACGCAGACACGACGTTGCCTGGCACCCCCAACATGGACGAGGGTGTTCAGGTTGCTGGCCTTGGGTCTGCTGTTAACAAGATTATCCGTAGCCAGATTACTAAAGGCTCGTCAAAGGTCGAGCGCAATGTCATTGCTGGCAAAGTGCCAGAGGGCGAGCTTGGCGAAGCCGGTAAGGCCGGGCCATATACGGTTATCCCAGAAGCGGACCAGACTCTTACAGACCAAACAACCAAGGCGATTAGTCGCCGCCAAAAGCAGGGCGCGCTAGTTGGTAAGCCGGGCGGGTCGCCAGACGAGCCGTTTAACCTGTCTATGTATCAGACTCAGGATGCCGCTGCGGTGGTCGCCGGGGTCGCCGATGCGCTTGGCATCCAGACAAAGGTGGTGACCTTTGCTGAAATCAAGGCCAAAGCCGCAGCTGGTGGAATCGATGAATCGTTTTTGACACGCCTGGTAGACAACACTGGCCAGACAATGGGCAACGCGTCTGACACTTACAAGGCTCTTGAGGTTTTGGAGTCTAGCGCTAAAGAGCTGGACCGCCTGTTTAAGATGGTCAATGAGGGCTTGGCCACAGACGTTGATAAGCTCAAGCTCCGCCAGCAAATAGCGCTGCACGGCATGATCCAAAAGGGCGTCAAAGGGATGCAGTCTGAGACTGCCCGGGCCCTGGCTGTATTCCGCATTCCCCGCGAAGGTAGCACCGATGTTATTCGCCAAGTTCTGGACCAGTACGGCGGCGACAGGTCTCTGCAAGACTTGGCTAAAAGCTACCTGTCTCTTGACAGCCGGGCCGCCAAAAACGGAATTGTCGAGAAGTCCATGTTCTCTAGCGTCAAGGATATTTGGTTCACCACTTACATCAACGGGTTGCTATCTGGCCCAACAACGCACGCGAAGAACATTGTGGGCAACACGCTGTTTGGCGCGTTCCAGATTCCAGAGCGCTTAATCGGCGCTTTCTATAGCAACGTTCTACCAAAAGGCGTGCGCAGCTGGAAAGCGTTAACGCCTGGGTCCGCTGACGAAAAAATCGCATACGACGAAGCGCTGACAATGGTCATGTCTTTGCAACAGGGCTGGGCTGATGGCTTGCACCTTGGCGCACGGGCGTGGAAGACCGGCGCACCAAGCGACGCATTAAGCAAAGTTGAAGTCCAGCGAGGGCTGCAAGAGTCGACCGGCGAAACGCTCCAGCGCATTAGCGGTTATGGCCAAGAGACCTGGCAGGGTAAAGCGCTAGATTTCTACGGCACAGCCATTAACGTGCCTGGCCGGGCATTGATGACTCAAGACGAGTTTTTTAAAGGCGTGCTCTACCGCATGGAAATCAACACCCTGGTTAGCCGCCGGGCTAAGACTATCTACCGAGACGCCATCGAGTCGGGTATGACCGAGGTTGATGCGGCGGCTAAGATGTCTGTTGAGGTCAAGGCGTTACTAGCTGACCCCCCAGCAGACCTGGACGAAGCAGCAATGCTGTTTGCTCAACGTGGCACGTTCACCGCCGAGCTTCCAGAGGGACTGGCAAACCTGCAGAAAACATTTAATCATCCAATGCTTAAAGTGCTGGTGCCGTTCTTTAAGACGCCAGCAAACATCGGGTTAGAGGTTTTAGAGCGAACGCCGTTTGCGCCGCTCTCGGCAAGGTATCGTGGTGAGATTGCCAAGGGCGGCATCTATCGAGACATGGCTCTGGCAAAAGTTACATTAAGCACAGCGCTGATGGCCACGTTTTCTGGCTACGCAGCAGAGGGCCGCATTAGTGGCTCTGGGCCGTCTCGCCGCGCCGAGCGTGACGCGTTGGAGCGCACGGGCTGGAGGCCTTACTCGATTAAGGTTGGCGATGAGTGGATATCCTACTCGGGAATGGAGCCCGTCTCTGCGCTGTTGGCGATCGCTGCGGACTACACAGAGTACGCCATGAGGTCCGACGACGACGACGAAATCGCCCAAGTTTTTCTAGGCGCGGCTATGGGCCTGGCTGAGTTTATGAAAGAGCAGCCATACTTGCAGGGCGTGTCTGATATTGCTGGATTTATGCAGGCGGCGGAGGGCGAAAAGAGCAAGGCGTTTCTTAACAACTTGACTAAACAGTACGGCAGCTTTGTAATCGGCGGATCACCAGCTGGCGTTTACAGCTCTATGGTCGGGACAATCAACAGGTATTACGATCCGACAATTAAAGACGTCAAGGCCAGTCCAGATTTACCGATGGGTGTGCGTGGCTTTATGGAGGGGTTTAACCGCTACCGCAGCCGCTTGCCTGGTTACAATGAAAACCTACCAGAGAGACTTAACCTGTGGGGCGAGGTCCTTATGAGTGGCCAGGGTAAAGGATACGAGATGGTGCTGCCAACCAGAGTAAGCCCTCAGCAATTTAGCGAAGTAGACGACGAGTTGGTCCGCATGGGCTCGCCGATTGGTATGCCCAGCAGGAAGCTGTCGGGAGTTGAGCTTGATGCCAACCAGTACAACCAGCTAATTACCATCTACAGTCAGGAGCTTGATGCTAAACAGCTAATCTTAGACAAGATTAGAGCGCCTGGAATGGACAGCCTATCGCTTGAAGGGCGGCAGCAGCAAGTGCAGCAAACGCACTCTAAGCTAATGACTGCGGCCCAGCAAATACTAAAGTCGCGGGACTTGGACTTGCAGGAAAAGATTTTAGAGTTTGAGACCAACCGTGAGGTTCAAGGCCTCTACTACAAATAGCCAGACAGCTGTACAATTTTATGAGCGAGGATTAAACCATGAGCGTCCCAATTAACAACGTACCACGACGGGTAGTCTATGCGGCGTCCGGCACGGGCCCGTATGCTTTTACGTTTGAGATACTAGCGAACACTGACATCGCAGTGTACAAGGACGACACGCTCTTAACCCTGACGACAGATTACTCAGTCACTATTGCGGCCAACGGCACCGGGTCAATTAGCCTGGTCACATCCCCAGTTGGCGCCACTCAAATTGCGATCGTAGGCAATCGGACAATTGAGCGAACCAGTGACTTTGTGACCGGCGGAGATTTCTTTGCTAACACAGTTAATGATGAGCTGGACCAGCAAACCATCTTTGCGCAGCAGAACGCCGAGGGCCTGGCCAGGTCACTGCAAGCGCCCCAGACAGACCCCACATCGATCAACATGGTTTTGCCTAGAGCAACAGATCGAGCGAACAAGTACCTGGCGTTTGATGCCAGCGGTAACCCACTGCCTGGTGCAACGGCTGTAGAGATCACCGAGATTTCTGCTATCGCCGACGAGATTGTGATTGTTTCCGCCATTCCCGCAAACGTTACAACGGTGGCCGGTGTCTCTGCAAACGTGACGACGGTGGCTGGCATCGCGGCAAACGTTACGACGGTTGCGGGAATCTCGACTGACGTTACAGCTGTAGCGGGAGACGCCACTGATATTGGGACCGTAGCCACTGACTTGGCCGGTAGCAATACTATCGGAGCTGTCGCTGCGGTTGTTGCCAATGTGGCCACTGTCGCTGGTATCGCGACTGATGTTACAGCGGTTGCCGGTGTAGACGCTGACGACCTGGCCGCTGTTGCCGGGGTTGCCGCTAACGTGACGACGGTTGCTGGAATCTCCGCCAACGTCACCGCCGTCAATAACATTGCGGCAAACGTTACGACAGTCGCCGGTATCGCCGCCAACGTTACTGCGGTAGCAGGAATTAGCGCGGCGGTGACTGGCGTCAACACCATATCTTCAGCGGTGTCAGCTGTTAATAGCAACGCTACCAACGTCAACACTGTAGCGGGCATCAGCGCCAACGTCACCACTGTCGCAGGCATCAGCGCCAACATAGGTACTGTCGCGGGCATCAGCGCTAACGTAACAACGGTTGCTGGAATTTCTTCAGCGATCTCGACGGCGGCCACAAACGTGGCAGACATTACCAACTTTGCTGACGTCTACATCGGACCATCTGCCTCCGATCCAACGACCAGGGCTGACAGCTCGGCATTGCAAGCAGGCGATTTGTATTTCGATACTAGCGCCGACGCTATGAAAGTTTATACTGGCAGTGCCTGGACCGCAGCATATATCTCAGCAGAGGGTTATATGGTTGCGGCCAATAATTTGTCTGACCTGACAAATGCTATAACCGCTAGGACAAACCTGGGCTTGGGCACTGCGGCGACGACTGCAAGCGGCGACTACGCCACGGCCGCGCAAGGTGCGCTTGCTGATTCAGCATTGCAATCTGCTGACATTGGTACAACAGTTGCATCCACAGCGGCTAACACCTTCACCGACAAGCAGACAATGACTGCGGTGAAAATCACTACAGGTGCTGGTGCAGCAAAGGTGCTTACTTCGGATGCCTACGGAGATGCGGC
>Ga0335396_10001580_pt1 | contig 29043 bp, 19 predicted proteins | sample FRY02_FD_205743 | JGI IMG/M metagenome (GOLD analysis project Ga0335396, IMG submission 205743) | Freshwater microbial communities from Lake Fryxell liftoff mats and glacier meltwater in Antarctica - FRY-02 (spades assembly) (version 2) | ecosystem: Environmental > Aquatic > Freshwater > Ice >... | reverse complement strand
GACAAGAAAGAGTTGCTGCACCAGCACCATATCCGTCACCGTCGCCATCTACATAATAATTTAAGAAGACGAGACCGTTGTCGATTGAACCATCACAATCATCATCAATTCCATTACAAACTTCAGACGCACCAGGATTAACATTAGGATTTATATCATCACAATCACCGTTAACCAAAGAAGATCCTGATATTGCTTGGCAAGAAAGAGTTGCAGCACCTGCGCCATATCCGTCACCGTCAGCATCAACATAGTAATTTAAGAAGACGAGACCATTGTCGATAGCTAAATCACAATCATCATCGATGCCGTTACATGTTTCAGTAGCGCCAGGATAAATCGTATTGCTATTATCATTGCAATCCGTATTTGAAGCCACACCACATGCAGAAGCAAGTCCTGCTCCGAAAGAATCACCATCTAAATCGGCGTATAATAATTGAGTATCGTCGCAATCGCTATTGTTCGAAACATATCCAATAGGTTGATTGCAATCCGTAATTGAAACTAAAGAATTTCCAAATCCATCTGCATCTAAATCTTGATACCAAATTGGAGTTGGTAAAATAATAACATCAAAAGAACAAGTGCTGATCAAACCTGCATCATCCGTTGCAGTGTATACAACTTGAGTTGTTCCTACAGGGAAAGTAGCACCTGAATTATAATTTGAAGTAAAGCTTGCTACAATACAATTATCGCTAACACCAGGTGCGATCCAGTTGACAATATTTTCACATTGAGTAATATTGGAAGGACAATTTGAAATTACCGGAGCCAATATATCTAAATGATTAATTGTAATACTAGCAGAACCGGTACATCCATTCGCATCCACAATAGTATATACGTGAGTGCCTACGCCAACCGTGAAGTTTCCTTCGCCCGTGTATGGAGCTGTTCCGCCTGTTCCTACAACACTAACATTGGTTTGATTTGTAATGCAATTCACATCACTTCCGATTATGTTTGTTGAAACTATTTGTGGTTCGCTTACTGTTGAAATACATATAACAGTACATCCGTTTCCATCCGTAACCGTTACAGTGTATGAACCTGCAGAAAGGGAAGCATTGGAAGCTGTATTTGTATTGTTACTCCATAAATAGGAGTAAGATCCACGACCTCCGCTTGCCAATACATACGCGCTTCCATCATTTCCTCCAAAACAATTTGCACCTGTTGCATTACAAATTGAAGTTAATAATGGTGGATCATTTACTACGATTAAATTATTGCTTGAACAGAAATTGATATCTGTTGCCACTAGGTAGTAAGTGCCTGCGGGAACATTTAATAATGTATCATTGTTAGTGCCGATAGGTAAAAATCCTGCATCAAACCATTCATATGTAAATGCACCAGTGCCACCGCCAATTGTTGCAGCCACAATTGCATTGCTATTGCCTGTACATAAAGGTTCGGCATAAGTTAAATTAATAACGACTGCGCCCGGCTCAATAATATTTGTTTGTCCGGAAGCAGAACATCCGCTTGCATCAGTAATTGTAACGGTATAAGTACCGTTACTCAATCCTGAAATGCTAGAAGAAGTTGCAGATGTATTCCATACATAAGTATAAGGAGCAGATCCCTGACTTATACTCGAAGTAATACTTCCATCATTATATCCAAAACAGGAGATGTTAGTAGAAGTAAGGGTAACTACCGGTGATGGAATATTATTTATTGTATAATTAAAGGGTCCTCCGGAACAACTTGGTTCATTAGGATTCGCATTTAAATAATTATCGGTAACTTCAAGAGAGTAGCTGTCAGCAATTAATCCGTGAATAGAATCTAATGAGTTATTTGAAACAGTATCTCTAATAACTACTGCTCCTTGTTTCCAAACAAAACGAAATGGCGCAGCGCCTAGTACCATATTAGAAACTATTTTACCATTGTTCAAATTGCAAGTGGCATGGGAAATCGTTTCGTTGGGAACCACCGCTTTTGATAAAACAGTTCTTACGGCTGAAGTTCCTGTGCAACCGGAAGGTAAAGTAATTTTAGCCTGGAAAGAAGATCCATTTCCAATGACATTGATACTGTCATTTGGAAATACATTGCTGATGATATTGATCCATTCGATTATTGTTCCTGAAGGGTATCCAGCAGAATATGCGCCAGTATCAACAACATGCAAATACATGTTTGTTCCGTTACAAAGTACAGTATCGCCTGGAATTATTTTTGGTTCCGGATTCGCAATCGTATTTACTAAAACCGAAGAAGATTTCGTACATCCGCTAACGTTATCCGTCAATACAACTACATAGGTTGTGTTTTGTGTTAAGTTGGTACTACCCGGATTTTGTACTGAAGAAGTGAAACCAGATGGGGTAGAAGTCCAGGCATAACTTAATCCATTGGCATAGATAATTTTTAATGTCCATGAATTTAATGTGCCGAGATCCTGAGCATCATCATCAGTTACCCTTAATGTCCAGTTTCCATTTGGATTTCCATTAAGAGTAGATAAAAGTTGTTCGGGAATATAATTTCCGGAGATATTTACATTGCCACTTTGAGTGGTAATGTTGGTTGGAGCATTATCTCTAAACGTTACATTAGAATAGTTGTCGCCACTACCACCATTGTCGCTTGACAAAAAAATAGATTGTCCTGCAATTGTTGTAAGTTGATTGCCTAAGGATGCCGTACCAGTAATGGAACCGCCCGGACGAATTAAATAAATTTCAAGGTCGGAATTCCAAGTATGCGTAATATTGACGGTTACTTCAACTTTCCATCCATTAAGTGATGAAGGTAGTCCAGTCGCGTTAATTAATGAAGACGCACCAACATTTGAGTTGTCGGGAATAGATGTATTGGGCGCGACAGTAGAGTTATAATTGGCATTCGTGGTTGCGCTTAGATTAAAATTTGCATTTGGGCAAACAGGATTTGCTGAAGCAACAGCTTGTACATTGGGCATATTAGAAATGCTTACTACAGCAGCAGAAGATTCAATGGTACATCCTGAAGAAGTAATCGCTACAGTATAGCTACCGCTAATCGTTGCAGTATACGTTGATGAAGTTGCTCCGCTAATATTACCACCGTTTAATTTCCAAACATAAGTTGGAGAGGAAGCATTGGTGCTTGAGGTTAAAAGGACAGAACTGGAAGGAGGGCATACACTTACCGCTCCATTCGGACTTAAAGAAGAACTAAAGGACACTACTGTAACCTGAATAGCCGTAGATGGATTTTCACAAATTACACTATTGAGTGTATAGACTGTAATTCTTCTAAACCATGTATTAACACTAAATGAAGGCGATGAATAAGTTGAAGAGCTTGCGCCTCCGATAATTGAAAATCCGGATGATGAACTTGTTGTACTCATCTCCCATTTATAAGTTCTTATAGGTGTTCCTGTTCCGCCGTAAGTCACCGAACCGGCCGTTGTGCTTCCAAAAGTGGTCGGTGCTCCACTTCCACAAACAGTTTGATTGCCTGAAATAGCACCAGGGTTCACATTCATAACTCCTACTTCTATAGCTGAAGAATTGGCTGAGCAGGTTAATACATCTGAAGAAATTGTAACTCTTCGGTACCATGAAGTGGCAGTAATTCCTGCCGGTGGATCATAGCTGTCTAAAGTTTCACCGGGTATCGCAGCAAATCCAGTAGAAGCACTCGTAGTACTCTTTCCCCATTGATAAGTTATCGTTCCAGCACCTGATCCTAAAGTGACATTACCTATTACTCCTGGGTCATCTCCATTGCATAAAAGTTGTGCTCCGCTGATTGTACCGGCAGAAACACTCGCCACATTAATAACCGCTGTATTATTCGTTGTTATAGAATTTGAACAAATGGTCGATCCACTTCCGGATGATAAATTTGTAATTGTAATAGTAGTATTTCCGCCATTCGCTAAATTTCCGGTATTGAAAGTTGCATTGCCAGCTGAACTAACAATTAGACTTGACGTTTGACCGGTTACGGAATTTGGGCTTGATAAATTATAAGTTATGGTATATGACCCTACCGGTAAACCTGCAGCCAATCCGGTTAAATTTATTGTTGATGTGTTACCAGCACAAATAGCAGAAGCAACACTCGTGCTGCTTAAACTATAGATGGGACATGCCCATGTAACATTTACTTTTCCATTGGCTCCATCACCACCTGTTTGACTTCCGAAAGTTCCAGACCGTACTCCGCCGCCGCCGCCACCGGGAATTTCACCGTCAGTTCCATTTCCATTAGAGCTACTTCTGCCATTTCCTCCATTTCCACCACCACTTGGAGCGTTCGCTCCGGTTGCATTTGTAGCATTAGTTCCATTCAAGGCTGTGCCCGCAGAAGATCCGCCGCCACCTCCATTATTTCCACTTGATCCATTTGCTCCGTTTCCACCTGCGAATTTTATATCACCTATAGACGAGATAGAAGAACCTCCGGTTGCACCGGTTGAAGAATTGTTTGCCACTGATGAACCTCCCTTTGCAAGTGCAGTGGAAGTATTATTAAACCATGAATCACCACCTGCAGAAGCACTTATACTACCTGCACCTACAGTGATTGTATAGCTTGTGCCGGGAACAACAGTAAAACTGTTTTTCTTGGCATAAGCACCGCCACCACCGCCGCCGGTTTCAGTTCCGTTAAAAATAGTTGAACCACCGCGACCACCTCCTCCCCAACACTCAATCGTGACAGAAGTTACACCCGCAGGCGCAACCCAGGTTCCGGAGCTGGAATAGGTTTGTGTTGTTTGTGCAAATGCGAAAGTCTGCATTTGAAGCAGCGCAATAGCAACTATTAGGGATTTAGCTGAAAATCTTAGTGGCTTTAAAATGGCCAAAAGTTTTCGTATTAAGGGCAGAGTACAAATAGTCTTCATGTGATTTAAATTAACCCGCAATTACTACCCAAATAGTTCACAATCCGAATTAAAGTCGTGAAAAGTTGAAAAAAATTGGTGAACCTAAGTTATTCTTTGGCGAAAAAAATAAAATTTCTTAATATTCTTAAAAATCAATTAAAATAGAGAACTTAAGATAATACTATTTCTTCTTAAAATATTTACAGATTTCAGTTAATCCGCAAACATCACATTTTGGTGTTCGGGCCATACAAACGTACCTACCATGTAAAATCAACCAATGATGCGCCAAAGGAATTATTTCCTCCGGAAGATGTTTTACTAATTGTTTTTCTGCGGCTAGTGGGGTCTTTGCATTCACAGTTAATCCCAGCCGCGCTGCCACCCTAAAAACATGAGTATCTACAGCCATGGAGGGTTGATTGAAAACTACGGATGCAATCACATTTGCTGTCTTTCTTCCAACTCCGGGAAGTAAGATTAAATCCTCAATTACAGAGGGTACTTCTCCATTAAATTTATCGACTAACAAACGGGCCATTCCTACTAAATGTTTGGCTTTGTTATTCGGATAGCTAATGCTCTTTATATATTTAAAAATTTCTTCGCTGGATGCATGAGCCATTATTTCAACAGATGGAAAATTATTGAATAATGCCGGAGTTACAAGGTTTACTCTTTTATCAGTACACTGTGCAGAAAGAATAACGGCCACCAGTAATTCAAAAGGATTGTTGTAGATTAATTCTGTCTCGGCATCCGGTCGATGCTCGGTAAAATAATCAATAAAGAAATTGTACTTTTCCTTCTTAGTCATAATAAATAAAGCCGCATGTAAATATATTACATGCGGCCTTATAAATTCTTTACCGAATTAACTATACATGTTTTTCTGCAAAGGTGCAGTTAGTGTAGCATAAGCTAAAACAGTTTCAATGCTTGAAGCCGAAGCATGCATTGTGCAATTGTTAATGAGATTTTTCACCGTAACGAGTTGTTGGAATTCGTCGGAGATTTCTTCATGGTGATCAATTGCCTTTTGAACAAATACGGAATCACTTAACTCCGTTTCATTGTACAGGTAAAGAACGAGATGATTGAATGTAATAGTTTCTTTCATAAGCCTTGTTAGAGTTTAACAGGCTTTTAACGTAAAACTATTTCCCGTATTGTTTACATACTTAAAACTATATTCTTTTCCTGAATCAGTTTCCGGAGGTTGATTAAAGCGTATCTCATTCTTCCTAAAGATGTGTTGATACTCACGCCAGTAGCATCAGCAATTTCCTTAAAACTCATGTTGGCAAAATGACGCATGATTACCACTTCCCTTTGATCGTAAGGCAATTGTTCAATCATGGCTCTTACCGTAGATTGAATTTGCTCTGCAATCATTTTGTCTTCTATATTGATGTCTTCCAGTGGAATGGTGTCAAATACAGAGTACTCTTCTGTATCATGAACCATGGGCATGCGTTTCAAGCTTCTGAAATGGTCGATAACCAAGTTGTGCCCTATGCGAAGCACCCAGGATAAAAATTTTCCTTCTTCATTGTAATTGCCTGATCGCAGTGTTTTGATGACCTTAATAAAAGTCTCTTGGAAAATGTCATTTGCGAGGTCACGATCTTTAACCAACAAATAAATGCTGGTGAAAATTTTTCGCTCATGGCGGATAATTAGTTCTTGTAGGGTTCCTTCGTTACCTTTTAGGAATTCAGAAACGAGTTCCTGATCGTTTTTTTGTTCTTTACACATAGTTTTTCCCCTTTTTCAAGGCGATTAAATTGTTTGAATGACAATTGTTTACTTAAGTGTAAAGATTTCGATCTATAGGCTTTTTCTAATTTAATGGATGAAGGGTTATCGTCTCAAACGACAAGATATTTGAAATATTGTGTCATTTTCGAATAATAAATCAAATATAGGAAGAATCACGACGTTTGTCAAGAACCATGCCTGATAAATATCAATTTTGATTGTTTTTTACATAATAATGACCGAATCGAATCGAATCAAATGATACTTTCGCTAGATGAAAATTTATGTACTTGTAATAATTAATATGTTGTTTTTTAGTTTGTTATCTACGTCGCAAAGTCCAATCACTGGGCCACTTTTAAATGAAAAGACACTCCTTTACCCCGGTGAAGAAAAACATTTGTCAAATGTGAAGCAATTGACTTTTGGTGGAGATAACGCCGAAGCTTATTTTAGTTTTGATGGAAAAGCAATCACTTTTCAAGCAAATAATCCGGCTTGGGGTACTGAATGCGATCAAATTTATTATTTTGAATTCGCAAATGGAAATATGATTAAAGGAGCACCTCAGATGATTTCTACGGGGAAAGGTAGAACGACTTGCTCTTATTTTTTACCAGGTGATTCATTGATACTTTATTCTTCTACCCATGAAGGTGCCGAAGCTTGTCCGGAAGTTCCTGCTAAGCGTGAAGATGGGAAATACGTTTGGGCCATCTATCCTGACTTTGATATTTATGTGAGCGACTTGAAAGGGAATATTGTCCGAAAATTGGTTGAAGGTCCGGGGTACGATGCGGAACCAACAGTTTCTCCCAACGGAAAAAGTATCGTTTTTACAAGCATACGTTCCGGTGACCTCGAATTGTACACGATGAATGTCGATGGGAGCAACATCAAGCAAATAACTTCAGAATTGGGTTATGACGGGGGTGCTTTCTTTTCGCCCGATAGTAAAAAGCTAATTTTTAGATCTTCTCGTCCAAAGTCGGAGGAAGAAGTCAATAATTACCAGGATTTATTAAAACAGAATCTTGTGCAACCTACGCATATGGAGTTGTACACTTGTAATGTAGATGGATCTGAGTTGACAAAAATTACCGATTTGCCAAATGCCAGTTGGGCTCCCTTTTTTCATCCCTCCGGCAATAAAATTATTTTTTCTTCGAACCATCCCTCTAAAAGAGGATTGCCATTTAATTTATGGATGGTAGACGTAGACGGAAAAAATTTAAAGCAAATTACTTTCGATACGATGTTTGATGCATTTCCGATGTTTTCTCCCGATGGCAAAAAACTAATTTTTTCATCTAATCGAAATAATAATGGTACGAAGAATACCAATTTATTTATCGCCGACTGGAACGACTAGTTTTTAATTTGAACTGACTTTAAGGTAAGTAAATTCATGGGATTCATCGTAAGGCCATGAACATTATTACCTGTTAATCTCAGCACTTTATCATAATACAAAACGATGACCGGCGATTCGCTCATCATGAGTGAATCCATCTCCTTGAAAATGCTTTCTCGAATTTTTTGATCTGTTGTATTCATAGATAGGTTATACAATTTGTCAAAAGTAGAATTCGAATAATGCGTATAGTTTGGTCCTGATGGCGCTTTGTTCATGGACCTGAATAATGACAAATAATTTTCTGCATCTGCATAATCTGCAATCCATGATCCTCTGAAAAAAGAGAGTTGTTGTTTGGCAACCATCTGTCGATGCTGCGCAGCTTGATTGATGTCGAGTTTTATTTTGATTCCAATATCCGCTAACTGACCTTGCATGTATTCGCATAAATCCTGATAGGCATGTGTGGTGCTCATGGTAATAACTGGCAATCCTTTTCCGCCCGGATAGCCTGCCTCTTTTAAAAGTTCTAATGCAACTTGGGGTTGATAAGAGTAGCCTTCAATGCAAACCGAATCATAGCCGGGTACACCAATGGGAACCATGCCTCCAGTTCCCGGGGTAGCCATTCCATTTCGTAAATAGCGAATCATTTTTTCTCTGTCGAAACCATAATTAATTGCCTTTCGAATACGAACGTCTTTTAGCGGATTATTTTTCATTTCTGCAAGACTCGAATCCATTAAGATGCCTAAATATTCGGTATTTAAGTAAGGTGCAGTTTCCATTCTGAATCTGCCCTTGTATTTAGGGCGAAGTTCTCCATTATTAGTTAATAGATCATCTTTATAACTGGCATCTAATCCTGAAATTAAATCCAGATTTCCTTTGATGAATTCAAGGAAAGCCGTTTGTTTATCACTAATGAAACTAACCATGATCGCATCTAAAAATGGAAGCTTTTTTCCTTCTGATGTTTTCTCGAAATAGTTTTGATTTTTATGTAGAATAAGTGCCGTGCGATCGATCCACTGATGAAAAACAAAAGCACCGGTGCCGACAGGATGTTTTCGAAAATCTTTGCCATAGAATTCCACCGCTTCTTTGGGTACTACTGAACAATATGAAAATGCAAGCATCCCAAGCAATGGAGGAAATGCTTGATCTAGTTGAATGTTGAAGGTGCTGTCGTTGATGGCTGTAAATCCATTCACTTTTCCACTTGCATCTTTAGAAACAGATTGAAATACCCAGTTTCCGGGAGATGCTATCTTTTCATCGCAAATGCGATTAAAGCTGTAAACGAAATCTTGTGCTTTTACAATTCGTCTCTTTTTGAAGGATGGGTCCTCATGAAAATGAACATCACCTCTCAAGAAAAAAGTATAGGACAATCCATTGTTTGTTATCTCCCATCGGTACGCAATGCCAGCTTGTGGATTTAACTTATCGTCCAATTGAGTAAGTCCATTAAAAAGATGATTGCAGGCCCATATATTTGCTTGATTGTTAGCATAAGCCGGGTCCAGAGAGGTGATTCCGGCCGATTCATTGTACCTAAAAACCTGTTTATTGGAATTTTCTTTGTTGGACGGAGAGCAGCCCATCAGCAGGAAAAGAAAGCCAGAAATATTCAGGAAGTGTTTCATCATAATCGACAAAAATAGAAGGAATTGTTATAAGGCAGTAAATTTACTAGGGTTCCAGAGGTCTCTGCTTCGAACTTATTCCTTTTCATATTCACTACCTTTGCAGCCAATGAAAAAAGTGGCCTTCCATACCTTGGGTTGTAAATTGAATTTCGCAGAAACTTCTACGATTTCAAGACAATTCCGTAATGCAGGTTGGAACAAAGTAGAATTTCCTGAGCCTGCAGATGTATATGTAATCAATACGTGTTCGGTAACAGAAAATGCAGATCGTGAATGCAAGTCGATTGTAAATAAAGCGATGTCAGCTAATGCTACTGCCAAAGTGATCATTGTAGGCTGCTATGCACAATTGAAACCGGAAGAGATTGCTAAAATTAAAGGTGTAGACTTAGTGTTAGGTGCTACCGAAAAATTCAATGTCTTGAATTATTTGAATGCTTTGGAAAAACAGGATGTCGCTCAGGTGATGGCTTGCGAAGTATCCGAGGCCAATACTTTTGTGAGTTCATGGTCGTCGGGTGATGAAAGAACAAGAGCTTTTTTAAAAGTGCAGGATGGTTGTAATTACAATTGTTCTTTTTGCACCATTCCTTTAGCACGTGGTAAGTCGCGAAGTAATACTATAGAAAATGTTCTTGAACAAGCCAGAGGGTTAGTGGCATCAGGAATACAAGAGATCGTACTAACCGGAATAAATCTGGGCGATTTTGGAATCATTGATGGAAGCGATAAGCATGAATATAAATTTTATGATTTGGCGCTTGCTCTTGATAAGATGGAAGGATTAAAAAGAATTCGAATTTCTTCCATTGAGCCGAATTTGCTTTCGGAAGAAATGATTCATTTGGTTGCGTCTTCTGAAAAATGGATGCCGCATTTTCATATTCCATTACAAAGTGGATCGGATGAAATTCTTGCCGGAATGAGAAGAAGATATAGGCGAAATTTATACGAAGAGCGAGTTCGTCTAATAAAAAAAATAATTCCCAATGCTTCTATAGGTGTAGATGTGATTGTAGGATTTCCCGGCGAAACAGAAAATCATTTTATGGAAACATTTAATTTTCTGATGGATTTACCGGTTAGTTACTTTCATGTCTTTACTTATTCGGAGCGAAGTAACACCTTAGCCGAGACCATGGCTAAAGGAGTTCCCTTGCACGTTCGCAAAGAGAGAAATAAAAGATTGAGAAATTTATCTGCAAAGAAATTGCATGATTTTACTGTGCAACAATTAGGAGGGAGCTTTCCTGTGTTGTTTGAACATGAAAACAATAAAGGATTTTTACATGGCTATACTTCTAATTATATTCGGGTTGAACATGCCTTTGACGAGGCATTAATTAATCAAGTGGTAGATTGTAATTTAAGTGAAATTGCTTCTTCCGGATTGGCAAAAGCCGAACTCATACTACACTAATTCCAAAATATACTTAAAGGTTTATGTACCCTACCATTTCGGATTTGATTCGTGATTTATTTGGAATTAATATTCCATTGCCAATTCAAAGTTTTGGATTTATGATGGCTTTAGCTTTCATCGTGTCCGCATACATTCTGCAGATTGAATTAAAGCGGAAAGAAAAGGAAGGCTTGTTGTTTTCATTTACTAAGGAAAATATAATCGGTAAACCCGCTTCTGTAGTAGAATTGCTTTCGTCTTTTGTGGTTGGATTTTTATTAGGCTATAAATTGATTTATGCTTTTCTGAATTATGAATTATTCGTTCAGGATACTCAAGGCATTCTCTTGTCTGCCGACGGAAATTTTATTGGTGGTATAGCCCTAGGAAGTATTATGGCTTATTGGCAATTCAAAGAATTGGATAAGAAAAAATTACCTGAGCCACAAATTGAAATTGTAACGGTACATCCCTGGGAATTGGTTTCAAATATTGTAATCACAGCCGCGGTAAGTGGAATAATTGGCGCTAAGCTATTTCATAATTTAGAAAATTTGCATGAGTTTGAAGTGGATCCAATTGGCACTTTGTTTTCGTTTAGTGGTCTTACCATGTACGGAGGATTGATTCTTGGAACCATCATGGTCATGCGTTACGGAAGGAAGAACAATATTCACCCGATTATACTTGCTGATGTTTGTGCTCCTGCATTGATGTTGGGATATGGCATCGGACGAATCGGTTGTCATATTTCCGGAGATGGTGATTGGGGTGTTGTTAATCTTGCAGCCAAGCCGGAAATTATTTCTTGGTTGCCGGATTGGATGTGGTCTTATAATTATCCGAACAATGTGATTAGTGACGGCATTCCGATTCCAGGTTGTGTTGGCCAACATTGTATGGTATTGCCGGATCCGGTGTTTCCGACTCCATTCTACGAAGCTGTTGCATGTATTTTATTGTTTCTTGTATTGTGGAGGATGAGAAAAATATTTGCTAATCCGGGTTCATTGTTTTCTCTGTACTTACTCTTAAATGGAATTGAAAGATATTCGATTGAAAAAATTAGAGTGAATAATAAATTCGAATATTTCGGAATGATGCTTACCCAAGCCGAAATTATAGCATTCGTTTTAATGATTTTAGGTGGGGTAGGTTTATGGTATTTTAAAAAGCATCGAATAAATTATGAACGAGGTATTCCTGGATAAACTTTTAAGCGATGCTCGCGTAGTAATAAACGAAGCTGTTAAATTTCTTCGTCAAGAGCGTTTGCGTTTTAATCAGAGTGATGTAGAGTACAAGGGATTTAATGACCTTGTTTCTTATGTAGATAAAACGAGCGAAGAAATCCTTGTTAATGGTTTGCAGAAATTAATTCCGGATGCCGGTTTTATTACTGAAGAAAACACCCTTACCTTAAAAGATCGCGATTATATGTGGATCATTGATCCTTTAGATGGAACAACAAATTTTGTGCATGGTATTCCTTGCTATTGCGTGAGTGTCGGACTTACTTATAAGCAGGAATTGATTCTGGGCATTGTGCATGAAGTAAATTTGGATGAATGTTTTTATGCCAGAAAAAATGGTGGTGCTTTTTTAAATGAGAAAGCAATTTCAGTTTCTCCTAATCTCGATTTGTCAAAGTCATTAGTTGCTACCGGATTTCCATATGCAAATTTTAATAGGATGAAGCAGTATATGGAAGTTTTTGATTTCTGCATGAAAAATACTCAAGGCATTCGACGATTAGGTTCTGCGGCTGTCGACTTAGCTTATGTTGCCTGTGGTCGCTTTGAGATCTTTTACGAATATGGACTTCATCCCTGGGATGTTGCAGCCGGAGCATTCATCGTGCAAGAAGCAGGAGGTGAGGTGACGGATTTTAAAGGTGCAACTGATTACATCTTCGGAAAAGAAATAATTGCAGGCAACAAAAAAGTTAATGGAGCTTTTTTAAAAGAAGTAAAAAGAGCATTCTACTCCTAATTTTTATTCTTTTTGTTTTTGTTCTCTGGATTTGTGTTTTAAAACTCTTGCTTCAATATAAAAAATAATTTCTTCGGAAATATTTTTACATTGGTCGCCTACACGTTCTAGTTTACGAATTGCGCTCAGTAAATAAAGGCTTTGATTAATTCTATCCTGATTTTCTCTAATGAAATTAGAGACAGCTTCATTGGCAGCAATATTGATTTCATCCAATATTTCATCCTTTTGAAATACACTTCTTGCCAGTTTAGTATCTTCCGTTTCGAATGCAGTTTTTACATCTTCAAGAATCGAAATGCTTGTTTCAAACATCTCCATGAATCGCGTGCTGTCTATGAGTTCCTGCTTAGGTGCTAGTTTGATGTTTAATACAAACTGACAAATGCCCTCGGAAATATCTCCAATTCTTTCTAAATTTGAATTGATTTTTAAACATGCCAAAACAAAACGAAGGTCAATAGCCAGTGGACTCAACAACGCAATAATGTTTTCGCAATCTCTATCGATTTTCAACTCAAAACTATTGACTCGTTTCTCTGTAATTAATACTTCACGAGCAAGGTCTTTATCTAGAGTCAGCATAGCCTCTTTTGATTTTTCCAATTGGACTTTAACCAATGAAAACATCTCGAGAACATCCGATTTTAATGATTTTATTTCTATTTCAAGGTGTGACATTTTCTGCGATTTTTAATTTAAGTAATAATATCAACCAAATCTACCTGTAATATAATCTTGAGTTCTTGTATTGGTAGGATTTGTAAATAATTTTTTTGTGGAATCATATTCAATTAGTTCCCCCATAAAAAAGAAGGCTGTAGAATCACTAACGCGTCCGGCTTGTTGCATATTATGTGTAACAATAATAATTGTATAGTGTGCTTTCAATTCATAAATCAATTCTTCGATTTTAGAAGTGGAGATGGGATCCAATGCAGATGCAGGTTCATCCATCAATACAACGGAAGGTTCAATGGCTAAGGCACGAGCAATACAAAGTCGTTGCTGTTGTCCACCCGATAATTGCATCGCAGATTTTTTCAATTTATCTTTTACTTCATCCCATAAAGCAGCCTGCTGTAATGATCTTTCCACTCTTTCTTCAATAAGAGACTTATGGGAAATGCCATTTACTCTTAATCCGTATGCTACATTTTCGAAAATGCTTTTTGGAAATGGATTGGGTTTTTGAAAAACCATTCCCACTCTTTTTCTTAGATCATCAATTTTTACTTCTTTGCTATAAATGTTTTTTCCATCAATTAAACATTCGCCTTCAATTTTTACTCCGTCAATAAGATCGTTCATGCGATTAAACAAACGCAAAAATGTCGACTTTCCACATCCGGAAGGTCCGATCAATGCGCAAACCGTATTTTTGACAACTCCCATATTGATGCCCTTTAAAGCATGGAAGTTGCCGTAATATAAATTTACGTTCTTGCTTTCAATTTTATAATTTACAGATTCCGTCATGATAAACTCAGCTATTCTTTTTACTTAAATATCTTCTTAGTGCGCTGGCCGTTAAATTTAATATTAATACAATCAGTATTAAAACCATTGCTGTTCCAAAAGCCATTGCTCTGGATTCATTGATGTTTGTTCCACTCGTGGAGATAACATAGAGGTGATATGGCAAAGCCATTACTTGATCAAAAATCGAGGTAGGAAGTTTAGGTAAGAAATAAGCTGCTACTGTAAATAAAATAGGTGCAGTTTCTCCTGATACTCTTCCGATGCTTAATATCAATCCGGTTAAAATATTGGGAAGTGCTATGGGTAAAGTAACACGCTGTATTGTTTGCAATTTGCTAGCACCTAAAGCTAAACTTGCTTGACGAAAAGAATCATCCACTGCCTTTAATGCTTCTTCCGTTGTTCGGATAACAATGGGTAATGCTAATAGTCCTAAAGTTAAAGATCCTGCTAAAATAGAATCTCCAAATTTCAATTGATTCACAAAAAGCGACATGCCGAACAATCCGAAAACTATAGAAGGAATACCCGCTAAATTGGATGTCATCAATTGAATAAAATTTCTAAAGAAACCATGCTTCGTATATTCATTGATATAAATTGCCGACATCACACCGATAGGAAATGCTACGATGATACTGCCGCCAATCAAACAAAGTGTTCCAATAATTGCAGGGTAAATACCTCCTTTCGTCATTCCATCTTTCGGCATTTCTGAAATGAACTCCCAGCTAATAACGCTACTTCCTTTGTAAATAATAAATCCGAGAATTGAAAAAAGAATTCCGATCACAAGAAAACTCAGCACTCTGAACGACCAGAACGCTACATTTTCAGTAATGCTTTTTCTTTTGTAATAATCCATCTATACTTATCTGTTTTTATGTTTTCGGGAAATGTATTCCACCCATAGATTAATGATTAAAGTAAGAATAAATAAGATACATCCCAATGCGAACAAGGCTTTATAATGAATACCTCCATTAGGAGCTTCTCCTAATTCCGCAGCAATAGTAGCCGGTATGGTTCTTACCGGTTGTAATATAGTATGAGGAATAATAGCGGCATTACCGGTCACCATTAATACCGCCATGGTTTCCCCAATAGCACGTCCAATTCCAAGAATTGCTGCAGCAGAAATTCCGGAAATAGAGTAGGGGATGACCACTCTTGTAATGGTTTGCCAACGGTTAGCACCAAGTGCAAGACTCGCTTCTTTCATTGCTCTTGGTGTGTTTCTAATAGCATCTTCAGAAACTGTAATGATTGTAGGTAAAGCCATAATAGCAAGTACAATACTACCAGCTAATGCAGTTTCTCCAACCGGTAAATTGAAAACATTTTGTATCATCGGAACAATGATGATTAATCCGAAAAATCCATATACAACTGAAGGAATGCCTGCTAACAATTCAATCACCGGTTTCAATAAATTTCTCATTCTGGAATTAGCAACTTCGGCCATATAAATAGCGGTAGCAAGTCCGATCGGTAATGCAATTAAAATCGCTATTAAACTCACCCATAAAGTGCCCAAAATAAGCGGTAATGCGCCAAGTTGCACTGCAGGAAGCGCAGTTGGAAACCACTCTTTTCCTTGAATAAATTCGGAAAGATTTACATTTGGAATTACAATGAATTTTCCTTTAAAATCGGCCGCAATTTGCTTTTTTGAAAAGACAGCGATGATGCCGGGTTGAGCGCTGATTAATGAATCAATTTTGTGTGGAAGTAATTCAAAGTTTTTCCCAAGTTCATCTTCTGTAAAATATGAACTCAAGTCGTTAAATGTAAAAAGAATGATGCTGTCTTTTTTGCCACCCAACTCCGACCAATGAGTAATTTTACGATCAAAAATATTTTTTATTTCTGCGGCGGTGATCGTGCTCACCGTATTTGATTTATTAACAGCTAAAATATTATCACCTTCTAATGGATTTTCATTAAAAACAGAAAGCCCTTCACTGAATAAAAAAAACACAATCAGCAGCACCGTAAGTGTAGTTACAGTACTGCTGATTAGAAATATTCCTTGTATAAGGTTTGCAAATAATTTTTTCACTTCAACGCAAAGATAATAATCACTTGTTCAATGGGACATATCCAACTTCAAGAACGTTTTTTTGTCCTGTTTCTGACAAGATATAGTCAATAAATGGTCTTACTGTTTCAGCCTTTTTTTCGTCAAAATAGTAATACAAGGGACGAGACACCGGATAAGTTCCATTCTGTGCATTCGCAATTGAAGGCTCCACAAAAGTTTTTCCTTGATCATAACTTACCGCCAATTGCTTCACTTCTTTGGTTTCATAAGCCAAACCAATATATCCAATAGCTCCTTCAGTTTGCCCAACCGATTGTACTATAGCACCGGTAGCCGGCATGTTTAATACAGAAGCATCGTAGTTCTTTTTGTCCATCACATGTTCTTTGAAAAATTCATAAGTACCTGACGATGTTTCTCTGGAATAAGCAATAATTTTCATATCACTGCCACCCACTTCTTTCCAATTTTTAGTTTTTCCGGTGTAAATGTCACTGATTTGTTCATGCGTTAGCTGATTTACTTTATTTTTAGGATGTACAATTACCGCTAAAGCATCTCCTGCAATAATTACTTCAGTAATTTTTTGACCTTTGGTTTCGAAGTTCATTTTTTCATCCATTTTTAAAACTCTAGAGGACATTGCTATATCAGTAGTTCCTTCTGTCAAAGCCGTGATTCCAACTCCCGATCCACCACCAACAATAGTGATCGAAGCTTCAGGATGCTCTTTCATGTAACTTTCCGCTTCTTTTTGTGATAATGGTAATACAGTATCACTACCCTTAATTGTAATAGAAACGGTTGCAGCTGTTGATGTTGTTTCTTCAGTGGGTTCTGCTTTTTTATTGCCACAAGCACTGAATACAAGAGCAAGGAGGGCAACGGCAAGAATCTTTTTCATTTTCATTGGTTTGATAATTATTATTTACTTTTTAAGAGTTTTTTTTGCGAGGGAAACTTTAATTCAAGAGTGCTTTTTTTTAGCTCTCTTATTGTTTGAATTCGAGTATCACCACGCTGCAAATGGATTAAGAAATTGTTAAGTTCTTATTTCCTTAATGTTAATTTAATATTACCAAAAAAAGCCCTCAATCGTTAAATTGAAGGCTTATTGGAATTAAAAGCTAAAAAATGCTTAGTAATTGGTGTTTTGAGGATCCCAGTTGGCCCATCCATTGGTCCAATTGGTAGTTCCGAAAGCACCGCGATAAGTAACTACTTCCATTCCGCCTAAGTTCGTAGAACTGAAATCTGCACCGCTTAATAGAATAGATCCGGCAATTGGAAGGAAGTCAGGAGTGACTCCGTAAGGATTGGTTGTAAGGTTTGCATTATCATATTGAATGCTGTTTCCATAGAATGAATTGTTAAACCATGTGCTGATATTAAATGTCGATCCGCTTGCTACTGCAAGTGGTGTATTGCAACTTGCAATGATGTTGTTTTTGAATTGCAAATCTTCGATGGTTGCATTGTTTTCGCTACTGGTACCATCGATCAACAGACCTACAGGATATCCGGAGATAAGTGAATTGTAAATACTTGTTTTTGTATTTCTGCGAAGATGTGCTGCTCTTTTGAAATTCGAATTGACTGCAAATGCTGTATCTTGCTTAGGTCCGAATACACTAACGTTTGAAAATATTGCTTTTGTGTAAGGTGTTAGACTTGATCCGGCTGCATCATTGTCAGACTCAAATCCATTCGAACCGGATACGTCAGCGATGTTTGCATCTCTTAATACCACGGCGAATTGAATTTTTCCTACATAACCATTGTCTGTATCTAAATCGTCATCCGTCGTTTTAAAGGAGATGATGTGTTTCAAATTAACAGTGCCACCAAACATTTCATATGAATCATCACCAGAATAAGAAATTTGAATGTAATCGATCTCTGTCGTGCTTCCAACTCCACCTAATGTAAGTCCGTTGATTTCCTGATTAGGTTGAAAAGGAATTCCTGCGTATTCAATACGAACATAATTCAAACGTCCTGAATTGTCTGCAACATCAGTTCCACCATAAAGTGCATCCGGTCCACCTTCAATCTGACCTTCTCCACCAGGTAAATTGATGGGTGCTTTTCCGCAAATAATAATTCCGCCCCAGTCACCTGGATTCCTAGTTCCTACAGCTTCATTTGACGTGAATACAATAGGATCTGACGCTGTTCCATTCGCGTAAATTTTTGCTCCACGCTTAATAATTAAAGTGCCTTTGGTTGATTTGTCTCCTTTAATAATCGTTCCTGCCTCAATAGTTAATGTGGCTCCTTCATCAGCATAAACAAATCCTTTTAATAAATAAGTTTCTGTGCTTTCGAATGTGTAATTCTGATTGCTGTTACCTTCCAATTGGATGGTTCCACCTGCTAAAACTGTACTTGTGAAGTTCACAACATTTCCAGGTGTGTTGGTAGTGTTGTCATCGTCCTTTTTGCAAGAATTCAATAGAGTAAGTGCAACCACCGAGAGCAATAGAATTGTTTTGTTGATCTTTTCGATCTTGAATAGTTTTTTCATTTTTTGTTTAATATTAGTTCCAAGTGCAAGATTAGGACTTGTATTTATAGATAGTGTTATGCCAATTTGAAGGAATTGTTATCTATGAAAAAAAGAAGACTGTTTTTGAAAAATAACAATCTTCCGAACATGAAATTCAATTATTTTAATAACGCACTACAAATCCAAGTGTATAATAAGTTCCTCTTATATAACTATAGATCAACTCGTCGTTGTTCTTTATTTTGCCATCTTCATTGCTGTCCTGGCGTAAAACTACAGCTTGATTTAAAATATCCTGAGCACCCAATTTAATTTCAAAGTTTTTGTTGATGGTTTTAGTGATGGAGAAATCAATTACATTACGAGGAAGTTCATAGACATCAGGTGTTCCTTCAGTCCCTACAACAAAGAGTCTTTCTCCAATAATGTTGTACTGCAAATTACACTGTAGTTTATGTTCCTGATTCGTGTAATAGAGACCGGTGTTGATTACATAAGGAGATTGGCCCATCATAATACGAGATTTCTTTTGCCCTACAGCTTCTGCTCCCAACTGAACACGACTATAAATATAAGTTGCATTCATCCCAACAGAAAGCATGCTTAAAAATCCCGCTTTGAAAATGGGTTCAAGTGATTTGCGCAATTCGATTTCTGCTCCGGTACTGTATGCACTCGGAGCATTTTTGAAGATGAAATTCCTAGTTCCACCCGATCCCGCGCCAGGTTTAAAATATTGTTCAATGGGATTGGTGAAAGATTTATAAAAGACTCCGAAAGAAATTAATTCTCCTGATGCAGGATAATTTTCCCAGCGTAAATCAAAGTTGTTTATTTCCGGCGTTTTCAAATCTGGATTTCCGAATAGTACATTGTTGAACACGAAATCATAGTAAGCAAATGGTGCAATTTCCCTGAATTCAGGTCGGTTTAAAGTTTTTGCATAGGCCAGTCGCAAAAGAGATTTTTTACTAACAGCATAGCTGAAGTTTATAGACGGTAAAAAACTGTTTACCGGATTGTCAATTTTCAATGGTTTGCCATTGTTATCTGAACTCTCCAGAATTAATCTGTTCGCCTCAAAACGTACTCCTCCGGAAACAATTAACTTATCACTGATTGGCCATGTACTTCCAATGTATATTGCAGAAAGTAAATTGTCGGCAGTGTAACTATCGGTTCCGTTAGTCCCTTCTGTAATTTTAAATCCTGTAGAATCATTGAAGTTAGCTTCGTTGAATATTTCACCGAGTGGTAAAAGCAAAAGGTCGTTGTTGAATTTATCGATTCTTGATTTAGTATATGCCAACCATCTTGCATCGAAGGTTCTGCTTTTCGATTCCGTGTAAAATCCTATTCGAAGTTTTAATTTTCTTGATTCGCTTAATTCGGCAATATCATGTTCTAAATTACCGGCAGCCATAAATGAATTTTCATCCATTGTAGAGTAGAATCGTCCTGCATCTGCTTGTGAGGCAGTGCTATTCACTTGAGTGAAATATTGAGTGGAATTATCTACTAAGCTCCTAAAAGTACGAATACGTCTGTAATCAGGTTCGCTAGTATGTGTATTGCTATATCCTAATGTCCAGTTCACGTTGGTCTTATTTCTATTGAAATCATGCTGTCCAGAAAGCTGACCTGAGTAAAGTCTTCTTTCATTGTATCTGAATGCATAATTTCTAACTTCATTTCCTTCTTCAGTATTGGTTCCTGTTCTGATACTGGTCCCGTTCGATCCTGTTTGATTGAATAGATTTCTAAATTCAATTTTATTTTTAGGATTGATCAATAAAGTAAAATTACTTAGTAGCCCCAAGGATGTTCTATTTGTTGAAGTGTTGTCATTGAAGGAATAAATGGTGTCACTTACATTATTGATAATATCAAATTGATTGTAGTTTAAATTCTGCGCAATTCTTGTTTCATAAGTATTGGAATAACTAATACCGCTAATGTTAGAAAAGATCATTTTTCCGATGGGGATTTTCTTGGAAAATGAAAGGTTGAAACGTTGATCAATGGGTGCTGATTTTTCTTTGGCGATCCATGTGTTGGGTAATAATTTGGCTAAAGCTACTTGCTCATTCAAACTTAAACCGGAAATGTTTTCAGGGAATTCAGAGGGTAAATCACGACTGCCGTTGTCCATTCCTAGCCAATCGGTTTTGCCAAGCGAAGCACGATTGAAATTTTTGAAAGTAGTATTGCTTCTTATACCGATGCTAAGACCCGCCGATATAAAATCATCATCCGGAACATTCTTTGTAAAAATTTTAACAACTCCTCCGGCAAATTCTCCTGGTAATTCAGGCGCAGCCGTTTTGTAGATCATGACTCTTTCCAACATTGAACTTGGGATGATATCAAATGAAAATGCTTTTTTATCTGTTTCCGAACTGGGAGCCATTGCTCCGTTCAATAAAACCGTGTTATATCTTTCACTAAGTCCGCGAATAACAATGAAGCGGTCTTCCATGATACTTACACCTGGCAATCGTCTGATTACTTCGGATGCATTACGATCTTGTGTTTTTGATATTTGTTGTGCGGAAACACCATTCACTATTTGTGAAGATGAACGCATATCAGCCAATACTGCATTTTCGGTATTTGTAATTCGCGTTGCAATAACCTCGGCATCTTTTAGAATCTTCGAGTTGGTTCCTAACTTAAAATCAAGAGTTAGATTTATTCCTGCTTTAACAAATACACCATTTTTGCTCATAGGTTCATAACCCACATATGATATTTTTAAATTGTAAACTCCCTCTTTGATATTTTCAATGGTATATTTGCCGTCAATATCCGTAACTGCTCCAATTGAAGTGTTTTCCAAACTCACAGTGGCTCCAATAAGCGTTTCACCTGTAGTGTTGTCGGTTAGGGTTCCGTGAATGGATCCGGATTGTGCTTGCACACTTGAAGTGTAAATGACAGATAGACACGTGATTACACATAATTTAAAGAAATTTTTCATAGCTTAATTAGTTCCGCTACAAAATTCATTTTCTAATAAAAAGAAAAGTTTAATTCAAGTTTAAATTAATATTATGAACTTACTGAAGCGTTGATATTATTGTCATATCAAATCATAATTTATTTGGATTAATTTCTTAATATTGGTGAATGAGATTCAAAGACTTTTTACATAATTAATGCTTCGTTAATAATTTATTAATACTACGAGGCTAAGTTTGCAGCATAAATTATGACAACCAACGATTTAATTAAAATTCTTCTTGTTGATGATGAGCCGGATATTCTGGAGTTTATGGAGTACAATCTCAAGAAGGAGGGCTATCATGTACTTTTAGCCAAAAACGGTTTGGAGGCATTAGAGATTGCGAAAAAAGAATTCCCTCAATTAATCATTTTAGACATCATGATGCCTGAGATGGACGGAATCGAAACTTGTCGTAGAATTAGAGAAAATAAGGAATTAGAGCATGTGATGATCGCTTTTTTAACGGCAAGAAATGAAGAGTATTCACAATTGGCAGGTTTTGACGTTGGAGCTGATGATTATATTTCAAAGCCAATTAAACCGAGAATTTTGACATCCAGAATTAAAGCCTTGTTGCGAAGAACGAGCTTTGACAAGTCAAAACCACCGGTTCAAATTGGTGATCTGAGAATCGACAGGGAAAGTTATCTTGTTTACCAAAACGAAGTGCCGATTTCTTTTCCAAGAAAAGAATTTGAACTTTTATCTCTTCTTACTTCTAAACCCGGTAGAGTATTTACAAGGGAAGATATTTTAGCTAGAGTATGGGGTACTGAAATCGTCGTAGGTGATCGTACTATTGATGTTCATATTCGGAAGATTAGGGAGAAATTGGGTGATGAAACCATCAAAACCATTAAAGGAATCGGGTATAAATTTGATATCTGACAAAGAGAATCCTTGTTTTTTTTGAGTGGAGCGGCAAGTCTGCAAACAAATTTAATTGAAGTTTTAAGAAAAAGGCGGATTAGTTCGTGCTGAATCGTAAATTGTTCGGATCATTGACTTTATAATTGTTATTTTTGTCAGGTCAAGATGAACAAAGATTTAAATAAAAACCAAACATTTCTTTCTGCGTTGACGCTTTCATTTGTTATGATTTGCGGATTGTTTTTTGTGTCCTATTTTTTTGATGATCAAGTTACGAATCTTGAGTTTGTAGTTTTGTTTGTTCTTTTCTTTTCGTTTGTTTATTTGTTTCTGTCCATTTTAAGGATAAAGCAAATTGAGAATCTTCGGATTCAAATTTATCATCAGATTATAAAAATGCGTAATCCAAAGGAAGTGTTGCGCCCACTTGATTGGAAGAAGTCAGATGTGAGTGTTGAAATAAATAAAGTGCTTCGCGACTGGAGTAATGAATCGAAAGAAGAGATAGGTCATTTGAAGCAGGTTGAAATATATAGACGTGAATTTTTGAGTAATGTTTCTCATGAATTAAAGACGCCTGTGTTTTCAGTGCAAGGATATATCCATACTTTGATTGATGGTGGTATCGACGATCCGGATGTCAATTTGCATTATTTGAATAAAGCAAGTAAGGCCATCGATCGTTTAATAAGTATGGTGGATGATTTAGAATCGATTTCTCGACTTGAATCAGGGGAGTTGATTGTTGAGCCTCGCACTTTTGATATTCTGGATTTGGTTCGAGACGTTTCTGAATCTCTCGAATTCCAGTCGAAAGAAAAAGGGATAGAGATACAAGTAGATGCATTAACTGATAAAAAGTTTTATGTCTATACCGACAAAGAACTTGTTCGCCAAGTGTTGGTGAACTTTATTGTGAATTCATTAAAGTATGGTGTTAAAAAAGGGATTACGAAAGTACGTTTGACGGAAACTCCCGATAAAATTATAGTGGATGTTGAAGATAATGGAATCGGAATTGAGAAATCTCATCTTCCTCGGTTATTTGAACGGTTTTATAGAGTCGACAAAAGCCGTTCTCGTGATCAAGGAGGTACTGGATTGGGATTGGCTATCGTGAAACATATTTTGGAAGCCCTTGGAGAAAGTGTACAAGTAGATAGCGAAGTAGGGAAGGGTACCATCTTTACTTTTTCATTGCCTCGTTCAAAGTAATGGTGCTAAAGGATAAATTGATATGCGAATAAATAGAATTTAATTATGCAGAATAAAGTAAATAAAGCGAATTCAAAGGCGGGGAAAATAAAGTCATTTGATCCGAATGGACCTGCATTAGAGAATGCAAATATTTTTGGATTGCCTTTTACTTCTGATGAGTCTTCTATAGTTTTAGTTCCTGTTCCTTGGGAAGCAACGGTGAGTTATGGTTCGGGTGCATCACAAGGACCCAGAGCAATACTTGAAGCAAGTGCTCAAGTGGATTTGTTGCATCCTGAATTTATAGATGTGTGGAAGGTCGGAATATCAATGGAAGAAATTCCTGCAGCCATTTTAAAGCAAAGTATTGAATTAAAGAAAAAGGTGGCGAAAATCATCGATGCCCATGGGAAAGGTGTAGATGTTTCAAAAGACTCGAAATTGAAAACAATTTTAAAAGAAGTTAATGCCGGTTCACTTTCATTAAATGATAAAGTGTACCGACAAACATCAGCATTGTTGAAGAGCGGAAAACTGGTCGGACTCCTTGGCGGAGATCATAGCACACCATTGGGTTTTTTTAAAGCGCTTTCAGAAAAGTATTCGAAATTTGGAATACTTCAAATTGATGCACATATGGATTTACGTAAATCATTCGAAGGTTTTACCTACTCGCACGCTTCCATAATGTACAATGCTTTGGAAATAAAGCAAATTTCGAAACTGGTGCAATTGGGAATTCGTGATTATTGTTTAGAAGAAGATGAGTGCGCTAAGTCAAATAAAAATCGAGTGAAGGTGTTTTCTTATGCAGATGTAAGTCGAAATCGATACAAAGGAATGACATGGAAGAAACAATGTGATGAAATCATTGCTTCTCTTCCCGATCTAGTACACGTGAGTTTTGATATTGATGGCTTGGATCCGAAGTTGTGTCCAAATACGGGTACTCCGGTCCCCGGAGGATTTGAGTTCCATGAAATCACCTATTTATTATCGGCATTAGCAAAAAGCAAGAAAAAAATAATCAGCTTCGATTTGAATGAGGTTTCTCCCGGCGAAAATGATTGGGATGGAAATGTTGGTGCGCGTATGCTCTTCCATCTATGTGGTGTTTTGGCAAAGTCAAATAAATTGGTTTGAACTTCTGAAGAAGAGTACATCCACAAATCGATTCTCATATAGTTTTGTGAATTGCTTTTTTTGTTTTGCAAATTGAAGGTGGAATGTTATTCCTTTGAACGCAGAGACGCAGAATCGCAGAGAATAAATTGTAAGCATGTTTTAGTGCGCTTCTTCATTATTTTTAAAAACACAAATAGAACTCTTTTGAAATAGAATGAATTTGGTGAGCCATAACTTTTGAAAGCAAATAGAATAAAACGTAATAATTTACTTGTACTTTAATCGATTTGAGGTTATTGTAATAGCACCTCTGCGACTCTTCGTGAATAGAGATGAAGGTTTTTTTTATAAATTGTACTATTAAAATGATTTGCAATTCGAAATAGGAACAAGATTTAAATTATGATGCTGCAGATAAATTTATAGATTCATAGAAAATAAAAAAGCCCACCTAAATTTAGGTGGGCTTCTTGTTGAAATTAATTCAAGCTTATTTTTGCTTCTGCATTTTTATTTTTAAAGAGAAAGTTATTGTTTTTATCTATATCGATTTCAATAGAATCATCTTTCGAAATTGCATCAGATAAAATTTGTTTGCTAAGTTCATTCATGATTCTTTTTTGCATAACTCTCTTGAGTGGTCGTGCTCCAAATTGCGGATCATATCCTAATTGTGCCAACCATTCAATGGCCTTTTCAGTGATGCTTAATTGAATGTCGTTTAAGGCTAACATTTTTGCAAGCGACTTGAACTGGATCTCTACGATCTCATGAATTTCGGCTCTTGTTAATGGATTGAACATGATGATTTCGTCAATTCGATTTAGAAATTCAGGACGTAAGGATTTCTTTAATAAGTCAAATACTTCTAGTTTCGTTTTTGCCAGAATTTCATCTTTGTTCTTATCAGTAAGTAACTCAGAATTTTCTTGTATTAGCGATGCACCAATGTTCGAGGTCATAATGATAATACTGTTTTTGAAGTTGGCGGTTCTTCCCTTGTTGTCTGTTAATCGTCCATCATCTAAAACTTGCAATAAAATATTGAATACATCCGGATGCGCTTTTTCAATTTCATCTAAAAGTATAACGGAGTAGGGGCGGCGGCGAACAGCTTCCGTCAATTGGCCGCCTTCATCATAGCCTACATATCCCGGAGGCGCTCCAATGAGTCGACTCACACTATGTCTCTCCTGATATTCACTCATGTCAATACGAGTCAAAGAATGTTCGTCGTTGAATAAAAATTCTGCAAGTGCTTTTGCTAATTCGGTTTTCCCCACACCGGTAGTTCCTAAGAAGATGAAAGAGCCTATGGGACGTTTCATATCTTGTAATCCTGCTCTGCTTCTTCTCACGGCATCAGATAATGCTGCAATGGCATCTTCTTGGCCCACGACACGCTTATGCAGTTCTTCTTCTAAGTGCAGCAACTTTTCGCGTTCGCTTTGTAACATTCGCTTTACTGGAATGCCTGTCCATCGAGCAACCACTTCTGCAATGTCTTCGCTGTCTACTTCTTCTTTTATCATCGCTTTGTGATGCTGAGCATCCGATAATTTGCTTTGATTTTCAAGGAGAATTGCTTCAGCATTTTTTATTTTGCCATAGCGAATCTCAGCTACCTTACCATAATCACCCCCTCTTTCTGCTTGTTCCGCTTCCAGTTTTAATTGTTCTATTTCTTCACGCGTTTGTGTAATGGTATCGATGATATTTTTTTCTGTTTCCCATCTTGCCTTGATAATATTTCTCTCTTCGTTGAGATTGGCCAATGTCTCACTCAATTCGGAAAGTTTCTTTTTATCACCTTCTCTTTTTATGGCAGCACGCTCAATTTCGAACTGCATAATTTTTCTTTGAATCTCATCTAATTCTTCCGGTACACTGTTCATTTCCATACGAAGTTTAGCCGCAGCCTCATCCATCAAATCGATGGCTTTGTCAGGTAAAAAACGGTCGGAAATGTAACGGTCGCTTAATTCAACCGCAGAAATGATAGCTTCATCTTTAATTTTAACTTTATGATGTGCTTCATATTTTTCTTTTAATCCGCGAAGAATTGAAATGGCATCTACTACATTTGGTTCTTCAATGATTATTTTTTGAAAGCGTCGTTCCAGCGCTTTGTCTTTTTCGATGTGTTTTTGATATTCATTTAAGGTTGTTGCACCAATGGCTCTTAACTCACCTCGTGCGAGAGCAGGTTTTAGAATATTGGCTGCATCCATGGCACTTTCGCCGCCTGCACCTGCACCAATCAAAGTGTGAATTTCATCAATGAATAAAATGATTTCTCCGTTGGAGCTTATTACCTCTTTTATGACAGCTTTTAATCGTTCTTCAAATTCACCTTTGTATTTCGCACCAGCGATCAATGCTCCCATGTCGAGGGAGTATATTACGTTGCCTTTCAAATTTTCAGGAATATCTCCATTGATGATTCGATGTGCCAATCCTTCGGCAATAGCGGTTTTACCAACTCCTGGTTCTCCAATAAGGATGGGATTGTTTTTTGTTCGTCGGGTCAGAATTTGTAATACTCTTCTGATTTCTTCATCTCTACCAATCACGGGATCTAGTTTCCCTTCTCGGGCCAACTGATTTAAATTTCTTGCGTATTTCTGCAAGGTGTTGTATGTTTCTTCTGCCGATGCAGATGTAACGTTTTCTCCTTTTCTTAATTCAGCAATTGCTTTTCGAAGATCCGCTTCGTTCACACCATGCTGTTTTAAGATTTTCGCAATACGATCTTTACTATTGATTATAGCAAGCAAAATATGTTCTACCGACACAAAATCATCTTTGAATTCTTTGATGAGACTCATGGATTTCTCTAAAATTGCTTGCGTAGCGCTTCCTAAATAAGGACTTCCACCGTTCACTTTCGGATATCCAGCTACCAACTCCTCGGTTTCTTTTCCAAGAGCTTGCATGCTTACATTTAGCTTTTTTAAGAGGAAATTGGTTACGTCTTCATCCTTTTGAAGCAATGCCATCAACAAGTGACCAGGTTCAATGGATTGTTGATCATTGGAGGTAGCAATGCTTTGCGCCTGCTGTATCGCTTCCTGTGACTTGATAGTAAATTGATTAAAATTCATTTTATTGTTTTTCTTACTGTATCTCAAATACCGCCCCACATGGTCTTTACTGCTTTTTCAGGACGTATTGGCAGTCCTTTTTTAATTCTTCTGACAATACAACATCTTAAATTGTATTTTGATGTCAATACGTCTTTAGTTTACTTTTGTAAGCTGCTATTTTTGTAGCGGATGTAATTAAACTAATTTAATGAGAAAACGTATTTCCTTTATTTTATTGTTAAAGCGAAGAAGCTTTTCAATCATAGTATTTTTTCTAATGACGTTAATGTTTTTTCCTATCCATCTAAAAGCTCAAAATGCAATTTGGATTTGCCCTAACGATACTATTTTATTGGATGAATTGGGTGATTTTTTAGTGCAAAATTCTATTCCTGTTCGGGTGAAGAGTAATTGGCTTCATGCTATTTCTGTTGATGGTCTTACATCTGAAGAAAGAAAGAATATTAATAAACATTTTAATTGTCAATTTTCCGCTGTGCTAAAACTGAAAAGTACTAGTTTGAGTTTTGTTCAATATGGCGCATTAGAAAAATGTATTACACAAATGAATGGATCTGCATTTATTCAGGATGGATGGGATGGACAAGGAGTGAAAATTGGTATCGCTGATGCAGGATATTTATATTTGAATGACTCTAACAAAATGTCCGCATTGCAGCATCTTTGGATCAATCATCAAATAATTTTAACTCATG
>Ga0335396_10001578_pt1 | contig 29053 bp, 34 predicted proteins | sample FRY02_FD_205743 | JGI IMG/M metagenome (GOLD analysis project Ga0335396, IMG submission 205743) | Freshwater microbial communities from Lake Fryxell liftoff mats and glacier meltwater in Antarctica - FRY-02 (spades assembly) (version 2) | ecosystem: Environmental > Aquatic > Freshwater > Ice >... | reverse complement strand
AGCGGCGTACTGGCACCGACAATTGGTACGCCCTTTCCTTCTCCGAGCGTAAAAATTTTATGATGGGCCACGCCGCGGTCGGTCGACGCTACGCGGGACGCGTGACTCAATTGATTACCGGTTCGACCGGGCTCGACGACTGGGAGTGGGGCGTGACGCTATTCGCCGACGATCCGGGTGAGCTCAAAGCCATCGTGGCCGAGATGCGCTTCGATGCAGTGTCGGTCCGGTTCGCTGAGTTCGGTCCGTTCATTACCGGCTTGGTGTTGGAGCCAGCCGTTGCCCTGCGTCGAGTCGGAGTCAGTTCGTGAGCGAAACTCCGCACGCGGTTTCGGCCTCGGATCTATTGCGCTGGGCCGAGACCCTCTCGGCCGTGGCTCGCACCGGCATGGGCTTCACCCAGAGCCTTTACGAAAAAGAGCGTTTCGACGAGATACTTAAAGTGGCGGGCGACATCCGGGCCGCGGCTATTGAAGAGGCCGAGTCCGATGGTCTCTACGAGGAGTGGCTGGCCTCGGTAGGTAGCGGAGTGGAAGGTTACGTAACGCCCAAAGTGGCGGTGGCCGCGGTGGTAGGCAACGAGAACAAAGAGATTTTGTTGACCCAGCGAGCGGACTCGGGCGTGTGGCTCTACCCAGTGGGTTGGGCTGATGTGGGCTACTCGCCGGCCGAAATCGCAATCAAGGAAGTCTTTGAAGAAACTGGAATTGAAGTGGTGGTCGAATCGCTCATTGCGGTGTTCGACGGTTTGCGGTTGGGTTTCGCGCGCCTGCCGATGTACTCACTGTTGTTTAACTGTCAGATGATCGGCGGCGAACTTAGCGGTCACCCCCTCGAAACGGCCGCGGTGGGTTTCTTCGCTCGCGACGCGTTGCCCTGGCCGCTGGCCGGTGGTGCCCGCTGGGTCGAGACGGCGTTTGCCGCTATCGACGGCGAGCGGCGGCCAGTTGATTTTGATTTGCCCCGCATCCCACCGTGGCGTGACGACCCCGAAGATGCGACTGGTTAACTAAGTTCGCTCATCCGGTAGAGCGGGTGCAGTTCGACATCAATCGCCGCGAGTGCTTCGGGCCCACCGGCTTCGCGATCGATTACGCATAGCGCGTGTTCGACGATTGCCCCGCAGTCGCGCAGGTCGCCGCAACTGGTTACCACTTGTCCACCCGAAGTGACGACATCTTCGACCACGGTGATGCGCCGACCGGTGAAGTCTTGGCCTTCGGCCAACTTACCGGTGCCGTACTTCTTGGCCGCTTTGCGCACGAACACCACCGGCACGCCCGTTATCTGACCCAGCATCACCGCGAGAGGCACCCCGCCGAGCTCAAGGCCGGCGAGAAACTCAGTACCCGTAGGGACTAGCGGGGCGAGTGCTTCACCGATCGATCGCAGTAGCGCAGGGTCGCTCTCGAAAAGATACTTGTCGAAGTACTCGTGGCTAACTGCGCCCGAGCGGAGGGTGAAGGTTCCGGTGAGATGCGAGGTGAGAAATATTTCGGCAGCGAGTTGGTCGCGGTCGGGCACTAGCTCACTCCTTGGTCAGACGGTCGGGTTAGGAACGCGACTCAACTCGTCGAGCAGCATGCGGGTGAGCGACTCGCGCCCTTGCGAATTTTCCCAGTTGCTACCGATGCGATGGTGATCGACGAGGCCGAGGGCTTGCGGCGCGCGGGTAAGCATGTCGGTGGCAATTTTGCTGAGCGTGGTGGGCTCGATTTCTTCGCCGTAGGCGGGGAAGCATTCCAACCCGTCCCAGAGTGAATCGAGTCGGCGGGTTTCGTCGCCCAAACTGAGATCACCATCGGGGTCGTCAAGTCGCACGATCACCGCTTCCCACAACTCGTCGTGGCGGCAACCGGCGGGCAACGCGAATTGGGCGACGGGATGGAGGCGCCATTCGAACACGAGGTCGTCGGCACCGTCGGCGCGGTCGATTGGGGTCAGCCAAGTTTGGGTGCCGTTGAGATAACTGTCGATGGGTGGTCCGAGGTATTCGTCGAGCGCGCGTACTAGTGGCGCGTCGATGGTCCACACGGTGGTGGGAGTTAGCGAAGGCATCGCTTGAGAGTAACCCGATGCAGTAACGCGATGTCCAGTCGGGAGTCGTAGACCGAGTGCCCGTTTAGCCATCCAACGAGTGCCCGTAATCATCTACGAGGGGAATGAATCCATGCACCGACGCCTTAACCCGCCCGTTACTTTTTCTCGCCCGCCGTTGTTGGTAATGATTGTGGGGCTGATGTTATTTATCAGTGCGGGATTTGCCCTGACCGCCAGTTCGGCCGGTGCTCAGATGACGGCCGACTCCGATCCGACGGCCGAAGTCACTGCGTGCGTTGCCGCGGCGATTCCACTGCAGCCCACCGAGATCGACTCCGATCTCACGATCGCGAAGTTCGATTCGAGTCTAGGCACCCTGCTCGAGGTGACGGTACCGAGTCGCATCATCCACCTTGACACCCACGCGGCGTTCGAGAACACCGCCCAGACTCCGGTGGTGTTTGCCGCCACTATGAATTACCAAGCCATCTTCACTGCGCCGGCGACGCTCGGTGCGTCGAACACGATTGTCGGTTCAGTAGCGCGGGTTCCGTCGCAAACTCTCAGCGCGTTCGACGGAACGATGGATTTTTCTGGCACGAGTTCGGTGAGCCAAACTCCGACTGCATGGGATGTAACCGCCGCGCCATTCGCGAGTACCGAAGTGAGTGTGCTGGAAGAATTTTCGGGTGCGGGTGCGGGTTCGGTGGCGTTCGGCATGGCCACGGTGATCGGTGAGACTTTCACCGGCGGCGGCGGTAATGTGCAGGCCAGCATCACCACGTCGGCGTCGGCCGCAGTCGAAGTTTGCTATCGCTTTGCGCCGCCCGTGATCCCTACCGCGCCGCCCGAAATCGTTCCGCCTTCAACTCCGACCGAGATCGTCCCCGCGGCGGCGCCGAGCCTCCCCCGCACCGGCGCGGCCGCGGGGCCGTTACTCGTTACCGCACTGGCTGCGCTGATAGTGGGGGGATTGCTGGTTATGGGTACCCGCCGACCCCAGTTGGTCTAGCCCGCCCCCGCCCGCCCCTTTCGGTCTAGCCCGCCCCCGCCCGCCCCTTTCGCTTGGGGAGGGAACCGCCTATCGTTACTGGTCGTGGAGCAATACGATCGTTTATCCCCGCTGGACGCCAGTTTTCTACGCTTAGAACGCCTCGAAACGCCTATGCATGTGGGCGCCTTGAGCGTATTCGACGGCCACGGTTTGATGGGCGCCGACGGCCGTTTTCGTATCAACGAGGTCGTCGAACTGGTCGAATCTCGGTTGCACCTGATTCCTCGCTTCCGCAAGATTGTGCAAAATGTTCTACTCGACGCGGGCGAGCCGATTTGGGTCGACGACGAGCGGTTCGATATTGGTTACCACGTTCGACTCACCGCGCTGCCGACTCCCGGTTCGCGCTCACAACTACTCGCGTTATTTGAGCGAATCCAGTCGCAGGTACTCGACCGCAGTCGTCCACTATGGGAACTCTGGTTCGTTGAGGGCTTAGAAGACGGTCATGTCGCGCTCATTCAAAAAACTCACCACGCGCTGGTCGATGGAGTTTCGGGGGTCGATGTAGCCACCGTGCTCATGGACTTTTCACCCGAGCCCACAATGATGGAAGCACCAAAATGGAAACCGCATCGAGCACCGACCCCCGCTCGCCTATTCCTCGATTCGGTGCAAAGTAATATCACCAGTCCGCGTGAAGCAATCCGCTCGCTTCGGCGCGCGGTCGAGATTCCTCAACAAGCGGTGAATCAGATCAACGACTTGGTGCGCTCATTGACCTCGCTCGCCACCGGCGGCATCATCGCCCCGCACACTTCGCTCAACGAAAAAGTAGTGGGGCGGTCGCGTCGCTTTGGCTTGGCGCGCGTCTCGCTTTCCGATGTGAAGTTGGTGCGGCGCGCGTTTGGCGGCACGGTCAACGATGTCATCCTCGCGGGCGTGGGCGGCGGACTCGGTCGGTTGCTCGAAGAGCGCGGCGAGCTCCATCCCGATCTCGTACTCAAGGTGTTTTGCCCCGTCTCGGTGCGCGACGAGAGCGAACACATGGCCCTCGGAAACCGAATCTCAGCAATGTTTATTCCGCTAGCAGTGGGTGAGCCCGATTCGGTGACGCGGCTCGTTGGGGTGCAGGCCGTCACTTGTGACCTCAAAGAACGCGAGCAAGCCGTCGGCGCGGCCGTCCTGCTCGATCTCACCCAGTACGCCGCGCCCACCGTCCTCGGTTTGGCCGCTCGATTAATTCACCACCAGCCGTTCGTGAACTTGGTATGCACCAATGTGCCCGGACCGCAAACCCCGCTCTACTGCATGGGGGCGCGATTGCTCGAGGCTTACCCGATGGTTCCGCTCGCTCGTAATCTCAATTTAGGCGTGGCTATTCTTTCGTACTGTGGTGAATTGCACTTCGGGTTGCTTGGTGATCGCGATTTATGGCCCGATATGGAAGTGCTAGAAGCGGGTATTGATGACGCGTTTTCTGAAATGGCCAAGCGGGCGGTCGAAGAGTTGACCGCGCGCGAGGAAGTTTTTGTTGATCCGGTTTCGCGGTTAGATCAGTGAGCGAAATTTGGGAGCGCAGCGCCACTGAAATCGCCGACGGAGTACGCGAGCAAAAACTTTCGGCCCGCACCGTTCTCGATGTTCATCTTGAGCGCATCGAACGCCTCGACCCCGCGCTGAATTCAGTTTGCTTTCTCGACATCGACGCGGCGCGTGCGCAAGCCGATCACATTGATGCGCGGGTGGCCGCGGGCGAAGACCCCGGCCCGCTGGCGGGAGTTCCGATCGGGGTTAAGGAACTGGTTTTGGTCGCGGGTTGGCCCGACACGGAGGCGTCGATGGTCTATCGCGATCGAATAGCCGAGACCGACGATTCCGAAGTGGCGCGCCTGCGAGCCGCGGGCGCGGTTGTCACGGGGCTAACTACGGCGGCCGAATTCGGCACGGTCAGTTTCACCAACACTCCGCTCCACGGCATTACCCGTAACCCTTGGAACCTTGAGCGCACTCCCGGCGGGTCTTCGGGTGGCTCGGCCGCCGCGGTGGCTGCCGGCCTGTTCCCGATCGCCACCGGTGGTGACGGGGGTGGCTCGATCCGTATTCCCGCGGCTTATAGCGGTCTTTTCGGTCTCAAATCAACTTTTGGTCGAGTCGGGCGCGACCCCGGACCGTTCCCCGGCTCGCTGATTCCCGTGCGGGGCCCGATGGCGCGCACGGTACGCGACGCCGCCCGCTACATCGATGCTGTCGCCGGTCCGACCGACGGCGACCCAACTTCGCTACCGACACTAATTGAGAATTATGAACACGAAGTGGTGTCGGGCGCGGCGGCCGATCGTTTACGCGGTCGGCGAGTAGCGTTTGTTTCTTCTTTTGGTTTCGCGGCGGCCGAATCCGCGATGGCTGAACAAATCGAAGCGTGGTCCGCAGTGCTCATCGATGAACTAAAAATGGAACGCGTCGAAGTAGAGGTCGATTTTCCGAAGCCCGGAAGTTCGTGGGGGATACTCGCCACTCTCGACGACATGGCGTGGCACGCTGACGACGTGAAAGACCATCTTGGCGAACTCAGCACAGTGGCGCGTTTGCAGTACGAGTCGTTCATTAACTTGCGCCCCGAAATAATCGCCAAGTCGATACGCCAACGTCAGGGAGTGCTTGATGCAGTGAGCGCACTGTTTTCTAAAATCGATATCTTGATTACTCCCACCACACCCAAACCCGCGCTGTTGGCCGAGGGAGAGTTGATGGGCGAACTCAACGGCGAGACGACGACATTATTTAATCTGTCGGCACCGTTTACCGCGTTGTTTAATCAAACCGGTCAGCCCGCCGCAAGTATCCCCGCCGGTTTTATTGACGACCTACCGGTTGGCCTCCAAGTGGTTGCTCGGCGGCACGACGACCTTGCCTGTTTGGGCGCGGGCGCGGTGCTGGAAGAACTCCGCCCGTGGCCGCTGCTGGCGCCGTTCGCCTATTCGTAGCCCCGCATTCGGGTAGGGTTCATCTGTGAGCGCCCCCAAACGGGAGCCCAGTGACTCGAACCCAGCGCTGAGGCCAACCCCGACAAAACCTCGTCCGCCCAAGCAAGAACAAGAGGCGGCCTCAGAGGATGTTATTGAAGTGGCGCCCAATGTCATTCGCATGCAGTTGCCGATCTGGATGCCGGGTCTCGGTCATGTAAATACTTACGGAATCATCGACCGCAATGGTCTGGCCGTCGTCGACCCCGGTTTGCCCGGTCCATCATCGTGGCGCGCACTCAAGACTCGACTAAAAGTGGCTGGTTTTAAACTTAAAGATATTCATACGGTGATAGTTACCCACTCCCACCCCGATCATTTTGGCGGAGCCGGTCGCATCAAGCACGAGGCGGGTGCCAACCTGATTACTCACCGCGCGTTCACGACTTGGTCGTTGGAAGAAACTTCGCGCCGCAACCATCTTTCGAGCGAGGAAGAAGCGATCGAAACCGAACGACTGGCGGCCGCGGCCGCGGTTTCACTCGACTTAGGCGCGGAAGAGATCCCGACCATTGCTGACCACGCCGATGACTATGCCGACGACCGGTTGCGCGCGAACCCGACTATTGAGGATCAGAAAAATTCGGTGCCGTGGGGTGGCGAAACTCCTTGGGGGGGCACGAAGCACAAGATGCCACCGTTGCGACGCCGGTTGATGTTGCAGGCGCTGCGGCGAGTGTTCCGTCCGCCTAATCCGAGTCAGCGGGTAGTACACGGCGAGCGGTTGCAGTTGGGTGACCGCGAGTGGGTTTCGATTCACACGCCGGGCCACACCATCGACCATCTTTGTCTTTATGATCCCGAGAACGGAGTGCTGCTTTCGGGCGACCATGTACTGCCGTCGATCACTCCCCATATAGCGGGCGTGGGCAACGGCGCCGATGCGCTGCAGTCGTACTTACAAACTCTCGACCTTGTAGCCGCGCTCGATGGAGTGCGGCTCGGTTTGCCGGCTCACGGGCACCCGTTTGGCGATGTGCCGGGCCGAGTGACCGCGATCAAGGAGCATCACGAGGAACGCATGCAATTGCTGCTCGAAGCCGCGACCGCCATTGGTCCGGCCACGGTGGTTGAGCTTTCCCACGAGATTTTTCCCGCTAAGCATTGGGGAGTAATGGCGGAGAGCGAAACCTTTGCCCATCTTGAACATATGGTGTTGGTGGGAGAGGCCGAGCGGTGGCGCGATGACGAAAGCCGTCTCATTTATCGAGCCGCGCCCGGTTAAACCGACGCGGGTCCTCCGCTACGAGGCGATACTCTGACGAGCGTGGGTAGTGATGATCTCACCAACGAGTGTGCTGATTTATTAGGTCAACTAATTCGCAACGCGTGCGTCAACGACGGTCGGGTTGAGTCGGGTGGCGAAGTGCGCAGCGCCGATCTGTTGGCGGATTACCTCGGCTCCACTGGCCTCGACCTCGAACGCTACGAACCCCAACCGGGCCGAACCAGTTTGGTCGCCCGCATCGAAGGCACCGACCCCACTGCACCCACCCTCATGCTCATGGGCCACACTGATGTAGTGCCGGTCAATCCTGACGGTTGGAGCCGCGATCCATTTTCGGGTGAGTTGGTTGACGGTTTTGTTTGGGGTCGCGGTGCAGTCGACATGCTTAACCTCACCGCTACCCAAGCAGTTGCTTTTCGCCAGTTGGCGGAGTCGGGATTTCGTCCGCGTGGCACCCTCATCTTTTTAGCGGTGGCCGACGAAGAGGCATCGGGAGTCTGGGGCGCCGAATATCTCACCGAGAAAAAACTCGACGAAGTTAAATCCGATTATGTCCTCACCGAGTCGGGCGGTTTCCAAATGTCGTCATCGAGCGGAGTGCGTTTACCGGTACTGGTCGCGGAAAAGGGAACCTACTGGTCAAAGATTCGCATCAAGGGAACTCCCGGTCACGGTTCGCAACCCCACCGCACCGACAACGCGTTAGTGACCGCGGCCGAAGTAGTGCGTCGAATCGCACAGTACGACCCCGCCGCCAGTATCCACGATGTGTGGCGGCGCTATGTCGAGGGCATGGGCTATCCGCCCGAAATTGCGGCCGCGTTGGTCAACCCCGACACGATTTCCACCGCCTTAATGGAAATGCCGATGGGTATGGCCCGCATGATTCACGCCTGTACTCACACCACTTTTTCGCCCAATGTTGCTCACGGCGGCACTAAGACCAATGTGATTCCCGACCTCGTCGAACTCGAAATTGATATTCGCACGCTCCCCGGCCAGACCGGTGAAGATGTGCGAGCGATGCTCGACGAAGCCATCGGTGACCTTAGCGACCGAGTCGAGATTACGGCTCGTGACGACCCGTCAAGTGAATCGCCAATCGACACTCCTCTGTGGGACTCACTCGAACGAGTGTCGGGCCGGTTGGTCGAGGGTTCAGCATTAATTCCGTTTCTTATGGTGGCCGCGACCGACAATCGCTACTTCCGACGCGCCGGCTCGGTGGGTTACGGCTTTGGTTTGTTCAGTCGGAGATTGCGATTTGAAGATTACGCGCAAATGTTCCACGGTAACGACGAGCGGGTTGATGTGGAGTCGCTCGCGTTGTCGGAACAACTTTGGGAAGCAGTAGCGCGCGACCTTTTGGAATAGCAACTAACTTTGCCACCGCGCAACGCGCGTTTTGCTACCTACTCACCACTTTGTTTGCGTAAGAATTCTTCTACTTCGCGACCAAGTTCGTCTTCGGTCGGAAGGTTTTCTCCCCAACTAGGCATTGTCGCCGCGGCGTCGAAGCGTTCTTCTAGCGCGGTTACATAATGGCGGACATCGTCGTCTTGGCTAACGACTTGATCGATCTGTCGTCGCCACTCAATCACGGTTTGCCGCAGAGGGTTGAGGTAGAGGTCGACAGCACAGAGCGATTCGAAACGGTCGAGCAATCCGAGAGTAGCGGGAGGGTTGGGGGGCGAGGCTACGTACTGCGGCACCGGTGACCACAGCGAGACCGACGGAATTCCTTGGGCTCGGCATTGGTCGTGGAGTACGCCCACTATTCCAGTAGGGCCTTCGTAGGTGGAACGGGTCAGGCCGAGTCGCTCGGTTAGGTCGGGATCGGTAGCCGAGCCCGAAACAATTGAGTTGCGGGAATGGGGCACATCGGCCAATAAGGCCCCCATAGTTACCACCATTTCACAACCGGTGGTCGTGGCCACTCCCAGTATCGCCCGACAAAATGATTTCCAGTGGTAACTCGGCTCAATGCCGCGCAGGATGACGAAGTCGCGCGGCATTGAGTCCGATTCGATCTCGTTCGCTCCTCCTACTCCGCGCACAATTGAAAAAGTATTTTCCGGCCAGACGATTCCGCGTGTTACTCCACCCGCAAGCGATACCTGAGGTCGTCGAGTTTGAAAGTCGAAGTGAAATTGTGGATCGATCGACGCCAACCGTTCCGAGCCGATCCGAGTGAGCCAGTCGGTGGCACTAGTAGCGGCTTCACTCGCGTCGTTCCAACCCTCGAACGCGGCTACGAGTACCGGCCGATTGAGCACGGTGGGATTTTGGTCCCAGATAAGTCCGTCGTTCATAAAAGCACCTTACCGTGTCGATTCGCTCGGGCTTTAGTCGTCGGTGCTTTGGGGGCGCCGACGCTGGATTTTTTTATTGCCGTGTTTGCGCTTGGTATCGAGGCGAGCCCGCTTAGCCGCGCGCGACGGCCGCGACGGCCGGCGGGGCGGATCCACCTGTAGCGCGCGGCCGATTCTTTGTCCGAGTCGGGCGGCAGCTGTCGCGCGGTTTTGCGCCTGCGAACGAGAATCGGCCGCGCTCGCTTTCACTACGGATCCCAGTTTCGCGATGAGACGAGCCCGTTGACGCGGCCCGAGCGATGACGAGGTGACCACATTCAATTCCACTTCTACTTTGGTGTCTGAAGTGTTGGCGTGCTGACCGCCGGGACCGCCCGATCGACTGGTGCGCCACTGGAGTTCGGACCGATCAATACGACATGTTGGGCTAATACGTAAGTAGCGATCGTCGTTCATACTTACCGTCTCTCCGTCCGATGAGCGCGCGCGAACCGAAACTTTAAAGCGCGAAACTTAAAGCGCGCCAGTAATCGCCAGTCCGACTGTGGTCGAACCGATAGCACCGGCCACGGCAATCCCGAGCCAGATCACAGACCCAATCTCCTCGACCGGTACTTGCGCGTAGTGGGGCCGCCAGCCGCCAATCAGTAGTCTGAAGATAATCAGCACGGTATTTCCAACCACAAAAGTGATCGATGAATCGTTCCTTTGGTGTCCGTCCGATCTGGCAAGGCCAGCCCTCTCGCTTACATGACCGATTCCGTTACACCGCTGATCCATGGCAACACATCGGATGGCGAATTGAACGCTCGGAGAAGATCGAGATTAGGACACGCACTCATACTGATATTCCACAACGCATTGCCGCTGACCGCCAATCGATGCAACTGGTAACGTCGGTTAGTGTCTAATGTTCAGCCTTCAAAGTGGCGAAACCTCCTTCGCCGACTGGCTGGTGGCGTCAACGATCATGCCCATCTCACCCTTTGGCTCCTCCTATGGATGCTCTTTGGTATCGGCGTCGGAGTTGTTTCCGGCCTTTCTTCAGCGGCACTCCTTGTGTCTCTGAATTGGGCGACTGACACCCGCGTCGACCATGGCTGGTTGTTGTGGCTTCTCCCCGTCGCCGGCCTGGTTATAGCCTGCATCTACCACTACGCCGGTGGCCGGGCCGCTGAAGGGAACAACCTGATCATCGACGAGATTCACGAACCTGATGCTGGAGTGCCGCGCCGGATGGCGCCTCTCGTCTTTCTCTCCACGTTTGTGACGCAGTTGTTCGGCGGATCATCTGGTCGCGAAGGCGCAGGTATCCAGCTTTCTGTAAGTCTCAACGACGGCATCGCTCGCCACCTCCCACTCTCGCGAGACCAACGACGAATTCTCATGATCGCCGCGATGTCGGCTGGCTTCGGAGCGCTGTTCGGCGTTCCCTTAGCCGGCGCCATCTTTGGCATGGAGATTCAAAGTATCGGTCGAGTAAAATACGAAGCACTCGTTCCTTGCCTCGTCGGTGCACTTGTTGGCGACCTTATTGTTCGCGGTCTTGGGGTTCACCACGAGCCAACACCCACGCTTGATTCGATCGATCTCAATGTCGGTGTCATCTTGAAGTTGGTACTTATGGGTATTGTGTTTGGTCTTGTCGCTGCATTCTTCATTCTCGCCATCCGCGGCATCAAGTCAATCGGCTCGTCCTTGGTTTCGTGGTCTCCGGCCCGACCGTTCGTTGGTGGCATTCTGATTATTGCTCTCACCTACCTCGTCGGTACTCGCGATTACCTCGGTCTTTCCATTCCCCTTGCCACCAGTGCCCTTCATGGAAATGAAATGAGTTCGTCGGTATTCGCGCTCAAACTTCTCTTCACCGCTGTCACGCTTGGATTTGGCTTTTACGGTGGTGAAGTCACCCCATTGAACGTCATTGGCGCAACATTGGGCGCGGTTTTGGCTCCTGCCCTTGGTCTGCCCATTGCACTCGGTGCAGCAATTGGTTACGTCGCTTTATTTGCCGGAGCCGCAAACGTTCCGCTGGCCTGCACGATCATGGCAGTGGAATTATTCGGAGGAAATGCTTTGGTGCCGGCAGCAATTGGCTGCTTTCTCGCCTACGCGTTCAGCTCTCATCGCAGTATCTTCAGTTCGCAACGCGTTGGTGCTGCAAAAGGGCACTGGCAGATACCGCTTGGTCGCCAGTTGAAAGACCCGTATTCTTCCGCCGACGAAACCGAGAACTGATCAGTCGATCGATGTTGCGCCGCCCATGTAGGGCTGCAGAATCTCGGGGATCCGCACTGTTCCATCGGGCTGACGGTGGGTTTCAACAACCGCAGCCCATACACGCGGAACAGCAAGCGCCGAGCCGTTCAATGTGTGAGCAATCTCATTGCCCTTGGCACTTTCGACTTTGTACCGAGTGTTGGCTCGACGAGCCTGATAATCGGTAAACCACGACACCGATGACACCTCGAGCTACTGATCGACGCCAGGAGCGCACACCTCAATGTCGAATGTGCGGGCGATGGCCTCAACTCCGACTTTCACTGCCGAGTCAGATGGCGTATCTGTTCGCGCAATCGATCATCCCTCTAACGAGGTGGGCCACTGAACCGTTACTCCGTAGCGCACCAGCGTGCCGAGCGAACCTCCGACGGCAACCATAAAGACCATGGCGCGTAGCGGAATGATCTGCGCGAATTTTTTTTGGTCGGCCATGCCAGTTGGTTGGATTAAGCCTGGAGGGTTTCGAGTCCAGCATCAATCAATTGGCTCACCATGGCCCCCATGGAGTCGAATCCTTCACCAACCGTTTTTCCCATTTGGTAGCGGGCGTTAATGCCTTCAACGATAATTGCCAGTTTGTACATAGCGAAAGCGATGTAAAAATCGAGTTGGTCGACTGGTCGACCCGAGCGATCGGCGTAGAGCGAAATAATCTCGTCGCGGGTCATAAAGCCCGCCACTTCGGCGATGCCTTGGCCGGAGGCAATCTCGGGCGCGGCATCGCCACCCCAGTAGACGAGAAAAAGTCCGAGGTCGGTAAGCGGATCGCCAAGGGTTGACATTTCCCAGTCGAGCACCGCCACCACGCGATTTTCATCGAGTGCGAGCATGGTGTTATCGAGCCGGTAGTCACCGTGGACGATGGCGGCCGGTCCCGATTCGGGCAGTTTGGCTTCGAGCCGGCGAGCCAACTCGTCGACCGCAGTCAGTTCGGCCGTCTTATTGGCCGCCCACTGTTTGCCCCAACGGGCTACATTGCGCCCAAGAAATCCGTCGGGGCGGCCAAACTCGCCCAAACCTATCGCGCGGTAGTCGATCGAGTGGAGTCGCGCTAGTACATCAATGAGTTCGATGCTGATGGCGCGTGCGTCAGCCGGACTTAACGAAGTCATGTCGGCCGGACTGCGCAAGATGCGACCGGCGACATAGTTCATGACGTAAAACGGTGCACCGATGATTTCGTTATCGGTGCAGGTCGCAACCGTGGGGGGTACCGGAACATCGGAATCACCTAGCGCGGTCATCACGGTGAACTCACGGTTCATGTCATGGGCGGTGGCCACCACATGACCTAGTGGAGGTCGTCTCAGCACCCACGCGTCCGGACGAGTTTCGGTCGAGACGGTAAAAGTGAGATTCGATTTACCGCCGGCGATCAACTCCGCTCGTAGTGCACCGGCAGAATCAGGCACGTGATCGGTAAACCACGGACGCAAGTTGGTGAGGTTGAGTCCCTCTAGTGTTTCCACCCGAGGGATCCTAACCACTAATGAGTTACTTGACCGTTAGTACCGCGTGCATGTCTTGCTTGAAGTGGTTGATTATGGTGCCACCGTAATCAACATCAATGTTGCAAAACACCACATAAGTTCCGGGCGTCAGCGTGAAGACTTTTGATTTAGTACGCCCCTGCTTATATTCACCGATTTCTCCCATAAAGTCGGCTTCGGGAATCTGGTCTTCGACCACGACGCCATCAGCGTCAAGAGGAAGCGCTTCGACACTATCGGCCCGCACTACCACCATCTCGTGCTCCATGCTGCCTTTATTAGCGGCCACCATCTTGACCTTGCCCGCGCTCGCCGCTTTTAGGGTGACGGTAGACGGTTTGAGTTTGATTTTGTATTCAATGAGCTTGACTTTCACCACGGCCGGTTTATGAGCGGCGGCTCCGGATCCTGGCGCGAGTCCTACGAGTCCGGCGCCTAACAGCGCCGTTGCCGCAATGGCACCCACTAAAACTCGGCGCACCGATAAAAAATGGTCATGAGTTGCATTGTTCATGATTCCCCTTTTTTGCGAGAAGCCTTATAGCTTACGAGAAGTTTATAGAAATTTTATCCATTAAAGAAATAGCGTTAGCCCTATGCTACTTCAGAGCGACGAGGGGTTACCGGCGCACCCGCGCCTTTGGGATAACGAGCAACTCGACCTACCGGCATGTCAACCCGATAACCAGCCGCCGCACGGTCTTCTTCCGATTCGCCACCCCAGAATCCGTACTCGCGTTCGGCTCGAGCCCAGTCGCGACAAGGGTCTAGGGCCGGACACGCCAAGCAAATAGTCCGAGCTCGCGACTCGCGAATAAGCCGAGTCTCGGGTCGTTCACCGGCGGGAGCAAAGAAGGTATCGGTTTGACCGCTGCAGGCCGCGTCGGCTGTCCACTCAAGGAGGCCGGAGAACACGATGCTGGATTTAATTTCAGTTGCCATCGTTACTTTCCTAGATTTGGATTTGGATTTGGATTTGGATTTGGATTTGGATTTGGATTTGGATTTGGATGATTGGTTGTTAGTTGCCATCTTGGTCCTTTGGCATCTATCCGTCAAACATTTAGAAGTGATAGTATCCATCTCTATAAATGATGAATAGATTGGGGTGGGGCAATGGAACTGAGACAACTAGAGACTTTTACCGCCGTGGCCACCGAGGGCTCGTTCACTGCCGCCGCGATTGAGCTGGTGACGGCGCAATCCAATGTCTCGGCTCAGATCAAACAACTTGAATCCGATCTAGGTGTCCGACTTTTTGTTCGGGGTCGCAAAGGCGCCGTGACCACCGAATTTGGCGATGTGGTGCTGATGCGGGTCCGCAGAATTGAACGCGAAATCGAATCAATGCGCGCCGACATCGCGGCCCTGCTCGGGCTCGAAGTAGGAGAGGCGACTTTTGGCATCGTGGGTACCGCGAGTCGGTGGGTAATTCCCCGCTTAGTGGCCGACTTGCGGGAGCGGGCGTCAGGAATTCAGTTGATGGTACGCGAGGCCGCGTCGGAACGACTTATCTCCGATGTGGCGGCCGGAGTTCTCGCGCAGGCCATCGTCACCGAACCGGTTGATAATCCGCGCGTGCAAAGTGAAACTCTACTTTCGGAAAATTTAGTAGCGGTGGTGCCCGAAAATATTTCGCTTCCGACTAAAACAGTTTCGCTCGCCAAGATTCTCGAACTCGAATTAGTTTTACCGCCCAAAGAAAACCCGTTACGCCGCGAAGTCGAGTTGGCGGCGCAGGCCCAGGGTCTTGAAGTGCGCGTGGCGGTGGAGGTAGAGGGTATTCGTCTCATTGCCGATCTTGTTGCCGCCGGCGCGGGTGCGTCAATCATGCCCGAAACTGCATTACCGGCTGATCTGGTCAATGTAAAAACGCGCGCGATCGTTGGCATGCCTCCCCGTCATCTCGCGCTAATCAGTAATCGTGACGAGTCGTTATCGATCGCCGATACCGCGGTGCGCGCCGCTATCCTTGATCTGATTGATGCCCAAGCAGTGAAGCCCCGCCGCCGGGTTCCCGCTCGCTAGGCCTGCTCGTTAGGGTTGATAGGCAAGAGTTAATCTTGTAGCCTGAAACCTGAAAACCCGAGACCCCGAAACCGCGAAACCTATAGACCCGAAGCCTTAAACCTGAAGCCTAAGATCAGGAGTGAGCATGACTAATACCGAAAACTCGAAGTCCGAAAATAAATCGCGACTCAGTCTGCGCACCATTGTCGTCACGGTCTTGGTGGTCTTGGTGGTTGTCCTCGCGGTGCTCAATAAGGACGAAGCGAAGATTAATCTCATTTTCTTCAACCGTGAACTTCCGCTGTTTATAGTGATCGTACTGGCTGGATTAATTGGTTTTATCGCCGGTTGGTTAACCACTCGTCGGGGCGGCCGTAAATAATTTTTTCAGCTCTAGATAAATTTAACTCCGGCGACGGTAAATGATTCAGGCGCGGTCGCGTTGCTATGGTCGGTAGTGATTTCTAGATGATCAACGCCCGTATTTTTTTCTCCGCCCGCGATTACTTGTATGCGCCCACCTCCGGGCCAAATCAAGTCGTCGCCATCGGTAGTTCCCCCCAGAACGGTGCGAAAAAATTCGACGGTGGCCGCGGGTTGGGAACTTCTTAGCACCACCCGCGTTAAAGAGCGCACGATGCCGACCGCTTCGGGTGCGTCCCACCAGAACGGAGTGCCGATCGGTCCGTTTTGACACGCGTTTCGGTACTCGTCAATTGGATAGAGGGGATCGATACTCGATTCGGCGAGCTGTACAACCGTGCCGTGACTCTGGCGGGGAAGCAAGAACGCTTCGCGCCACTCCGGGTTTTCGAGATTGACTCCTACGGGAGAAAATCCCAACTCGTTGAGCCGAACCAGTTCCGCGGCAAGATCGTCAACCTTAAAAGTGAGGTGGTGAGCACCGGCTCCGTGGCGGTCGAGAAATCGAGCCAAAAAATCGTTGTGGGCGCTATTCCAGGGCGTGATGATTTCTACTTTCATACCCCGTCCGTATTCGCTCCCATCGTCACCCCCGTTATCACCTAGGAACACCTGCACCCACCGAAAACCGCCCGCCCCATCGCCGCCCCCAAGCACGGTGGCGCCCAAATCGCCGACCAGCGCGGTCAGAGCGGCGGTGGGGTCGAATGTGGCTAGGGCGATATGGTCAAGTTTCATTAGTACGGGGCACTGGTCGTCGACCCGAGCGGGTGATTAGGCAGGCGACTGCGTAACCGATCCCGAACACCAAGAAACCGCCAACCGCGTCGAGCAGGTAGTGGTTGGAGGTGATCACGATTACCGTCACCGTGCCGACGGGATACAGGATGGCCAGAGTTTTAGACCACCAGTGACGCATGCGGGGATAAAGAATACATGCGCACCACAACGCCCACGCGCAATGCACGCTCGGCATTGCCGCGTACTGGTTAGAAATTTTATTCACCGCTTCTTGTTTAAACGACCAAAATGCAGGGTACTGCGCGAGCGTGTCGACAAACCCGTAACTGTGGGGTAGCAGGCGCGGGGGCATTAACGGCCAAAGTGCGAAACCGATTAGCGCTAAACCGGTAGCGATCATCAGCGTGTTGCGCCACAGCGGATAGGCATCGCGATGTTTACGGAATACGAAGACCGCGACGCCAATGGTGACCACAAAGTGCAACGACCCGTAGAAATAATTACTGGCGATGATGAGCGGTTCGACCGACCGCGCCCATTCGTGCACGCTGCGCTCAATGTTGATACCCAGCGTGCGCTGCCAGCCCATCAGTTGATAAGCGTGTTCGCGTGCAACTTGAGGGCTGCTCTTATTGGAATTTCGGACAGTGGTGTAAATGCCGTAGAACGACAGCACCAACAGGATCTCCATCCACCAATAAATGACATGGCCATCACTTAATCGATGCGCCGCGGGAAGCCGACGGTAAAACGGCGGGGCCGGCGGGGAATCGACTGAAATTGGTGCGGTCATTGCTGCGTAGCGGCTCGGTCTTGGCGATGTCCGATGGCGAAGGCGGGGGCGCCGACGAGGCTGACGATGAGAGTCATGGCGTACCAGAGTAAGCCGATCGCTACGGCTTGACCGGTCGGTACTCCGAGCGGGTGCAGCAAAAACGCCAGCATCGCCTCGCGCACGCCCAGCCCACCCAGCGAAATCGGCAGCACCTGTATCATGGCCACCGCGGGTATGAACGCCAACACTGCGCCGTTGGGCACGTCGGCCCCAACCGTGTGGATCGCGCAGTAAACCGCGCCCACCACCATTAGTTGGTAGACCACTGCGGCGGCGAGCGCTTCGAGCGCGTCGCGAGGATCGGCCCGCATGCGACCGATGCCAATGTGAATAATCCCGATGAAGCGCATCCAATTGGTGTTATGAACATAGCGACCCGCAATGCGTGGGCTGGCGGCTAGAAGAAGGAGAACGACGAGGAGCAAGATCGCCACCCCCGCTATGAGCAGCGCGACCCACGATCGCGCCAGCGTGATTAAGTCGCGCCGAGCGATGAAACCGATCAAAGTGAGAAGCGGTAGGGCGACGAAACCGGTAAGACGTTCGATGGCGACCGCGCCGAACGCCACTTCGGTCGACCCGACATCCTTTGAACTTCGACTGACTCGTAGAACATCGCCGCCGATGGTCGAGGGCAGCACATTACCGACGAATTGGCCCGCGAGGTAGTGCTGAGTGAGCGTGCGCAGCGGCACGACGGCGTGATAGACCGCGAGCACGCGTTGCCAACGCTCGGCCGCGACTACGAAACTCAGCGCCATGAGTATCAAGCCGCCGATAAGGAAAGCCAGCGAACCGGGCAGGCTGCGGTTAGGCACGATAAGAGTTTCGAAGTCGATGCGGCTGATCAGCACGGCCAGCAAGATCACACTTACCGCGGCGCGTGCGCCCTGAATCCAGACGCGCCGCTTCCCCCTCTTGTTTGGCATGCTCATAGGGTAGGAGACTTAGAGTGGCATAGTGCAAAACTGAGGGAATATTGCGCTAGGTGTAATAACCGTAATAAATAACGGGGAGAACGAAAATGTTGGTAACTACCGATGACGGAGTCGATCTCGCAGTGACGCGCTTAGGCGCGGGCGAGCCGTTCATCATGGTGCACGGTTTTACCGGCGCTAAGGAAGATTTTGCCGATCACGCCAACCGCTTAGCCGAGCACTCGGAAGTAATTCTTTTCGATCTGCGCGGTCACGGCGATAGCGCCAAGCCCATCAGCGCTGAACACTATTCCCTCGACCGCTTAGCCGTCGACACGCTTGCGGTTGCCGATGCGCTGGGATTCGAAACTTTTCGGCTACTGGGTCACTCCATGGGTGGCATGGTGGCGCGCCGAATTGTTTTGTCTCAACCCGACCGAGTGAGTGCTCTGGTATTGATGGACACTTCAACCGGCCCGCCGGTTTTGGTCGACCCCGATCTGGCCGAAGCCGCGGCGCAACTAGCCCTCGATGACGGAATGGACGCGTTGCGAATAATTCTTGATGAAGCCGATGTACTGGGTTCCGAGGCCGATCGTCGAGTGCGCGCCACCCGCCCGGGTTACGAAGATTTCAACGCCCGCAAGTGGGCCGCGGTGGCGCCAATGGCCTACGCCGCGTTACTGCGAGAGATAATCGCGCAACCCAATCAACTTGATCAGCTGAGTGCGGTGCAGTGCCCCACTCTGGTAGTCGTGGGCGATCAAGACGCCGGCTTCATCGAAGACTCCCGTCTGATGGCGGCGACCATACCCGACGCCGAACTCGCGGTGATTCCCGATGCCGGCCACTCGCCTCAATTCGAGAACCCCGCGGCCTGGTTCACCGCTGTAGATACCTTCATCCGTAATCCCGTTGGGCTCAGTAGGTTGGCGCGGCCGTGAGCGCACCCGTTGTGAATCCCACCGATCCGTTGGCCGATCTGTTACAGGAAGGGGTAGTCGAAGTCGCCGTTCTCGAAGAAGTGCTGGGTCGCGCGTTGCAGGGCGGAGGTGATTTTGCCGAAGTTTTTATTGAGGATCGCGCCAGCACCGCGGTTCATCTCGACGACACTCGCATTGAAGAACTCACTTCGGGTCGGCTGCGGGGCGCGGGCATTCGAGTGCTTAGTGGCGACGCCACCGGCTTCGCCCACACGGCCGACTTATCGCCCGCAGGTTTGCTGGAAGCCGCGGCCGCGGCCGCCAGCGCGGCGCGTGGTGGTGGTGCCGATACCAAAGTAATCGCGCTTTCCAATCGCGCCGGCACTCCGCAGTTGGTGATGATCGCGCCCGAATCGGTAGCCAAAGAGCGCAAGGTGGAGCTGCTCCACATTGCCGACGCCGCCGCGCGCGGCCGGGGCGATGCCATCAAGCAAGTGAGCGCCACCTACGCCGATAGCCGCCGACGAATTCTGGTCGCCAATTCCGACGGAGTGCTGGCCACCGATGGACGAGTGCGCACTCGTTTTATGGTCCAGTGCGTGGCGGTGGGCGATACCGGTATGCAAACCGGAACCGATGCGCCCGGCCATACGCAAGGCTTCGAGTTTTTTGATGCGATCAATCCCGAGTTGGTCGCCACCACTGCCGCCGATCGGGCGTTAACCCTGCTGCGGGCTCGGCCGGCACCCACGGGAAAACTGCCGGTGGTGTTGCGACGCGGCGCGGGGGGAGTTTTGTTTCACGAAGCCTGCGGCCACGGATTGGAGTCCGACCTAGTGGGACGCGACGCGTCGGTGTTTCGCGGTTCGGTCGATCAAATGGTGGCATCACCGTTAGTGACGGTGGTTGACGATGGTACTTACGAACTCGGGTGGGGTACTAGTGCTATTGACGACGAGGGCACGCCGGTCGCACGCAATGTACTGATTGAAAACGGAGTCCTCACCGATTACATGTGGGACTTAACTCGGGCTCGCAAAAATGGACGGGCTAGTAGCGGCAACGGTCGGCGCGAGACCTACCAAGATTTGCCGATGGTGCGCATGACCAACACTTACTTAGTGGCGGGCGATAGCGATCCCGACGACATCATCGCCGATACTGAATACGGCCTCTACTGCGCGGCGCTCGGTGGCGGTCAAGTGAATACCGCTACCGGCGATTATGTATTCGGCGTAACCGAGGCTTACCTGATTGAAAATGGCGAGATCACCGATCCGGTACGCGCCGCCCAACTCATTGGCAACGGTCTCGACACTTTGCGTTTGGTCGATGCGGTGGGTAACGACTTCGACACTTGGGCCGGTACTTGTGGTAAAGACGGACAGGGGGTTCCGGTCTCGGCGGGCCAACCGACCCTGCGGGTATCCGAACTCACCGTCGGCGGCACCGCCCGTGGCTGAAATACCTATATTTGATATAGCTCAAAGAGTAGTGGCGACAGCCCGAACCGGTGAGCAGATCGAAGCCTATGTCGCGCGGTCGCGCCACACCGAAGTTGCCGTCCACGCGGGTGCAGTGGAGTCACTAACCGTGGCCGAGTCGGCCGGAGTCGGGGTGCGAGTGTTGCTCGGCGACCGGCAGGGTTTCGCGTGGGCGGGCTCGCTCGATTCCGCGATCATCGACGACGCGGTGGCCGCGGCGCGCGACAACGCTACCTTCGCCACTCCTGATGCCGCGCTCGCGTTCGCCGCACCGGCCGACGTGAGTGGCCCCGTCGCCGAACTCGATTTATGGCGTGACGACATCTTGGCCACCGATACCGACGCCAAGGTTGCCCACGCGCTGGCCGTGGAGCAAGCCACCCTCGCCGCCGACCCAAAGGTGCGCGCGGTGGAGTCGGCTCACTACGGCGACTCCGCGTCGGAGATGGTGGTACTCAACTCACTTGGTGTGCACGCAAGTAAGCGCAGCTCAATGTGTTCGGTATCGACCCACGCGCTGGCGGGTGAAGGTGGCGCTACTCGTACCGGCTACGGTTTCTCCGCGGGTCGGGCTTTTGCCGATCTCGATCTCGAAATCGCCGCGGCCGATGCGGCGCTGCGCGCGGTGCGGCTACTTGGTTCCGAACAGCCCGCTACTACCAACTTGCCGGTGGTATTCGACCCACTAGTAACTCGTTCAATTCTTTCGCTAATTGGTAGCGCGTTAAGCGGCGAGGCGATCACCAAGGGCCGGTCGATGTTCGTCGGCCGCGCGGGCGAAGTGGTGGCGGCGCCGATGGTCACTCTGACCGACGATCCCACTGACGCCGCCGCTTTCGGTGCCGCGGGTTACGACTCTGAGGGGGTACCTACCCGGCGAGCGGAATTGATAAAAAACGGTGTACTTACTGGCTTTCTACACAACATCGTGACCGGTCGCCGCTCGGGGACGGGTACCACGGGTGCCGCCGTACGCGGCGGTTATGCCACCACTCCCGGAGTAGGCGCCCGCGCGCTCAGTCTGGTGCCGGGCGCGGCCGGGCCAACCGAAATCATGCGCGCCGCGGGCGACGCGTTTTATGTTCAGTCAGTGAGTGGTTTGCACTCGGGCACTAATCCGGTGAGCGGCGACTTTTCGGTGGGGGCCGAAGGGCTAATGATCCGTAACGGCGAGTGGGCCGAACCAATTCGTGAGGTCACTATCGCCTCCACCCTGCCGCGCATGCTCAAAGAAATCACTGCTATTGGTTCTGATCTCACTTGGTTTCCCGGCGGGGCCGCGGGGCTTACGATGTTGATCGGTGAAATGACAATCAGCGGGTCTTGATCCCGCGCTGATCCAAAATAGTGCGGAGTTCGTCGATCGCCACGAGCGGGTCGAGACCAACATGCACCACTTCGATGCCCATCTTTCGCGCGGCATCAATATTGTCGCGGTTGTCGTCAAGAAATACTGCCGCGGTCGGTGCCACTCCCGCCTGTTCGCAGGTGAGGGAGTAAATCTTTGGGTCGGGTTTGCGCATACCGACATCACTTGAATCGATAATCACATCGAAGCATTCTTCTACCGGAAATGAGTTCCACCATGTGGCCCGAAATTCCTGCACATTGTTCGTAAGCAGGGCCAGTCGCAAACCGAGACCGCGCAAGCGACGAATTTCGTGCACCATCGGCCAGTAGACGCGCGGCCCCGTAGAGCCTGAGAAAGCCGCGAGGTCGTCGGGTTCGAGTTCGCGACCCAAGATAGCGGGGGCATCAGCGATAACCCGATTGAGGTAGGTCGCGAAGTCGAGTTCGCCGGTTTCGAGGCGATGAAAATCACGCGCGGGGCCCGGCCCCGCCGCCCCGTCAACGGGATCACCCCCACCGGCGTTGGTCGGCCGGTCACCAAAAAGCAGGCGGGTAACCGATCCGGAGGGTAAACCGCGCCGATCTTCAAACTCCGAAAAGTCGCGTAGCAGCGATTCGCTGATGACCCCGCCGTAGTCAAATATCACCAGTTCGATCATGGGCTACTGCAGTTGGAGCGCGATGGCGGCGAGGGGCGCCACGATGAGCAGGTAGACCGCGAAGACGCGTAGCGAATGGGTGCGCAAATATTTTAGTAATCCCTCAATGGCGAGCCAACCGCTCACGCCCGCTACGACGAAACCCGCTACTACCGGCCCAGTGATACGAAACTTGCCGCTGGTGAGGTCGGGGATCTTGGTAGCCACCGCACCGAGGATTACCGGAATCGAAAGTAGGAACGAAAACCGCGCCGACTCTTCGCGTGGAATTCCTTGGGCAATGCCCACCGCGATAGTAAAACCCGAACGCGAGATGCCGGGCGTAATTGCGAGGGCCTGAGCCGCGCCGATCACCAGTGCACGACGAGTGTCGGGTGCGGCCGGAGTGTGGTGTTCGACGATCGCCACGCGCGCGGCGAGATATTCAGCACCGAGCAGTATGCCCGCGGTGACAACCCAAAACGCGCAGACCCAGAGCGGTTGGTCGAAGAGACTCTCGAATTTTGAGCCGAGCAATAGGCCCGCGATGCCCGCAGGGATGCTACCGAGTAGCAGCAGACCGATTAGTCGGCGGTCGGCGTGCGGGTTGGGACCACCGCCGAAAAGGCCCCGAGCCAGAGTGAACAGTTCGCGCCGGAACGCGATTATTACCGCCACCAAAGTGCCGAGGTGAAGTACGAGATCGAAGGTTAGCGACGGTTGCTGCCATCCGAGTAGTGCGGGAAGAACCACGAGATGACCACTGGAAGAGATAGGCAAGAACTCAGTCAGTCCTTGGGTGAGCCCCAGCACGATGCTCTCAAGCCAATCCACAGTGTTGATAATGCTAGAGGGCGAACCGGCAAAGCTCGCGCCGCGGGTTCAGTTGCGGCTCGCGCTTTCGGGTGGCGCCAGGACCAACGTGAGCGTGCCCCGCGTGGCCGCGAAAGTAATCGCCTGCGCTTGTCGAGGACTGACGAGCAGCGTTACTCCGAGGGTGGGCGCGCCCGCGGTCGAGCGATCAGTCCCCGCGGCCAATACCGTCACTCCCTCAGCTACGACGGTGGCGCTTACCTCGGTGTCGGCTGATGCAGAAAGTGGATCGGGGAAGGTCGCGTAAAGGTCGACTACCGCTCCCGCGCGCGGCCGAATCGAACCAGCTAGGGCCACCCGTACCGCTCGGGTGCCCGCGGGTAGCGCGCCGTCGAGTCCGCGCCGATCACGGGTCGCTAGGTTTGCATCGGCAACGAACCCGCCCGCCACGATCGGTACGGTTACCACTCTTCCGACTGCGGCGGCGTTCGCTTTGAGCGCACCGGTGGGGAGTTGCGATCGGTAGACCGAACGGGTGCGCAAGTCGCCCGCAGTAATCGTGCGACCGAGGGGCAAGAGCCGACGCGCCACGAACACACTTTGTTCGGAGCCGAGAGAGTTAGCGCGGCGGTGCAGTGTCGTTAAGTCGGTGGCGACCATGACCGTGGTCGCTATTGCCACTACTAACGCGGCTAGACCAAAAACGAGCGCACGCGGGGAACGTTGAAACACGGAGCCTCCTTCGAGTGCCGCCACTGATGGGCGGATCCCAAAACCGACACCGCGCGATTGGATTTACGACGAAGAATCCTTCTTGGTCGAACCCGACTTGCTATCCGAACCCGAACTCGAACCCGACTTCTCGCTCGAACCCGAACTCGAACCCGACTTGCTATCCGAACCCGAACCCGACTTGCTATCCGAACTCGACTTGCTATCCGAACTCGAACCCGAATCCGATTTATCGCTCGACCCCGATTTATCGCTCGACCCCGATTTCTCGCCCGAGCCCGAACCCATCGACTTCGAGCTACTGCGGTTATCAGTCTTGTAAAAACCCGAGCCCTTGAGCACAATGCCCGCAGGCGTGAGCACCTTGACCACCGGCCCGCCGCAGCCATCAGCGTGGGCGGTGAGGGCGTCGGCAGTTATCGGTTGCCAAACCTCAAAATCTTCGGCGCACGCCGGACAACGGTAACGGTAGGTGGGCAATAGATTCCTCGGGTTGATTGGCACTCGCGGTCTGTGAGTGCCAACGCTACTAGCGATGTGATGATTCCCGCTCGCCTTGGCGGGGTCGTTTAGAGGCACAATAGAGGTAGTGGTCTCCACCGGTCTCATCCTTTCGATCGTATTCATTCCGTTGGCGTACGCCCTCGGTATGTTTCCGAGCGCCGCTTTGGTAGCCAAGCGCGCCGGCGTCAATATCGCGACCGAAGGCAGCGGTAATCCGGGCGCGTCCAATGTCATTCGCTTGGTGGGTTGGAAAGCAGGAATGTTGGTGCTCGCGCTCGATGTAGGTAAGGGTGCGCTCGCGGCCGGCGTGGGGGTAATGCTCGACGGTCATCGAGGCGCGTACATCTTGGGTGTGGCCGCGGTGCTCGGACATGTGTTCCCAGTCACTACTCGTTTTCGCGGGGGCAAGGGTGTGGCGACGGCGGCCGGCGTCTTGCTAGTTGTATTCCCGTTCGTGGTCGCGATCTTGGGTGTGGTCTGGGTAGTTATTTCTCGCGGCCTGCATAAGGCGTCAATCGCCTCGGTAGTGGCGGCGATCTTATTTCCGATCATTGTGATATTGCGCGGCGGGGGTGCGCTCGACATTTCGGTAACCATCGTGCTCGCCGTGGTTGTAGTGGCGCGGCACTATTCCAACATTCGCCGTTTGGTTAAGGGTGAAGAACTTGGTCTCGGTGGAGCGTCGGTGCGCAAGCCGAATCCGGGCGGTGAGTGATCGCCGCGCGACGCGTGCGGTAATTCCCGCCGCCGGTCTGGGCACGCGTTTTCTACCGGCTACTAAAAGTCAGCCCAAAGAAATGTTGACAATTGTCGACCGGCCCGCGATTCAGTATGTGGTCGAAGAGGCCCACGGTTGCGGTCTCGACGACATCACCATAATTTCGCGCCCTGAAAAAACTTCCCTTGCCGAGCACTTTGCGCCCGCGCCCGCACTCGAACAATTACTGGCCGAGCAGGGTAAAGACGATCTGCGGGCCGAGTTGCTCCGCATAGACGCCCTCGGCGTTCTTAATTTTATTTATCAAGCCGAGCCCCACGGTCTCGGCGACGCTATTGCCCACGCCCACGCCCATGTGGGAGAAAATCCTTTCGCGACCTTGCTTGCTGACGACCTCGTGGTGGACGACGGAGCTTTGCTCGGGCGCATGCTGGCGGTACACGAGGAACAGCAAGCCACGGTGCTGGCTTTATTTGAGGTTCCTGACGACCAGATTTCGGCTTACGGATCGGTGGCAGCCGAGGTGGCGGGTCCCGACCTTATGCGAGTGCGGGCCATCGTCGAGAAGCCCGCTCCGGCCGACGCGCCCTCGAACCTTGCGGTAATCGGCCGCTATGTATTTACCCCCGGAATTTTTGCCGCCATCGATCAAACTGCTCTGGGCGTTGGCGGCGAGTTGCAGATTACCGACGCCATCGGCACTCTGATCGATACCGAGCCGGTTTACGGAGTGGTATTTTCGCACGGGCGCTACGACGCGGGACAAAAACTCGATTTCTTGCGGGCCACGGTGGAGATCGCCCTCGACCGCCCCGATCTCGGCCCGCAGTTTGGAGCGCTACTGGCCGAGATAGTGCAACGGCGGGGATTGGTTTAGGAATTCGGCCGTGGGTTCGTTAGTTCCGCTCGAACAAGTACAAACCGAGATCCTCGCCGCGGTACCGTCACTGCCGATAGCTGAAGTGGCGTTAGCCGACGCTCTCGGTTTGGTGCTGGCTGTCGACATCGTCGCGACCGAACCGGTACCGCCGTTCGCCAACACCGCTATGGACGGTTACGCCGTGCGCGCGGCCGACACCGCGCGCGCAACCGTTACCGATCCGGTGGTGCTGCGCGTCGTTGACGAGTTGCCGGCCGGTCGCGCTTCTGCCGTAGCGGTGGGTGCGGGGGAAGCGATCCGTATCATGACCGGCGCGCCGGTGCCCGAAGGATCTGACGCCATCGTGATGGTTGAACGCACCGCAATAGTGGAGCCCGACTCGGTGGCCATCTCGGTGCCGGCCGTACTCGGCGACCATGTGCGGGCCGCCGGCGGCGATGTGGCCACGGGCGACCAAGTTTTTACCGCCGGTACTGAACTGCGAGCGGCCCACCTCGGAGTGTTGGCCAGCGTAGATATAGGGCGAATAAAGGTTTTTAGGGCGCCGCGAGTAGGCGTGCTCACTACCGGTGATGAATTAGTCGCCACCGGTCCGCTGGCGCCCGGCCAAATCCGCGACTCCAATCGCCCCATGCTGCTCGCCCTCGTGCGGGAGTCCGGCTTCGTTCCCGTCGACCTCGGCCAGGTCGCCGACGACGAAGATCACATCGTCGCCACTTTGCGCGCCGCGCTTGACGATTGCGACGCCATTCTCACGAGTGGTGGAGTCTCGGTGGGCGATTACGATTTTGTCAAGGCCGCGCTAAGCCAATTGGGTTCGCTGGAGTGGCGCCAAGTAGCAATCAAACCGGCCAAGCCGCTGGCCTTTGGCGTCATTGACGGCGTTCCGATCTTCGGACTTCCGGGCAATCCCGTGTCGTCGTTAGTGAGTTACGAATTATTCGCCCGTCCCGCTTTGCGGCAGATGGCTCACCACCCCGAAATCAATCGCCCCACTACCCGCGCCGTCGCCGAGCACAACTTTGGCCGCCGCCCCGACGGCAAGGTCCACTTTGTGCGCGTGGTCGCGCGGTTGACCGACACCGGATACGCGGTGAGTAGTAGTGGCGGGCAGGCGAGCAACGCGTTAGCGGCGACCGCACGCGCCAACGCGCTGGCGGTGATCCCCGATGGCAACGGTGTTGAGGCCGGAGCGGCGCTGACAGTGGTCTTGCTCACCGCCTAGTCTGAGGCTATGTCCACTCCGCTAATCGCTCGACCCATGAGTCAGATCGGTGGTTAACACGGCGGGGCGACCATGACCGCTTCTGATTTCACCCACCTCGACGCCGAGGGCCGCGCTCGCATGGTTGATGTAAACGACAAGACCGCCACCCACCGCCGCGCCCTCGCCCGCGGCCGGGTCTATATGGCCGCGACCACGACCGCGGCCATCGCCGAAGGCGGGTTGCCCAAAGGTGATGTGCTCGCGGTGGCGCGGATCGCCGGCATCCAAGCGGCCAAGCAGACTGCACTCTTGATTCCGCTGTGCCATCCGCTGCACCTCGGGTCGATAGCGGTGAATTTTGTCGTCGAAACTGATTACATCGAAATCGAGGCGGTGGTTGAAGCAGTCGACCGCACCGGCGTCGAGATGGAAGCCCTCACCGCGGTGGCGGTAGCCGCACTTACCATTTACGATATGGCCAAAGCGGTCGATAAAGACATGGTTATCGGTGATTTAGCCTTATGGGAGAAGGACGGTGGTCGCTCGGGCCCTTATCACCGGTCCTGATAATTACCCATATTTAGGCCAAAATTAGCCTTCCCGTCGCCAAGATCAGGATTAAAAAATCCGCCATTTTCCCCGCTCGATAGCCCCCCAATCGGAGCTTATCCGGTAGTATTTACCCTCAAGCCGGTACCAAATCCTCTGGTGGGAGGAGTGCCTCCGTTTTATTCCCAATCCCTTGGAGTCTCATATTCTTATGGCCGTAGTTATCGTTCTGGTGCTCTTAGCCCTTTGGGCCGCAGTTCTCGTCCCGCCGATCATGCGGGCCCGGGATCGGAGCGCCGAGTCGGCCGCTTCGGGTGTGAGCGGAATTGTCGCCGACCTTAAGGCCACCGTATTTGAAGGCCGCCGCCGCAGCCACGCCCCCTCCGCGCTCCCTACCCTCATGGGCCCAGTCGGCGCACCCCGCGCCGAAATTCCCGAGGGCCCGATGCCGACCAACACGAGTCCGCAACAACGCCGCCGGCGCGATATCTTCGTTACCTTGCTTGGTGCTGTATCGGTGACTTTTGTCCTCGCCATTCTCACCAGCAGCGTTGCTTTCTGGCTCATTCAACTAATAGTCGATGGCGTGTTGGCGACTTATGTGGTGCTTCTACTCAAGTTCAAAGCCGAGCGGCAACAAAGCGGTCGCTCGACTGTTCGCCCGAATTCGGTTAGCCCGCTTCCCGAGTATTCAACGATGCCATCAAATGTTCGTTCACTAAATCGCCGGGCCGCACCTCAGCCCGGATCAATGGCGCGCGGTTCAACCGTGATTGCGTTCCCGCGTTCTGCCGCCGCTCGCTAGCGCCGCGCCGCGGACGCCATTGCCGCGGCCATTGCCGACGCCATCATTATCGACTCCACCCGCCGCCGCTAAGGGGTTCCTTTGGTACGCTAACTCTCTTGGGGGGTGTAGCTCAGCCCGGTAGAGCGCTACGTTCGCAACGTAGAAGTCG
>Ga0335396_10001577_pt1 | contig 29059 bp, 27 predicted proteins | sample FRY02_FD_205743 | JGI IMG/M metagenome (GOLD analysis project Ga0335396, IMG submission 205743) | Freshwater microbial communities from Lake Fryxell liftoff mats and glacier meltwater in Antarctica - FRY-02 (spades assembly) (version 2) | ecosystem: Environmental > Aquatic > Freshwater > Ice >... | reverse complement strand
CCGGGCAGCGCGTCGGCGGAGGCAAGCGCTCCGTCCAACTGGCGGCCGCCGTGGTTGGAAACCCAAATGCCATCGACCCCCATCTCTACCAAGCGTGCAGCATCGACTGGGTGCTCCACGCCCTTGACTACCAGCCTGCCACGCCAGCGATCGCGCAGTCGGGCCAGGTCGTCCCAGTTGTAAGCGGCATTTAGGCTTTGGCCCACCTTGGCGGCAATGGTCAACCCGACGCTCTCCTGGCCCATCAGACCGCGCACGTTCTCGAACTCGGGCAGGCCGCCGCGCAGCATTTGCAATGCCCAGCCGGGGTGGGTGATACCTTCGAGCAGGTGTCGCAGGCTCATTCTGAGCGGGATCGAAATGCCGTTTCGCAGGTCACGTTCGCGCTTGCCGCCGGCGGGTAGGTCAAGCGTCACCACCAGGGTCTCGTAGCCGGCAGCGCTAGCACGGTCCACCAGCCTCTCGCTCAAGGCACTGTCGCGCAGCACGTAGAGCTGGAACCACAGACGTCCCTGCACCGCGTCCGCCATGCGTTCAATGCTGGTGGTGGCCATCGTAGACAGGGTGTAGGGTATGCCGTGCGCCGCCGCCGCGCGGGCAATCGCCAGATCGGCGTTCGGCCAGCCCAACACGCACGAGCCCATGGGCGAGATAACGAACGGCGCTGCCGCGTTCGCGCCCAAGATCTCGGTTCGCAGCTGTGGCGCTGATACATCGACCAGTACGCGTGGCACGATGCGCAGGCGCTCGAAGGCGGCGCGATTGTCTGCCAGTGTGATCTCGTCCTCGGCGCCACCGTCGATGAACTCGAACACCGAACGCGGCAAGCGCCGCTGGGCGATGCGGCGCAAGTCCGCGATCGAAAATGCGTTGGACAAAGTCCGCTCAAGACGGCTCATGAGGCTTCCTAGCCGTCATACCACCAGCAACGGCACTGGTAGTCAAAAATTTTCTGCGCTCCATGAATTGTCTCTTTATGATGGGTGATGGATAGTGAGGGTGATGGGTTGCGTGGGGGCTTGTAGATAGGCATCACAGGGTTCTGTCACGTTAAGTCTGTTGAGCCGGATTCGGATAAGTTGAGCGACCTGCAAAAGAAACGGTGACGCGACACGCTCGATATTAAAGGTTTTGTCGCAATAGTGAGGATGGGCGTAGAAATGCGACAACGGCACTTCGAGATCAAAACGGGGGAGGCGTCCTGCTTTGTTTGATAATCTGCCATTTCCGACTCCGAGCCTGCGATGATCCTGACAGCCCCCTTACCCCAGAACGTTCTGCCCCCGGGAATCCGCTCCCGATTCGTGGACGGCATCAACGGCCTGCGAATGCACATCCTGGAAGCCGGCCATGAAGCGAAGGACAGGCCGCTTGTTCTGCTGCTCCACGGCTTTCCCGAACTTGCCTACAGCTGGCGCAAAGTCATGCTGCCGCTCGCGGCGGCGGGTTATCACGTCGTCGCTCCCGATCAGCGCGGATACGGGCGCACCACCGGATGGGACGGTGACTACGACGGCGATGTCGCCTCCTTCCGTATGCTCAACCTGGTGCGGGACGTGATGGGTCTCGTTTCGGCGCTCGGCTATCGATCCGTGGAGGGCGTATTCGGCCATGATGCCGGTTCCCACGTCGCGGCATGGTGTTCGCTGATACGGCCGGATGTATTCCGTCGCGTGGCCATGATGAGCGGGCCGTTTTCCGGTCCGCCGTCGCTGCCGTTCAATACCGATCGCGACGGGTCGAAAAAAATACACGACAGCATCCACGACGACCTTGCTGCACTGAAACGCCCGCGCAAACACTACCAGTGGTACTACTCGACGCGCCCGGCCAACGACGACATGTGGAAATGTGCGCAGGGCGTCCATGCCTTCATGCGTGCGTACTATCACCACAAGAGCGCGGACTGGAAGCAGAACCGGCCTTTCCCGCTCACGTCCTGGACGGCAACCGAGCTCGATAAAATGCCGACCTACTACATCATGGACCTGAACGAGAGCATGGCCGAAACGGTGGCAAAGGAGATGCCGTCGCCGGCCGAAATCGCGGCCAACAAATGGCTGCCCGACAACGAGCTTGCGGTGTATGCGCAAGAGTATGGGAGGAACGGCTATCAGGGTGGCCTGCAGTGGTATCGCTGCAATACCAGCGGAGCCAACACTGCGGAGTTGCAACTTTTTTCAGGTCACACGATCGATGTGCCATCCTGCTTCATTGCGGGCGAAAGCGACTGGGGAATCTACCAGCGCCCGGGAGGCGATATGCTCAAAATGCAGAAAGACGTGCTGACGAACATGCTCGGCGGCTGTCATCTGATCGAAGGCGCGGGACATTGGGTACAACAAGAGCAGCCGGAAAAGGTGTGTGCGTTGCTGTTGGAGCTTCTGACGCTGCGGTCAGATTAGGGCATTGGAAATTACTAAGAAAGTTTGAGGAACTCGTGACATCGACAGGCAAGTGGTACTTCGGGTGGAACATCGTGGGCGCGGCCGCGCTGCTGACGCTGCTGTCGGTGGGGATGCGCTTGGGCATCGGCCCTTTCTTCCTTCCGATCGCCGAGGACCTCGGTTTTAGCCGCAGCCTGCTCGCCTCCATCGTCGCCGTCGGCATGCTGTGTTATGGCTTGGCCATGCCGCTGGCCGGCCACTTGGTGGCGCGGCGCGGCACCCGCTTCGTGCTGTTGCTGGGCACCTTTATCGTCGTCCTGGCCACGATCTGGACCGTGACGGCACGGCATCCGGTCACCTTCCTGCTCGCGTTCGGCGTGCTGCTGTCGATCGGCCTCGCGTTGACCAGCCCGGTGGCACTGACACCGGTGATCAGCCACTGGTTCACGCGGCGGCGCGGCATGGCGCTGTTCTTCCTGTCCACCGGCTCCATGGCGGGCATGGCCATCATGACCCCAGTGCTGTCGATCGCCATCGAGTCCGTGGGTTGGCGGGTGACGCTGCTCGGGTTTGCGGGCGTTTTCACCGCCTTCGCTGTTCCGGTCGCCGTGCTGGTTATGCGCGATGAGGCCCCGGAGCATACCGACCTCGCGCCGCACGAGATCGCTGCCGAGCGCACGAAGCCGACAGTTTCGGCAGAGAGCCTGTCGCTGCGCGAGGTGATGCACACCCGGCCGTTCTGGCAGATCTTTCTGGGCCTGTTTGCCTGCGGCTTCAGTATGAACCTGCTGGGCACGCACGGCATGCCGATGCTGATGGACCACGGGTTCGACGCGCTCTCGAGCTCGCTCGGCATCGGGCTCATCGGTTTCGTCGCCATCTTCGGTACGCTCGCGCTGGGTCGGCTGGCGGACCGGTTGCCCCGCCGTAAGATCCTTGCTGTGATCTATTGCATTCGAGGTCTTGGATTCTTCGTCCTAGTGGTTGTCGGGACGCACCTGGAGCTCTACCTGGCGGCGTCCATCGGTGGCCTCGTGTGGGCGGGCAGCATTGCGTTGTCCTCGGCCATCCTCGCGGACGTGTACGGGGTGCGGCTCGTGGGCGTGCTGTATGGATTGGCATACCTAGGCCACCAGATCGGCGGGATGACGAGCTCATGGCTGGGTGGCTGGGGCTACGAAACCTTCGGCACGCACTGGATAGCCTTTGGAAGCGCCGGCACGCTGTTGTTGCTGGCGGCCGGGCTTTCGCTGCGGTTGCCGGCAAGGGGATTCACGCTCATGGCCCCCCCGCTGGCGGTTCAGCCAACAGGAATCGCGTAATGGCTTAAAACCCGCATGAACGCTATGGTTTTAATATTTCATTCTGAAAAGTACCGTTAAAAAGCAATGTGTTCCCCTCTTTGTGTTGCCTGGCAATGGCGGGACTCCGTCTAACCACAGTGGAACGTTTGCTGAGCCGCGTCAGCCAGGCATCGTGTAGATCCGCTGGAGCGCCTATTGTTAGGTCGATAGGTGCGTTGCCATAGACGCAAAAAACCGTCGCACGATATGCTGCGACGAGTTTCGATGTAGGTGGATTGAGCCTTTCAATTGGCTGCATCAGTTTGCGCCCAAGGCAGTTGAACATCGGTACGGCTGAAATGGCCGTAGGCATATGTGGTGAACCTGCACCCCGCCACTGTTGTTGAATTCCTCCTGCGTCAACGTAATCTGGAACTGACGCTGCATGTAGCTCGGGTCTTTCGAGTCGAGCCGCTGCGAACTGAATTCGAGCGTGAGGGTGTCGGGCAGTGCTTCAAGGCCTTTGACTTCCTTGATACCGAAAAACGACGGGATGGAGATCAAAATTGCGTCGGCACGCACACGTAGTGGGTCCGTCCGCTGCACAACCCCATTGTTCAACTGCTGGCAACCCCAGCAACTCGGGCCACACTTGCCCGGCGGCCCCACTGCATCCACACAATGGGTGCAATGGCCACAAAACCAATCGTCATGGTGACCAGCCCCGGCGCGATGAACAGCAGCGACACCACGCCCACGTACCAGCGCTCCACTTTGCTCATGGGCGCAAACATGTAGCCCGAGAAGGCCGCGCCAATGGCGGCAATGCCGAGCATGGCCCCGGCCAACGCGATGGAGAAGGCGGCCCAACTAAACCCATCGGCCACCAGCAACAGCGAAGGCGAATACACGAACACAAAGGGCACCAATACCTTGGCGATGCCCAGCCTGAACGCTGTGTTGCCTGTCTGGAATGGATTGGAGCCTGCAATGCCCGCTGCTGCATAGGCCGCCAATGCCACCGGTGGCGTGATGTCGGCTAGCACACCGTAGTAGAAAACAAAGAAGTGCGCCACCAAGGGCTGCACGTTCAACACCGCAAGAGCAGGGGCGGCAACCGCCACCAAGATGATGTAAGTGGCCGTGGTGGGGATGCCGGCACCCATGATGATGCAAGAGAATGCGACCAAGATCAGCGTGAAGAACAGAGCCCATTGCTGGACGCTGAAATACGCCAACGGCCAGATGGCGCCAAACGTAGTTCCCAGATCGGTGGCAGTTTGCACCACCACATAACCCAGGCGGAAGCCCACACCAGTCAAGGTCACCACGCCAACAATAATGCCCACGCAGGCCGCTGCAGCACCTACCGCAATGGTGTTCTTCGCACCGGAAGCCAAGCTGTCCCAAAGGTCTTTGACTGTGAGCCGGTTGACCGGGTTGAGAAATCCGACCACCACACAAGCCGCAATGCCGAAGACCGCTGCGAAGTCGGGCGTGCGCCCACTCAGAATCAAATACACCAGAATGACTAACGGGATGATGGACATCCAGTGCCGCTTTAAAACAATGGAAAGCACCGGCAATTCAGCAGCGCTCAGGCCTCGCAAACCGAGCTTCTTGGCCTCCAGATGCACCATCATGAAGATACCGAAGTAATGCAGCATGGCGGGAAACAAGGCGGCTGCCATGATGTCGCGCAGCGGAATTTCCAGGTACTCCACCATGATGAATGCGGCCGCGCCCAAAATGGGCGGCGTGATCTGCCCGCCAGTGGAAGCCGTGGCCTCCACAGCCCCGGCAAAGTGCGCTGGATAACCCGCGCGCTTCATGGCGGGAATGGTCAACGCCCCGGTGGTCACCGTATTGGCAATCGACGAGCCTGAGATCGTGCCCATCATGGCCGAAGAAAAAATTGCCACCTTGGCCGGGCCACCGGAGTAGCGCCCTGCCACCACCATGGCCAGGTCAATGAATAACTGACCCAGGCCAATGCGTGTGGCCAGCACACCGAATACGATGAACAAAAACACATACTGCGCCATCACGCCGATGGCCACGCCATAAATGCCTTGGTTGGTCATATAGAGATGGTTGGTCACGCCAAGCCAGCTCGCGCCACCGTGTTTCAGCGCACCCGGCGCGTAAGGGCCGAATAGCGCAAACAAAATGAAGACAATGGCAATGACAGGCAGCGTAGGCCCGACCGATCGGCGCGTTGCCTCCAACACCAATACCAGCAAGAACGTACCCATCAGCACATCAGTGCTTGACGGGTTGCCTACCCGCTCCGCGACCACCTCGGGCGGCAGCAGCGGCAAATACAAAGCTGCAACCACACCAAGCGCCGCAAAAACCAGGTCAATGATTGGTACGCCACCCGCGCGGTACCACGCAGGCGCGGCAGGCCCGATGCCAAAAGATCGGCGCCAGGAAAACAGCAGGAACACCAAACCCAACATGAAGGACAGGTAGATGGCGCGGTGCGTCAGCTCACGGAAGAGCCCAAACCCGGAGGCATAGATTTGGTAAAGCGACATGGCCACCAGCGATGTCGAGATCACAAGGGCCAGGATTTTTCCGGTGCGGCGGAAGGCCACTTCTGGATCGTATTTTCGCTCGATGGCCGCCAGTTTTTCCGGCGTCAGTTCGAGGGATTCTGGTGTGGACATGGGAAGCGCTCCAGCCTAAAAATAGAAAGCTCGGGCCGCGCGAGTGACCCGGGCTTTGTCTCAAGATGGAGTGACGTTACTTGAGCAGGCCAGCTTCTTTGTAGAAGCGAGCAGCACCAGGGTGCAACGGAACACCAATGCCTTTTAGAGCGGATTCCAAGTTGATCGAAACACCTTTTGGATGCCCTACATCCAGCAGCTTGCGGGTGTTTTTGTTCCACATGGCTTTGGTGATGTTGTAGATCAAGGCCTCATCTTTAGTGGCGTTGGTGAACCACTGTGCACCCACGGCGACGGTGGACACAGCGCCCACGCCTTCATAGGTGCCTGCTGGAATGGCGCTTTGAGAGAAAAAGGCATACTTATCGGTCAAGGCTTTGGCACCAGCGCCGTCGATCGGAATCAGCTTGATCTTGGCAGCGGAAGCCAACTCAACCACCGAGCCAGTAGGGAAGCCGGCCACAATGAAGAAGGCATCGATCTTACCGTTGCGGAGTGCTTCAGCCGCAGGGCCGGGCTTCAGGTCTTCGGCCTTGACGTCGGAGTCCGACAAGCCATTGGCCTTCAGAATAAGTTGCGCGTCAACGCGGGTACCCGAACCTGGCTCGTCAAGCGAAACACGCTTGCCCTTCAGGTCGGCCACCGAGTTAATGCCACTGTCTTTCAAAGTAATGAGGTGAATGTGCTCGTCGAACAAGGCGCCGATCGTGCGCAGGTTGGTGCCTGCTGGCTTGCCTTGCCTGATGCCGGTGCCAGTGTAGGCCCAATATGCCACATCGGATTGTGCAAAACCGGAGTCACGCAAACCGGAAAGAATGGCGTTGATATTGTCCACTGAGCCGCGTGAAGACACCGCCGACGCGATCAGGTTGGGCACGCCGCACGACCCACCATCGTCACAGGCGCGCGAGCCTGGAGGGCTGGAGATGGCATTGGCGATCACGCCACCCACTGGGTAATAGGTGGCACCTGTGCCACCTGTGCCAATGGTGAAGAATTTGAGTTCCTGGGCCACGGCAGCACCGCTGAGGCCCACCGCAATGACCGCTCCGAGAGCAATCGACTTGAAAAACTTGAACGAATTGAGCATACTTATTTCCTAAATTTGAGGTTGTGATCTTGTCGAGCCCTGTGGCGACGCCAGCATGGACTTGGACGCATTCTAATATGATCGAAAGACGATTGACTGTTGCTGTCGACGTCAAATTAACACATCAAATCATGTCTGCAGCACAGCAGTTCTACACCCTGGCTTTCTGATCTCGAAGAGCCGTCGCCCCTCTTTCTCCGCCCCCCTTGTTCACTATTGCGACAGAACCACTTATTCGGGTCAAAGATATCTGGATGTACCCGCTGCGAAAGAACTACGCCGCTGTGCCGGTAGCCTTACGGGTTCAACGAATATTTACAACTCGGGGACCCGGCTCGCCCGAGATCTGGATGAACACGCCCACCTTGTAGGGCGTGCCGTCGGGCAGCAGCGGCACGCGCCAGACGCAGTTGCCGCGCAGCCGGTACAAGCAACACACACTCGGTTAAAACAAAGTTCCTGTCCCACTTGAACTGCCCTGTGCGAATCTAAACGAAGACATGACACATGTCGCGAACAAATGGGGCGTATGAACTGAATTGTTCAACTATTGTGTTATTTTGGCGCTGCCGGCGCAGTTTTTTCTGTGAAATCTTCCCATAGCGATAAGGTTCAATTTGATTTATTGTTTTTTTTATTGTAAATTTACACTCTAACGCTAGGCGGAAACCTGTGATATTCAGAGAGAAGAAAGTAATGATTGGCTTTCAAATTTTTAAGCGACAACGCCAAGTGGATGCGCGCGTTGTTGAAAACTTCCGTGCAATACCAGTCGCCAACATCAGCGACTGCATGTCGCGGCTGACGGCCGCAGGTTCACGCCTGCTGCCGATGCACAGTGCGGGGAAGCTGGTCGGGCCGGCGCTGACCGTGAAGTGCCGCCCGGGCGACAACCTAATGATCCACAAGGCGATCGACATGGCCGAGCGTGGCGACGTGATCGTTGTTGACGCCGGTGGCGATCTGACTAATTCGCTGGTCGGCGAATTGATGACTACCTACGCCATTACGCGCGGCATCGCGGGCTTCGTCATCAACGGCGCGATCCGCGACCGTGATGTCATCGCCGCGGGAACGTTCCCGGTATTTGCCGCCGGCGTCACGCATCGCGGTCCTTACAAGGATGGGCCCGGCGAAATTAATGTACCCATCGCGATCGACGGCATGGTGGTCAACCCCGGCGACCTGATCGTGGGCGATGCCGACGGTGTGCTGTGCGTTCCTTACGACGATGTCGAGACCGTGTGCGTCGCCGCGAAGCACAAGAGCGCCGCCGAGATCAAGACGCTGGCTGACATCGCCGCCAACAAGCTAGACACTTCCTGGATCGACATCGCGCTTAAGCGCATCGGGTGCGATCCCGTCCCCCGTTGAATCCAGGAATGACGGCAACCACGAAGAAAGTGGTGCGATCGGACCTGTCGATCGACTCCGCGTTCGACCGCAGGCTGGGCCTCGAGAGCGACGTCCGCCTTGCGGTATTCACCGTCGAAGGCGCGCGCGAGGTTTGCATATCGTTTGTGCCGATGGGTGGAAAAACCTTGGAGGATTCAGATCGCCACATCAAGGAGAACATGACTCTTGAGGACGTTTTTTTTGTGTCATAGTTGACCTCGTGCGGTTGAATTTCTTATCCTTATCCTTCGCCTCTTCCAAGCCATCGCTCAGCCCGACGGTCCGCGGAATGCTGTGGATGGCGGCGACCGGCGTCCTGTTCACGGTGCTCAATGCCACCATGAAGAAACTCTCCCACGATCTCGATCCGTGGCTGGTGGGTTTCCTGCGCTATCTGCTGGGCGCCCTGGTCATGCTGGCGCCCGCATTGCGTCTGGGAGTGCGCGCGCTGTGGCCGAAGGCTCCGCGCCTGCAGGTCGTGCGCGGCCTGTTCCATGCGTGCGGGATGCTGCTGTGGTTTACGGCGCTGCCGATGGTGACCATCACGGAGTTGACGGCGATCGGCTTTAGCGGGCCGTTGTTCATCTGCCTAGGCGCGGTCCTGTTCCTGAACGAACGCATGACCGGCGCACGCTGGGCCGCGGTACTGCTGGGATTCGGCGGCGTGGTCCTCGTCCTCAAGCCCTGGGAGGGTGCCGGGTTCGCGGGCATCTCGACCGGCATGCTGCTGATGCTGGCCTCGGCGCCGGTGTTCGCCGGATCGTTCCTGGTGGCCAAGGTGCTGACGCGCCACGAGCGCTCCGATGTCATGGTCCTGTGGCAGCACCTGCTGGTGACGTTGCTGCTGGCGCCGTTCGCGCTCGTCTTGTGGGCGGTGCCGTCTCCCGGGCAGTGGGTGATGCTGCTCCTCTGCGGCTTTCTTGGCGCCGGAGGGCACTACTGCATGACGCGCGCATTCCGGGTCGCCGACATCTCGGCGGTGCAGTCGGTCAAATTCCTTGAGCTGGTGTGGGCGGCGATTCTCGGTTTCTTCATGTTCGGAACGCTGCCCGCCGGCTGGACCGTGGCAGGTGGCATGGTGATCCTTCTCAGCACCTTGTGGCTGGCTCACCGCGAGTCGAGAAACGCATGAGACGGGCCTGGTTCAAACCCGGATAACACTTTTCGGGTGGCCATCGGTTGATTCAGGGCTTTGTCTTGTTGCGCCTGAACTCCCAGGGTGGCACTGGGGCAGCATCACGCCACAGCCCCCGCTTGTCAGCTCTGGCCGATTGTAGTACGGCGTGTAAACATCGCGGTACCATTCGTCGCGCACAAAATAGACCGGTTGCCCGCAAGCACCATATTTTTTGCAATACTTGCCCTAGTTCTTTTGCTGCCCCGGCGGTACATGCAAATAGCGGCGTGCCACGCCGTTTTCAATGCGCACGCGGTCAGCCGACCATGGTGGTCAGGACGATCACGGAAGTGCCTAGAGAGAGCAAGAGTTTTTTCGATTTCATTTGGGCGTCACCTTTTGTAAATTAGAAAAGTTTCAGGCCTTTGAATAAAACCATCACGGCTTAAGAATAGCCAGCTTTGATGGCACCGCTTATTTACAAAATGTAAGCCAGGTAACAGCACAAGACTGTAGGAGAGAGCCGCTGCAAACTGTCGGCACAAGCTGACTCAATTTGTCGATTCCGCGCCAGCGGCGGGTTGCGCGCCGCGCCGCGCTATACATGGCCACACTGGCTGCCACCCGCTTTCAACCCCGTCATTCGTGCGTTCTATCAGCGTCTCCTGGCAGCAGGAAAAGCAAAGAAGGTCGCTCTGGTCGCGTGCATGCGCGAAGCTGCTGGCGATCTTGAATGCGATCGTCAAATCGGGCACGCTATGGAGCGAAAATTGCACACCCGGGGGATCGAAAATGTTTGCCTTTTAATGCAGTTGCCTATTCGTTAGGTGCCAGGTTTTGCATAAAGGAGCATTTGAGTACAGCGAAACAGAGCGATAGTCTTACCGGTCTCTCGGTGCTTGACAACAGCATCCCAGACTTGGGTTGTCTTGCCAAGATGCACGGCCGTCGCAGTGCATTCAATGGTTCCCTCACGCGCAGTGCCCAAATGATTAGACTTGAGTTCGACGGTAGTGAATCCGGTTGCGCCTTGCGGCAGATTGGCTACACATCCATAGCCGGCGGATGTGTCCGCGAGTGTCACCACACTTCCGGCGTGAAGGAAGTCATTGGGGGCCATGAGTGACTTCTTGAGCGACAGCTCCGAACTCACCTCTGAAGCACCAACATGCGTGATGACGATGCCGAGATGGCCTGGAAGGTATTCAGAGCCGAACGAGTTGAAGTGATTTGCGTCGAGCATTGGGGTACCTAACGTGATCAGATCGTCACTGGTGATTCCAGTTTATCCGATCGGATAAAACCGGCAGGCCACACCCCAAAGGACTGCAACTCGCAAGCCGCAGTATGGCATCTTTCGTGCGTTCGGACGGACAAATCAGGTGAGCGGGAACCCCTGCTTAATGTTTAACGGAGCCAGCTCAAACTTCCTGCTTCAGGAATCGTTAATCGTTGGACAGGGTCACGGTGATATTGTCCGTGTAGCTGCCTGACAGCAACGTGGGGCCCGCAGCCCAGCTACACCGTGAAACCCTATTAGGCAACAAAAAATCCGTTCTCCAATGAAGAAAGCGGTTTTTTTGAGGGGTTCTGAGGCGGTCTGATTTGATGACTTGGTACCACCAACAGGAATCGAACCTGTATCTAGCGCTTAGGAGGCACTCGTTCTATCCGTTGAACTATGGCGGCGATCTATGTGGGCCGCTCCAATTGTATGCGGCAGCTTGCGGCGCAATTACTTCGACAGCAGCTGCATAGCCTCTTCAAGACCCTGGATCGTCAACGGGTACATGCGCTGGTTGACGAGTTGCTGAATCACGCTGATGCTCTGGCGGTATTGCCACACGCCTTGTGGTTCGGGGTTGATCCACGCGAACTTGGGGAAGGCGTTGGTCAGGCGCTGCATCCACTCAACGCCGGCTTCTTCGTTGTTGTATTCAACGCTGCCGCCGGGCTGCAAAATCTCATACGGGCTCATGGTTGCATCGCCAACAAAAATCAGTTTGTAGTCTTTGTTGTGCTTGCGGATGATGTCCCAGGTCGCGAACTTTTCGCTAAAACGCCTGCGGTTGTTCTTCCACATGAAGTCGTAAACGCAGTTGTGAAAGTAATAAAACTCTAGGTGCTTGAACTCGGACTTGACGGCGGAAAACATTTCCTCAACCCGGCCAATGTGCTCGTCCATGGTGCCGCCCACGTCCATCAGCAGCAGCACCTTCACATTGTTGTGGCGCTCGGGCCTCATCTTGATGTCCAGCCAGCCGGCGTTGGCGGCGGTGGACTTGATGGTGTCGGGCAAGTCAAGCTCTTCAACATTGCCCAGTCGCGCAAACTTACGCAAGCGGCGCAGCGCGACTTTGATGTTGCGCGTGCCGAGTTCCTGCGTGTCGTCGTAGTCTTTGTAGGCGCGCTGGTCCCAGACTTTGATGGCGCTTTTGTTGCGGCTTTTTTGCTGGCCTATGCGTATGCCCTGCGGATTGAAACCGTTGGCACCGAAGGGCGAGGTGCCGCCCGTGCCTATCCATTTGCTGCCGCCTTCGTGGCGTTCTTTCTGTTCTTCAAAACGCTTCTTCAAAGTTTCCATGAGCTCGTCCCAGCCCAATTTTTCGATCTTCGCTTTTTCTTCAGGGCTTAACTCAAGCTCGAGATTTTTGCGCAGCCATTCAAGCGGAATGTCTTTGGTGAAGTCAGCCAACATCTCCACGCCCTTGAAGTAAGCGGCAAACGCCCGATCAAACTTGTCGTAGTGTTTTTCGTCCTTCACCAGCACCGTGCGGCTGAGGTAGTAGAAATCGTCAATCTTGTAGGCGCCTTCACCCTCGTGTGTCTCAAGTTTGTCGCTGTTGGGCCCAACCACGCCGGCCTGCAGCGCTTCGAGTAGCATTAAATATTCTTTGACGGACACCGGCAGCTTGGCCGAACGCAAGGTGTAAAAAAAGTCGATCAGCATGACTCCTCCCGCCTCAGTTGCGTGGTTTGCCGAGCTGGTGGCCGAGGTGAGCCTTCACCGCGGGCCATTCGCTGGCGATGATGCTGTAGACGCAGGTGTCGCGCAGCGTGCCGTTGCTTGCGAGCTGGTGGTTGCGCAGCACGCCGTCGAGCTTGGCGCCCAGGCGTTCGATGCCGGCGCGGCTTTGCTGGTTGAACCAGTGGGTGCGGAATTCGACCGCGATGCAGTTGAACGCTTCAAATGCGTGGTTCAGCAGCAGCAGCTTGCATTCGGTGTTCAGCGCGCTGCGCTGCACCTGCTTGCGGTACCAGGTCGAGCCGATCTCGGCGCGCCGGTTGGTGGCGTCGATGTTCATGTAGGTGCTCATGCCGACGGCTTTTCCGCTGGCAGCGTCAATGACCGCAAAGGGCAGCATGGATCCTTTGACCTGCAAATCCAGTCGGCGGTCAATCTCGGCGCTCATTTTTTCCGGGGACGGGACGGCGGTGTACCAGAGCTTCCAGAGTTCACCGTCCTTGACCGCCTCGACCAGATCGTCATGGTGGGTGTGTGACAGCGGCACCAAGTGGGCATGCCGGCCCGTGAGCGTCAGGGGTTCAGTGAAAGTCATGTCTTCTGTCCTTGTTGCCTTCGACTGGCAATGAATGGGTCATGCACGGGGTTTTTCAGCGGTTATGGCGCTGCATAAAGACCAGCTTTTCAAACAGCGTCACGTCCTGCTCATTTTTAAGCAGCGCACCCACCAGCGGCGGTACGCTGACCTTGTCGTCCTGGCTTTGCAACGCTTCGAGTGGAATATCTTCAGCGACCAACAGCTTGAGCCAGTCCAGCAGCTCGCTGGTGGAGGGTTTCTTTTTTAGGCCTGGCAGACTGCGTACGTCATAAAAGGTCTTCATGGCGGCAGCCAGCAGCTCTTTTTTGAGACCCGGAAAATGCACATCGACGATCTGCCGCATGGTGTCGGCATCGGGAAACTTGATGTAGTGGAAAAAGCAGCGGCGTAAAAATGCGTCGGGCAGTTCTTTTTCGTTGTTCGAGGTGATGAACACCAGCGGCCGGTGCTTGGCCTTGATGAGCTCGCGGGTCTCGTACACATAAAACTCCATGCGGTCGATCTCGCGCAGCAAGTCGTTTGGGAACTCGATGTCGGCCTTGTCGATTTCGTCGATCAGCAGCGCCACCGGCTCGTCGGCCGTAAAAGCCTGCCAGAGCACGCCTTTGACGATGTAGTTATGGATGTCTTTAACCCTTGCCCCACTAATGCCGCCGTCCACGTTGGAGAGTTGTGAATCGCGCAGACGCGAGACTGCGTCGTATTCATACAGGCCTTGCTGGGCCTTGGTGGTGGACTTGATGTGCCATTGCAGCAGGGGCAGGCCCAACGCCTCTGCGACTTCCTCGGCCAGCATGGTTTTGCCGGTTCCGGGTTCGCCCTTGACCAGTAGTGGTTTTTTAAGGGTGGCGGATGCATTGACGGCCAGCATCAAATCCTGGGTTGCAACGTAGTTTTTGGAGCCTTGGAATTTCATGTTCTAGCGTCTGTTGTTGATGCGGTTGAATCGGACGGGTCAGTGTATCGGTGGTCTTTGGCGGCATGGCTGTCAGCGTTGCCTGTCAGCGTTGCCAAATGCCGGGCCATCAGCCCAGATATAATGAAAGACTTGTCGCAAGACTGTTCCCTCACCTGTTTTTCATCTAATTGTGCGCGAAAAATGACCCAGCTGTTCACCACGCTCTTCGCCCTTGCTGTCTCATTCGTGACGGTTTCCGCCCATGCCCAGAACATCAAGGGTGATGTCAAGGCCGGCGAAGCAAAAATTGCCACGTGTATTGGCTGCCACGGCATCAATGGTTACCAGGCCAGCTTTCCCGAGGTCTACAAGGTCCCCATGATTTCGGGCCAGAGCGCCAAATACATTGACGCTGCCCTGCATGCCTATAAAAAAGGCGAGCGCAAGCACCCTACGATGCGTGGCATCGCTGAGGCGCTGAACGACCAGGACATCGCTGATCTGGCCGCTTATTACAGCGTCCATGGTGCCACCGAAGGCGTGGCTCCGGCAGCCAGAACGGTCAAAGCGCCCAACGTAGCCGTGTTGGCCTTGCTGAGCAAAGGCAATTGCGCGGCCTGCCATGGTGCCAATTTCAGCAAACCGATTGACCCCAGCTACCCCAAGCTCGCCGGGCAGCATGCCGATTACCTGTTTGTGGCATTGAAAGCCTACAAGACTGAAAATAACCCCAAGGTTGGTCGTGGCAACGCCATCATGGCCGGCATGGTCAAGCAGTACACCAATGCAGAACTAAAACAGCTCGCCGGATACCTTTCTTTGGTTGATGGAGAACTCAAAACGATTCCGCAGGCTAAGTTTCGTTAAAAAGCCCGTACCCGAAAAAAAGCCGCTGATAGCGGCTTTTTTTTCTGAAGATTGGTGGGTGCATTTGCCGAAGCGATGCCTTCGCAAGCAGGGGCCGTAGGCGCAGCGGCCCCCTCGGGGGCAGGGCGCTCACGAAGTGAGCAACCGTGGGGGCTAGTCGCGCGTTGCCCGGCGCTGTACGCAGGCTATATACGCATCGCCGTCGGGCGGTCGGCCTGCGCGCTGGCTTTCCCAGACCATCTGACCTAGGCAATCCATGATTTCGTGGTGTGCGTTGTGCCGGGAATTGCGTTTTGCCGTGAGGAGTTCAACCGCCTGGCGAATGCCGCGCGGCTGGTCAATCGAGCATTGTTCGCTGATCGACAGGTGCATGGAGAGGTGCAGAAAGGGGTTGGTCTTTCCATCTTCAACGGCATACATTTTTTCAAGTGCAGTATCCACATCCGCAAAATCGGCATGGTACTCAGGGTGCTCCTCCAGCCACTGGCCCGCTATGGTTTCAATAGCTTCCATGGGCTGATTGGCCCTGGCCTTGGTGTAGACAGAACAAAAAAAACGGCGAACATCGGCTTGTGAAGGCGTGAACATGGCAGAAGGGTAGCACTAGAATCCTGCAACGACAAAACCTGTCACTGCGCTTACGGAGACTTCTCAAATGATTAACAAGATTGCGGCATCTGTTGCCGATGCATTGGCCGATGTCAAAGACGGTGCCACCATTCTGATTGGCGGTTTTGGCACTGCAGGCATTCCGAATGAACTGATCGATGGCCTGATTGAGCAGGGCACAAAAGATCTGACGGTGGTCAACAACAATGCGGGCAATGCCGACACTGGCCTAGCGGCGCTGCTCAAGACCGGCCGTGTGCGTAAGATTATTTGCAGCTTTCCGCGCCAGAGCGATGGCCATGTCTTCGACGGCTTGTACCGCAGCGGCAAGCTTGAGCTTGAGCTGGTGCCGCAAGGCAACCTTGCCGAGCGAATTCGCGCTGCAGGCGCAGGCATAGGAGCCTTTTTTTCGCCTACCGGCTACGGCACCGACCTGGCCCGAAACGCCGACGGAACACCCCGGGAGACGCGCGAAATCAACGGTAGGCATTACGTGCTGGAAATGCCCATTCACGGTGACGTTGCCCTCATCAAGGCCGAGCAAGGGGACCGCTGGGGCAACTTGACCTACCGCATGTCGGCGCGTAATTTTGGCCCGGTGATGGCTATGGCGGCGAAGAAAACCGTGGCAACGGTATATGACATCGTGGAGCTGGGCGCGCTCAACCCTGAACACATCGTGACCCCTGGCATTTTTGTACATCAGGTGGTCAAACTTCCCCGTACCGCGACGCAAGCTGGCGGACTAAAGGGCACTTCTAGAAATTCAGATTTTCGGGATGAAGTGCAAGGCGGACGGAACGCAGCAACCGGAGCGTACTTCAGTACGTGAGGATTGCGAGTACCGCCCAACGCCGCAATTCGCCCGAAAAATGAATTTATAGAAGTGCCCTAAAGAAAGCTGCTTGAAATGACCTACACCAAACGCACAAGAGACGAAGTTGCCACGCGCGTCGCGCAAGATATTCACGAAGGTGCCATCGTCAATCTCGGCATCGGCATGCCGACGCTGGTGGCCAACCACATTCCGGCTGATCGTGAGGTGCTGCTGCACAGCGAGAACGGCATTCTCGGCATGGGCCCGGCACCCGCTGAGGGCGAAGAAGACTACGACCTCATCAACGCCGGCAAGCGGCCCGTCACGCTACTCAAGGGAGGCTCTTTCTTTCACCATGCCGACAGTTTTGCGATGATGCGTGGCGGCCACTTGGACATCTGTGTGCTGGGTGCCTTTCAGGTCTCCAGCACTGGTGACCTTGCCAACTGGAGCACCGGCGAGCCGGGTTCAATCCCTGCGGTTGGTGGCGCGATGGACTTGGCCATTGGTGCCAAGCAGACCTGGGTGATGATGGATTTGCTGACCAAAAAAGGCGAGAGCAAGGTCGTCGAAAAGTGCAGCTACCCGCTCACCGGTATAGGCTGTGTCAAGCGTATTTATTCCGAACTGGCCACGCTGGCCTGCACGCCGCAAGGCCTTAAATTAATTGACAAGGTTGACGGCCTTGAGCATGCCGAGCTGGAAACAATCATTGGCCTGCCAATCGCCATTTAAACCATTCGAGCCTATTTTTCCGGAGATTTTTTATGCATCAAGCTATTAACCAAGCCTTTATTTGCGACGCAGTCCGCACCCCCTTTGGCCGCTATGCTGGCGCCCTCAGCAGCGTGCGTTGCGATGACCTTGGCGCTGTCCCTCTCAAGGCGCTGATGGCCCGCAACCCGAATGTTGACTGGCTCGCTGTGACCGACGTGATTTACGGCTGCGTCAACCAGGCCGGTGAAGACAACCGCAATGTGGCGCACATGGCCAGCCTGCTCGCTGGCTTGCCGCATGAAATGCCCGGCGCCACCATTAACCGGCTTTGCGGCTCTGGCATGGATGCCATAGGTACAGCGGCCCGCGCTATCAAGGCGGGCGAAGCAACTCTGATGATTGCAGGTGGCGTGGAAAGCATGAGCCGCGCACCGTTCGTCATGGCCAAGGCCGAGAGCGCCTTTAGCCGCGCGGCACGGATATACGACACCACCATCGGCTGGCGCTTCGTCAACCAGCTGATGAAAGAGAAATATGGCGTGGACGCCATGCCCGAAACCGCCGAAAACGTTGCTGCCGACTACAAAATCAGCAGGGAGGATCAGGACAAGATGGCCCTAGCAAGTCAGCTCAAGGCGCTAGCAGCGCAAAAGGCGGGCTACTTTGATGCAGAGCTCACGCCTGTGACCATCCCGCAAAAAAAAGGCGATGCCATCGTCGTCAGCAAAGACGAGCACCCGCGCGAAACCTCCATGGAGGCGCTGGCAAAACTAAAAGGCGCGGTGCGCGCTGACGGTAGCGTCACGGCAGGCAATGCCTCGGGTGTCAACGATGGTGCCTGTGCGTTGTTGATTGCCAATGAGACAGCTGCAAAAGCCAACGGCCTCACGCCACGCGCCCGCATCGTCGGCATGGCAACTGCAGGCGTTGCGCCACGCATCATGGGCATTGGCCCTGCGCCTGCGACACAAAAAGTGCTGGCGCTGACCGGTTTGACGCTGGCACAAATGGACGTGATTGAACTCAACGAAGCCTTTGCCGCACAAGGCCTAGCTGTGCTACGCCTGCTGGGCCTGGAGGACGACGACCCGCGCGTTAACCCGAATGGCGGTGCGATTGCATTGGGCCATCCGCTGGGCGCGTCAGGTGCGCGCCTGGTAACGACTGCCGTTAACCAGTTGCACAGGACGGGTGGCCGCTATGCGCTGTGTACCATGTGCATTGGCGTGGGGCAAGGGATTGCACTGGTGATTGAGCGGGTCTAGTAGCCTCAAAACTTTGACTCTCCGGTCATAATTTATCTGTTTAATTTCCTCATCTCACGAAAGATTTATCCGTGACCACTTCTCACGTTACGCAAGCCGCCCTGGATCAATTGTTTTTCAATGCCCGCAGCGCCAACGGCTTTATCGACAAGCCGGTTCCAGTAGCGCTATTGCAGGAGGCCTATGACATCGCCAAAATGGGTGCCACATCCATGAATACGCAGCCTACGCGCTATGTTTTCATCACCACACCGGAAGCCAAGGCGCGCCTGCTGCCTGCCATGAGCCCTGGCAATGTAGAGAAAACCCGTCTCGCCCCCGTCACTGTGATCGTCGCGACCGACAGCCGTTTTTATGAGCACATGCCGCAGGTCTGGCATGGCCCCGGTGCCAAGGAAATGTTTGAAGGCAATTCCGCGCTGGCTCAAGGCACTGCTACCCGCAACGGTACGCTGGGCGGTGCCTACTTTATGATTGCGGCGCGCGCTGTGGGACTTGATTGCGGCCCCATGAGCGGTGTCGATCTGGCCAAGGTGAACACCGAGTTTTTCCCTGATGGGCGTTTTCAAACCAACTTTCTCATCAACCTGGGTTACGGCGATGACAGCAAACTGTTTGCGCGCAACTCGCGCCTGGCGTTTGAGCAGGCCTGCACTGTGCTCTGATTACTGCTCTAAACACTGCTTTGAGTTTGCCCATCATCACTGACCCGTTTTTCTACGCGGTCGCCATTCCTGCTGTGCTGCTGTTGGGCATCAGTAAAAGCGGTTTTGGTGCGGGCTTTGGCTCGCTGGCTGTACCGCTGATGGCGCTGGCGGTCACGGTGCCACAGGCGGCTGCGGTATTGATGCCCGTGCTGCTGCTGATGGATCTGCTTGGCATAGCGGTTTTTCGCAAGGACTTTGACAAAGCACTGCTGAAATTCTTGGTGCCATTTGCACTGGTGGGTACGCTCGTCGGCGCGCTGCTCTTCAAGCTGCTGGATGTCAAAGTGGTGGCCGGTATGGTGGGTGCATTCACCTTGCTATTTCTGGCGCAGCGCCTGCTTTTCCCGCCCAAGCCTGACAGCCCACCGCCACCCCGCTGGGTGGGCGCATTGCTGACCATCACCTCGGGCTTTACCAGCTTTATTGCCCATGCAGGCGGCCCGCCTATCAGCGCCTACGTGATTCCGCTGCGCCTGTCGCCCATCAAATTCACCGCTACCCTGGCATTTTTATTTTTCGTGATCAATTTGTCGAAGTGGATACCATACGCCTGGCTGGGCTTGCTGGACATGCGCAACATGAGCACGTCGCTGGTGTTGTTGCCGCTGGCACCGATTGGCGTGTGGATTGGTGTGCGGTTTGCGCGGCACGTCAGCCCAGCGCTGTTTTACCGGCTGCTGTATGGTGGCATGTTTTTGACGGGTACCAAGCTGCTGTGGGACGGCCTGCGCCAAATGCTATAAAAAAGGGAACCTGTAAGCTTGGTGCCAGTTCCGGCGCAAGGCCGATCAGCCCTGAAACACCCGAGGAGATTTTTATGCCTGTGGTCGTCATTGCCAGTCGAAAAGGGGGGCATCGGCAAATCGACGCTGGCTACCCACGTGGTACTAGAGGCCTAATTCCCCATGCGTAACTTTCAAACCCTGTCTGAGCTGGCAGCCTGCGTTGGCCAGGAAGTCGCGACCAGTGACTGGACCACCATCACGCAGCAGCAGGTCAACCTTTTCGCCGAGGCAACGGGCGACCATCAGTGGATTCATGTTGACCCTGAAAGAGCCGCTGCCGGCCCGTTTGGTGGCCCCATTGCGCACGGCTTTTTAACCTTGTCCTTGTTGCCGAAATTTTTTGAATCGTCGTTTGAAATTGTTGAATCCCGCATGGGCGTCAACTACGGCCTGAACAAGGTGCGCTTTACCGCGCCAGTGCCGGTGGGTAGCCGCCTGCGGGCCCGCATGAAACTGCTGGCGGCAGAGCCGATTGACAACTCTGGGATGCAGATGACCTGGGAAATAACGGTGGAGCGCGAGGGCTTTGCCAAGCCGGTGTGCATTGCCGAATCGCTGGTGCGGCGTTATCCCTAGGCTATGCCAAACCGGTTTTGCCGCCAGGCTTCAAAGACGGCAACGGCTACGCTGTTGGACAGGTTCAGGCTGCGCTGGCCGGGCTGCATGGGCAGCTTGAGGCGCTGGTCAGCGGCAAATGATTCACGTACCTCGGGCGGTAGCCCGCGCGTCTCGGCACCAAACACCAGCCAGTCGCCGGGCAAAAACGCCGCGTCATAAACACTGCGCGAACCTTGCGTGGTCATGGCAAACCGTCTGGCTGGTGATGGTTTTTCACTTTCCAGCAATGCTTGCCAGTTGGCATGGCGCAGCACCTGGGCGTACTCGTGGTAGTCAAGCCCGGCGCGCCGCATGAGCTTGTCTTCCATCGAAAAGCCGAGTGGCTCGACCAGGTGCAAACGGCAACCGGTATTGGCTGCGAGGCGAATCACGTTGCCGGTATTAGGCGGAATTTCGGGCTCGACAAGAACGATATTGAACATGGGTTAGGGCGCTGGCGTACGCGCAATCGCCATTGCCGTAATGTGTGCAGCACCCGCCGTGCGCAATGCTGCTGCTGCGGTAAAGAGGGAGGCACCGCTGGTCATCACATCGTCAACCAGTAACACCCGCCTTCCCACCAGTAAGGGCTGGCGCAAAGGGGCAACCTGAAAAGCGCCTTTGACATTGGCCAGCCTGGCTTCGCGCTGTAGCTCAGTTTGAGGCCGGGTGTTTTTGACGCGTAGCAGCAGGTGGGCGTCTAGCGTGGCCGCGCTATCCGACTGCGCGTGCAGTGCGCAAGCCAGCTCCCAGGCCTGGTTGAAGCCGCGAGATTGCAGGCGCTCGGCAGACAGTGGCATGGGGATCATCAAATCACCCGCGTGCAATGCATTCAAGGCAGGCCTTGCGCCGGGTGCCGCTATCAACAAATCGGCAAAAAAAGTGGCCCAACCGGGGCGGTTGCCAAATTTGTAGCGGGTGATGAGCTCTGACCACGGATAGGCGTAATCGGTGGCCACCAGCGTGGCGTCAACGGGTGGCTGATGCCTGGAGCAGTCTGCACACAAGCCGGGGGGTATTTCAGAGCCCGCAGGCAGACCTGGCGCTAATGACGGCAAGACCAACGCGCAGGCGCTGCAGCGCATGTGCCCTGGCGAAAAGCGGGCAACGCATGGCGCACAGACTTGTGCTGCGGGCCAGCTATGGCATACGGCGCACTGGCTGGCCATTGCAGGCAGCAGTGCCTTGAGCTTTAGGGCGGACTTGAAAAGCGTTTTAAACACCGGGTCAATATACTCGCAAGGCTGCCTGTCTCTACCTCTTGCTATCCTTGCATTTTTCATGGCTACGAATCAACCCCCCCCAACACTTGACCCTATTGCCGTGGCCCGTTGGCAGCGCGTGGCCCCCGCTGCCTCGCCCTGGTTGCATGAAGAGGTGGCAAGCCGTATGCAGGACAAGCTCCAATTTATCAAATTGCAACCAGCAGCCTGGGCCCACTGGGGTGCGGTACGCGGTGGCCTGAAAGCCCACGCTGAGCTGGTTAAAAAATACCCCAAATCAGAGTGTTTTGTGGTTGAAACTGATTATTTAAGGGCGCAAGCAGCTATTAAAAAAATAGCAACTTCAGGCTGGAATCCAATCCACTGGATTCGGAAATCCGTGCGTTTCGAGATGCCGCCACCGGCCAGCGTAGACATGCTGTGGGCGAATATGGCCCTGCATGAAGCTGCCGACCCACAGGCGCTGCTGGCCGAGTGGCATAGTGCCTTGAAGTCCAACGGTTTTTTGATGTTTTCGTGCTTGGGGCCGGATACCGCCATTGAGCTGCGCGAGGTGTACAGGGAGCTTGGCTGGCCCCCCGCAGGGCATGACTTGACCGACATGCACGACTGGGGCGACATGCTGGTGAGGGCCGGCTTTGCCGAGCCGGTGATGGACATGGAGCGCATCACGCTGACGTACGACAGCCCGGCGCGATTGCTGCAGGAGTTGGCAGAGCTGGGGCGCAATTTTCATCCGGCACGCTTTCCGGCCCTGCGCGGTCGTCTTTGGCGTTGCCGTCTTGAAGCCATCCTGGCCGAGCGGCTCACGGGTGCGGATGGGCGACTTTCACTGACTTTTGAGGTGAACTATGGGCACGCGCTCAAAAGCCAACCAAAAATCAAGATCAGCGCAATGAGTTCGGTCTCGATCGAGGACATGCGCAGCATGCTCAAAGCGCCGAAAACTCCGAATAAAGACCCGAATCAATCTGCGCCCCCCATAGGAGATTATGAGACCCCGAATAAAACCCCGTGATGGTGCCCGTTTACAGGTCGTCCGCGTGCTGATGGGCTTCAAAAAAAACCCTCACGGGCCGGGCCGGGTCGGCACTAACTTTATAATCAGCAAGTTAATTCGGTTGGAAATTCAAGCAATTGAAGCGATCACGATGAACGCAAGCAAAACCATGAGCAAATTGACACAGCTTGGCATCCAGCAGACCGGCGCAATTTTTGGATTTCTGGTTGCCTGGGCCAGTAGCGCCGCTTATGCCGTCAACGATTTGCCTGGTGGCCCGGTTGTCCGGCAGCTCAATCTGCATCCCGCAGTCAGCAAAATTGCCGATGATCAGTACTGGCTGCACTGGTATTTGATGATCGTCTGCATCGCGATTTTCGTGGCGGTGTTTGGCGTGATGTTTTATTCCACCTGGAAACACCGCAAATCGGTCGGCCACAAGGTAGCCAATTTCCATGAATCGACGGCGGTTGAAATCGCCTGGACGATTGTTCCCTTCGTGATCGTGATCGCCATGGTTTTGCCGGCTACCCAGCTATTGCTGGCCCAGAAAGACACCACCAGCGCCGACCTGACCATCAAGGCCACAGGCTACCAGTGGAAGTGGGGCTACGATTACCTCACGGGTGACGGCGAAGGCATTTCTTTCTTCTCCAACCTGTATTCACCGCCTAGTCGCGCGGTCGATTCCATCACGCTGAAGAGCGATAGCTATGCGCTCGAGGTCGACAATCCTGTCGTCGTGCCGGTCAATAAAAAAATCCGCATGATCTTTGCCGCAAACGATGCCATCCACTCCTGGCACATTCCGGGCCTGGGGGTCAAGCAGGATGCGATCCCGGGTTTCGTCCGCGACACCTGGTTCAATGCTCAAAAAATCGGCACGTACCGTGGCCTGTGCAGCATCGAAGCCTGCGGCGCGGGGCGTGCATGCGTACTGATCGTCGTCAATGTGGTCAGCGACGGCGATTACAGGATATGGGTTGAGGGCAAGAAAAAGGACATGGCCGCCAACGCCGATGATCCGGACGAGATCCGGACCGTTGGAGCGCTGACGCAGCGCGGCGAGAAAGCGTACGCGGCAAACTGAATCAGGGGTGTTTCACGACCGCGGGTGACGGCGAGAAGTAGGTGCCGCGCGTCAGGAAGGTGTAGTCCCCTTCGAGCGACATGAGGGCAATCAGAATCAGCAAAGCGCCGGTCGGCACCAAGATGGCCAACACCAGGGCCAGACGCTCCCACGCCATGTGCATGAACATGGCGATGATCAAGCCGGCCTTCAGCAACATGAACACGATGATCAGTGACCATCTGAGATAGCCCTGGAGATGGAAGTAGTCGACCATATAAGAGAACGCGCTGAGAACAAACAGCAGCCCCCAAATCCACAGATAAACACTGATCGGATGCTGTTGCCCTTCCGCCTTTACCATGCTGCCCCCTGCCGAAGACTGCCCTTGCGCGTGTTCCATGTTTCCCCCTACCAAAGATAAAAGAATGCGAAGATGAATACCCACACCAGATCGACGAAGTGCCAATACAGGCCCATGATTTCGACCATCTCGTAGTTGCCCTTGCGGCCGGTCAGAAAGCCCGGCCGTTCGTGATCGAGATCACCGCGCCAGACCTTTACCGCCGTGATGATCAGGAAAATCACGCCGACCGAGACGTGAAAGCCATGGAAACCCGTGATCATGAAAAAGTTCGAGCCGAACTGCGCCGCGCCCATCGGGTTGCCCCAGGGACGCACCCCTTCCATGATCAGCTTGGTCCACTCAAAGGCCTGCAAGCCGACGAAGATGACGCCGCATAACGCGGTCACCGCCAACAAGATGGCGCACATTTTTTTATTTTTTTCATAGCCGAACTTGACGGCCATGGCCATCGTGCCGCTGCTGCTGATCAGGATGAAGGTCATGATAGCGATCAGCAGCATTGGGACCTGCTGTCCCGCGATCGTCAACGAGAAGATCTCGCTAACGTTGGGCCATGGCACCGTGGTGGACATGCGCACCGTCATGTAGCTGATCAAAAAAGAGGCGAAAACGAAGGTGTCGCTGAGGAGGAAGATCCACATCATGGCCTTGCCCCAGGGGACTTTCTTGAACGCCCGCTGGTCCGAGGACCAGTCGGCGACAAAGCCCTGCAAGCCTTCAGCCGGGGCGAGTGCTTTCGAATTCGTCATTGCATCTTGTGCCATGTGCTTGGATCCAATTATGTAAACATCAGCAGACCGAACAAAACCAGCCAGATCACCAGCAGAAAATGCCAGTAAACCGTGCACAGCTCCACGCTCAGGCGCACCTCATGAACCGCCGCGCCGCGCTGCAGCTTGACGGTGGTCCTGGCCCAGACCCACAGGCCACCCAACAAGTGCAAGCCGTGTAGCGCCGTGAGCATGTAGAAGAAAGCGTTGGCGGGGTTGGCCGCCAAAAAATAACCCAAGGCGTGCAGTTGTTGCCATGCCCAAAGCTGTCCGGCCAGAAAGACAAAGGTGAAAGCGCCGCCGGCAAGCAGGCCGAGCCTCACGCCGTCTATTTGCCCCGATTTTGCGGCGTTGCGCGCCCATTGAAAGAAGACGCTGCCCAAGACCAGCATCGCGGTGTTGAACCACAACACCATCGGCTGGGCCAGCGGGCGCCAGTCGGCACCCTCCTTGCGCATCAGGTAAGCGCTGATAGCGAGCGCAAACAGCGACGTGGCGACCGTCATGAATACGCCAAGGCCGACCTTTAGCGGCGGCAGGTACAAGCCTTGTCCGTCATGCGCGGCGGTCAGCAACTGCCTCTGCTCGACCCAGGGCTTGACGTTGAGCGTTTGCCGGACTAGCCACCAGACAACGACGGCCATGATGACCGCCAAACACAGCAAGATGATGTTCATGACTAAGTCGCCCGGACGCCTGCGGTTGTCGGACCGGGCGGCACGTTTTGAGGTATGAAATCCTGGTCGGCCCCAGGCACGCTGTAATCGTAGGCCCAGCGATAGACCACCGGCAATTCCTTGCCAAAGTTGCCGTGCTTCGGTGGCGTATCCGCGGTCTGCCATTCCAGCGTGGTGGCCTCCCAGGGATTGCCGCCCGATGGCTTGCCTTTGAAATAGCTCCAGACCAGGTTATACAAGAACACTACTTGAACCGAGCCGACGATCAGAGCCGCGACGGTGATCGCGGCATTCAGGGACTGCGCCGACTCCGGGATAAAGTCAGTGTTTCCCATTGCAAAATAGCGGCGCGGCACCCCCAGAAAACCGATGTAATGCATCGGCAGGTAGATCGCATAGGAGCCGAGAAAAGTGAACCAGAAATGAAATTTGCCCATGCCTTCGTGCATCATGCGCCCGGTTATCTTCGGGTACCAATGGTAGATCGCCCCCATGACCACCATAACTGGCGCGATGGCCATCACCATATGGAAGTGGGCGACGACAAACATGGTGTCCGAAAGCGGTAGATCCACGACGACGTTACCCAGGAACAGTCCGGTTAAACCGCCGTGTATGAAGGTGAAGATGAAGCCGATGGCAAACAGCATCGGGACGTTCAGGCGGATGTTGCCCCGCCACAAGGTCAGCACCCAGTTGTACACCTTGAGGGCGGTGGGGATGGCGATGATCAGTGTGGTGGTGGCGAAAAAGAAACCGAAGTACGGGTTCATGCCGCTGACGTACATGTGGTGCGCCCAGACCACGAAACTGAGGCCACCGATGGCCAGAATCGCCCACACCATCATGCGGTAGCCAAAGATGTTTTTCCTCGCGTTGACGCTTAACAGGTCGGAGACGATGCCGAATGCCGGCAGCGCCACAATGTAAACCTCGGGGTGTCCGAAAAACCAGAACAGGTGTTGAAACATCACCGGGCTGCCGCCGTCGTAATCAAGCTGTTGCCCCATCGAAACGATGGCTGGCATGAAGAAACTCGTGCTTAGCGTAAGGTCCAACAGCATCATGATGGCGCTGACGAACAGGGCTGGAAAGGCCAGCAGCGCCAGGATGGAGGCCATGAAAATGCCCCACACGGTCAAGGGCAGGCGCATCAGTGTCATTCCCCGCGTGCGCGCCTGCAACACCGTCACCACATAGTTCAATCCGCCCATGGTGAACCCGATGATGAAGACAGCCAGCGAGACGAGCATCAAAATAATGCCCCACCCCACCCCCGGAGTGCCCGGCAGGATGGCCTGGGGCGGGTACAGGGTCCAGCCGGCACCGGTGGACCCGCCGGGCACGAAGAAGCTCGCCATCAGCAACAGCACGGCAAACAGATAGAACCAGTAACTCAGCATGTTCAGGTAGGGGAAAACCATATCCCTGGCGCCGACCATCAGCGGGATGAGGTAGTTGCCGAACCCCCCCAAGAACAACGCAGTGAGAAAATAGACCACCATGATCATGCCGTGCATGGAGACCATTTGCAGGTAGTTGCTGGGATCGATGAAGGAGAATGAATTCGGGAAACCGAGTTGTAGCCGCATCAACCACGACAACACCAGCGCCACCAGCCCCGCGCCGATCGCGGTAATCGTGTACTGGATGGCGATGACTTTTGCGTCCTGACTCCAGATATATTTTCCGATGAAGGTTTTCGGATGGTAAAGCTCCATCTCTCCGACTTCCGCAGGCGGGGCGAAATCCGATGCGTCATGCGCGACATAAGACATTACAATCTCCTCTTCACTGTTACTTCGTTACGCCGTATCTTGCTCTGTGGCTCTTGACAATTTTGCGCTGCTGCCGGCCGCTTAGCGCAAGGTATTGATGTAGGCAACAAGGTCATTGGTTACCTGGTCATCGGCCAGGGTCGTGGCCATCAATTTCATCTGGGCGCCGTATTCGTCGTTCGGATGGGTGCCGCGAATGCCCTGTTTGAAGTTCTTCAGTTGCGCGACCAAATACCAATCGCTCATGCCCGCGAGCCGGGGGGCGTTCATCGCCTGTATGCCCTGGCCATTGGCGCCGTGGCAGCTGCCGCAGGTCGTCTCGTAACGTTTTTGACCAGCGCTCGTGCCCTTTTTCAGCGTGGCCGGGGCAGGATTGTCCGGCAGCGTCTTGATATAGGCGACGACGTTAGCGATGGCGGCATCATCGACCAGCGTCGCCGCCATCGGCGCCATCATTTTGCCAAAAACATCCTTGTCGTGCGTGCCCCGAATACCCTGCTTGTAATACTTCAATTGCTGTTTCAGATACCAGTCGCCCTGCCCGCTCAGTTTCGGTGCATGCAGCGCGGCATTGCCCTCCCCCTGCACGCCATGGCAGGAAGCGCACACGGCATAGAGCGGCTTGCCTGTCTCCGCATTGCCGGCTACCTGAGCCGAGGATTGTGCATACGTCGGATGCCCGCTCAGCCACTTCTGATACGCGCCCTCTTCCTCCACCACAACTTTGCCACGCATGGCGAAATGCCCAATGCCGCACAATTCTTGGCAGAGAATGTCGAATTTCCCGGTACGGGTAGGGGTGAACCAAAGGTGGGTGACCATGCCCGGCAACATATCCATCTTGACCCGGATCTGCGCCACGGCGAAGTTGTGTAGGACGTCCTTGGAGCGCAGCAGCACCTTGACCGGTTTGCCGATGGGGAGATGTACTTCCTGACTCGATATTAAGACGTCGTCCTGTCCGTTGGGATCGGCTGGATTCATGCCGAACGGGTTCGTGTCGCTGACCAAGCGCGAATTGACCGTGCCCAGCACCCCGTCCTTGCCGGGGAAGCGAAAGCTCCAGTGCCACTGCTGCGCGACGACCTCAATCACCGTCGCGTTTGCAGGGACGTTGACAAATTTCGCCCAGACAACCAGGCCGGGGGCCAGCAAGGCGACGATGCCCAGTGTGGTCAATCCGATGAGCCACCACTCCAGATTTTTGTTCTCGGGTTCGTAATGCGCCCGCGCTCCCTTTCGATGCCGGTAGCGGAGCACACAATAGGCCATAAACGCATTGATGGCGACGAAGACGAAGCCGGTGACCCAGAACGTGAGGCCGATCGTGTCGTCGATCGAGCCCCAATTGGAGGCGATCGGCGTAAACCACCACGGGCTCAGAAAATGGAATAGCACCGTTCCCA
>Ga0335396_10001559_pt1 | contig 29227 bp, 24 predicted proteins | sample FRY02_FD_205743 | JGI IMG/M metagenome (GOLD analysis project Ga0335396, IMG submission 205743) | Freshwater microbial communities from Lake Fryxell liftoff mats and glacier meltwater in Antarctica - FRY-02 (spades assembly) (version 2) | ecosystem: Environmental > Aquatic > Freshwater > Ice >... | reverse complement strand
GGGTCGTCCCAAAAGTCGGGGTGTTAATTTTCGTCCTGATCTCCGTCAGTGGACAACTCACTGGCGCACTAGTTCTCGATGTCGTAATGCCTACCAGTGGAACGGTGATCACTCCTACCTTGTTCATCGGCGTTGGTCTAACTTTCATGGCCGTGGCGCTTTCCGTTCTGCCACCGTTATTACGAGCGCGAAGTTAGCATCGATCTTCCCTAGTGTTTTTCTGTCGTCCCAGCGTTTCTCGAAGTTGTGACAGGGCGTAGTCGAATTCTCTGAATCCGCCGCAATGGGTCAAGTCGCTTCCGCGATCTGACGATTCGATCAGTTATTACCAAAAAGATGAAATCGGTTGACAAGCAACTCGGGTTAGAGGACCCTGCTATTAGTTTAATGCAAACTTCCCATTGTAACTGATAATGTTCAGTTACGCTCAAGAGAGAAGGCACAAGTGGGCGCAGTTGGTTTGTTATACGTTGGGGCGATCCTTTTCCTCAACGGAACTATGTTGCTTGGATGGATTGATGGAAAGTCAGCAGCACCTCTCAATATCTTTGTTGGTCTCCTGCAAGTTGTCACACCGACCTATTTGATTATCAATGCCAATGGAGATACGACGCAGATCTTGGGGGCAGCTGGCCTCTATTTGTTCGGTTTCACGTACCTGTATGTCGCGTGCAACCTCATGTGGAATCTTGATGGTTCCGGTTTGGGCATGTTCTCGCTGTTCGTGGCGATTGCCGCCGTAGTTTTCTCGTTGATCTCATTTAACGCGGATGACCCGGTATTCGGTGTGATCTGGCTCTATTGGGCCTATCTGTGGGTTCTCTTCTTTCTCCTCTTGGCGAGGAAACTGGATGGACTCGGCAGATACACCGGAGCAGTTGCGGCTATTCAAGGTTGGGTGACCGGTGCTATTCCGGCCTTCCTCATCCTCACTGGTCGCATTAACGACATCTCAGCAAATACGCTCGCCACCATTCTTGCAGTTTTTGCAGTCGTGGTGTTCGGAGCGTTGTACTTCAAAATGGATAAGTCCGCCGCACCCCTCGAAAAGAGTGCATCGGCTTCCGTCCAAGAAGATCTCATCGTGACCTCATCGAACATCAGAGTTTAGGAATAAATATGCCAAAAAATCTTTTCCCTCTCGATAACGCAAAGTCCTTTACCAATCAAAAGCACGTAGGGCACAACCGCTGGCATCCAGATGTCCCAGCCAACGTAACGGTCAAGCCGGGTGAAGTATTCACAGCAGATTGCCGTGAGTGGTTTGACGGCGCGATTCGCAACAACGACTCCGCCGATGATGTCCGTGATGCACCGCTTGCCGGCGTACACGTGCTCTCGGGCCCGTTTCACGTTGAAGGCGCTCAACCAGGTGACCTTCTCATCGTTGACATTCTCGACATCGGACCGTGCCCAACGGAAAACGTTGATGGCATTGCCGGCGAAGGTTGGGGTTACACCGGCGTCTTCCCGCGGGAAAACGGTGGCGGTTTCCTCGTCGATCAGTTCCCCGATGCGTACAAGGTGATTTGGGACTTCAAGGGTGGTGTTACAACCTCACGTCACATTCCAGGCGTTTCCTACACCGGTATTACGCACCCAGGCCTGATGGGAACCGCGCCTAGTGCCGAACTTCTCGCGAAGTGGACAGCGCGTGAGACAGCTTTGATTAATACGAATCCAACCCGGGTCCCACCGCTGGCGCTTCCACCGAATCCGGATAGCGCCATCTTGGGTACCCTCTCGGGCGCTGCCTATGACAAGGCCGCGAGCGAGGGTGCTCGTACGGCGCCTCCGCGTGAGAACGGTGGCAACCAGGACATCAAAAACTTCACCAAGGGCACCAGGGTCTTCTATCCGGTGTTCGTTGATGGAGCAAATCTGTCCTTCGGTGACCTGCACTTTTCACAAGGTGACGGTGAAATTACCTTCTGCGGTGCCATTGAAATGGGCGGTTTCATGACACTTAGTGTTGATCTCATCAAGGGCGGCATGGAGACGTACGGCGTGTCAGAGAACGCAATCTTTATGCCGGGTATTACCGACCCTCACTACAGCGAATGGCTAGCTTTCTCAGGTACCTCGGTCACCCTCGAAGGTGAGCAGAAGTACCTGGATCCGTTCCTGGCATACCAGCGGGCCTGCTTACATGCGATTGATTACCTCACAAAGTTCGGGTACAGCAAAATTCAGGCTTACATGATCCTGGGTTCGGCTCCAATCGAAGGCCGCCTTTCGGGTGTCGTTGACATCCCGAATGCTTGCTCGACCGTCTACCTGCCTAGGGCGATTTTCGATATTGACATTGCGCCTTCGGCGAGTGGTCCACAGCAGATTGTTAAGGGCATGGATGTCCCCGTGTCGTATTGGGCAGACCATAAGGAAGGTGTCTGGGCTCCTTACCCCTGGTAAGCCAGAAAACCTGCTAACGGGTGAAGCGGGGGTGAGGGTTCCACCGGAATCCACACCCCCGCTTCACCCGTGTTCCCTTTACTTTTTAGGGCCGGGGCAACTTTTGGAGTCGCGGATCTGGCGGCGCCATTGGCTGTTGCTTACGGCGCCCAGCTGAAGGAATGGACGTCACCACCTCGGGGCGGTCACTGGTTGCCATCGTGGAGTCAATGAGCCTCATTCGATTGTGGTCCGCTGCGGAGAGCATTGGGCTGGTGAAGATTCGTCGGGCCGGCTGACTGCAGGTGGGGCAAGCAATCGTGTCGGCCGCCGTGCCCATCGGAAGACTGACGTCAGTTGGGCCATCATCAGCGCAGTTGTATTGGTAAGTGACCATTGGAACTCCTCTTTGCCTCGTGATAATTTTCCTTGAAACAGGTAATCTCAGAGGCGATTTCTCTTCGAATCACCTTTAGCGTGAATTGGTTTCGCAAAGTTGGCGCCCGCCAGTCCTGTCAGCGCAGATGGCCAAATGCCCAAGAAAGGTCGCGTACCCTAACCGCCTTCAGTCATCGGGACTGGCTGCGGTTCGGGCCACTTCGCAGGACACTTGAACGTGCGGTGCGAAATCGTCTGGCGATAGACCTTCGCTAGCAGGACCCGACTCATTTCTCCTTGAAGCGTGCCGCCTCCTCTGAGCCGCCGGTGGCGTTGCCCGCACTGTAGGAGTGGGCACCGGCCCCGGCGAGTTTGCCGTGATCAACAATTAGATATTCCTCCCGGATCGGTCGCTCGTCGAACCAAGACTCCAGAATCTCACGGGTTCCCGCGCTATAGCGTGCCTGCGCAGACAGGCTACTGCCCGAAATATGCGGGGTCATGCCATGGTGGGGCATGGTTCTCCAAGGGTGATCCTCGGGTGCTGGCTGCGGGAACCACACGTCCCCGGCGTAGCCTGCGAGTTGCCCACTTTCAAGTGCCCGGACGATTGCATCGCGGTCGCAGATCTTTCCGCGCGCCGTATTCACGATGTAAGAGCCACGCTTCATTTTTGCGATCAGCTCGTCGTTGAACATGTGCTCCGTCTCTGGATGCAATGGGGCATTAATCGTCACCACATCACAGACCTTCACCATGGACTCCACATTCGGATGCCAGGTGACCCCGAGATCTCGCTCAACATCCTCGGGAAGTCGGTGGCGATCCGTGTAGTGAAGACCAACCTCAAACGGCTTGAGCCGCCTGAGTACCCCAGACCCGATTCGCCCCGCCGCCACCGTGCCCACCTGCATCCCTTCAAGGTCGTAGGAACGCGAAACACAATCGGCGATGTTCCACCCTCCGTTAATAACCCACTGATAAGAAGGGATGTAATTGCGCACCAAACCTAGGATCATCATGACCACGTGCTCGACCACGCTGATGCTGTTGGAATAAGTCACCTCGGCGACCGTGACGCCATGCTCGATCGCCGCCTGAAGATCCACGTGGTCAGAACCAATCCCGGCTGTGATGGCAAGCTTGAGTTTGGGCGCCTTGGCGAACCGCTCGGCGGTCAGATACGCCGGCCAGAACGGTTGGGAGATCACGACGTCCGCGTCGAATAACTCCCGCTCAAACACAGAATCGGGACCGTCCTTGTCGGAGGTTACGACCAATGAGTGGCCACGACTTTCGAGGAATTCTCGTAGCCCCAATTCACCGGAGACACTTCCCAACAATTGCCCCGGAGTGAAGTCGATCGCCTCCGGTGTCGGCACCTTCTGGCCATCAAAGTAACGCTCGATCTTGGGAATCTCATCTCGAGGGTAAGAGGTGGGATACCCATCAATCGGATCTTCATAAAGTACGCAAAGGACCTTCATTTATGTCTCCAAGGGTCACCGCTCGTTTGCAAGCTGCTGAAAAATAACCATACACTAAAAGAGCACTGATAAGCCACGAATTACCTTTATCGAGACTCACATCGAGTGCTTTAAAGATCGAAATCGAGTCCAAGACCCTCACCCCTCAGCGGTTTGCCGCAGCGACATTTGTTTATATCGCTGCCACCTTTTACTTCACCGTCAAGGTGATCCGCCATATGCGTTCGGGATTTCGTAGGGCGTTCCTCACCCTGACCGGTCGCATTAAAGACATTTCAGCAAACACGTCCGGGATCATTCCGGCGGTTTTCGCAGTCGTGGTGTTCGGGGCGCTGGCTCGAACAAAAAATTTACTGCTTAATCATCACAACACACTATGAGGAGGAGATGTTCCCAAGAATCTTGTCCGTCTGGATACCTTGAACTCCGAGACCAATCAAAAGTACGTCTCGGACTGCCCCCGGTTTGGTTGGCACCCGGATGCCCTGGCCAATGTCACCGTCGAAAGCTGCACAGTGTGTGTGAAACCAATTTAATTGCACAAGAACTAGAGTAGGTTTACGTTGTTTGTTCAGAAAGATTTCCGTGAATCAATTTTTCTTCCCCGATGGGAGCCCCGGTGGTCACAAGTTCAGTTTTATTGATCTTGGGACCTCAGATGGCGAGGGTCTGCTCGTGAAAGTGACGTCAATATGAACCACACCACTCGTCCGTACTCCACCTTGCGAGTTACGGTGGAAGGTGATTTGACGTCTCCTTCAAATCCTGAGTCAGTTGACCGGGTCGACCGAGTAGTGGTCGAGGCTCCGCTCACCATCATTTTGGGCGAGCAGGTACTCGCTACCACCATGCGAACGCCGGGACATGATCTTGATTTGGCGGCTGGCTGGTTGGTGAGTGAGGCTGGAATTCAACAGTCGAATCAAATAATTTCAATGCGAGTCTTTAGCGGGTCTAATGGAGAGCGCGCCGTAGGAACCGATTTCGAACTTGATTCCGAAGACATTAATGAAGAGGAAGTTGACGCGGTTCGCGTTTCGGTCTCACGTGATGTCGTGGCACCCAGGCCGCGGGCTTACATCACCTCGTCTTCCTGTGGCGTGTGCAGCGCGGACGTTTTGAATGAGTTCATCGGTCCTTCCGCTTCACTGCACTCATCGGGCTGGCGATTTGATCCGCGAAATGCTTTGGGTTTTGTTGAGGAAATGCGCTCGCGGCAGAAAATGTTTGATTTGACCGGAGCGCTACACGCGGCTGCACTCGTTGGATCAAGTAATGAGATTCTCTTTGTGCGCGAAGATGTTGGCCGGCATAACGCTGTGGACAAAGTAGTGGGTCACGCCTTGACCACTGATCTACTGCCGCTGACGGATCACACTCTGGTGGTCAGCGGCCGGGTCTCCTATGAAATTGTGGCAAAAGCGTTAACGGCATCTATTGGTGCAATTGTTGCGGTTTCCGGGCCAACCAGCTTGGCGGTAGATCTGGCCCGCAAATACGATCAGGTGTTAATTGGTTTTGCGCGTGAGCGTCGAATGAATGTCTACAGTGGTCAGGAAAGGGTTGCCTCGTGAGTAAAAAAAATCGTGATAAGCCGCAGACCACCAGGCCGGTGGGCGAGCATGACGCCGAGATTCGTGTGCTGCTCGCGGAACTTTGCTTGGAAGAGGGTTCCTTACTTCGGTGCTTACAACTCCTCAATGATCATTTTGGTTTCGTTCCCGAGTCTGGGATTGGTGCGATCTCAGAGTTATGCAACGTTTCGCGTGCAGAAACTTACGGCGTGCTGACCTACTACTCAGACCTGCGCACAACCCCCCGAGCCCAGGTCAGTGTGCGGCTGTGCGGCGCCGAGGCATGTCAGTCGGTCGGGTCGCGCGAACTCGAACATGCGTGGAAACATAAGCAATCGTCGGACTTTGATGGCGAGAGTGTTGAAACTTCTGAGGTGTTCTGTTTGGGTAACTGTGCATTGGGCCCATCAGCACTGGTCAATGATCAGCAGATCGGGCGGGCAACTCCAGAAATTTTGGGGCAGCGCGTGCGCGAAATTTTGGCCAGGGCTTAGGGAGAGAGTTTACTAAATGAAAATATTTATCCCGTGTGACAGCGCGGCTGTCTCAGTTGGTGCTGACGCAGTTGCGGCAGCGGTTGCTGCAAATGAGCCCGGATCAACGATCATCCGCAATGGTTCACGCGGCATGTTGTGGCTTGAACCATTAGTCGAAATTGAGATCGACTCGGTTCGACACGCATTTGGTCCGGTACAACCCTCTGACGTCCCAGCCGTGCTCGCCGCCGCTACTGCTGACTGCGCCGGCTCTGATCTTTATCTCGGCGCCACCGACTCACTTGAGTGGCTAACCAGCCAAGATCGGTGGACTTTCGAGCGCGTGGGCATTGTTGACCCAGCATCCCCCGAGGATTTTCTTGCCCACGGCGGATTAGCCGGACTCACCGCAACGATGAAATTGGGCCCGCAGGAGTCAATCTCACGAGTCATCGAATCTGGGTTGCGCGGTCGCGGCGGGGCGGGCTTTCCCACCGGAATCAAATGGCAAACCGTGGCAGCTGCTGAAGCAACCCGGCATAAGGGAGCTCCCGCCGGGAGTCCTGTCCATAAATACGTGTGTGTGAACGCGGATGAAGGCGACAGTGGAACCTTTGCCGACCGCATGCTGATGGAAGGCGATCCGTTCACATTGATCGAAGGAATATTGATCTCCGGATATTGTGTGGGCGCCGACACCGGATACATCTATATTCGGAGTGAATACCCGGCCGCTATTGCAGTTATGCAGCGGGCAATTGAACTTTCCCGGGAACGCGGTTGGCTGGGGGATTCTATTCTGGATTCCGATTTTTCATTTGATATTCACGTGCGAGTAGGCGCCGGATCGTACGTGTGTGGCGAAGAAACTGCCATGCTGGAAAGTTTGGAAGGTAAGCGAGGCATGGTTCGACCTAAGCCACCGTTACCGGCTCTTGAAGGCTTGTTTGGCGTGCCGACCGTTATTAATAACGTCATTTCAATAGCAAGCGTTCCATCGATTATGGCTCGGGGGGCGGCCGGCTATGCAAACCTTGGTACCGGACGATCCAAAGGGACATCGGTATTCCAACTTGCGGGAAATATCGCCCAAGGGGGAATTGTTGAAACAGGCTTTGGAATCACAGTGCGTGAACTGGTGACCGGGTATGGAAAAGCCACCAGAACCGGCCGTCCGATTCGAGCGGTGCAGGTGGGAGGACCACTCGGCGCCTATCTATCCGAATCTGAACTTGATGTCAGCGCGGACTACGAATCCCTGCTCGCAGCCGATGCCATGCTCGGACATGGCGGAATTGTGGTCTTTGATGACAGCGTGGACATGGCCCGGCAAGCGAAATTCGCTATGGAATTTTGTGCCGAGGAGTCGTGCGGCAAATGCACGCCGTGCCGGATCGGGTCAACCAGAGGAGCCGAGGTTATTGACCTGATCGTTCGGGGAGTAGATACTGAAGCAAATACGGAGTTACTCGAGGATCTTTGTGAGGTGATGCGTGATGGTTCGCTGTGTGCCATGGGTGGACTCACCCCGCTCCCCGTTCTCAGTGCATTGCATAAATTCCCAGAAGACTTTAACCTAACCGTGGCGCCCCGAAAGGAAAACGCATGAGCATTTTTCCCCTTGACCGAATAGACACCTCGCGAGACTTTGGGACTCCAGCAGTTGACTCCAGCGTCATGCTCACGGTGACAATCGATGGTCAACCGGTGGAGATCCCGGCGGGAACTTCGGTCATGCGCGCCGCCGCCATTGCTGGGTCGAGCGTTCCCAAATTGTGTGCCACGGACTCGCTGGACGCTTTTGGTTCCTGCCGGTTGTGCGTTGTTGAAATCGACGGTCGGCGGGGTACGCCGGCTTCGTGTACGACTCCCTGTGAACCCGGCATGAGTGTGACCACCCAGTCACCCCGGCTCGACAAATTACGCAAAGGCGTGATGGAACTGTATATTTCGGATCACCCGCTGGACTGTCTGACCTGCCCGGCTAATGGTGACTGCGAACTCCAAGACATGGCTGGAATTGTTGGTTTGCGTGATGTTCGTTACAAGCAAATTGGGAAAAACCACCTGGATGCACCAACCGATGATTCCAATCCCTATTTTAGTTTCGATGAATCCAAGTGCATTGCTTGCAGTCGCTGTGTGCGTGCCTGCGACGAAATCCAAGGAACTTTTGCGCTTACAATTTCGGGTCGAGGTTTTGACTCCAAGGTGTCGGCGAGCGAGGGCCTCAAGTTCATCGACAGTGAGTGTGTTTCGTGCGGAGCTTGCGTCCAGGCGTGCCCAACCTCAACTCTGCAGGAAAAAACTGTCATCGAACTCGGTGTTCCCACTCGTGAAGTAAAAACGACCTGCGCATATTGCGGTGTTGGCTGTTCCTTCGTCGCTGAACTTCGTGGCAATGAATTGGTCCGCATGGTGCCCGATAAAGACGGTGGTGCTAATGCCGGTCACTCATGCGTGAAGGGACGTTTCGCGTGGGGCTACGCCTCCCACGTTGACCGCATTACCAGTCCAATGATCCGTGAGGCCATCACCGACGATTGGAAAGAGGTTTCGTGGGATGAAGCAATTGGTTTCGCCGCCAATCGATTAAAAGCACTGCAAGCGGAGAGCGGTATCGATTCAATTGGTGGAATCACTTCGTCACGTTGCACCAACGAGGAAGTTTTTGTCGTCCAAAAAATGGTTCGGGCAGCCTTTGGTAATAACAATGTTGACACCTGTGCCCGGGTCTGTCACTCACCAACGGGATACGGACTCAAGCAAACATTCGGTGAGAGCGCCGGCACTCAGGATTTCAAATCGGTTGAACAAAGCGACGTGATTTTGCTCATTGGCGCTAATCCAACTGATGCACACCCCGTCTTTGCATCCCGGATGAAGCAAGTGCTGCGCAAGGGTGCGCAACTCATTGTGGTCGATCCGCGTCGGATCGATTTGGTGAAAACCGCGCACATTCGAGCAGCCCACCACTTGCAATTGTTGCCCGGCACAAATGTGGCAATTGTGAACGCAATGGGCCACGTCGTGGTGACCGAAGGACTGGTTGACAAAGGCTTTGTACTTGATCGCTGCGACATGGTGTCTTTCAACGCTTGGCAAGATTTTATTGCGCTCCCAGAAAACAGTCCGGAGGCGCTGGAATCTAGTACCGGTGTGAGTGCAGAAGAACTCCGCGCAGCAGCACGGCTTTACGCCAGTGCACCTAACGGTTCCATCTATTACGGACTCGGAGTGACCGAACACTCCCAAGGGTCGACCATGGTTATGGCTATGGCCAATCTCGCCATGGCGACCGGAAATATTGGTCGCGAAGGTGTCGGTGTTAATCCGCTTCGTGGACAAAATAATGTGCAAGGTTCATGTGACATGGGTTCCTTCCCGCACGAATTCAGCGGTTACCGTCACGTCTCTGACGATTCAGCACGCGAGATCTTCAACCAACTGTGGGGTACTTCCCTCAGTGCGGTGCCTGGCCTGCGTATTCCAAATATGTTTGACTCGGCAATTGCTAAGACTTTTCGCGGGATTTATATCCAGGGAGAAGACATCGCTCAGTCGGATCCCAATATCTCTCACGTAGTGGCAGCGCTCACAGCTATGGACACAGTGATCGTTCAGGATCTATTCCTCAATGAAACTGCTAAATACGCGCACGTGTTCCTGCCGGGAACATCCTTCTTAGAAAAAGACGGAACCTTCACAAATGCCGAACGCCGGATTAACCGGGTCCGCCCCGTCATGCCCTCGCAAACGGGGATGTCGGAGTGGGAAGTGACCTGCGCACTTTCGCAAGCGATGGGCTACGACATGCACTACGACAACGGATCCCAGATCATGGACGAAATTGCGGCAACAACTCCGACATTCGCCGGTGTTTCATTCGCCAAACTTGATCGCGAAGGGAGTTTGCAATGGCCGTGCAATGACTCGGCGCCGAATGGTACCCCGATCATGCACGTCAAAAAATTCGTGCGAGGTGAAGGACAATTCATCACGACCCCCTACGTCCCGACCGATGAAAAAACCACGCGAAAGTTCCCGCTGCTTTTAACAACGGGCCGGATCCTGAGCCAGTACAACGTGGGAGCGCAGACGCGTCGTACCGACAATGTGATCTGGCACGAGGAAGACGTTCTCGACATACACGAAGCCGATGCCTTGGAGCGTGGGATCTCTGACGGAACGTGGGTGGAAGTTTCTAGCCGCGTGGGGGCTACCAGGCTTAGGGCTCGCGTTACCGACAAGGTACCGGCGGGCGTGGTTTACACGACTTTCCATTACCCCGTCAGTGGGGCAAATGTGATTACGACCGACAACAGTGACTGGGCCACCAACTGTCCGGAGTACAAAGTGACGGCAGTGCAAGTTCAACCGTCAACCATGGTCGTGATTGCGTGAACCAACAGGACCCAAAAACGTTGGTCAAAATGGCAAACCAAATAGCACTGAATATTCCGGATCGCGTGAACACTTCCCAAGCGGTCGGCGCTCATCTTGTTAAGTACTGGGCGCCATCTTTAATCGCAACCCTGCAGGATTACGTCGTCAGCCATCCAAATGAAGTATCCGAAGAAGTTCGAGCGGCCCTGACCACGGTGTAATTCGGCGTAGTATCTTGGAGCGGCTCTGTTTCACGGCGAATGTGAAGACTTTGCCATCGCACCCATTGTTGGAAGGAACACTGTTGAGCAACGTAACCACAATATTAGACGGCAAAGCAACCGCAGCATTAGTTAAGGCGGAACTCAAGCTTCGGGTCGACGCACTGCGAGCCAAAGGGATCATTCCTGGGCTTGGCACGGTTCTCGTGGGTGAAGATCCCGGTTCACACGCCTATGTTGGTGGAAAGCACAAGGATTGCGCCGAAGTCGGGATTTCATCAATTCGAATCGACCTTCCGGCTGATTCAACCCAGGCCGAGGTTGATGCCCACATTGCTGAGTTGAATGCCGATCCATTGGTCACGGGTTACATTGTTCAACTCCCGTTGCCCAAGCAACTTGATGCTAACCGAGTTTTGGAACTTATGGATCCGGGAAAAGATGCGGACGGATTACACCCGATGAACTTGGGTCGGCTTGTACTCGGTATCGCGGCGCCACTGCCGTGCACTCCGGCTGGGATTGTTGAATTGCTTAGACGCTATGAAGTCCCGATTAATGGTGCGCGTGTTGTGATCGTTGGTCGGGGGATCACCGTTGGTCGACCACTAGGGCTCCTACTTACCCGTAAAAGTGAGAATGCAACCGTGACCCTGTGTCACACGGGCACGAAAGATCTTTCGGCGCAACTCAAGTGCGCCGACATAATCGTTGCCGCGGCTGGTGTCCCTGGAATCGTCACGGCCGCCCACCTTAAGCCGGGTGCGGCCGTTCTCGACGTCGGAATTACGCGCACCGATACTGGTTTGGTGGGAGATGTCGACCCCGACGTAATCGGCGTTGCTGGATTTTTAGCACCAATGCCGGGTGGGACCGGCCCCATGACCCGCGCCATGCTGTTAGCCAATGTTGTGGCCCGGGCCGAGGAGCTAGCCGCAGGCTGACACTCCAATGGCAAAGTCAAATGAAGAAAATGTGCACCGGATTCCACGGTCAAGATTTAGAGAATGGCCAATTTCGCTGGTCTTACTCGGGATCGTGATATCGATGATTTTTGTGGCAACCGACCATTTCCGGCGGGGCTCATTGGTGCTGGCGGTCAGCGTCGTGCTGGCCATCTTCCTACGACTTTTCCTCGCAGAGAACCAGGCGGGGATGCTCGCAGTCCGCTCCAAGAGTGTGGATGTGGCCATTTTGACCCTGCTGGGTGTGGGCCTGACCATATTTGCCCTATGGGTTCCTGCCCCGAACTAAAAATGGCGGGCGAGGGACGGTATCTTGACGTCAAGATATTTTTTTTGGCTCGCACATCCACACATCCATAAAGGGGATAACTCATGGCTCGCTCTGGCAAGGTCTCGGTAATTGGCGCAGGTTTCTATGGTTCAACGACAGCGTTGCGCCTTGCTGAGTACGACATTTTTGAGACGGTTGTGCTTACCGACGTAGTCGACGGGAAAGCCGAAGGTCTCGCACTTGACATGAACCAGTCCCGTTGGATTGAAGGATTTGAAACCAAACTCATTGGCCAGACTACGGGGATGGATGGCAGCGGATATGAAGCCATTGCTGGTTCTGAGATCGTAGTCATGACCGCTGGCCTGCCGCGCAAACCAGGTATGAGCCGGATGGACTTAATCGAAACCAATGCAAAAATTATGCGCGGGGTGTGTGAAAACATTGCCAAACACGCACCGGAATGCATTGTGATCAACGTTGCCAACCCACTGGATGAAATGACCGCACTCGCACAACTCGTCACCAAATTCCCTTACAACAGAGTCATTGGCCAAGCGGGGATGCTGGACACGGCCCGCTTCTCCCACTTTGTGGCAGAAGAGCTCAATGTTCCCGTGGGATCGGTGACAACACTGACTCTGGGTTCACACGGAGACACCATGGTTCCCGTGGCATCCGCCTGCAGTGTTGACGGAAAGCCACTGAGTGACCTGCTTTCACAGGCGCAGATCGATGAACTAGTTGTGCGCACTCGCAACGGTGGGGCAGAAATCGTTGCCCTGTTAAAAACAGGCTCGGCGTACTACGCCCCTTCGGCGGCAGCAGCCCGCATGGCGCGCGCAGTCCATGAAAACTCGGGCAAGGTCATGCCGGTGTGCGCCTGGGTTGATGGTGAGTACGGACTCACCGGTGCCTACCTTGGTGTTGAAGCTGAAATAGGTAAAGAGGGAATCAAAAAAATTGTGGAAACCCCGCTCACCGATTCGGAAAAGGCTCTACTTGTTGAAGCCTATGAAGCAGTCAAAGCCAAGCAAGCCGACGTTTCCGCACTTTAATCTCAAAATCGTTCCCCACTCGGCCCACACTTCAAGTCCACATTCAAGGAGTAATTCGCATGTCGCAAAAAATCAAGGTCGTCAATCCGGTCGTTGAACTTGACGGTGACGAAATGACTCGAATCATTTGGCACTTCATCAAAGCCGAACTTATTGAAAAGTACCTCGATGTTGATCTGAAGTACTACGACTTGAGCATGGAAAACCGTGATGCAACCGACGACCAAGTCACAATCGATTCAGCACACGCGATCCAAAAATACGGAGTGGGCGTGAAGTGCGCGACCATCACACCAGATGAAGCCCGTGTTGAAGAATTCGGTTTAAAGAAAATGTGGAAATCACCCAATGGAACTATTCGTAATATTCTTGGTGGCGTTATTTTCCGTGAGCCGATCATCATTTCCAATATTCCGCGTCTTGTTCCCGGCTGGACCAAGCCAATAATTATTGGTCGCCACGCATTCGGTGATCAATACAAGGCAACGGATTTCAAGGTACCCACCGCGGGAACGCTCACCATGACCTTTACTCCGACTGACGGCTCTGAACCAATGGAATTTAATGTCTTTGACTTCCCTGCCGGTGGCGTTGCCATGGGGATGTACAACTTGGATGAGTCAATTCGCGACTTCGCGCGCGCATCAATGCGTTACGGGCTCACTCGCGGCTACCCCGTCTACCTGTCCACCAAGAACACGATTCTGAAGGCATATGACGGTCAGTTCAAAGACATCTTTGCGGACATATTTGAAAACGAATTCAAAGATGACTTTGCAGCCGCGGGAATTACCTATGAACACCGTTTGATCGACGACATGGTGGCGGCTGCCATGAAATGGGAAGGCGGCTACGTCTGGGCGTGCAAAAATTACGACGGCGACGTCCAGTCCGACACCATTGCCCAAGGTTTTGGCTCACTAGGCCTGATGACCAGCGTGTTGATGACACCGGACGGCAAGACGGTTGAAGCAGAAGCAGCGCACGGCACGGTGACCCGTCATTACCGTCAACACCAACAGGGTAAGCCCACGTCGACGAACCCCATTGCATCAATTTTTGCGTGGACCCGGGGACTTGAGCACCGAGGTGTATTGGACAGTACCCCAGAAGTCAGCGAGTTTGCTCGAACTCTTGAGCGGATCTGTATTGAAACCGTAGAGGCAGGGGACATGACCAAGGATCTGGCCATGTTGGTCGGACCCGAGCAAAAATGGTTGACCACCCAAGATTTCCTCAGCGCAATTGACACCCGGCTGCAGGGAGCAATGCGTCCCTAACGTGAAAAAAGTTCTAAGGTTAGCCCCGTGAGCGATATCTTGGTCAACTTTGGTGTGATCTTAGTTTTTGTCTTAATCGGTGGATTTTTCGCAGCCGCCGAACTGGCCTTGGTTTCAGTTCGGGAAAGCCAGGTTGCTCGATTGGCAGAGAGTTCCAAAAGAGGGCGAACCCTCGCAGGGCTAACCGCTGACCCGGGTCGCTTTTTGGCGGCCGGCCAGGTGGGGGTAACCCTCGCCGGTTTTATCTCCGCTGGATTTGGCGCGGCCACCATCGCTCCCGAACTTGCCGTGCCACTTGAAAATTGGGGACTGAGCAGTGCGGCAGCCAGCACTGTTGCATTTGTGCTCACCACGGTCGTAATCGCTTATATTTCCTTGGTGTTGGGTGAATTGGTGCCCAAGCGGATTGCGCTGCAGCGGGTTGAGCAGGTTGCATTATTTGTCGCTGGTCCTATTGAACTGACAGCGAAGATCACCCGCCCGTTTATTGCAGCGTTAGGCGCATCCACGAATGTTATTGTTCGCCTCTTCGGGATCGATCCCAAGGCTGCTAAAGAGCAGATGAGTGGCGAAGAACTTCGGGACCTGGTAGCAGCGCACGAAGAGCTCAGCGTTGAGGAACGCGAAATGATCGATGACATTTTTGCCGCAGGAGAGCGCGAGTTACGCGAAGTCATGATGCCCCGCACCGAAGTTTCCTTCTTGGATGCATCACTACCAGTGTCCAAAGCAATCCGTCTCATTTCTGACCAACCCCACTCGCGTTATCCGGTGATTCGGGGTAGCGCCGATGAAGTCGTCGGGTTTGTTCACATTCGTGATCTACTCGACCCCGACTTAAAAGACACAAGTATTCACGTCGGCAAACTCGCCCGCGAAGTCTTGACCTTTCCGGCAAGCAAAGAAGTTATCAGCACTCTCAATGAGATGCGTCGGATGCGAGCCCATTTGGCTATGGTTCAAGATGAATACGGTGGTACCGCTGGGTTGGTCACCATGGAGGACCTCGTTGAGGAACTGATCGGTGACATCAAGGACGAGTACGACGTGGAAGCCCCGGCACACGAGCCAAGCGTTATGGGTGAAATAACCGTCGACGGGCTTCTCAATCGTGACGACTTTGAGGATCAAACGTCAATTGAATTGCCCGAGGGACCATTTGAAACGATTGCCGGTTTCATTATTTCCCAGTTGGGACAGTTGCCGCAGATCGGGGACACGGTCAAGTTGGCCAACCACGAATTCTTTGTCACCGAGCTTGACGGCCGTCGGGTTGCCAGGGTGCGGGTGGTGACCCACGAAATAAGTAGTGAGGAAGAATACAACGGTGACGAACACTAGCCAGAAACTCAAAATCTTTTCTGGTATCCAGCCGACGGCGGATTCTTTCCATATTGGCAACCTTTTGGGGGCCCTGCAGGAATGGGTGAAACTCCAGGAGAGCCACGATTCGTATTTCTGCGTGGTAGATCAACACGCGATTACCGTTGATCACGATCCGCAGCTGTTGCGTAAGCGCACACTCGTTTCTTTTGCCCAGTTACTAGCAATCGGTTTAGACCCCGACAAATGCACGGTATTCGTGCAAAGCCAAGTCGCGGCTCACAGCCAACTTTCGTGGGTACTCCAATGCCAGACCGGTTTCGGCGAGGCAGGTCGGATGACCCAATTTAAGGACAAAAGCTCAAAGGCGGGTAATGAACGCTCGACGGTTGGTTTGTTCACCTACCCGATCTTGCAAGCCGCAGATATTCTTTTGTACCAATCAAATGGTGTTCCCGTGGGCGAGGATCAAAGACAGCACCTTGAATTGACGCGTGATCTAGCCCAAAGGTTCAACACAAAATTCGGCGAGACATTTGCGGTACCAGAAGTGATGGTTGTTAAGGAAACCAGTCGAATAGTTGACCTACAAGAGCCCACCGCGAAGATGAGCAAATCGAGCCCCGGTGGTTGCGTGTTTCTACTCGATGAAAACAAATCGGCTGAAAAAAAGATCAAGAGTGCGGTAACGGACTCTGACGCTGAAGTACGCTTTGATGAGCAAACTAAACCTGGTGTGTCTAATCTATTGACATTGCAGAAAGCCCTCACTGGAAAATCAATTGGGGAGCTTGAATCCGAGTACGCCGGCCGCGGTTACGGCGATCTGAAAAAAGAAACGGCCGAAATTGTTCTGGGAGTGGTTGAGCCGATTCGCACGAGAGTCAATGAACTACTGACCGACCCAGCCGAACTTGAATCTTTGATGAATAAGGGAGCCCAAAAGGCTCGAGAAGCTGCCGCACCAACTCTTGATCTCGTCTACGAGCGAGTCGGTTTTCCTGCTAACCCTCGAGGGTAATTTTTCTTCTGCCGGTGACTCGTCCTCGGTTTTTTCGCAGGGTGAAAGCCGAACGAACTCCGTAGAGAACGAAAGCAACTATTGCCGCAAAAAGAATCATCCAGCCCACGGCCAAGCCGTCAAGGCTGGAGCCTGCGGTAACAGTGCTCGTGGGTTGTGAAGCAATCACGGAGTCATCAGCGATATCCACGGATTGCGCAGCGGCGGTGAGGCCAGCCGCCGGGAGAGTATTTTGCCCCAACATCCCGATTGGGGTTACGGTGTCACCGTTGGCAAAGGCCCAATCTAAGAGCTTTTCAGCGGCGCTTGAGCTTGCCTCTTTGATTCCCATCAGCGCAACAATGTAGGTAGTTCCTTTACGTTCCGCTGCTCCCACAAAGGTCCGTCCCGCATTTGTGGTGTAGCCGGTTTTCAGTCCAATTGCGCCTTTGAAGTTACCCAACAACATTCGGTTTTGCGTGTAAATAGTTTTAGATTTTTTCTTATTGGCGAACTCGTGCTTCTTTGTGCCAACAATTTCGCGGAAATAGGGCAGGCTCAATGCTGAGCGGCCGATCGTGGCAAGGTCATAAGCGCTAGAAACTTGCCCGGGCGCATCAAGGCCACTGGGGTTTTTGGCAACCGTGTCTAGGGCGCCCAGCGACTCGGCCACCTGATTCATTTGCGCCACAGTTGTTTTTACTTTTCCCGCTCCTTGTGCCAGCGCCATCGCTGCATCGTTAGCACTGGGTAATAAAAGTGCATAAAAAAGGTCGTTAGCCGTGTAATCGCGACCGCGAATTAAACCGACCGTGGACCCATAAGTATTTACTGACCGTTTCTTCGCCTTGATGGGGGTTGACGGATCCAGCTGGGGCATCAACGTCAACGCCGTCAAAGTTTTCAAAGTGCTGGCCGGTGCCCGCAAAACGTGGGGTCCCTTGGCAGCCAGGATTTCGCCGGTGTCAGCGTTTGCGACCACCCAAGTTTTTGCCCAGACATCAGGCAAAGGATCCGATCCTTCACCCAAGGTCACGATCTTGCCCTTGCCCGTGAGTAGTTCGCCACCCACTGGGTTAGTACCCGGGGCCGCCATCGCTGGGACCACCCCGAGGGTCAGTGCCAAGGTGGTAGCGAGTCCAATGACGGAAAACATGCCTCGGGTAAGGGGAGATCGAGTTCGCATAACTGTTCAATGCTAACCCCAATGCCTCAATTAGTTGTTCAGGCACCGCCGGCTGTGGATCCGGTCACACCTTGAACACGATCGAAGAGGTAGGACTAGATTTGGGCGGTCATCACCCCACGAAAGGCATCCCGTGTCCACTGCATCAATGTCTGAAGTATTACCGGCGAGCACACCGACCCGTCTACTCATTGGGGGTGAGTGGATCGAGACAGCCGCGGGGCTCAACGTGATCAACCCGGCCACCTACGGCACCCTGGCAACGATCGGGGATGCCGGAGTCGCTGAGGGGATTCAAGCGGTAGCTGCAGCCCACCAAGCATTCCAAACGTGGTCAATCACCCCTGCCCGCGTTCGCGCCGAAATCCTGCGCAAAGCATTTGACATTATGGTTTCAGAAATTGACGACTGTGCCCGACTCATTGCCTTGGAGAACGGTAAAGCATGGCGCGACGCCATGGGCGAAGCGCTCTACGCCGCCGAATTCTTCCGCTGGTTCTCCGAAGAAGCACCCCGGGTTGAGGGCGGATTCCGTTACGCGCCCAACCGCGACAAAACAATCATCACCGATCACAAGCCAATGGGTGTCGCCTACATGATCACCCCGTGGAATTTCCCGGCCGCCATGATCACCCGCAAACTGGGTCCAGCGTTGGCTGCCGGTTGCACCGCCGTTGTGAAACCACCATCAGAAACACCACTGACCGCGTTGTGGATTGGTGAAATCCTCGAGCGCGCAGGCGCCCCCGCTGGCGTTGTTAACATCGTGACAACCTCAAAATCCGGTGAAGTCTCCAGTGCAATCTTGGCCGACCCGCGAGTCGCCACATTGTCCTTCACCGGCTCTACCTACGTTGGCAAAATGCTGCTCAAGCAAACAGCTGATCGAGTGCTCCCAAGTTCAATGGAACTTGGTGGAAACGCGCCATTCCTTGTGCTAGAAGGCTCCAATGTTGATAGCGCTGTTGAAGGCGCAATGATTGCAAAAATGCGAAACGGTGGTTCGGCTTGCACCGCCGCTAACAGGTTTTACGTCCACGAATCCATCAGTGGTGAATTTGCGGACAAGTTTGAAGCGGCACTACGCGGACTCAAAATTGGGCCGGGTATTGATCCAAGCAATGAGCTCGGCGCCATGGTCAGTGACAAGGAGCGCGACAAGATCCTGGAGCTGATTGGGGAAGCAGAGAATGAAGGCGCGCAAATCACCCAGGCGGGCACGGCTCCCCAAACAGGAGCATTCGTCGCACCACGAATTGCCCGCGGAATTGAACACGGCTCGATACTCACCCGCAATGAAATATTTGGCCCGGTGGCCCCAATCGTGACGGTTTCGAGCACGGATGAAGCAGTCCGAATGGCCAACGACACGGAGTACGGTCTTATTTCCTACGTATTCGCCAAAGACAACGGCGAGGGAATCAAGATCGCCCGCCGCATGGAGTCCGGCATGGTTGCCATCAACCGCGGTATCGCCTCCGACCCCGCCGCACCATTTGGTGGCATGAAGGAGTCAGGGCTGGGCCGTGAAGGTGGCTTCGCCGGAATCCACGAATTCCTGGAGACCCAGTACTTCGCAGTCGACGTCTAAACAAGCGAGTGAAACCAAGCCGGTGGTAGAAAAACCTGACGCGAAATAGCACGAATCCGAGGGGCGAACCCGAATATTTAAGTGAAGGGAGCTTACGCGGTATGAAGGGAGTGGAAACCTAACTGAACTAGGTCAGCCCCGTCTGAAGATTAAAGCGCGCTTTACTTCTTGAATCGCTTTTGTTACTTCAATGCCACGAGGGCAGGCATCGGTGCAGTTAAAGGTGGTGCGGCAGCGCCAAACGCCCTCTTTATCGTTGAGGATCTCAAGGCGGGCTTCGGCGCCAGCGTCACGGCTGTCAAAAATAAAGCGGTGGGCGGCAACGATTGCGGCCGGCCCGAAATACTGCTCGTTGGTCCAAAAAACCGGGCAGGAAGTCGTGCAGGCGGCGCACAAAATGCACTTTGTAGTGTCGTCAAACTTTGCGCGGTCCTCAGCGGACTGAATACGCTCCTTGGTCGGTTCGTGACCCTCAGGCATAAAGAAGGGGAGAACTTGGCGGTAGGCGGCGAAGAACGGCTCCATGTCGACAACCAGATCTTTTTCAAGGGGAAGACCTTTGATCGCTTCGACGGTGATTGGCTTGGTGATATCAATGTCTTTCACCAGAGTTTTACAAGCAAGTCGGTTACGACCGTTAATTCGCATTGCATCGGACCCGCAAACTCCGTGACCGCAGGAACGGCGAAATGTCAGTGAGCCGTCGTGCTCCGCCTTGATTTTTTCTAGCGCTGTGAGAACCCGATCGGTTGGGTAGAGCGCAACCGTGTAATCCTCCCAGTGGGGCTCTTCGTCGAAATCGGGCCGGTAGCGTCGAATGCGGAACGTGACATCGCTCGAGACGGGCACGGGAGTTTCCGGCATAACCACCGGAGCGATATTGCTGGCGGGTTCGATCATGGCATCGGCGACAAGAGTGGCACTCATTAGTATTTCCGCTCCATTGGTTGGTAGTTGGTGACCGAAACCGGCTTGTATTCGAGGTGAACGTATTCCTCGCCTTGGGCATCGATCTTGCGACTTGCCATGGTGTGACGCATGAAGTTAACGTCGTCACGCGCTGGGTAGTCCTCGCGGGCGTGGCCGCCACGACTTTCCTTGCGCTCAAGTGCACTGACAACAAGAACCTCAGCGAGGTCGAGTAGGAAGCCAAGTTCAATTGCCTCAAGGAGGTCGGTGTTAAAGCGGGTACCCTTGTCTTGAATGGACACATTCTTATAGCGCTCACGCAAAACCTGCACGTCAATGAGCGCCTGCTTCAGGGTCACTTCGGTGCGGTAGACCTGAGCGTTCATGTCCATAGTCTCTTGCAGTTGGCGACGCAAAGGCGCAACCCGTTCGCCACCGGTCGACGAACGAAGTCGTTCAACCATAGCAATTGTTTGCCCCTGCGAGTCATTGGGCAGTTCGACATGGGAGACGCTATTGGCATACGCCGCGGCAGCAATACCGGCACGCTTACCGAACACGTTGATGTCCAAGAGTGAGTTAGTGCCCAGGCGGTTGGCGCCGTGCACCGAAACACACGCGGCTTCACCCGCGGCGTACAGACCGGGAACGATGTTCTCGTTGTCGCGCAACACCTCGGTGTCAATGTTGGTGGGAATACCACCCATTGCGTAGTGAGCGGTCGGGAAGACGGGAACTAGCTCGGTGACCGGGTCGACACCGAGGTAGGTGCGAGAGAACTCGGTGATGTCGGGGAGCTTTGCTTCGATTTGTTCTTTGGGTAGGTGGGTAAGGTCCAAATAGACGTAATCTTTTTGCGGACCGGCGCCGCGACCTTCACGTACTTCCTGCACCATCGCTCGGGCGATCATGTCGCGTGGGGCTAAGTCTTTAATCGTTGGAGCAACGCGCTCCATGAAGCGCTCACCAACGGCGTTGCGCAGGATTCCACCTTCGCCGCGGGCGCCTTCGGTGAGTAGTACCCCGAGGCCGGCGAGGCCGGTGGGGTGGAATTGGTAAAACTCCATGTCTTCCAGGGGAAGACCTTTACGCCAAATGATTCCCATGCCGTCGCCGGTGAGGGTGTGAGCATTCGAAGTGGTTTTGAAAACTTTACCGAACCCACCGGTCGCAAAAATAATGGACTTTGCTTTAAACAGGTGAATTTCACCGGTCGCCAGTTCGTAAGCAACGACCCCGGCTGCAACGGGTTCACCGGTTTCTTCATTCAATAAAACGTCAAGTACGTAGAACTCGTTGAAAAACTCGACTTCCTCCCTGACGCAGTTCTGATAGAGGGTCTGCAAAATCATGTGACCGGTGCGGTCGGCGGCGTAACAGGACCGGCGTACGGCGGCTTCACCGTGATTGCGGGTGTGGCCGCCAAATCGGCGCTGATCGATCTTGCCTTCCGGGGTGCGATTGAACGGTAGTCCCATTTTTTCTAGGTCGAGGACAGCATCGATTGCTTCCTTGCACATGATCTCAGCAGCGTCTTGATCAACGAGGTAGTCGCCACCTTTAACGGTGTCGAATGTGTGCCACTCCCAGTTGTCTTCCTCAACGTTGGCAAGGGCAGCGCACATACCGCCCTGGGCAGCGCCGGTATGCGAGCGGGTGGGGTACAACTTAGTGAGAACGGCTGTTCGAGCCCGCGTACTGGACTCGAGGGCGGCGCGCATTCCCGCTCCACCGGCACCAACAATGATCACGTCAAATTCATGTGTCTGCATGGGTATCTCCTTAGTCGTTCAAACTAGCCGATGGATCCATCAAAAGTAAAAATTACGAGAGTGCCAAGGACAATGATGAAGGTCGTTGAGCTATACAGCAACATCTTGAGCCAGAACCGGGTCTGATCCCGCTCGGCGTAGTCATTAATAATCGTGCGCATTCCGTTACCGCCATGGAGCAAAGCTAGCCAGAGCATCGACAAATCCCAGATTTGCCAGAACGGGCTTGCCCAGCGACCGGCCACAAAAGCGAAGTTAATCCGCTGCACTCCACCGTCAAGGATATTCATGATGAACAGGTGACCCAGGACAAGGAAGATCAGGATGACCCCCGAGACCCGCATGAATAACCAGCCATACATCTCGAAGTTGCCGCGCTGCCTATTACGTGATCCCGAACGTGGGGCCGAGACTGAGGTACTCATGAGGTGCTCCCAAACATTGCATCAATCGTGTGGATCATCATGAAATAGGTACCCGGGATCATGACCAGAAGCCAAACCGCTGCGATTCCCCAAGTCATTTGGCGTTGATAGCGGGGTCCTTTTTCCCAAAAATCAATCAGGACGATTCGCATGCCGTTGAAGGCGTGAAAGAGAACCGCACCAACCAGACCAACTTCTAATAAATTGACAATTGGGGTTTTGTAGGTCGCGATGATTTCGTCGTATGCGGCGGGGGAGACGCGAACCAGGGCGGTGTCCATAACGTGCACGAACAGGAAAAAGAAGACCGAGACGCCGGTGATTCGGTGCAGAACCCACGTCCACATGCCGTCGCCACCCCGATACAGGGTGCCAATGGGGGTTGCTCGGAGCGAGAACCCCGGTGTTTTTACTGACACGTCTGCCATCCCATCCGGTCGGTTATGAGTCTTTCATGCACGTATATATAGGGCGCACCTCCAAGTAAGGGGAGCGACCTTTAGAAGAAAGATTAGTCCTTCCCCCCACACTCAGCCCAGTGGATGCAAAGACTGGAAGTGTGATCTTGCACTCGCACCTGATACCGATGACTGTTGTCCTCAGCTCTGGGCGGTGTGAGCTAAAGATGTAATGCGAGTCCATTGGCTTGATGTGCTCTTTTTACAGTCAACTTTTACCCCACCACGTTTAATGGCTACCTGGAGGAGACAGACTTCTGGGTAGATATAGTCCCAACATGGAGACCACGGCGAATTTTGCGCAGCCTGAAGCAGTGCCTCCTGCACCCACAGATTTGCCTCGATCCGCGGTGGTAAGTCCAGACAACCCCTTGACCGAGCAGGCTGACTTTGCGCTTGCTCACCTAGATCTCGCCTCGGAATTTGACACCGCCAGCCGAGATGACTGGCTGCGTATGGTCAACGCTGTGATGCAACGTTCGGGAGCCATCACCGAATCAGATCCTCCCGACGCCGGAGAACGAGCACTGAGAACCCTTTTGCCGGGTGGAATTCAGGTTCAACCGCTTTACGTAGCAACGGAGAGTCCCTCAACCATTGGTTACCCGGGAGTCATGCCTTTTGTGCGCGGCATCGAGGCACTTGGGTCCAGTCAAAACGGCTGGGATATTCGACAACGCCACGCCGACCCTGATCCCGCGAAAACCCGAAGAATGATCCTCGACGATCTGGAATGCGGTGTGAGTTCCCTGTGGCTGGAAATCGGTCCCGGTCGGATCAACATTGGGGACATGGACACTATTCTGCGCGAGGTTTACATTGATCTGGCGCAAGTCGTCCTCGACGCTGGTCCCAATTACGAGGCCGCGGCAGCAGCCTTTTTTGCAATATCGGTTTCGAAAGGTATTGCCCCTTACGACTTATTGGGAAACCTTGGCGCAGATCCACTGGGTACATTCGCGCGGACCGGGGACGCGCCCGATTGTGCCCCGGCTGCTCAACTCGCGCTCCGCTGCGTGAGGGATTATTCGCAGGTCCGCGCGTGGACGGTGGACTCGCTGGTGTTCCACGAGGCCGGCTGCACCGATGTAGCGGAAATCGCTTTTGCAACAGCGACCGGTCTTGAGTATCTGCGGGCAATGCAGGACGCCGGTCTTGAACTCGATGACGCTTGCCGACAGATCGAATTCAGATTCGCCGCCAGCGCCGATCAATTCACCACGATCGCCAAACTTCGTGCTGCCCGACGTGTGTGGAGCCGGGTGTTAGAAGTCTGTGACGTTAGTCCAGCTCATCGAGGTCAACGACAACACGCGGTGACCGCTCCCACCATGATGACCCAGCGCGATCCATGGGTGAATATTCTGCGAACAACAACGGCGTGCTTTGCAGCGGGAGTTGGTGGCGCTGGTTCCATTACGGTTTTACCATTTGACAACGCACTCGGTTTGCCCGACGATTTTGCTCGTCGAATTGCTCGAAACACTCAAGCGATTCTCATCGAGGAATCTCACGTGGCTCAAGTAGTTGATCCGGCGGGCGGATCTTGGTATGTCGAACATCTAACGGAGGATTTCGCGCACGCAGCATGGGATGCGTTCACCCAAATCGAATCAGCTGGAGGAATGTTGGCGGAACTCATAAGCGGTGCGATCTCTGAGCGAGTCACGCAGTCGAGAGTCACTCTCCAAGACGAGGTTGCCAGGCGCATTGAGCCCGTTACCGGTGTTAGTGAGTTCCCCCTTCATGGCGAAAAACTGCTGACCCGTCTCGCGTCAGTGTCAACAGCCTCGAGTGAATTTCCCGTCATTCGTTTGGCGCAACCTTTTGAACGACTCCGCGACCGCAGCGACGCACATTCGATGCAGCACGGCAATGCACCCCGCGTGCAACTACGAGCAGTCGACACCGATCGCGCGCACCGAGCGGTGCTCGACTACGCCGCAAGTGTTTTTGCCCTCGCCGGCTTCGAAGTCCTCACGGGCGAGAGCAACAACGCTCCTGACGTCACGTCAGTCTGCTTAATTGCAGCCGATCAACCCGAAGAGGTGCGGGTCCTCGTCGAGTCATTAGATCCGAGCAAATTGATTGTGGTGACGGATGCAATTGATAGTTCACTTATGTCGACGCAGGTCATGTTATTCCCTGGATGCGATGTCGCTTCGGCGCTTGCCGGAGCCCTTGACCAAGCAGGTGTGAAATGACCACTTCACGAATCCCTCGCTTTGACTCGATATCGCTGGGCGAACCCAACGTCCCATCGGATGCCCGCGAGCAGTGGGTAAAGGCCGCTGCCGACAGCGCTGATCGCGAACGTGACCTCGTGTGGCACACGCCCGAGGGCATCCCGGTGAGTCCGGTGTACGTAGACGAGGATCTCGCGGACGTTGATTTCCTTGACACCTACCCGGGGATTGCCCCGTATCTGCGTGGGCCTTATCCCACCATGTACGTCAATCAGCCGTGGACAATTCGACAGTACGCGGGGTTCTCAACGGCAGAGGAATCTAACGCGTTTTATCGCCGCAACCTGGCCGCTGGCCAAAAAGGATTGTCGGTTGCCTTCGATCTGGCAACCCACCGCGGTTACGACAGTGATCACCCGCGAGTGAGCGGCGACGTGGGCATGGCCGGTGTTGCCATCGACTCGATTCTTGACATGCAACAACTCTTTGACGGAATCCCCCTCGATCGCATGAGTGTGTCCATGACCATGAATGGTGCAGTGCTGCCCGTGCTTGCGCTTTACATTGTGGCGGCCGAGGAACAGGGTGTGCCGGCCGAGAAACTCTCCGGAACAATTCAGAACGACATCCTGAAAGAGTTTATGGTTCGCAATACTTATATTTATCCTCCCGCTCCCTCGATGCGGATCATCGCGGATATTTTTGCGTTCACGTCGGAGCACATGCCGAAATACAACTCGATCTCGATCTCCGGCTATCACATGCAAGAGGCCGGTGCGACGGCTGATCTTGAGCTTGCCTACACACTCGCGGACGGCGTTGAGTATCTGCGCGCTGGTTTAGAGGCGGGCATGGACATTGATACGTTCGCACCGAGACTGTCATTCTTCTGGGCAACCGGCATGAACTTTTTTATGGAAATTGCCAAGATGCGTGCAGGTCGACTCCTGTGGGCGAAACTCGTCAAAGAGTTCGAACCGCAAAGTCAAAAGTCACTCGCGCTGCGCACGCACTGCCAGACCTCGGGCTGGTCGCTGACAGCCCAAGACGTGTATAACAATGTGGTGCGGACCTGCATTGAAGCGATGGCGTCAACTCAGGGGCACACGCAGTCACTGCACACCAATGCGCTCGACGAAGCACTTGCCCTACCGACCGAATTTTCCGCGCGAATCGCGCGCAACACTCAGCTTTTCCTGCAGCAGGAATCTGGTACGAGTCGGGTTATCGACCCGTGGGGTGGCAGTGCCTATGTCGAACGCCTCACCTACGACTTAGCGCGAAGCGCCTGGGGCCACATAGAGGAAGTCAACCGCGCCGGTGGTATGGCGGCGGCCATCGAAGAAGGTATCCCCAAACTTCGGATCGAAGAAGCCGCGGCACGCACGCAGGCCCGGATCGATTCGGGGACGCAACCTGTGATCGGCGTGAACAAGTACCGGCTCGACGTGGAAGAACCAATCGATGTTCTCAAGGTTGACAACCGCAAAGTTCGCGCGGAACAGATTGCCAAACTTGAAAAGCTTCGCGCCGAGCGCGACAGTGATGCGTGTGCGGCGGCACTTGACCGACTCACCGAGGCAGCACGTGCCACCAATCGAAGTGATCCGCAGAACAACTTGCTCGCGCGAGCAATCGATGCCGCGCGTGCGCGGGCCTCGGTCGGTGAAATATCTGACGCTTTGGAAGTAGTTTTTGGTCGGCACACGGCGGAAATTCGAACAATTTCAGGGGTATACCGGCAGGAGATGGGAGCGTCCGTGTCAGTAGAAAAAATGCAGGTTGCGGTGGCGGCTTTCGAGCAAGCGGATGGGCGCCGTCCGCGAATTCTAGTTGCCAAGATGGGTCAAGACGGGCACGATCGAGGACAGAAGGTAATCGCGACCGCATTCGCCGACCTTGGCTTTGACGTTGACGTTGGTCCACTTTTTCAGACCCCCGACGAAGTGGCCCTCCAGGCAATCGAGGCCGACGTTCACGTTGTTGGAGTGTCCTCATTGGCCGCAGGTCACCTGTTCTTGGTTCCCGCGCTTCGCAAGGCACTGGATAATCTTGGGCGCGAAGACATCATGATTGTGGTGGGTGGTGTGATTCCTGCGCAAGATTTCGATGAACTGCGCGCGGGTGGAGCAGACGCAATTTTTCCTCCCGGAACGGTGATTACCGACGCCGCTTTAGATTTGCTAGCCGACCTCACCGAGCGACGTCATGGCTCGATTGCCCATGGTTGACCCGCTCGACGTTGCCGAGTACGTCGAGCAAATTAGGATCGGGTCGCGTGTGCACATTGCGCGAGCAATAACTCTGGTCGAATCGCGCAGAGCAGACCACCAAGAACTTGCTGACCAACTCTTGGAAGCACTGTCTCCCTTTAGCGGAAATTCAATCCGGGTGGGAATCTCCGGGGTTCCCGGAGTGGGTAAGTCGACCTTTGTCGAAGGGCTCGGCATGAACCTGGTCGGAAAAGGCCATCACGTGGCGGTACTCGCGGTTGATCCATCTTCCACCCGAACCGGGGGCAGCATTCTTGGTGACCGAACGCGCATGGCGCAACTCAGTGTCAACCCCAATGCATTCGTGCGGCCTTCGCCCACATCGGGAGTTCTAGGTGGTGTCGCCCGGGCCACCCGTGAAGCGATCATGATCATGGAAGCTGCTGGCTTTGACGTGATCATGGTCGAGACAGTCGGAGTTGGTCAGTCTGAGGTTGCGGTCGCGAGCATGGTCGACTGTTTTCTGCTGCTTGCCCTGGCTCGCACCGGTGATCAGTTGCAGGGAATCAAACGCGGGATTCTCGAACTTGCCGACGTGGTTGCCGTAAACAAAGCCGATGGTCCGCACGCAATCGAGGCACAAAAGGCTGCGCGAGAGTTAGCCGGCGCGCTGAGATTGGCCCAGCCCCCGAGTGCAGATTGGACCGTTCCGGTGCTCACTTGTAGCGGTTTGACCGGCGAAGGAGTCGACGAGGTCTGGGCGGCGATTAAGGCGCGCCGTGAAGTACTCGTGGAAACGGGAGCATTCCAGGACAAGCGCGCGGAGCAACAGGTGGCTGCCGCGTGGGCGATCGTCGCTGACCGACTAATTGGTCAACTACGCACGGATCCCAACGTCAAGAATCAGGCGGAAGGGCTCGAGGCGCGATTGCGAGCGGGAACCATGAGCCCTTCACGTGCGGCTACAACTTTGCTCAAGGCTTACCGCGACCGGTGAGGCTGATCCCCCGATCACGCCGGTAGTCGCGATTGGACACCACGTACGATCTCAAGCGATTCGTCAAGCGTTGTAAATAAAAGACCTGATTCTGAGGGAGTTTTTAAATATGCCGACAAGAATTCTGCTGGATTGCGATCCGGGACATGACGATGCAATTGCCATCATGTTGGCAACCTCCAGTTCTCAAATAGAACTTGTCGGTGTAACAACCGTCGCGGGAAATTCACTTCTTTCGAATACGACGCGCAATGCGCTGATTGTTTTGGACATGGTGAACCGCCCCGACATTCCGGTTCACTCGGGGAGAGCGGCTCCACTCGTGCGTGAACTTCGAACCGCGGCAGCAATGCACGGTGATGGGGGTCTGGACGGACCGGTCCCCAGCGCGCCCTCACGTGAAGTGAATGGCGACAGCGCACTTAGTTTCATCGAAAATATTTTAGAAAATGAAACCGAACCGATCACCCTCGTTGCGACCGGACCTCTGACCAACATCGCTGACGTCGTTACCCAATTAACGCACCTGCACCACAAGATTGAACAGATTGTCTTTATGGGTGGGGCAATCGAACTGGGCAATTGGACCCCGGCGGCCGAGTTCAATATTTTGGTTGACCCCGAAGCTGCCGAGATCGTGATGAATTCGGGATTGAAACTCACCATGATCGGGCTTGAAG
>Ga0335396_10001553_pt1 | contig 29275 bp, 22 predicted proteins | sample FRY02_FD_205743 | JGI IMG/M metagenome (GOLD analysis project Ga0335396, IMG submission 205743) | Freshwater microbial communities from Lake Fryxell liftoff mats and glacier meltwater in Antarctica - FRY-02 (spades assembly) (version 2) | ecosystem: Environmental > Aquatic > Freshwater > Ice >... | reverse complement strand
AGTGCCACAACAAAGTGGCACTACACTAGATGAACTTCAATACAAAGAATCGCACAAAGTCCTCTTTCCGTTGTAACAAAACTAAAAAAAATATAATATATTTTACTTGCTTTTTAAGACAGTACCTATTCATTCATACGCCTGCAAGGCCTTTTGCTTTTGGCCGGTATCCATTGCTATCGTTAACGCAAAAAAAAACTGCATCAACCTCAAATAAGTAATTTAGTTTAATTATCCGTTTTGCTAGCGCAAAGGATTTGCAGGGCTTGGTACATTTTTTTGTGTTTTAGAACACACAAAAAAATTACGGAACCCCGTAAAAGCCTGACCTGTGAATTGGCTAATAGTTTTGGGAAAGGTTGCGCCATAATTCAAATTTTGAGCAAAAAAAAGACCTGAACATAAATTCAGATCTCTTATTAAGTTTGTTAAACGCTTATTTAATCTCGAAAACTGCGTTTACATTGGCCATTACTTTAATGGTTTTAAAATCTATATTAGCCATTCCGCTGTCTGAAGATTCGGCTTGCATTGTCATTTTAGATCGATACATAACTGGCGGGTAACTCTCGTTTCCACTTTCTGCAATTTGCAATGCGCTACCTAATTTTTCGCCAATAGCTTCTACCATATAAGTGGCTTTTTCTCTGGCTTGCAACAGGGCTTTAATTCTCAAATCTTTTTTTAATTCTTCTTTTTTAGAATAATCATAACGGTCTATATTGGTATAAGCAATGCCTTTAGGGTCTAAAGCTTCTAAAATATCGTTAATATCGTTTAAGTTTTTAAGTTTCAGAGAATATTGTTTGGAGGCCAAAAACATAGGGTCTTTTTTCTTGTCCCAATAATTTGTGTAGGAACTAATATTATTGATGGTAAAATCTTTATCGGCAATGCCAGCTTTTACCACTGCTTTTTGTAATTGTGTTTCTAAATCGCTTAGTACAACCTTCTTTTTGCTGTCCCACATGTATTCTTTTAGCGAAATGCTAAAGTAAATTTCGTCTGGCGTAACTTCTTGTTCTGCCATTCCGCTTACTTCAATTTTTTTTCTGTTATCTGTTGTTTGTGCTTTTAGAAATGTGCCCAAAGTAACAAATGCGACTAATAAAATAATTTTTTTCATGTTTGTTAAATTTTAAAAATTAAAAACGTTTTAATAAAGTGTTAATTTTAAAAGGTTTAAAAACGCAATAATTAAAAAGATATTGGAAACCTTTTACTTTATTGATTATACACTATCAAAACCTATTCCATTAAAATTTAAAATGTATTTTGACTTGAACTATTTGGCGGTTAAAGCATTTTGATATACCACAAATTTGTTTTGGTAAGCTTGCGCCAAATTTTGGTTACCCATTCTTTTACTATTGAGGTAATATGTCTGGTAAATATCGGCTAGGTAGAGGCTATTTTTATTACACAATTGAGTAGCGCTTTGTAAATTTTGTTGAGCCAAATCATAATCGCCAGTCTGACTTTTAACTTTAGCTAATGTTATTAATCCTATAATTTGTTTATTTCTGAAACCTCTTTTTTGTGCTAAATCTAAGGCTTGTATAGCAAACCATTTGCTTTGTGTGTAGCTTTTGCTTTTTAAATAAATTTGAGATAGGGCTAAAAAGCTGTCAAATAATAAATTCTTATTGGCCAAGCCGTTACTCATGGGCAATGCGCTTTTATAAATTAAATCTTCGGCTTGTTTAATGTTTCCTTGGGCTAAAGCAAGCTTAGATTTTTGGATGATACACTTTATCAATAAGTTATAATTTCCGGGTTGCTTGTTTAGATGTGAAATCAATAAATTATTATAGACGGTAGCTTCTTGATGTTTACTTTGAGCATAAGCTATTAACGATAGGTTTTTTAGTATGACCATTTGTTGAGCCATATTGTTGCTATTTATACTTTGTGCTAAGGCTAATTTGTATTTGGCTTGCGCCGAGTGATATTGGCTATTTTGAAATTGTTGATAAGCTTGAATCTCTAGCCGATTAGCATTTGCTGCAAATTGAAACCAAAATGGGTTATTTATCTGATTGATAACTGAGAATATAGGCGCTTGGTTTAAATAGATATTGAAAGATAGTTGATCAAAACTTGTTGTGATGTTATTTTTTTGAAACAATAAATTAAGCTTTTCACTAATTAAAAAAGTATTATTTGTAAAAATGGAATTGATTAAAGTTTTCTTTTCAGAAACTGATTTAGTGTTTGCAATACCTAAACTGGTATAAAAGATTGTTGCAATTATTAGCGCAATTTTGTTTTTCATGTATATTTACAAGGTACATTTTTTTATGCTTGCTAATAAAATAATTACAATTCTTATAATTGAATGTATTCTTTTAATTTTACCGCAATAAACCTTACCGCTAAATATTTTAAACAAGTTTAACCTGCAAGCGGGCAAATACAAATTATGGAAAATAAATTAAACCGACCAATTAGAGTGTTAGTGGCAAAAGTAGGCTTAGATGGGCATGACCGTGGCGCAAAAATAATCGCAACTTCTTTAAGAGATGCTGGTATGGAGGTAATTTATACCGGCTTAAGACAAACGCCAGAGATGGTAGTTAACACCGCTTTGCAAGAAGATGTAGATGCCATTGGTGTTTCTATTTTGTCTGGTGCTCACATGACGGTTTTTCCGAAAATTATGAAACTACTTAAAGAAAAACAATTAAATGATGTTTTAGTAACCGGCGGTGGCATAATTCCAGATAGCGACCAGCAGGAGCTTACCCAAATGGGAGTAGGCAAATTGTTTAATCCAGGAACATCTACAATAGATATAGTGGCCTACATAAATGAGTGGGCGTTTAAGAATAGAAACTTTTAAGCAATAAAGAAAATGGCTTTTAACAATTTACTAACAGAAATTAACGATTATATACTTTTTATAACCATTAACAGAGCGCATAAATTAAATGCACTTAACAAAGAAACATTAGCAGAACTAAATGATGCTGTAAAAGACGCTCAAGACAATAAGGAAATAGGTGGAATTATTATTACCGGCGCAGGAGAGAAGGCCTTTATAGCTGGTGCAGATATTTCTGAGTTTTCTGGTTTTGATGTAGCAAATGGAAAAGTTTTAGCTTCTGAAGGGCAAAAGCAGGTTTTTAATTTAATAGAAAACAGTTCTAAACCAGTTATTGCAGCTATTAATGGCTTTGCTTTAGGTGGTGGATTAGAATTAGCGATGGCTTGCCATATTAGAATGGCTTCTAAAAACGCAAAATTAGGTTTACCAGAAGTTACCTTGGGTTTAATTCCGGGTTATGGCGGCACTCAGCGTTTAACGCAACTTATTGGAAAAGGTAAGGCTTTAGAATTAATTTTATCTGCAAACATGATTTCTGCCGACGAAGCCTTAAATTTAAAATTGGTAAATCATGTTTTTGAGGATAAAGAAAGTTTGCTTCGTGAAGCAACTAAACTGATGAACACCATTTTATCAAGATCACCAAATGCTTTAAAAAGTGCTATAAAGGCTATTAATGGTTCGTTAAATCCAAAAATTGACGGTTTTGAATTAGAAATAGAAGAGTTTTCTAACTGTTTTGGTACTCTAGATTTTAACGAAGGTGTTGATGCGTTCTTGAATAAAAGAAAGGCAAATTTCGAGAGAAATTAATTCTCTTTGAAAATCAATTATATTTCTCTTAAATTAATATTGTAGAAAGTTTTTCCCAATTCAATTTATTATTTATATTAGCTTTTGAGCAAAAAGTATATAAAATATTTTTTAAGATAAAGTTTACGAATGAAAAAGATACTTATAGTTGATGACGAGGTAAATATTGGTTTATTACTATCAAAATTCTTATCAAGAAATGGTTTTGAAGTAAAAACTGCTACTTCTGGTTCTGCTGCGTTTGAAATTTTAGCTACCGAAAGTTTCAATCTTGTGTTATGCGATTTTAGATTAGAAGATACAGATGGAAGAGAAGTTCTAAAAAAAGTAAAAATACAATATCCAAGAACTGGCGTAATTATTATAACCGGTTATTCTGATATTAAGTTAGCAGTAGAATTAATAAAGATGGGTGCTTATGATTATATCACTAAGCCGCTCTATCCTGATGAGATTTTAAATACTATTAAAAAGGCAATAGACACCCAAATTGCCTTAAATGAGGACATGGATAAACCAAAGTCTCCCGCCGACAATCCCAAAAACAGAGAAGTAAATTTAGAATCTGGCAAACAAGAAGAATATGTAATTGGAACAAGCAGTCCGGCAAAAGAATTAATTAGACAAATAGATTTAGTTGCCCCAACAGGATATAGCGTAATTTTAATTGGCGAAAGTGGAACCGGTAAAGAGTCTGTTGCTAAAAGCATTCACTTAAAGAGCCCAAGAAAAGATAAACCCTTTGTTGCTATGGACTGTGGATCATTAACAAAAGAATTGGCAGGATCAGAATTTTTTGGACATGAGAAAGGATCTTTTACGGGAGCATTGTACACCAAAATTGGTCATTTTGAAATGGCAAATGGTGGTACTTTATTCTTAGATGAGGTAGGTAACCTTTCTTATGAAATACAAGCGGCCTTATTAAGAACTGTACAAGAAAGAAAAGTAAAACGTATTGGTTCAACTAAAGAAATAGATTTAGATGTGAGGATTATTGTAGCAACTAATGAAAATTTGATTGATGCCATAGCTAAAGGTAGATTTAGAGAAGATTTATACCACAGATTTAATGAATTTGGAATATACATGCCGCCTTTGAGAGAAAGAGGTAAGGATATCATGATTTTTGCCGAGTATTTTATGATTTCTGCCAATAACGAGCTCAATAAATTTGTTAAGGGTTTTTCTGCCGAAGTTGAAGAAAGCTTTTTAACTTATCCTTGGCCAGGTAATGTACGTGAACTTAAAAATGTTTTAAGAAGAGCAGTTTTACTAACTGAAGGAGATTTCATACAAACTAAAGCACTTCCTTTAGAAATATCAACCTATGCTAAAGTATCGGCATTTGAAAATGCTGTAGAAACATCAAGCATCAAAAATAACAATGGTAAAGAGAAAAAAGTTGATCTAAAAAACGCAGCTCAAGAAGCAGAATATGATACAATTCTTAAAGTATTAAAAGAAGTGAAGTTTAATAAAACTAAAGCTGCTAAAATCTTAAATATTGATAGGAAAACGCTTTATAATAAAATGAAAGCAATTAATTTAGAATAGTATAAAATCATATCCGTGGCCATAGACAATATATTTTTAAAAAAAGACAACAATAAGCTAGACATACCTAAGGGGTATTTTTGGGTTATTTTTTTTATTAGCGTTGCGCCAACTGTTGTGGCCTTGTTGGGCATAGAAATTAGTTATGAAAATTATAAAATAATAACTTTTTCTGAAGTAATTGAAGGTGTATCTACGGCACTAATTTTAGGGAAAACATTTTCTACAATCTGGATCGTATTTAGTATAGCTGTAGGGATATTTACTTGTATTCTAACGTTGATAGATTTTAAAGTAAAAAAAGACATTAGTTCGCCAATTATTGGTATGGCTTTGCTTTTTTCTGCATTTTTTAATCTAGTTCATTTGTTAATAATTACTGGTATTGTTCAAACCACTTTAGATGTAGATACATCTATTTATGTAAGTTGGTTTTTGGGTAGATTTTTAAACGTAACATTATTAATAATTAGTACTTTAATAATTATAAATGTTAAAGACGATATTCTGAAAAGTGATAAGCAAAAATCTTATTTAGTAAAAGCGATAGGGTCTGTATTTGCTTTGATAACAATTGCTCTAATTATCTTATTATTTACCCTCAAAACGTTGCCTGCTTTTTTTATAAACAGGGATTCTTTTTTTACCCATCCTGTAGGGTTTTTAAATATTGGGCTCTATGTTTTTTGGGGAGCTTTGTTAATGCCTAAAGTAATTAGACAGCATAAAGATATATTTTTTCAAATCTTAATTCTTACCATGATTCCGGCAATTATTGCTGAAATTCACACCACTATTTTTTTTAAGAATTTCGATATCCAATATAACTTTGCTCAATTTTTAAGATTGATAGCCTACTTAGTTCCGCTAATAGGTATCAGCCTAAATTACTCTAGAAATATTTCTAAGCAGCACCAAATGAATCAAATTTTAGATAAAGAAGTTAAGGCTAAAGAAAAGATTCAACAAGATTTAGAAAGACGTCAAAACTTATTACAAAATGCCGAAAAATTGGCTAATATGGGTAGCTGGGAGTTAGATGTAGAAACCAAAGAAATCAATTTTTCAGATGCTTTGTATAAGATTTTTGGTTACATGCCAAATTCTATTACTCCAAATTTGGAGTTAATGTACAACATGATTATTCCTGAATATAGAACCGAGTATAAAAGATTACTTAACGAAGCCATTAAAAGGCAATCATCCTTTAATACTGAGTATGAGGTGCTTTGGGTAAATGGGCAAAAAAGATATATTTTAGCCCAATGCAGGTATATAGCATCAGACAATAAAGTAATTGGTACCTGTTTAGACATAACCGAACTAAAAGAAACAACTCAAAAACTATCACAAAACGAAGAACTTTTAAAAGAAGCAGAATCTATTGCCCACAACGGTAGTTTTGAATGGTTTTACGGTATAGACCATTTCTTTTGGTCGGAAGAATTATTTAGAATTCACGGTTATACACCAAATTCAGTAGAAATTACTTTAAACTTTTATGAAAAATTAATTCATAAAAATGATACAGAAAAATGTAAGTCAAAAATCGAGGAAGTTTTAAAAGAGAAAAAAGATTTCTCTTTAGAATACAGAATTTTTAGACCCGATGAAAGTGTTAGATATGTTTATTTAACGGCCAAAGTAATTGTTGATGAGCAAAACGAGGTCAAAAAGATAATTGGAAATTTACAAGATATTACAGAACTTAAAAATGCAGCCATCTTATTAGAAAAGACAGAAAGTATCTATAAAACAATAGCCAGCAATGTGCCAGATTCACTTGTTTTAATGTACGATAAAAATTTTAACCTCATTCTTTTTGATGGACCAATTTTAAATGATGTTAAGTTTTTTAGTCCGCTAACACTTGGAATAAATTTAAAAGAAATGTTCCCAGAAGTTGAAGCAGAAGCAAATGCGGAAATTCTAAAAAGGGCATTTAATGGAGAAGAAATACAGTTAGAAAAAGAGTTTGACAATAATAAAACGTTTTCTATAGATTTTAAACCAGTTAAAAATACCAATGGAGACATTTTTAACGTAATGGTTGTAATGCATGATATTACCGAGATTAAAAACGTACAAAAAAGTTTAGAAATAAAAGTTGATGAACTTAATAACTCTAATCAAGATTTAGAGCAATTTGCTTATGTTGCCTCTCATGATTTGCAAGAACCTTTAAGAAAGATAAGGGCCTTTGGTGAGCGTCTTCAAAATAAATACAGCAAAGATATTAGCGAAGAAGGGTTAGACTATATCAATAGGATGCAAAATGCGTCTGAACGTATGCAAACGTTAATTGATGATTTGCTAACTTTCTCTAGAGTTACCAGAACAGATGAGGGCTTTGTTGAGTTTGATTTACACGATCAATTACAAAAAATAACAGAAGATCTAGAATATACTATTGAAAAGAAAAATGCAACTATAGACATCATGGTTAACCATCATATTGTTGCTACACCTGGCCAAATAAGACAACTTTTTCAAAATTTAATTAGTAACGCTATTAAATTCACAAAGCCAGATGTAGCTCCAATTGTTCAAATCAAATCAGAAATTTTAAAAGGAGAAGATATAGAACAAGAAGGTTTAGATAACCATAAAGAATACTGTAAAATTACAGTTAAAGATAACGGGATAGGTTTTGACCAGCAATATGCTGATAAAATTTTCGAATTGTTTCAGAGATTACATACCAGAAACGAGTATCAAGGAACGGGAATTGGATTAGCGGTTTGTAAAAAAATTGTTGATAAACATAATGGAAAAATTAACGTAAGTAGTAAAATAAATGAAGGCACACTTTTCACCATTATTTTACCCATTAATCAAAATTAAACATGAATAAAATTTTTTGGATAGCGGATGATGATCCTGAAGATAGGATGATTATTAAAGAAGCTTTTGAAGAAAACTGTTATGATGAAAAACTTGCTTTTTTTGAGGATGGCGAAAAGGTATTATTAAAGTTTAAAGAAAAAGGTAACGAATATTATCCTTCTCTACTTATTTTAGATTTAAATATGCCAAAAATTAATGGTTTAGAGCTATTATCAACGCTTAAGCAAGACGCAAAAACTAAAAATATACCCATTGTTATCTTCTCAACATCTAGGAATAATTTAGATAAAGAAAAGGTACTTAAACTAGGTGCAGATGATTTTATCACCAAGCCATTTAGTTTTGATATGATGATTAAAATCACAAAAGAATTAATAGAGAGATATGGCTAGTACAAAACCGATAAGAGTACTGCTAGTTGATGATGACGAAGATGATTACATCTTAACTAGAGAAATTTTTTCTGAGATTCCGCAAAGGGAGAATTATAAATTAACTTGGATTGATAACTACGAAGAGGCAATAAACGCTATGCTTAAAAGTCATCATGATATTTATTTAGTCGATTACAGATTAGGTAAATACACAGGGCTAGATTTATTACACGAAGCAATTAAATCTAACGTAGACGAACCTATCATAATTCTAACAGGTAAAGGAGATTCTAAAGTAGATGAGGAGGCATTACAGAAAGGTGCCGCAGACTATTTGGTTAAAGATCAAATAGACCCATATACCATAGAGCGCTCTTTAAGATACGCTCTAAAACATAAGTTAACCTTAAAAGCATTAAGAGAAAGCGAAAATAAATTTAGAATAATTTTTGAACGTTCTAAAGAGCCTTTTTTGATTTTAGACTCTACTGGGGCAGTAAGGGATATTAATAATGCGGGTTTAAGCTTTTTTGAGTATTCAAAAGAAGAGGTATCTAATTTAAATAGTTTTCAGTTTTTTAACAATAAGCAAGACAGCGTAAGATTTGCCGAACTAATAGATGAAAAAGGTGCAGTAAATGATTTTGAAACAGAATTAAAAAGCAGTAGTAATATCATAAGAAAAGTTTCTATCTCTGCATTCTTACAAATAGATCAACACGCAACAGAAGAATTGTATTATTGTATAGTACATGATATCACAACACTAAAGGAAGAAGAAAGAGCTTATGTTAATGCAGAAAAGTTAGCCGTTACAGAAAGAATTGCTAAAAGCTTAGCTAACGAAATTATTAATCCACTTTCTAATATCAATTTGTCATTAGAGCAGCTAAAATTAGAATTAGGACCAAATGAAGGTTCTTCTGATGTATACTTGGAAATTATCAAAAATAATTTTGAACGTATTAATATGCTTATTACAGATTTTATTAATTCTACGCAATCTGTAGAGTTAAATATACAACCTAAATCCATCAACATTTTAATTGATGAAAGCTTAGAATATGTTGCTGAAGATTTGAAGGCTAATCATATCAAGGTAATTAAAAATTATAACGATACAGATTTATTTGTAAAGGTAGATTTTGATAAAATGGCAAATACTTTTTTCCATTTACTTTCCAATGCAATTGCTGCCAATGCTTCAGAAATAAGTTTAAACATAAAAAGTGAGGATGATTTTGCCATAATTAGTGTAAAAGATAATGGCGAGGGTATTACTTTAGAAAACCAAAAAAGAATTTTCGAACCATTTTTCACAACCAAACAAAAGAGTTTAGGTTTAGGATTAACTAATGCACAAAAAAGTATTATTAATCATAAAGGAAGTCTGGATTTTGAAAGCATCGAGTTAATTGGCACAACTTTTATTATTAAATTACCATTAGCATCACATGATGAAATTTTCTCTTTCTCCTAATGTGTAATTGTGTTTGAGAAAAAGTTTAAATATTTGCCAAATTGGGATTCTAAAAACTCGTTTAACTCAATATATCTATGACAATATTTACGCTCAAGCAAAGAAAGAACATCATTTTTATTCTTTTAATTGCACTTGCTAGTGTTATATTATTTGGGTTAAGAGAATTTTTAAATGCATTTCTTGGGGCAACAATTCTATATGTTCTTTTAAGGCCACTATTTCTTTATCTTAAAAGTAAAGTAGGAAGAATAGCATCTGCAATTATTTTAATTGTATCTTCTTTTGTAGTCATTATTATACCTTTCTTTTCTCTAGGTGTGATGATTGTAAATAGATTATCTACCTTAAAAAACGATCAATTTAGAATATCAGCTATGATCTCTAGGTTAGATGATTTTGTTGGTATAAAGCTAAATAGACCACATTTAATTGATAGCTATATTACTAAACTATCCGCTTTTGTAGAAGATTTATTTCCATCAGTGCTCACTGGTACTTTTGCGGTATTTGTGACACTAGTAGTTATGTACTTCTTGCTGTACTTTATGTTTGTACAGTATAAAGAGTTTGAACAATCACTAATTAAGTATGCACCACTTGATGAAAGACAGGCTTTCCAATTTGCAAAAGAGTTAAAAGAAACAACCTATTCTAATATTTTAGGACAAGGTTTAATTGCATTTGTACAAGGTTCTTTAGTTACTTTTATTTTTTTAGTCTTAGGCGTAACAGATTCTGTTTTCTGGGGAGTAATTGCTTTCTTTTTGTCTTTTATGCCAGTAATAGGAGCTCCTGTTGTCACACTGCCGGCAGCTTTAATTATGTTCTTAAATGGACAAACTTGGCAAGGTACATGTATGGTTTTATTTACATTATTGGTAATTATGAATATTGATAATGTGATCAGATTTATAATTAATAAAAGAATTGCTGATACTCATCCAATAGTTACTATTTTAGGTGTTATAATTGGTTTGCCCCTTTTTGGCTTTGCGGGCTTAGTATTTGGACCGTTAATTTTTGTTTGGTTTTTGCATTTTTTAAAAGTTTATGAGAATTCTACAACTAATTAGTTTCGTTTAGCTTTTTCTAATTCAAATGTGTTAAAAATTTGTAATTATTAAATAAAAATTTTACTATTCTTTAAGTTGGCAAGGTATTTTCTTATATTAAGCTTAATAATCAACATTAACCTTAAAATTTAAGAACATGCAAGACAACAATAAAACAGTAATCGCACTATTAGCCGGATTAGCAGCTGGCGTAGCCTTAGGAATTTTATTTGCTCCAGAAAAAGGAGCCGAGACTAGAGATAAGCTTTCAGAATCGTTAAAAAATTTAGGCGATAGTATCAAGGAAAAGGCTGCTGAAGAAATTGATAATTTAACCTCATTTAAAGACAAGGTTGTTAATAAAATCAAGTCTAAAATTAGTGAATCGGAAGGTGAAATTATTGATGAAATGGAAAGCGTATAATTTCAATATAAACCATGTTTGAAAAAATAAAAAAATACATTTTAACCAATATAGAATTACAAAAGTTATCTGCTGTAGAAAAAATAGCATTAATTATGGGTGCATTAGCTGCGGCTACCATTTTAATAATATTTTTCTTAGTTGCTGTTTTATTTTTAAGTGTTGGTTTATGTCTTTATATTTCTAACCTATTTGGGGACAATTATTCCGGGTTTTTAATTATGGGCGGCGTTTATGTATTGTTAGCTGTAATAGCGTATTTATTAAAAGATAGCATGATATCAAAGCCTGTTGCAAATAGCGTTATTAGAATGATGTTTAAGAAAGCTAAATAATTATGGATTACAATTTTAATAATATAGAAGATCTTAGGGCTCAAATCACAATTATAGAACAAGATAAATTAGAGCAAGAACTTTATTTTGAGCAAAAATTAAGCGCCATTAAAAAAGGTTTTACTAATCCTTTTGGTTTCATAACAAACTTATTTAAACAAACGGACTTAAATCCTAATCAAACAAAATTTAGTGCAGATTATATTACAAATATTGCAAAAGCATTTCTTCCAATTATCTTAAACAAAACCATATTAAGAGGTAGTGGATTTTTTGTTAAAACTTTAGCAACTATTTTCTCTCATAAGGCAATAAATGCCAAAGTCATTAATAAAGACATTCTTTCTCATTGGATAGATAATATTACAGAATTTTTAAGTTCTAAATCTAAAACTTCCAAATCTAAAGATTATGGAATTCCAGAAGATAGCGAAACCTATTAAACAAAAAAGGCTCATTAACATGAGCCTTTTTTGTTTAGTTATATTTAGATAAAAAATCTTGATAAGCTAATTTTATACCTTCCGGTAAATTGATTTGATGTTTCCAGCCAAGGTTATTAATTTTACTAACGTCCATTAGCTTTCTTGGCGTTCCGTCTGGTTTTGTGCTATCAAAAACAAGTTCGCCTTCAAAACCAATAATATCTTTAATTAATAAGGCTAAATCTTTAATAGTTAAATCTTCTCCAGTGCCTACATTAATTAAATTAGGTTCGTTATAATTTTGCATTAAATAATAACAAGCATCAGCTAAATCATCAGCAAACAAAAATTCCCTCATTGGACTTCCGCTTCCCCAAATGGTAACATGAGGTACGCTATTTAATTTTGCCTCATGAAACTTTCTAATTAAAGCTGGTAATACATGCGAATTCTGAGGATGATAATTGTCGTTATAACCATATAAATTTGTAGGCATAACCGATATATAATTGCAACCATATTGTGCCCTGTAAGCATCACACATTTTTATGCCCGTAATTTTTGCAATAGCATAAGGTTCATTAGTTTCTTCTAGCAAACCTGTTAACAGGTACTCTTCTTTTAATGGTTGCGGAGCCATTTTGGGATAAATACAGCTAGAGCCTAAAAACATTAATTTTTTAACATCATTTAAATAAGATTGATGGATGATATTATTCTGTATTTGAAGGTTATCAAATAAAAACTCGGCTCTGTAAGTATTATTGGCAACAATGCCACCCACTTTTGCTGCGGCTAAAAAAACAAACTCTGGTTTTTCTAATTTAAAAAAGGCGGCAACAGCTATTTGATCTCTCAAATCTAATTCTTTTGATGTTCTGGTAATCAGATTTGAATATCCTTCCTTTTCTAACTTCTTTAAAATAGCAGAACCTACCATTCCACGATGACCTGCTATATAAATTCTTGATGTTTTTTCCAAAATATGTACGCTTATAACGTCAAAGATAAAATTAATACATTAGGATATTAAAGACAGGAAGTTAAAAATTAGAATTATAATGGTTAAATCTTATTTTTGAACAAAATATATCAAATTGGCGAAAAGAAAATTACAAAGATTTAACGAAATAGGTACATTTAATAACGTTAAACAATTAGAAGAGGGCAAACAGTTTAAAGGAGAATGGGCTTGCTCATTCTTTAAAAATCAAAATCCAATTGTTTTAGAATTAGCTTGTGGTAAGGGCGAGTACAGCGTAAACCTAGCTAAAAAGTTTCCTCACAAAAATTTTATTGGTATAGATTATAAAGGAAACCGACTTTGGGTTGGAGCTAAAATGGCCATAGATCAAAATATAGATAATGTTGGCTTTTTACGCATCCAAATTCAAAATTTATTAGATTATTTTGCCCCTAACGAAATTGACGAAATATGGATAACCTTTCCAGATCCACAAGCACAAAGCCCATTAGAAAGAAAGCGTTTAACCAATTTAACCTTTTTAGGTAAGTATAAAGAACTACTAAAAGAAGGCGGTATTTTAAATTTGAAAACCGATAACGACGGTTTTTATGAATATACCTTAGAAAAAGTAGAAGAACTAAAATTAACCATATTGGAAAACTCTACTGATGTCTATCAAGATTACCCTACCGATGAAATATTAGCTATTAAAACTCATTACGAGCAAATTTATCTCCAAAAAGGTAAAAACATTAATTATTTAAAGTTTAAATTTAATGGATAAAGCATCTTTTTACGAGCAGGTTTATCAAGTTGTAGCACTAATCCCGAAAGGGAGAGTGACCTCTTATGGTGCAATAGCTGCATATTTAGGTGCTAAAAGTTCTTCAAGAATGGTTGGCTATGCTATGAATGATTCTAATAAGAACAAATTAGACATTCCTGCTCACAGAGTAGTGAATAGAAATGGTTTGCTTACTGGTAAATTTCATTTCCCTACTCCTAATGCCATGCAAAACGCTTTAGAAAACGAAGGATTAAAGATTATGGAAAATCAAATAATTAATTTTAAACAGCATTATTGGGATCCAAATAATGAGTTAGATCTAGAGAAATAAATTCAATAAAAGCCAAAACCAATTGATATGATCTTCGAACCAAAGAATCTAAGCCATAACCAACTCAAAGCCATTTATCAATCTCTTTTATACCCAAGGTTAATAGAGGAAAAGATGTTATTGCTACTGCGACAAGGTAAAATTGGTAAATGGTTTTCTGGTATTGGGCAAGAAGCAATTTCTGTGGGCTGCACTCTTGCTTTAGAGCAAGACGAGTATATTTTGCCCATGCATAGAAACTTAGGTGTTTTTACAAGCCGGGAAATTCCGCTTTGGAAACTAATGGCCCAATGGCAAGGCAAAGCAACAGGTTTTACAAAAGGCAGAGACAGGTCTTTCCATTTTGGCAGTAAAGAGCATCATATTATTGGTATGATTTCTCATTTAGGGCCTCAATTAGCCATTGCAGATGGTATCGCATTAGCTAATAAATTAAATAATTCTAATAAAGTATGCTTAACCTTTACAGGCGAAGGCGCAACCAGCGAAGGCGATTTCCACGAAGCATTAAATCTTGCCGCCGTTTGGGATTTACCTGTAATTTTTGTGATAGAAAATAATGGTTATGGTTTGTCAACCCCTATTAAAGAGCAATATAGATGCGAAAATTTGGTAGACAAAGCCAAAGGTTACGGAATAAAAGGAGTTCAGATTGATGGGAATAATATCCTAGAAGTTTATCATACCATAAAAGAAATAGCACAAGAGCAGAGACAAAATCCAAAACCTGTTTTGGTAGAATGTTTAACCTTTAGAATGCGTGGCCACGAGGAAGCATCGGGAACCAAATATGTGCCTAATCATTTATTTAATTTATGGAGCACCAAAGATCCAATAGCTAATTTCGAGAATTTTTTAATTGCAGAGAATATCATCACCTCTAACGAAATAAAGTATTTAAAGGAGGAGTTTAAATCAAAAATAAACGCTGAAATAGAAAAAGGATATAACCAGCCCGAGCCAGATTTAAATCCAGAAATAGAAATTGCAGATATGTATGCTCCTTTTATTTCTAAATCACACCAAAATAATAACGAGGAACAGATTGAGGCTAGATATATAGATGCTATTAGCTTGTCTCTCAAGCATAATATGCTCAAATTTTCAAATTTGGTAATTATGGGACAAGACATAGCCGAGTATGGCGGAGCTTTCAAAATAACACAAGGTTTTGTAGAAGAATTTGGAAAAGAAAGAGTAAGAAACACACCCATTTGCGAGTCGGCAGTAGTTGGCGCTGCCTTGGGTTTATCTATTAATGGTTTTAAAGCAATTGTAGAGATGCAATTTGCCGATTTTGTAACCTGTGGCTTTAATCAAATCATTAATAATTTAGCTAAAACACATTACAGATGGGGAGAAAAGGCCGATGTTGTAATAAGAATGCCCACAGGTGCTGGCACAGGAGCTGGTCCATTTCACTCCCAAAGTAACGAGGCTTGGTTTGTTAAAACTCCAGGACTTATCGTTGTTTCTCCGGCCTTTCCAGACGATGTTTATGGATTGCTAAATGCTTCAATAGAAAACCCAAATCCAGTTATCTTTTTTGAGCATAAATACCTTTACCGCAAAATTTCTGGGAAAATTCCGGCTAATAATTATGCTATAGAAATCGGAAAAGCTAAATTACATGCAGTAGGAATACAATTTAGCATCATCACTTATGGTTTGGGCGTACATTGGGCTTTAAAATATCAGCAAGAAAACCTAGATCTAAGCTTCGATATTATAGATTTAAGAACCTTATTGCCATGGGATAAAGACATGGTTTTTGAATCCGTAAAGAAAACCGGAAGAGCAATTATCTTACATGAAGATACAGAAGTAGCGGGCTTTGGTGCCGAAATTTCTGCTTCTATCACAGAAAACTGCTTCAGATATTTAGATGCCCCAGTTTTAAGATGTGCAAGTTTAGATACTGCAATCCCCATGAATACAGATTTAGAAATTCAATTCTTAGCCAATTCTAGATTACACCAAACCGTTAAAAAGTTACTTTCTTTTTAAGTGAATTTTCAAATATTTATTTGGGCGTCCCGATAGCTCTCGGGATAACACGCTATTTGTTCATACGCCTGCAAGGCCTTAGGCTTTTGGCCGGTATCCACTGCTATCGTTAACGCAAAAAAAAATAAGCATAAACCATCCCACAAAACTGTTTATTGGCTTAATATGTTAAATAAAATAAAATATTGTAAAGTAGTAATTGCAATAGCGATTGTTCAAAGGAACTTTTCTGGAGAGTAGCCTTGAGACTGTTTCTTTGTTTTTAGTAGGCAGGAAACGGCCAAGAACTAAGCTGTTAAATTTTTATTCACTTTATAAACTTCGGCAACAGCACTAAATAAGTAAAACCTATTGCTCTCAACTTCTAAACATCTAAACCTGGTCCTTATTTTATTCATTTTTTTAAAGACTTTACCATTTTTTAAACAAAAAACATCATGTTCTTCTATTTCCGTAATAGAGACTAAACCTTCTGTTTTAGGGTTATATAATTTTAGCGTATTATAAAGATTTGCGTCTCCACAACTAGAGGCTGCTGGGTTTTTTAAATAACTAGTAATTGCTTTATTAACATCTTCTGGGAAAATATTTAACTCAAAAAATGGGCGCATTAATAACTTAAAGTTATTTTTCCATTCTATACCATGTGGTTTAATGCTATTTTTAAACTCGTTCCAAGTCACTAAATGTGCAAACTCGTGAACAGTAGTTATTAAAAAGGAATAGGTGTTTAAATTATGATTAACAGAAATTTTATGTCCATTTCCTCGTTGAGGAGGCATATAATCACCTAATTTAGTACCTCTTTGTTTAGAAATTTTAAAATTACACTTGTAAATATCTATCCACTTAGAAATGATTGGGGCAGCTAATTCTGGCATATATTTAGTTAAAATCTTTACTTTAGGATCAATCATATCCAAGTTAAACTACAATTTGTTTTTTTTGTATTGAGTACTAAAAGATTCATTTTCTACGTGAGGTAAAACTCTATTTTCTCCCCATGTCTTAGTAAAAAACTTTTTCATAATCAAGTTTTTCAATTTTCCATTAAACATATCCATCCAGCTTCTCTTGAGCATCCCTTTTTTCCAAAAATACCATCCCCAACCCTCGGCTTTACCATTTAAATCTTGGTTAGCAGCATCTCTTCGGTTAAGTAATAACATTTTATGAATATCAATTTTAACAGGACAAACCTCACTACATTTGCCACATAAACTAGAGGCTGCACTTAAGTGTTTAAACTCTTTCATGCCCTGTAAATGTGGAGTTATAATTGATCCAATTGGGCCGCTATAGGTGGTGTCATAAGCATGTCCGCCAATATTTTTATAAATCGGACAACCATTTAAGCAAGCTCCACATCTAATGCAATATAAACCTTGCCTTTGTTCCTTTTGTGCTAAAAGTTCTGTTCTGCCATTGTCTAGCAAAATAACATACATCTCTTCTGGTCCATCAGTTTCACCTGCTTTCTTTGGCCCGCTTAAAATGCTGTTGTAAACGGTTAAATTTTGTCCAGTTCCATGTGTTGAAAGCATTGGCCAGAACAAATCAAGATCTGCAATGGAAGGGATAATTTTTTCTATTCCAACAATGGCAATATGTATTTTAGGAAATGTGGTTGTTAACCTAGCGTTGCCTTCATTTTCTGTAATTGCAATGCTGCCGGTATCTGCTATCAAGAAATTTGCACCAGTTACTCCAATATCGGCAGATAAATATTTGTCTCTCAGTAACTCTCTAGCCTTTAAAGTTAATTGTTGAGGAGTTGCATCAATGGGTGTTCCAAATCTTTCGTTAAAAAGTTTAGCAATATCTTCTTTGCTTAGGTGCATAGCCGGCGTAACAATATGATACGGTTTTTGGTCTAGCAATTGCACAATATATTCGCCTAAATCAGATTCTAAAGATTCAATGCCATTAGCCGTAAGAAATTCGTTTAAATGAATTTCTTCTGTCACCATAGATTTAGATTTTATGACAGTTTTGGCCTTGTTTTTTGTGATGATGTTTAAAATCTCTTTATTGGCGTCTTCCACAGTATTTGCCCAAATAACTTTACCTCCGTTTTTCTGAAAATTACTTTCAAATTCAGGTAAAAATTTATCTAAGTTTTCCATCACTTTCCACTTTATCAGATGACTTTTTTTCTTTGCAAAGTCAATATGGTCTAACCTAGATAATCCTTTTTCAACAGCAGCATCATATTTACCAATATTGTTATTGATAATAGTCCTATGGGGTATATCAAAAGCTTTTTGGGTAGTTATTTCTACAAATTCAGAGATTTTGTTACTCATTGCTGTTATCTTTTATCTTTTAAATTGTTAAATAAATTAACCAAGTGTTTAATATGTTAAAAAGTTAGGTAATCATTTTATATACAACATCGTATTATTGACTATATAATTAAAATAAGACTCAAATCAATACTAAACATAATTTTGATTAATAATTAATAAACAAAAATAGCAGCTTTATGTGTTAATAATAATTCCTTGCCAATTTATTAAATTAAACCTAAGTCATATTTTTGAAAGTTTTAAACATCTAATTTGTCTAAATAGGCAAGTGATTTAAAAAATTCAACACGAATAAAAATACACATATTGGGTATTAAATTACTTGTTTTTGCCCAATTGTTAATTTTAAAAATTTGATTCAATTTTTAAATATTTTTTAGATAAGAAAATAATTAAGGTTAAATGTTTAGATCAATCAAAAAAAACCAATAAATATTTTTTTATTGTAAATAAAAAGCAAACATAAATAAAATTGGCTAAGCCATTGATAATATAACATTATATAACATACAACTTTAATAAATGAAAAAGTCCTTACTCTTTGTTTTTAGTTTTCTCTTCTTTTTTCTTACGCAAACTTTTGCGCAAGGCGGTTTAGATGGCTTTCAATATCAAGCCGTTGTCAGAAAATCTGATGGAAAAGAATTAACTAATCAAAAAATCAATGCTAAATTCTCAATCTTTTCAAAAACGCCTACAGGCAATGTAGACGTGTACGTAGAAGTTCAGCAAGTAACCACTAATCAATTTGGTTTAATAAGCCATATTATTGGTAGAGGAAAACCACAATCTTCCATAAAACTTACTGATGTAGATTTCTCTGTTTCAAATTACTATTTAAAAGTAGATTTAGACCTCACTGGTGGAAATAATTATCAGCCATTTGGGAGTACAGAGCTAATAGCTGTTCCTTTTGCACTATATGCAAAATCTAGTGGAAATGGAAGTGGCGGTTCAGGAGCAAAGGGAGCAACAGGGGCAACAGGCCCTAAAGGAGATACAGGATTAGCAGGCTCGCAAGGTGTAGCGGGGGTGAATGGAGTTAATGGTGCCAAAGGCGATACAGGATTAAAAGGAGATAAAGGCGAATTTGGAACTAAGGGTGAGACTGGAACTAAAGGCGATATTGGTGTTACAGGTGCTCAAGGAACAACAGGACAACAAGGTGTAAAAGGAGAAAATGGATTAAAGGGAGATAAAGGCGATACAGGAGCAACAGGATTGCAGGGCTCTACTGGATTAAAGGGAGATACGGGTTTAACCGGATCAAAAGGAGATACTGGAGCAGCAGGTTTGCAAGGTGGTGCAGGAACAGTTGGGGATCGTGGCCCACGTGGAGATATAGGCCCAATCGGTTTAACTGGCGCAACAGGAACTAATGGTGATACAGGAGCAACTGGAGCACAGGGTGTTGCTGGCGTGAAAGGAGATAAGGGAGATATAGGATCCCAAGGTATCGAAGGAACGAATGGAATAAATGGAACTAAAGGAGATAAAGGCGACTCTGGAATTCAAGGAATAGCAGGAACAAATGGAGCAACAGGTCCACAAGGAATATCAGGAACGAATGGTTCAAACGGAGTTGACGGAGCAAAAGGTGATACTGGTTCAGCAGGAACTAACGGTTCAAATGGAATTGACGGAACAACTGGAGCGAAAGGTGATACTGGCTCAACAGGATTAAACGGTACAAATGGATTAGATGGAGCGAAAGGTGATACTGGAGCAAAAGGAGACAAAGGTGAAACAGTCTCAGCCGGAACAAATGGTACAAACGGAGCAACTGGAGCGAAAGGTGAAACTGGAGCAAAAGGTGATACTGGTGCAACAGGAATTAATGGATCAAACGGAGTTGATGGAGCAAAAGGTGATACTGGAGCAAAAGGTGACAAAGGTGATACTGGCTCAACAGGAACAAATGGTTCAAACGGAGCAACTGGAGCGAAAGGTGAAACTGGAGCAAAAGGTGACAAAGGTGATACTGGTTCAACAGGAACAAATGGCACATACGGAGTTGATGGAGCGAAAGGTGATACCGGAGCAAAAGGAGACAAAGGTGAAACAGGCTCTGCCGGAACAAATGGTGCAAACGGAACAAATGGTTTAAACGGAGCAATTGGAGCGAAAGGTGATACTGGTGCAACAGGAGCAAATGGAACTAATGGTTCAATCGGATCAAAAGGTGATACTGGTGCAACGGGAAATACAGGTATAGCAGGAATAAATGGAGTTGACGGAACAAATGGTTCAAACGGAGCTACAGGAACGAATGGAAATACCGGAGCAAAGGGCGATACTGGAGCAACAGGAAGTACAGGTTCAAACGGAACGAATGGAATTGATGGAGCTGTAGGCGCAACAGGAGCACAAGGCCCGACAGGAAATACAGGTTCAGGTACAATCGGATTAACTGGGGCAAAGGGTGATACCGGATCAACTGGAAGTACAGGTATAGCAGGAATAAATGGAGTTGACGGAACAAATGGTTCAAACGGAGCTACAGGAACGAATGGAAATACCGGAGCAAAGGGCGATACTGGAGCAACAGGAAGTACAGGTTCAAACGGAACGAATGGAATTGATGGAGCAGTAGGCGCAACAGGAGCACAAGGTCCGATAGGAAATACAGGTTCAGGTACAACTGGAGCAAAGGGTGATACTGGAGCAACAGGAACAAACGGAACTGACGGAACAAATGGTTCAAATGGAACTGATGGAGCAGTAGGCGCAACAGGAGCACAAGGTCCAATAGGAAATACAGGTTCAGGTACAACTGGAGCAACTGGAGCAAAGGGTGATACAGGAGTAACAGGAACAAACGGAACTGACGGAACAAATGGTTCAAACGGAACGAATGGAACTGATGGAGCAGTAGGCGCAACAGGATCACAAGGTCCGATAGGAAATACAGGTTCAGGTACAACCGGAGCAACTGGAGCAAAGGGTGATACAGGATCAGCAGGAACAAATGGAGCTAACGGAACAAATGGTTCAAACGGAACGAATGGAACTGATGGAGCAGTAGGCGCAACAGGAGCACAAGGTCCGATAGGAAATACAGGTTCAGCAGGAACAACTGGAGCAACTGGATCAAAGGGTGATACAGGATCAGCAGGAACAAATGGAGCTGACGGAACAAATGGTTCAAACGGAACGAATGGAACTGATGGAGCATTAGGCGCAACAGGAGCACAAGGTCCAATAGGAAATACAGGTTCAGGTACAACCGGAGCAACTGGAGCAAAGGGTGATACTGGAGCAACAGGAACAAACGGAGCTGATGGAACAAATGGTTCAAACGGAACGAATGGAACTGATGGAGCAGTGGGCGCAACAGGAGCACAAGGTCCGATAGGAAATACAGGTTCAGGTACAACCGGAGCAACTGGAGCAAAGGGTGATGCTGGAGCAACAGGAACAAATGGAGTTGACGGAACAAATGGTTCAAACGGAACGAATGGAACTGATGGAGCTGTAGGCGCAAAAGGAGCACAAGGTCCAATAGGAAATACAGGATCACAAGGTCCGATAGGAAATACGGGATCAGCAGGAACAAATGGTACAAATGGGGTTGATGGAGCAGTAGGCGCAACAGGAACACAAGGTCCAATAGGAAATACAGGAACACAAGGTCTGATAGGAAATACAGGTTCAGTAGGAACAAATGGTACGAATGGGGTTGATGGAGCAGTAGGTGCAACAGGATCACAAGGTCCGATAGGAAATACGGGATCAGCAGGAACAAATGGTACAAATGGGATTGATGGGGCAGTAGGCGCAACAGGAACACAAGGTCCGATAGGAAATACAGGTTCAGCAGGAACAAATGGTACAAACGGAGTAACAGGAGCCAAAGGTGACACTGGCGCAACAGGCACACAAGGTCCGATAGGAAATACAGGATCAGCTGGAACAAATGGAACAAACGGACTAACAGGAGCGAAAGGTGACACAGGTGCAGCAGGTGCGCAAGGTCCAATAGGAAATACAGGAGCAAAAGGAGACACAGGTGAAGCTGGAGCAACAGGATCAGCCGGAACAAATGGAACAAACGGAGCAATAGGAGCGAAAGGTGAAACTGGCGCAACAGGTCCACAAGGTCCGATAGGAAATACAGGAGCAGCAGGAGCAAATGGAACAAACGGAGCAACAGGAGCGAAAGGTGACACTGGCGCAACAGGTCCACAAGGTCCGGTAGGAAATACAGGATCAGCCGGAACAAACGGAGCAACAGGAGCAAAAGGTGATACTGGTTCAGCAGGAACAAATGGAACAAACGGACTAACAGGAGCGAAAGGTGACACAGGTGCAGCAGGTGCGCAAGGTCCGATAGGAAATACGGGAGCAAAAGGAGACACAGGTGAAGCTGGAGCAACAGGATCAGCCGGAACAAATGGAACAAACGGAGCAATAGGAGCGAAAGGTGAAACTGGCGCAACAGGTCCACAAGGTCCGATAGGAAATACAGGAGCAGCAGGAGCAAATGGAACAAACGGACTAACAGGAGCGAAAGGTGACACTGGCGCAGCAGGCGCACAAGGTCCGATAGGAAATACAGGAGCAACAGGAACAAACGGAGACAAAGGTGACATTGGAGCAACAGGATCAGCCGGGACAAACGGTTCAAACGGAGTTGATGGAGCGAAAGGTGATACTGGCGCAACAGGTCCACAAGGTCCGATAGGAAATACAGGATCAGCCGGAACAAATGGAACAAACGGAGCAACAGGAGCGAAAGGTGACACTGGCGCAACAGGTCCACAAGGTCCGGTAGGAAATACAGGATCAGCCGGAACAAACGGAGCAACAGGAGCAAAAGGTGATACTGGTGCAGCAGGTCCACAAGGCCCGATAGGAAATACAGGTTCTGCCGGTACAAACGGAGCAGTAGGAGCAACAGGAGCACAAGGTCCGATAGGAAATACAGGAACAGCAGGAACAAACGGATCGACTGGAGCAAACGGATCGACTGGAGCAAACGGAGCAACAGGATCAAAAGGTGATACAGGTGCAGTAGGTCCACAAGGTCCAATAGGAAATACAGGATCAGCCGGAACAAATGGAACAAACGGAGCAACAGGAGCGAAAGGTGATACTGGCGCAAAAGGTCCACAAGGTCCGATAGGAAATACAGGTTCTGCCGGTACAAACGGATCGACTGGAGCAAACGGAGCAACTGGAGCGAAAGGTGAAACAGGAGCAACAGGTGCACAAGGTCCGATAGGTAATACTGGATCAGCAGGTACAAATGGAGCAACTGGAGCAAAAGGTGATACTGGTGCACCAGGTCCACAAGGTCCAATAGGAAATACAGGTTCTGCCGGTACAAACGGAGCAGTAGGAGCAACAGGAGCACAAGGTCCGATAGGAAATACAGGAACAGCAGGAACAAACGGAGCAGTAGGAGCAACAGGATCACAAGGTCTAATAGGAAATACTGGTACACCAGGAACAAATGGTAATAATGGAGCATTGGGAGCAACCGGTCCAATAGGAAATACTGGCCCACAAGGCCCGGTAGGAAATACCGGAGCAACAGGCTCAGCAGGAGCAAATGGTTCTAATGGAACGAACGGAGCAGTAGGAGCAACAGGTTCACAAGGTCCAATAGGAAATACAGGTTCAGTAGGAACAAACGGTACGAATGGAGCAGTGGGAGCAACAGGTCCAATAGGTATAACAGGCTCACAAGGTCCGATAGGAACTACAGGTTCAGCAGGAACAAACGGAGCAGTAGGAGCAACAGGTTCACAAGGTCCAATAGGAAATACAGGTTCAGCAGGAACAAACGGAGGATTAGGAGCAACAGGTTCACAAGGCCCAATAGGGAATACCGGCGCAATAGGAACAGCAGGATCAGCAGGAACGAACGGAGCAGTAGGAGCAACTGGAGCTACAGGCTCAACGGGTGCTGGATTTTCAAATGGATCAGCTGCAGGTGCTACTCCATATTGGAATGGTACAACTTGGGTAAACAATACAAATATTAATAACAGTGGAACAACCGTAAGTATTTCTGGAGCAACATCGATAATAAATGCTACCGCTTCTACAAGCGCAACAACAGGCGCTTTAGTTGTTACAGGCGGTGTAGGTATAGCTAATAATTTAAATGTTGCTGGGGATGCTGCAGTTACAGGAACTTCAACTTTAACAGGAAATACTACTATAGTAGGTCAAACAAATATTACAAACACTACAAGTTCTACAAGTAAAACAACAGGTGCTTTAAGAGTAACTGGAGGAGTAGGTATTACTGAAAATGTTAGTATCGGTGGAAACGTTAATATTGATGCGGCAGGTAGTTTGAATGGTAATACTACCAATTCTACGACAACTACAACAATTTCTGGATTTAGTACTACAAATATTGCGAAAACAGCTTCTTACACACTCACAGCGGCAGATAACGGAAAGGTAATTACTTTCAATTCGGCTGGTGCAGTTAATTGTACATTACCAAGCGGGCTGCCTGCTGGTTTTAACTGTTTAATTGTTCAATTAAATTTGGGTACTGTTACGTTTACTACATCTGGAAGTACAATTTTTAATAGAAGCGGTTATAATAAAACAGCTGGTATTTATGCTATTGCAACAGTATTAAATATCGGTACTAACCAATTTATTACTTCTGGCGACATGCAATAAGATATAATTTAAAAAAAAAGAAATTGAAGACAATCAAAATATATTTACTGCTAATAATTATTTGTGTGATCACTTCCAAATCAGGAAGGGCTCAAATAATATTACCTACATTACAGGCAAGTTCTTATGTACCAATTAAAGTAGAGATTAAAGCAATAAGTGAAATAACAGATAATGACGCGAAAGCTTTAGTTGCGATGTCTGCATCTACAACAGGAAGAACTACAGCTGGTGTTTGTTGGCAAAGGAATAATCCCGATCCAACAATTGCTAATGGTGTTGCTTTTTATAATGGGACTAACCTAACTTTTTTGTTGACCTTATCATCAAATATAATCAAGAAGAATAGGATAATTTATGCAAGACCTTTTGTGACTATTGGTGGAATCACAACTTATGGACAAAATGTTGTTTTTAATACTACAGATGGAAATAATACGCTAAAAGATGGAAAACTAAATTTTGTAACCATGAACACTCCAGGAGGGCAGTACTCTAATAATGAAGCTGAGTTTGATTCTCAAATAGCACCAGGATATGGTGATATTATTCAAAGTGGAGTTGCTGATATTAGTGTTATTATAGATTTTTCTAACCGAACTCAACTTAGCAACGCAGGTATAAGTGTATCAACCAATGGGGAAAGGTTTTCTATTGTAGCTTCTGGGTTTTTTATTCCAGCAGAAACTGGTACTTATCGGTTTACTTGCGAAGGTGATGATGCCGTAGATTTATTTATTAATGGAGTAAACGTAGCAAATCATTATGGAGGACACGCCATTGGTGCTTTGGGGTCTCATACAGGTACAATTAGTTTAACAGCGGGCATAAAATATAGTCTTAGGGCTAGAATGCAAGAGTTTGCTGGTGGAGAAGGGCTAAGAGTATTTTGGAGAAAGCCATCTCAATCTAGTAGTCCTAATTGGTTTCAAGACGTAAACGAGGTAAGTTCTTTTTAATTTAAATAATTAATTATAAGGGGAAACAGTAATGTTTCCCCTTTTTTTGTGCAATTAATTCTCGTAGTGGGTAAAAAATTATACATAAATATTAAATTTAGTGTAACCTTTTACTTTGCCACCCGTAAAAGGCTATTTTTTATAAAATGATATATTTAGTTAACAAAGATTAATTAACAAAGTCATTATTTTTAATTATCGAGATATATTTATACAAAACGTAGAATTTAAACCCCTATTAATTTTTTATTCCACAATATTTTATTTTATCACTTCTTTTTTCTTTAATGTTATCATAAATAAATTATTTTTTCAATTAAGTATAAAAACTTGATTTAAGATATTATCAAGGCTATTATTTAAAATTTCACAATTATCAATTTTACTTATTTCCTAATAAAAAATCGTTTTTATAGGGAATAAAATACCCAATTATTTTAATGGCTTAAGACTTGTCTATGTCTTAGCATGAAAAGAATAATTTTACTTTCGGTTTTGACATTAGGCTTAGCGGTTAACTCAATCGCACAAAGCTTAGAAAGAGTTGTTTTTTCTTCTGGAAATGGAGAAGCTACTTCTGCTATAAATGAGTCAGTTCAATTTACGATTGGTCAGCCTTTTTTTACTGGAACTTTGACCGATACTAGAGGAACCTTTTTAACACAAGGTTTTGAGCAACCATCTAATTTTAACAATGAAAGAAATGTGCCATCAACCGCTATAGAGTCAGAAGTAACCTATAATACTTTAACAGCTTTCCCAAACCCAGCAGTAGATTTCACAAATATTGTGTTGAGCTTTATTGATGATGACGGTGCAAAAGTTTCTATTGTAGATATGTGGGGACAAGCAATAAAGCAAGAAGATTTCAAAGTAACTCAAGGTAGTAATACTTTAAAATTTGTTTTTGGTAAAGTACCTGCCGGTATGTATACTATCTCTGTTTATGCAAACAAAAAATACTACAATAAAAAATTATTAATTGCAGGAACTAGAGCAGATATTAGCTTCTAATAACATAATAAATTAACACGCTCTTAAAAAGGTTATCTAGTTTAGATAGCCTTTTTTTATGGAAATCCTTTTTAGTTTTATTTAATCTAAGTATTAATTTGTGGTAATTAGTTATTACGGTAATAACATAGTCATAAAGGAAACCTTTGGCTCAGCTAGGGGTACCTGCTTAGCGCCTAAGTTAGGAGGGCTTGGGAGGTAAATTCCCTAAGTACTCAACTGGAGAGTCAATTTGTGACGTATTATCTTGCCTGCGGAAAGCGGGAAACGGCCCAAAACTTATTTTCGTTCTAAATGCTAAAAATATCATTGACAGTATTTACGTTTTAAACTAATTATTTAAAAAACGAAAACCATATTTCTGGCTTGTTTTTAGTATTATTTTATTTAAATAATAATCTTTTGAATAGGTATTTGAAGCTAAGTCTTAAAGTTATAGCATGGATTGTAGGGTCAATCTTGGCTATTTTTTTATTAATCGTAATCTTAATTCAAGTCCCGCCTGTCCAAAATTTCTTAAAAAACAAGGTTATGGTCTATTTGGAGGCTAAATTCAAAACTTCTGTAAAAATTGATAGAGTTGAAATTGGCTTACCAAAAAAAATTGTTTTAAGAGGATTTTATTTTGAAAGTCAAGAAAAGGATACTTTACTGGCCGGCGATAAAATAGCGATAGATATTTCTCTGTTCAAAATTCTGGACAATCAAATAGAGATTAATTCTATTGATATGGAGGGAATAGTTACCAATATCAAAAGGAATCAAGATTCTGTTTTCAATTTTGATTACATGATTAATGCTTTTGTTACCGAACAAGCAAAGCCAGTTTCTCAGACTGATACCTCGGCAGCCATGAAATTTTCTATCAATAAAATAAATTTAGATAAAATTAGAGTTCGTTTTGATGATGCCATTACTAAAAACAAAGTAAATGTATATATCAATCACTTTGATACTAATATTGAGAAGTTCGATTTAGACAAGATGGATTTTAAAATCCCTATCATTACGCTAAATGGACTAAATTTAAAACTAGAGCAAGGTATTGTAGAAGAGCTAGCTAAAAATGCAGTGGCCGTTGCCGATTCTGCCTCATCTTCCCCAGCTCTTAAACTAGATATAGGTAAAGTAGATTTGTCAAAAATTAGTATTGGTTATGATAACAAAGACTCTAGACTGAATACAGAATTAAATCTAGGGAAATTGATAGTCAACTTTAATTCGATAGACCTTAAAAAGCAGTTAATAGATATTAAATCTGTTGATTTTAGCGACACCAAAGGGAATTTAGTTTTAGGAAAAGAAGAGAAAAAAATAGCTCAAAAAGTAAGTGCAACCAATACTTCTTCTGCATCAGAAACTGCCAATTGGAAGGTAAAACTAAACCATGCCGATTTTAAAAACATCGCTTTCGCTTTTGATGATAATAATGTGCTTAAGCAAAAGAAGGGAATAGATTATATGCATTTGAATATGAAGGATATTAATCTAAATGCAGATCAATTTTATTATAGTTTAGACACCATTTCTGGAAATATTAATTCGTTTACGGCAAAAGAGAAAAGCGGCTTATTTGTTCAAGAATTAAGGACTAACTTTTATTACGGCCCAAAAGGTGCATTTCTAAAAAACTTATATTTAAAAACACCACAAACACTTTTAAAAAATGAGGTTATTGTAAAATATCCATCTATTGCTTCCATCACAAAAAATTTAAGCAAACTATATATTGATGCAACTTTACAAGGAAGCAAATTGAGTTTTAAAGATGTTTTATTGCTTGCTCCTCAGCTTTCTGCAACAGAACCATTTAGCACCATGCCAAATGCGGTGTTAAATATCAACAGCAAAGTATTGGGAACAATAGATAATTTAAGAATTCCCCAATTACAAATTAGTGGCATTGGAAATACCAGAATTGCAGCAAGCGGCACTATAAAAGGATTGCCCAATGTTGAGAAAGCTTATTTCGATTTAAATATAAAAGAGCAATAGCGTCCTAAACGATTAAAAAAGGAGAAAGGAAAGTTTTAACTCATCGTTACCTTTGAGGTGCACAAAAACAGCCCTTTCTCCATGGTAAATATAACGTTATTCTCTCAGATCATTTCCAGAC
>Ga0335396_10001552_pt1 | contig 29276 bp, 19 predicted proteins | sample FRY02_FD_205743 | JGI IMG/M metagenome (GOLD analysis project Ga0335396, IMG submission 205743) | Freshwater microbial communities from Lake Fryxell liftoff mats and glacier meltwater in Antarctica - FRY-02 (spades assembly) (version 2) | ecosystem: Environmental > Aquatic > Freshwater > Ice >... | reverse complement strand
CTTCGCGAGCGAGCTTAATGGTTTGAGTCGAACGAGATTCCTGAGGTGTGCCCGCGCTCTGAATCACCTCCAACTTGGCGATGCCCCCGACTGCCTTTCCCAGAACAAATCGCACGGCAGCGGTGTAGTCTCCATCACCAGCAACGCGACAGACATACTGTTCATACCGCGAGGCACTGCCGTCAGTGGCAGATCCTGGATCGTCGTGAGTGAAACGTGCTCCATCGGTTGTCATGCGATTGCGATAGCTGCAGACTTCGCCGTTCGGCCCAGTGACCATTAAATCCAGATCTGCCGAACCGACCCAGCGCAGGATAAGCATCAGGTCGATGGAAGATGCCTCACGGAGTTGAGATCGAAAGGCCTCTGCCCTGGAAGATTCTCCTGCGGCATCCAATTCAGCCGCTATTTGCGTGATCACTTTTCGAGCCTCGTCATGGATCGCTGCGGAATCATCGGTCCAGACGTGCATCAGGATTCCGCATCGCGCCCACACACGATGTTCGGGAGTCTTTGATTTGTCGGCGACGCTGCGTGCCAGCAACCATGATTCAGTCAATTGCGGATTTAACTCCGTGGCTTCACGGCACACATGTATTGCTTCATCATAGGCTTCAAATCGAGACAACAATGCCACAGCAATCAACAGTTGCGGTAGATCCGCGACGGAAAAATCTATGCGTGATTCCAGTACACGGGCGATGTCTTTGGCAGGCCGTTTTGCCAATTTCATTTCCATGGCCAGCACATTGTACATCCAGGCAGCAGCAAGATTGTTGCGAATACCGCTCTGAATCGCCTCAACGGCCACGTCGTACTTCTTGTCGTTGTGAAGTATCGAAACCGCTTCGGCAAGAACTTCTGGTGTGACGGTATTTGTTTTCAGTACATCGTCCCATGCTTTTGCTGGTGGTCGCGAATCGGCAAGCACTTTTTCCACTAGCGATTTTGCGTTGGCTGTTGGAGGTTCCGCGAGGATCAAGGCACACGGCTGAAACGCGGAATGGAGATTGAACGACAATGTAGGACGGGACTCCAGTCCCGTCCTGAACTGAGCTGTCTGGACGGGTCTGGAGACCCTTCCTACGATAGGCTCAATAAAAACGGGCGTGCTCATCGCAGTTGTTGCGACATGCACACCCGTGTGTTTGGATAAGGAATCAGCGGCCGAGGTCGCTGGTTCTATTTTGCGGTCGGTTTTTTTTTGACGCCATTCAGCGACTGGTTGGAAATTCCGCCGCTCGCTTTGGGTGCGGGGCTCACAAGCAATTCCGGAGGCAAACTGAACATGCCACCGCCACCGCCCATGCCGCCACCGCCCATGCCTCCACCGCCCATACCGCCGCCCATACCACCGCCCATTCCGCCGCCCATTCCGCCGCCCATTCCGCCGCCCATTCCACCGCCACCGCCCAGTTGCATCGGTGGAATGACAAGGTCGCCGACCTGATAGACACGCGTTGCCAATTGCTCATCGGCTTCAGCAAAAGCCTTGGTCGTAATGAACATGACTTCGTTGCGAATCATGTAGGTTAACTCAGGATCAGTCTGGCTCAGGATGATCGCAAGAGCATTTCGCAGGGTGATACCGTCGAGTTCGATGTCTTTAATCATTACATCCTGCAGGACGACAGAGTCTTCATCCAATGCTCCAACGTCAGGCAGAATTGTCATGCGGTAGTCCGCACCGGCACCACCACCAGCAGCACCGTAAGTCGTCGTGAAGTGGTTGCTGATCTGTTCCAGAATGTCGGTCAGCGGATTCTCACCAGGGAAGCTCAAACTTTTCACCGGCTCATCCAACATGCGTTCCAGCCACTTTTCCGATTCTTTCTGCTGACGCAATGAAACAGATTCGTATTTGCGTTTGCGAGTCAAAGTCAACGCACGCCAAACATCTGCTGGTGGATAGATAACTGGGGGCTCATCAGGGAACGGAACGTGTGACAGTTCTACCTGGTACAAGGTCTCCAGGAATCGGTCCTGACGCAGACTCTTCAGCCGGTAGGTTTTGCTCAGTTGCCCGAGTGTTTCGGACATCACCAGAGCTGCCGTTGCCGTTCCATCGCCGGGCTTCATGTCCAATGCTGTACGAGACACCTGTTCGGCATCTTCGTAGGCAGCAGTATCACCATGCGATGCTCGATCCAGCAACCCACGTACCTGACTGACAAGTGTTTGCAGACGTTCTTCCTCCAAACGAATTTCAGTCAGATTTCTTTTTTCCGCTTCCAGTACAGCTCGGGATTCACTTTGCTGTCGGCGTTCGATAGCGACCTTTTCACGATGAGTCTGCACAAAGGCGTAGGCTTCGACAATGCGACGTTCAAGTTCGTCACGTTTTTCTGGTGCCAGTTCCGGAGCTGCTTTGATCGTTTCCAGAATGTCCTTCAGACGAGTCAATGAAAAGTCAGGCTGCTCCGACGCAATCTCTTTCGCTTCTCTGATGGCTGCATTTGTTTGCTGAACCAACTGCTCTGTGCGAACCTGAATCTTTGCTTCTGACTGATCCAAAACTTCGCTGTCCCCTGGTGCGGGAGGTCCAAGCAGATCGTTGCCATTTGCTAAATCTGAAGCCGGCTCTGGAGGGGCCGGAGAATTTTCGAGTTCATCCACCATTGCCGTCAGACGAATATCGCCCGCGGTGAGTTTGCCAGCTCGTTTCGCAACGTCCAGGGCGCGTGATTTATCTCCACTTTCCGCCAGTTGTTTGGCTGTCAGAATTGCACGGTTGACGGATGTAGCAAATTCCGAAGTCGCCGACTGCAAGCCTTCGATCCCGACCACTGGAGAATTCAAACCATTTGAGGATGCTGCACGTTCAAACAGAATTCGAACTTCGTTGCCTACCGTATTTTCCGAAGCAGTCGCCTTCCAAGTACAGGATTGTCCGCTGGCATCATTGGCTGTCAGCGTCAATTCGCGAGACGGTGTTCCCTGACCAAAGACAACCGTGTGTCGATCAGAACGGAGTGCAATCTTATCGCTGCAAGCCAGCGAAACATCAGCATTCTTTGATGACAGATGGCTGACGAATTCCGGAGCGATCGAAATCGCTGCGGACAATTCTTTCGCCACGGCAACCGCTGAAACATGATCCGGATGCTGGCTGGTGCCACCCGTCTGATTGGCCAGGATGCCGGACAATTCCGTATCAACCTTTGGCCCCAGCAGCATCGCATGGAACGAAACTTCCGCGTCATTCATCGTTGCGACAATTTGCGCTAGGTCGCTGGATGTCAGCAGATTCGCAGAACTCATGCCATCGCCGATATACAGCAGGGAAGCCGGAGCGTCCGTATCGGCAAGCTCAACAGCTTTTTTGAGCGACACTGCAAGATCCGTCGCCCCCATCGGTGTCCGTTCGGACAATTTCTGAACCGCTGCGGTGAACGCTGCTGAACCCGGAGACACAAAGTCCGCTGACATCGGCTCAAATGTCGAATCTGCCGCAATGACCAGCACCTGGTGATCTGCAGGCAGCACACTCGCAAGCGACTTCAAAACCTGAAGACTGTTTTCACGAAACAGTCCTGTCTGACTAGCAGACGTATCAACAACAATTACGTGTCGATTGATGGAAGTCGCTTTGTGCAGCGATTTGATCGCCACCGCAAAATGACTATCCGTCCCATGAACGGTACGAAACACCAGCGCCTCGGAGCCGGGCTGCTGAGGTTGCGAATCTGCCATCACTGCATGACCTGACGTCACTGCATGACACAGAGCCGACAATCCAAGACCCAGTGAACAAAAAGAACCAGCCAAATGCCGCATAAAACTCCCCTTCAGGTTCGACACAGTGAACCGTCTGTTGGACACATTCTGCACCTGCTTGCCGCGCACGGTGCTCCGCGGGTTGCAGTCTACAGTCGTTCTCGGTCAAGTTGTAAAGGAAATCCCTATAAAAAGTGCCAGAACTTCAGACACGCGGTCAAGTTATCGGATGTTGTCGTTCAAGCCGCTGAACCCCTCAAAGTCTGACACGCCCAAATCCCACTCATCCAGCCTACGGCCTAAGGCCCAATGGCATGAATTTAACGACACTTTTGCGAGCGGCAAGGCGCTCGCCGCCGGTATTGCCTGTGTTTTATTACAAATCATCGGCGGCTAGTGGCTCAGCCACGCTCTCTGCCCGTGGTTTGTCACACAGTGCAACAATTGCAATGGGTGGCGTCGCAAGAATTCCGAAAAGTCCGGCAAAGATGGACTTCATTGCAATGAAACGCATGGTTTCGATCGAGTCCGGAGCAAATGCTGAATATGCGGCGTCGACTGGCGCGCCGAGTAGCAATCCTCCCCGAGTTTCACGGATGGCAAAGAATCTCATGCGAATTCGCACGGTCGTCGGTGAAGTTGGCACATACATTAACGCATAATTAATGGTATCTGTGGAAACCAAAACGGTGTTAGGATGAATGTGGCGGTGCAGATATTTATACGTCGGTTCGCCGCCAAGCCAGCGATTCAGGCGAGCCTGATGCATCTCCTGTTTGGCAATTCCGATTTGGCTGCCACGAACTGCCACGCGGGCAGAAACAGTTTTTCGATCTCCAGCTTAAAGTGTGATTCCGAACAATAATGCTGAGGCCGCAGCAAGTGTCGCAGAGCATGTTGATGAACGAACATGTTGACTTTCTGGGAGTATTAGCGACGTCGTAATTTTTGGAACCGTTGCAAGGATCGCTGAATAAATAGCTGTCGTGGTGGATTTCGCCCGAAATCCCTTAATCGCATGGAATTCTGGCGAATCTCACTGCAAATTTGAACACGGTAAACATCCAGTCGGATTCAGGGGCCATGGATTCAGGGGCCATGCACCTTGAAACGATGCACCTTGAAATACCTTGAAGTGAAGTCAAGTACACGGATCAGGACGGGATTGGAGTCCCGTCCTGCAAAGTCGCCAGCAGAGTCACAGTCGCAGATAAATTCGCTGCCGATGCAGCCAATACAGGAACAACCAGAACACCACGAACGTGCCAGTGGCGAGTGTGATTGGTTGATACCATTCAGGATCCAACGCTTTTGGGCCAAAGACGTTTTCGATCAGGCCCGCTAGATGAACTTTGATCAAGCTGTTCCTTGTCCAGCCGCCGATTGTTTGACCTAGCATGTACATCAGGATCGAATTCATACCCACCACAACCAATGGAAACGCCAGAATCTTAAGCGGGGCTATGTCGAAGACAAAGTAAAACAAGGCCAGCATGCCGATGACGTAGCCTCCACTGAACAACACCCAGCTCGGCGTCCAGATACGCTTGACAATCGGACACACGGTCATGTCGGCCAGAATGCCAAGTCCCAGGCAAAGTGCTGCGGCGACGATCAAAACGCCGAGCTTTTTCCAGTGAGAAAATCCACCTGCCAGCAATAATTGGCCGCACAACATTCCCAGAATTGTCGTGCCGATTGACGGTACGAAACTCAATGTCGCATAGCCGCCAGTATTCGGCTTCCAGGGAACATCGTTGTGCAGAAACGCGCGTCGAAACCAACCGGGGCCAGCAGGCTCTGCAGGCTTTTGTACTGCTGGCGGCGTTTCTTCTGTTTCTGGCGTTGGCTGCTGTTCTGTCGGCGCTTCCTGCGGCGACGTTGCAGGAGTCGCGGAATCAGCGGCTGGCTCAGCAAACAGCAAAGTTGCGTCAGTCGAAGCCTCATCAGCTTGCTTTGTTTTTTCATCTGGTTGCGGCGTCAATACAACTGGCGTCCAATCGGAAGAGTGCGTCCGCCGTACAGAAGCATCCGGGGCTGCCGCCTCCGGTTCAGGAACAGTTCGCAGTTGTGCCAGTAACCAGCGATCAAAATAGAATGCCGTGTTTGCATTCTTAGACCATGCGGCGAACCTGCCTTCGAAGACTTCACCTTTTTCCTTACTGGCCGAAACGGCGGCATAGTCGTAGTCCGCTGCCGGAGGATTCAAGAAGAACAACGCCCAGTACCCGACAAGAATCACCACGAGCGCAACGACCTGAACTAACGGTCTGAAGTTCAACAGACACCATGCGAAGAAATAGCCAAGGCCGATCTGACACAACACGTTTGGAAATTCCCACGTCGTATGTTGACGGCCGTTCGATTGCAGAAACACTCCGATCAGTATGAGCGCAGCAGATCGAATCAACGCATGAAGTCCAAGACGAAACAACGAATGCTGTTGCTGATGTGATCGCCGAGCGTACGAAAACGGCATTGCGACACCGACCATAAACATGAATGCCGGCTGAATGAGATCCCAGAACGAAACCTTGTAATAATCAAACGCACTGCGCCAGTCCGGATGTTCGAAGCTGAACGAGACACTCTTCCAGTATTCATGATTGCGAACCTGCCACACGGGCGACGAATCGTCGATCGCGGCAAATCCTGCGATACCAAATCCCGTGGCAGCCAGCATGATCATGATGAAGCCACGAAACGCATCGAGCGATACCAATCGTCCGGGTGGCTTCACGCGGGGCGTGCCTGGTTTCTCTGCATCGAATGATTCATTACGATCTTTGGACTGCAATGCGGTCCCGGCCGCCGTAGATGCTGCTCCCTGAGCGATCGGCGGCGAAACAGATTTGCCTTGCTCTGCCAATTTATATGTGTCGTCTTTAGGAGTTGTCTTTGGGGGAACAGGTTTACCTACCATTGCTGGCCTCAATCTCAGGGCGTGTGCAGAATGTTCATGTCAGTTGAGTGTAATACGTTTGGTTATCAAAACACAGGCAATTGTCAAAGCAGAATGGAACGGCGGTCATTGGTGTTTTCTGCAGGTCCAGCCTGCCGGGCTGGACTTTCGCCGCAAGGCGAACCCAAGGGCGGACGTCCGCTCAACGGCAATACTTTGCCCTGTGAGTCGCATGGATCTGGTGGCAGGTCGCGACAGGTCGCGAAGTCCTTTCCGGCAGAAAGGACTTACATAAGACAGTCCTTTCCGGCAGATAAGGACCTACCGCTTCGTTATCGTCGCTCGTAATTCGCCTGGCACCGATGCGGGATCGGCCGACGCTGAAACACACGCCGTCACGGCAACGCGACTGCCACCGGCCTGAACAACTTCAGACAAATTATTCCCATCAATGCCGCCGATCGCAAATGCGGGAAGCTGAACGTTGCCAAACACTTGCCTCACAAGTTCCAAACCGGGGTACTCTTCGAACGACTTTGTGGTCGAAGGAAATGTTGGTCCCACACCGATGTAATCCGCTCCGTCAGTTTGAGCCTCAAGTGCCTGCTGCAATGAATGTGTTGAAACGCCAACAATCTGATCTGAACGTATCACTGCACGGACATCTGCAACGGCAAATTCGTCTTGCCCCACATGCACGCCATCCGCATTTGCGGCAACTGCGATGTCAGGGCGATCATTCACGATGAACAAACGATTTGCCTCACGACACGCATCTGCAATCCATCGCGATCGACGCATCAACTCGCGATCATTCAGATGCTTCTCGCGCAACTGCAGAACATCCACGCCGCCACGAAGACTGGCTTCCACCACCTTTTCCCATGGAAGCTGACATGCGGATTCGGTGATCAAGACATACAGCACCGCGTTGTGTAGTTTTTGGATTCGTGTGTCCCGCAGGCTGCTCGATGCACCGGCTGCAGACATCGCAAGCTGCTGTTGAAGTGTATAACTGCGATAGCGAATCTGCTTGACGGTGGCAGCGAACTGAGGTGAAACGAGCTTGCCAAATTCTTCCAGCGAACGGAGCGATTCTTGAACTCGACGACTATTCGCGATGACGACATCTGACATGTCGTTGCGGACATTTTCAGCAACCGTGGAAAGCTGCGTGCCGACGTCGTGGGCTGTATCACGAGACACCAAAAGAGGACTGGTGCCGGGTTCGCCGGAACGCAATTCTTCAGCAAATTGTTGTGGCAGAAAGTTTTCGGCTGCGACGAGTTCGTGCCGCAGATTCTTCAATCGTCCGCTGAGATTTCCGTCGTTTCGTACGAAGCGAGCGTAGTCTTCCAGCACGCGAAAGCCTTCGCGGCTGCGGTTGAGGTTTGCATCGATAATTCTCCACGCGGCGTCCGCCGATTCAGTCCGCTTGGTTAGCGTGAGCGGATTCCAGGATGAAGAGCCCGTGTCATCAGACAACTTCAGATCGAAATCGATGGGGAGCGGCGGACCTGTGACGATTGTCTCCAAATTCAATTCCGTAATGATCGTTTGTCGGTTGACACCAAATTCCAGGAGTTGCCGTTGCAGCACATCGTTTGTTTCAAAAATCGCCACCAGCAAATGAGCGCTGGAAACTCCTGTCGAATTGGCTTCCCGGCGAGCAAGTGCGGAAGCGCGGTCCAGGATCTGAATGAACTCCAGTGGATCATCGAGTTCAGCCACAGAGCCCGCGTTTGAATTGCAATCTGTTTCGATATTGTCCGTATCGCAACTCAAGTGCGTTGCCGCGTGTTCCAGAGTCTGCGATGAATGCCGTTCTTTCAGTAGTGACTCGATGGAAACCCCAAGTCGTTGCAATGCTGCAGCCGCGAGTGATTCGTGTTGCAGCAACGCGAACATCAGAAAATCACACCAAGTTTGCGACGCAGCGGTGCCGGTTGCCATTCGTCGACACGATGCGACGGTTCGTCGAGCTGCAGGGGTTAATGGTGTTTGCATGATGATTCTTATGGCGTGGTCTGATGCTGAGGCTCGGCCGCATTTGGCTATTGTCCCCTCTCCCTCGGCAAACGATTTTCCAACTTAACAGCGTTTCCACCGGGGGGAGAGGCCAGGGGCAGAGTGAGGGGAAATTTTACATTTGTTCTTCAGCTTCGTTTGACAACAAAACAAGTGAACCCCATCTGGCCTGTCGACTACCTTCTCTCCCTTCCAGGCAACGCCGTGAAGGATTTTTCTTCGAGGAAACAGGCGGTTTCTTGTAGCCGAAGTCGTGAGACTTCGGAATAGTGAGACGCCGAAAGCCCGAATTCACACGAATCCGGCTGCAGAAATCCTTAACGGCGTTGACCTTCACCCTGCTTTTATTTCGTTTTCACCGGCGTCACTTCACCGCGAGCGATCGGCAGAATTCCGGCAAACAATCCCTGGATAACCTTTGTCATATGTGGAATGTTCAACTTGGCAACTTCGTCGGAAGGCTGATGATAATCGCTGTGGAGCGACCCTGCGGAAAAACTATGAGCAATCACACCTTTTGACAGAAAGGACGCATTGTCGCTGCGAGCGTACAGCATTTCACTGAATTGTTCATGATGAAAAATTGTGACTCCAGCTCGCGTGGCTCCTGCAGCCATCAACGGGCCGAGATTGGAATGAGGCCACCCGGTGCCCCAGGCTTTGCCTTCGGCGTTTTCTTCCGGACGGCCAATCATCTCCAGGTTGACATCACAGACAAGATCGTCGAGTTTCCAAAGCGGATGTTCGGCAAAATACCTGGAACCCAGCAACCCTTTCTCTTCACCCCAGAACGTGATGAAGATCAAGGAACGCTCAGGTCGAGTCTTCAATGCCGCGAACGCATCGGCCATAGTCAACACGGCCGTCACCCCGGACGCATTGTCATCGGCACCATTGTTGACTTTGTCGTCGCCACGTTGTGCCGGGCCGATATGATCAAGATGAGCAGAAACCATCACGGCCTTGTGCGTTTGATTCGGATCACTTCCGCGAAGAACACCGATCACATTGTGAACAGGAGAGCCTTCCTTGATGTTCGGCGGAATCTCCAATGCAATGTCGCCGCTCAACACTTGACTCTTGGTCACCAGCACGATCGCACACTGCGGCTCAAACTGCGCCGGTATAGCAATCCGCTGTTGCTGAAACGCCTCCACAACTTCGAACAACGCACTATCATCCGCAACTCGCACCAGCACCACCTTCGCTCCTTTGCCAACCAGCGGGCCGGTCGCTCGCACATACTTTACCAGAGCGGCGAGCGGATTGTCTCGAGCTTGCGGAGAAAGCGACTGTTCATCCATGATGAAGATTTCGGATTTGCTGTCATCCGGATCAGGCGTTTCCGTGACTTCGCGAATTGCTCCGTGGACTTTCAATACTTCATTGAGCCCAGTGAGTACTGTCAAATAAATGTCGTCATTGGCAGCAGTTGACACTATGGCTTTTGTCGCCGGGGCCGAAGTGCGAAACAGTTCGACGGTCTGGAAGAATGACCCGTCTGTTCCAAGTCCTTCAAGACCTGCCTTGCGAAATCGATCGGCGACATACTCCGCCGCGACGATCAGTTCTTTTGAGGGCGTATCGCGTCCGTTCATGTCGTCGGAAGCCAGAAACGAGACCGTTTCCAGTACCTGCTTTTGCTGAATCGAATTGATCACGGATTGTTCATCATCCGTCAACGTTGCCACGGTAAATTCTTCAGCGAAGGCACTGGCAGATAAAACTGCGAATGCTGCAAAGAGACACGTATGAGCAGCGCAATGTTTCATAAGTGGTGTCACGGCCAGTTTGACGGTGTGCCAATCCGGGAGTTTCCAATCAAATGTTTTGGGGCGTTGTAAACAATCCGGGACAATGACATGGTAACGCGTGATCAAGGTAGGACGGGTCTCCTGACCCGTCCTGCGGAATGAAGAATGTTTGTCAGACTCGAAGCTTACTTCTTCACAATCCAGATGTTGCGATACACCACTGGATTGCCGTGTCCCTGAAGATAAATCACGTCCGGAGAATCGCCTTCAGGATTTTTGCCTGGCGTACCATGAGTCAGCTCAAGGTTATCATGAATCATGATCCCATTGTGTTTAATGGTGACGCGAGCATTCTTGACTTTCTTGCCGCCTTCATACCGAGCTGCGGTGAAATCCATGTCGTAAGTTTGCCATGACAACGGTGGGAAGCAAGCGTTGACCTTTGGTTTGGCGATGGAATAAATTCCGCCGCACTCATTATTTTCGCCTTCCAGGCCAAATGAATCCAGTACCTGACATTCGTAGCGACCCTGAATATAAACGCCGCTGTTGCCACGATCCTGACCACGCCCCGTTGGCTTGAACGGAGTCCGGAATTCGATATGCATCGCATAGTCGCCGAATTTTTCTTTGGTCTCGCAATCCGCCGCCAGCAGATCTTTCATCGTGATCTTGCCGCGTTCGAATTGGTCGGCGGATGTGCCATCAAACAGGACCAAAGCGTCGGCAGGAGCTTTTTTGCCGAGCGTTGGGCTTTCGCGTTCGACTTTGTTCAGTGTTCCAATTTCCGTGCCGTCCCTGGAGAACAGAATCGCTTTGCCGTCCTCCAGGATGGCATGTCCATGCTCATCATCAACGATCTTTGTTTCACCGTCTTTTGTTTCGCCATGAGCAGCGAATTTTTCTTCGCCAGTCCAGCCTGCACCGGGCAATCCACCGGGATAAGCGACGCCGTCAAATTTGTCATCGCCCAGAGCGATTACCTGAAAACCGATAGGAATTTTGTCACCATCGATTTTTACTTCTCCAGCGTATTCGCCCTGCAGAACAAATTCAGGACCGGCCTCTTCGACCGTCAGGAAAGTGTCTTCTGCCAAAACGGACGCCGCCAACAGTGGCAACGCCGCCAACAACCGAAATGATCGAATCATAAAACCGAATCTCGCTCTGTGCTTTGTCAGGAAAGTACAACCACTGAAGCAAACGACGTCCGGCGATGTTCACTATTGGCTTCCCGCAGTTTAATACCTGCACGCAGCCACCCGTCACGTTGTCTGTCAGTCCACGTGGAAGTATAGAGCCCACGCTTCGAAAACACGACGGTCTGGGGCGTGTGTTTTCGCCGAGCGAAAAAAAAAGTTGCCAATGCACCCTCACGCTGGGCAGTTGGAAAGTTGGCCTTGACCCAGAATTTGTTTTTAAAAAACGATGGTTATTTCGGCATTAATTTGTTTCGCAAATCCAGGCAAACAATTTGGTTCGGCGACCGTAACTCTCAAGGGATTCATTGATTCGTGGCAGTCTTGTTCCTGAGTTGTTTTTGCCACGCAAAACCTTGCGTAACAATTCCATCGTGATCAAAAAAAACGCAATTCCCAATTTTCTACAGCCCACCCTCACGCTCCGCCGTGAAAAGCCCATAAGGGAACATGGCGTGATGATAGAGCGACTGTCATCGCTGACCGCCCCTCGCACAGCTCCGTACGAGCGGGTTCTACATGGATCATGGTTGAATCGTCGTGCCTTAATCAAATTCGATTGCCTGGCGTTCCAGAACCACAGGCTTTAGAATCGTGCCATGGAGTCCGACAAACATTTGTACGAAATATTCGAGGCGTACCCAGAGTGGGTGTTCGAGTTGACTCGCCGCCGCTGGCCAGGCTCGTGCCGCTTCCAATCCGTCACAATTAAAGCCATCCAACGCAGTGCCGATGGAGTGCTGATCCCGGATACTAAAGAAGAGTCGATTTTGGTGATCGAGTTTCAGATGTATCCTGATCCCCAGATCTATGGGCGGGTGGTTGTCGAGATGGCGATTATTCAAGAGGAACACGCCGGTCGTGAGGTGCAGGGGATTTTAATTTTTGGATCGAAAGACCTTGATCCCGAAACAGCACCGTGGTCGCAAGTGGTTTCGGTGTACTATCTCGACGAGATGCTCGCGGAACTGGAGAAAACATCCCCCGAACATCCGCTGGTTGCTTTATTTCAGCCGCTGATCGAAAAAAGCAACAAACGGCTTCACGAGAACGCGGGGCGGTATTATACTCGCATTGAAGCGTTCGCTACCGACGAGCGTTTGAAAGCGAAATTGACTGGTGTGTTCATCGACTGGCTACTTCAGCGTTTTAAAACTCTTGGAAAGACGGAGATTGAAAAGATGTTACTCGGCAAACTCCCCGACCTACGCGAAACCCAAGCCGGAAAAGATTTGATCGCTATTGGTATCGAACAGGGGATCGAACAGGGCATTCAGCAGGGTGAATTGATTGGCACCATTCGCACGTGTCAATCGTTACTGAATGGTCCATGCGACAGTGAAGAGAAATTATTGACAAAGTCGATCGACGATCTGAGTACCATGGCGACCGAACTTCAGGCGAAGCTTCGCAAACGTCTCGGATCGGACCTGCAGTAAGAGAATAACGTTGCGCCCAATGAGGACCATTCCCTACCAGCGTTGGTTGGCGGGGCTGGAAAATTGACTGGTTGCTGGTACATCATGTTGGCCGAGGATTGAACGCCGTTGCTACGAACGAATTCATAGGAATCGTTCGGGACGTCGCAAGCTCAACTGCACAGTGTCGCCGATCCGCAAATCGATCGCTTCTCCCGACAGTTGCAATGCAGAAGTATCATCGGTCGCACGCAGAATGGTCGCTCCGGCTGGAGTGTACACGTCCGCATCGGATGAATCGACGAAGGAATTTCTTCCGGCATCGATGACGCACCATTCCAGCGTCGGCCGGGAAATAACCGTCGAAATCAGTAATACGCTGGGCGACCGTGCTTGATCTCCGGCTTCCTTGTTGATGACCATAAATGGACTTGTCATCAACGACGTCACGCGTGAATCGGACCATGCGGCATCATCTGCAGACGACATCAACACAACGATCTCGCTGCATTCCAATATCACTTCGCGAATACTCCGCAGCCCGTGTTCAGCGATCGTCACGATCTCAGAACTGTCTGCGTTGTGGTCGCCTGCGTTGTGGTCGCCGGGTTTGATATCATCACGGCAATCATGGCCGGAAGCAAAAACACCCACGACGTGAAGTCCCGGCAGACGTTCTGCCGCCGATGCCAGACGCGCGGCATCAGGCCCTGGACAAACTCCCGTTGACTGCCGCCCAAGATCGACTTCAATCAACACACGAATCATGACATCTGCGGGATTCGAACATGACTGAACACATTGAGACAACAACTCCGCATGGCGAAAGTGATCAATCACCGCCGTGATTTGAGTCCGTTCAGCGACCGCCCGCAGTCGTTGCAGCGATTCCGCATCAATTAGACGACCAGTAATGATGATTTTTGAAAAGCCCGCAACGGCCAGATATTCCGCATGCACAATGGTGCGACACGATGCGAATTCGGTTACCGCCAGAACAACCTCGCGTAACAGATCTACGGGCACTTCATCAGTCAACGCCGCCGCCCAGTGAAGATTCATCGCAACAGAATGTTCATGCAACAGTCGAACATTTTCTGCAAGTGCCGACTTTGAAAATGACAAGTAAGGCGTGATCATGGAGAAGACTCCAGTTCCGCCTTCAACGCAGCCGCTCGAGCTTTCCGTTGTGGCGTGCCCCATTCGGGATGCAATGCGTCGATCACGTTGAGCATCCTGGCAGCATCTCTGAACTTGCCTTCTCGAATGGCGATCGTCACCAACTGCAATGACGCTTCCAGCCATTGTTCTTCGCCGGATTTTGATCGTTTCAGTACAGATCCCCAAAACGCTTTTTCAGATTCGGACGACGTGGCAGTGCTCACCTTCATCGCGCTGCGGCGTTGCAGAATCACCGAGGTTGACTCTAGCTGCGCGTCGCTGAGTTGCTTTGCCGTCAGCTCCTTCAGAATTGCATCAAACTGCTGAAAGTTGTCTGCAACGCGGGAGGCTGCCAAAAGCAGCGGTAGATGTTCAAGCTGTTGATCGATGGAACGCAACTTGAATTGCGTATCGCCTAAAAGATCCAACGCAAAGAAGCCGAGTTGTGGATCGCCGGGTATTGGGTCGTCCGTTTCACTCGCCTGACGAATAAGAATGTTGGCGAGTTGCCGACGTTTGTTACCAGACTGCCTGAGCAGCAAAGCTCGCGATTCCTGCATGGCATCGAATCCCAGTAACTGACGACATGCTGCGAGTACCAGAATCGCATGACCATCGGCCATGGCATCAGAAATGTGCGACTGCGGATCTCTCGCACGGTCAAACGCAGCAAGCTCTTGCAGACGCGATGTTGCATCCGTCGCCAGTTTTTTCCAGTCGTCAACTGCCGACCAGCGCGGTTGCAACGAAAACAGCAGTTTCTGAATCTGAAGCACCGGCCGAATCCAGCCTGCGGGCGGCGCGGAGGATCCGGAAATCACCGTATCCGCTGGCGAGGCAAGCACTTCATCAACATGTTGCTGCCATTCTGCGATAATGGCCGTCGATCGATCTGCGTGCGCCTGTGATGCTGGCGCTGATGCCGTTGATGTCGAATCGAAGATGGCTTCGAGCAGAATCTCCCCCGACTGTACAAGCAACATTGGTTCATCTTCTCCGGTGCCATCGATCAGCGAAACCAGTTCTTCCGCCGCCGCCACGGGATCAGTCGCGCGATTCAGCATTGCACGCCATTCATGTGCCTTGGTAGCCGTGGGCGATTCAGCAAACTTCGCGAGATGCTGATCCAACGCCTCCTGGTAAGTCGCTTCAAGCGTGCTGTGATTCTCATCCGCCTGAGTCACCGCAGCATCCCAACGGCGGCCGATCGCATAGATCCGCAGCAGATCGGACGCCGCTGACTGTTCGCGATTATTTGTTGTCTGGAACAACTCAACAGCCGCAGTGAGATCGGTTTCCGCAGCTTGCCAGTCGCTCATTCTCACGGCAAGGTCACCCGCCTGCATAAGTATCGTTGCCGCAATTTCCGGACTGCTTCTTTCAAACTTCGGACGCATTGACAGCAAGGCGTTTCTGGCTGCAGCAAAGTCGCCTGCCGCAAGCAGTTCACCGACACTTTCAATCGCTGTCGCTGCTTCCACGCCGAACTTTTCGACATGACTCAATCGCAAGCCAATCCGATCGCAGCAGTCTCGCCACACACCTTTGCTGGCAGGAATCAATCGCCGATTGAGCGACCGGAATTCATCGGCTGTCTTTTGCCGCAACTCCGCAGAATCCAGTCTCGTCAAAAGTTCGAACAATGACAGCAGCGACGCCAGCCGTAACATTCCGAGCTTTTGAGATCGCAGGCCCTGTTTTTCCAAATCCAGCAAGGTTTGTAATGCTTCCGACGGCTGGTCGCGCCGCAAGAGTCCACGAATTTTTAACTCCGCCGCTGCAATCTGCTGAGCGACAGAGGCAGCGGCTGACGTCAGCGAAGTGACAGATAAATCAAATCCCTTGAAATCATTGTTGTCGAGCAACGATTCCGCCAGCAGAGCCCTCGCTCGAAAACGCATGTCGTCATCACCACTGGCTCGCATCAGTTGCTCCGCAGCTTCAGCCGCCCTGGTTCGTAAGTCCGCATCGTCGGGCTTTTGCCGCGACTGAAACAGCAGCAGTTCGGCGGCAACAAATCGCGTCCGGTCGCGAGCGGCCTTCGCCACGCTGCTGTCAATTTCTTTACGAATTTGATCAATCTGTTCCAGCATTGCTTGCGACTGCTGCAACCCTTCGGTCATCGCCTGCACTGCCAATGGCGATGGACCAACTTGCGGCCCGAACTCAGCAACCGTGGCATCAATACGAGCAATCGTGGACAGGATTTCAATTTGTCTGACACGCAACAGTAAATCCAATTCAGCACGCGGCGGCTCGTTGCGAACGAAGTCGGTGATCGTCTGGACGGCGTGAGTCAGTAACTGCGTCCGGCCGGGTTCTTTGAGAATCCATGCGTGTTGTTCGCGACTATCGGCCAGCATCAACTGCCATGCCGCGCGGTCGTCTGACGTGCGACAATTCTGTGATTGCCGATCGCAGAATTGTTCGGCGAGATCATAAAACTGCTTTGCCTGCAGTTGCTTTACAAAGTCCCGTTCCCCGTCTGCGATCTCGTCAGCCCGTACGGTTCCCGTCGTCGCTTGCAGAACAAGCGATGTCAAAAGGACGGTAATGAAAACTCGGGGTGACAGCATGCTGTCTTTATAGTGAACTTTCAGCGGAATGTTTAGGTGCCACGGTCTATTTAGCAACTTTGTTTTTGACGAGCGGGCGATCTCAAACCCCTGATTCAGGGCGAACTATGAAAATCCGGGTACTTGTAGTCTACTCAGTCAGAAATGATGCCTTCAACGGCGATCATTCGCGTGTCTCTTCCCCCCGTGATCGGGGGACAAGGTGCCCGATAGGGCGGAGAGGACTGATTGACTTATTGTCAAACGACGCTGAAGAACATACGAAACATCCGCCTCGCCCTCGCCCTCTTCCCCGTGGAACACTTGTGAAAATAGAAAATCGTTTGCGGGGGAGAGGGGACAATCGCAAGAATATCGACAGCCTCAATTCACTCCCACTGAAATGATAGACCCCCTCTCCGCTCACCAGTGGAATTGCTTCGGTTACCATTTTACCTGGCGTGCTCTATAATCGACGCTCAAAGATGATCCCACGCAACACTCAATGCAGAACTCTCATGAACTGGTCAGAACAAAGAATTTCATTTATCGGCACGGGGCAAATGGCGACAGCACTGGCCGCAGGATTTGTGCGTACACTGCTGAAGCCCGAACAAATCAGCGGATACGATCCAATTGAAGCTTCGCGCACTGCGTTCGCGGCAAAGATCGGCTCGGGAGTACACATGTTTGATTCGCCCACAGAGGCCGTCAAAAACGCCACGATTGTCATCCTGGCCGTGAAGCCGCAGGTGATGAGTGACGCATTGAAGCCACTTTCGGATTCGATCAAGACACACACGAAAACCGGACCGATTGTCGTCTCCATCGCCGCCGGGATTCCCATCTCTCGGCTGGAAGGCGGGCTGCCAATCAGCACGCGAGTCATTCGAATCATGCCGAATACGCCGTGTCTGATCGGGCGCGGAGCATCCGGTTTATCAACCGGTTCCGTGGCCTCCACCGCCGATGCGAATTTGATCAGTGAATTGATGGCCACTGTTGGACTTGTGGAAACAGTTCCAGAGTCACTGCTGGATGCTGTTACAGGATTAAGCGGAAGTGGCCCGGCCTATGTCTTTCAGATGATCGAAGCCTTAAGCGACGGTGGCGTCAAAATGGGACTGCCACGTGCCATTGCGACACGCCTGGCGGCTCAGACGTTAGTGGGTGCCGCCGAAATGGTGCTCACCACCGGACAACATCCCGGAGTGTTAAAGGACTCAGTCACCAGCCCCGGCGGCACGACGATCGCTGGTCTTCACGCCATGGAACTCGGCGGCGTCCGCGCCGCTTTGATGGATGCCGTTGAGGCATCCGCAATGCGTTCACGTGAACTTGGTCTGCATTCAAAATAATGATTGGTTCTCCACGATGTTTTTCTTGATTTTGACCGCCTTCGCATGGATAAGTTCCGGCGAATTTGCGGTTGTGTTGGCGGATGAAGCTCGTCAGGGCGGTAGCGCTGCGGAGGCTGATCTGGTGCTGTTTCCAGAGCTGACGGATGATGGCTCAACGCACTTCCAGCCGAAGATGCTGGCGACTCTGATCGCCTATTGTGCGGCAATCATGGCGGCGTCCGTGGGCGGCGGCTGGCTGCCGTCGATCGTTCGACTCACGCACACTCGAATGCAAACCATCATCAGTTTCGTGGGAGGACTGATGCTGGGGATTGCATTGTTCCATCTGTTGCCGCATTCTGTTCACGGCGCAAATTCGATAGATGATTCAGTATGGTGGATGATGGCGGGAATACTCACCATGTTCCTGCTGATTCGCTGCTTTCATTTTCATCACCATGGCCCACTGGAGATTTCGACGGCTCAGGAAGATCCCTGCGCGGGACATGATCCTCACGACCATGATCACGACCATGATCACGACCATGATCACGACCATGACCATGACCATGATCACGACCATGATCACGACCATGATCATGACCATGATACTCCGCGCGTGCAGCAGCATGAGAGTCATAGCAGTGCGGGACTTCTACCGGTGATTGGTCAGCCGTATTGTCATCACGCTCATCAGTTGAGTTGGCTGGGTATTGCAATTGGTCTTTCGCTGCACACATTGATTGATGGCATCGCGTTAGCAGCCAGCGTTGAAGCGGCAGCCAAGTTTCCTTCGCGGACTGTGTTTTATGGGCTGGGTACGTTCCTGGCGATCATGCTGCACAAGCCACTGGATGCAGTGTCGATCACTTCGTTGATGGCGGGCAGCGGCTGGAAGAGTCGGTCACGATTTTTTGTAAATCTGATATTTTCTATGATGTGTCCGATCGGAGCGGCACTATTTATGCTCGGCATCCGACAGTTCAGCGGCATGCAGGACACGGTTGTCTGTTCAGCGTTGGCGTTTTCCGCTGGCGTATTTTTGTGTATCGCATTGAGTGACCTGTTGCCGGAAATGGAGTTCCACGCGCACAACCGCTTCCGATTGACCGTTGCATTAACAGCAGGAGTCCTGCTGGCCTATGGCGTTGCAATGCTGGAACGGACGCGATTGTTTTGAGGTCTGACTGACATCGTTCTCCAGGCTTTGAGCAATCAAACCCTGGCAATCAAGGCCTGGCAACAGCGTCCGTTGAGGAACGGGGCCACCGTAGATGCCCGGAGTGTCTCCCGATGCGAGGAGGCCGCCAACTGTTTCCCGAGTTCGAAGCTGATTGACTGCCTCGCCGATGACTGCCTCGCCGATGGCTTCGACTCGTCGAGCGAGACGTCACGCAGATCAGGAGATAATGTCCTCGACGACATTCCCGTAGACGTCGGTCAGGCGGAAGTCACGACCAGCATAGCGATAGGTAAGCTTAGTGTGGTCGAGTCCCATCAGGTGCAGGATGGTGGCGTGCCAGTCGTGGATGTGGCACTTGTTTTCCACGGCTGCGTAGCCGTAATCGTCTGTCGCACCGTAGCTGATTCCACCTTTGACGCCACCGCCAGCCATCCAGGTCGTGTAGCCTTTGTTGTTGTGGTCGCGACCGTCTCCATTGGGAGCATCCGGGGTGCGCCCAAATTCGCCGCCCCAGATGACCAGCGTGTCTTTAAGCATGCCGCGCTGCGCCAGGTCCGTCAACAAACCAGCGATCGGTTTATCGACTTCGTTACAGCGTGCAGGCAGATCGGTCTTGAGGCGGAAATGATGATCCCAGTTGCCGTGCGTGATTTCGACGAAGCGAACACCGGATTCGATGAAGCGACGGGCCATCAGGCACTGCCGTCCGAATGAGTCCGTTTCTCCGCCATTGATGCCGTAAAGATCGAGCGTCGTCGATGACTCTTCGGTGATGTCCATCAGGTCCGGCAAAACGTCCTGCATCCGAAAAGCGAGTTCATACGATTCGATCACGCCTTCGACGCCTGGCTGGTGTTCTTCCCGTTCCAGTTTTTGTTTGTTGAGGGTCTGGATGAAGTCCAGTTGCTTGCGCTGAGCCGAAGAGGCAAGCCGAGGATTACTGATGTCGGGCAGCGATGGTCCGCCAGAATTGCCGCGCAAATTTGCCTGGCCACGTTGCTGAGGTCGTCCCACTTTGGTTCCCTGATAAATTGCAGGCAAGAACGCGCTGCCAAAGTTTTGAGCGGATGCGGCGGGCGGATTGAGCGCCACGAAGCCCGGCATGCTGTCGTTTTCGGTGCCAAGTCCATACAGCGTCCACGCGCCGAGAGAAGGACGAACGAACTGCGCGTTGCCGGTGTGCATCTGCGTCATGGCTCGCGGATGTGTGGGCTGATCACAGTGCATGGACCGGATCAGGCACATTTCATCGGAGTGCTTGGCGACTTCCGGAAACAGGTCGGAGATCCATAATCCGCTTTGGCCATGCTGACGAAATTCCCACGGCGATGGCATCAGCTTGCTGCCGCCATACTTGCTTCCCTTGCCGGCATCCGCAGCGAGTTGCGGCTTGTAGTCAAATGTATCGACATGAGAAGGTCCACCCTGCATGCACAGGAAGATCACTCGTTTGGCCTTCGCTGGGAAATGCGGCTGCTTTGGACTCAGCGGATTGTTCGATTCGGCCTCAGCGGCCTGAGTCGTCAGCCCGGCAAATGCCAGATAACCAAACCCGGCGGATGCAGTTTGAAGAAAATCGCGACGCGAAAAACCTGGAGTGTGACTTGGCATGGCAGTGGTCCTGTGGAGTGACGGCATTCACTTTGGTGTTGAAAGAGTGTTTCGCGATACAGGAAGTTACAGTTTACGCACGCAACATTTCTCATTGCCGCATCGTCCCTTCTCCCCCCTGGCAAGCAGACTGTCTATTTAATCGATTTTCACAACCCGACACGTGAGTGAGGGATAAAATTACCAGCGTTTTTCGCCAATCATCCCTCGCTGACGCTTCGGGTTGGGATTCAATCGACAAACTGCAAGGGGGGAGAACGTGGCTGGTAGGCCGGAAGAGGGGGCTGACCATGTGTGACTGCAATGATGGACAGGGCTTAATTCACATATCGAAATTCCGCCGAAGCAAACAATGCCTGGCAAAACTCGCTGAGTGCCACAAATTTTTGCTCGTTGGCCGAACGCGGTGCTCGGCCCCGGCCTGCGGCCGGAGTTGTGTCCGCACTTCGAAAGAACTGATAGCTGGCTCGAACTTCTTGATCGGTTGGAGGTCGGTTGTAGACAAGTCGAAACGCGAGATCGATGCGGTCCGCCGGGGCTTCGGCCTCTTTCAGAATGCGACGAGCAAGAGCGTCGCTCTGTTCGAGCACAAAGACGTTGTTCATCATGTACAGTGCCTGAGCCGGCGTGTTCGATGACTCTCGTTCGCCAATCACCATGCTGGGTTCGGCGAAATCAAACACTTCCAGAGATCGCGGCAGCAGGTTTCGCGCCACCGGCAGGTAGACGGATCGATAATAGACGCTTGAATCAAAGATGTTGCCGCCGCTCTGACGAGCTCTCGCTGCCGCCATCATTGATGGACGCTGGCCCGTTGTTCCAGGCGTTCCCGTCATCATCCCGGGAATCGCGGGCCCATTGGGGCCGATCAGCGTCGATCCAAATTCAGCAATCATCGAGCCGCGTGGTCGCTTTGTGTCCAACTGGCCGCTTGCCGTCAGCATGCTATCGCGAATGGATTCGGCATCCATGCGGCGAGTATTCGCTCTTGCAAAGTACAGATTGTCAGGGTCTTTTTCGAAACGCTGCTGATCAAACTGCGAAGACAATCGATAAACACGCGATGTTGCAATCTCACGGACGAGGGACTTCACGGACCAGCCGGATTCAACAAACCTAACGGCAAGGTAATCCAGCAGGGCTGCATCAGTCGGCCCAGGACCGGACGCTCCGAAATTTTCCGGTTCGCGAACGATGGCTTCACCCATCAAATGCTGCCAGATTCGGTTGACCATGACCCGAGCTGTCAGCGGATGTTCGGGGCTGCTCATCCACTTAGCGAATTCCAGTCGACCTGACGAAATTGGAGAGATCTCAGCCGCAGAGGTACTCAACACTTGTACAAAGCCTCGGGGAACTTCCTGCGCGGGCTGATCAATCTCGCCGCGAACCAGGACCTGAGCGTTCTTCACCCGATCCGCCGTCTGCACACCCATACAAACCGTCAGAGGTTTACCGTTTTCATCAACGCTGTTGAGACGACTGGTCAGTTGAGCGGCCTGTGCATCCAGGACAAACTGATTGGCGATGTTTCGGCGAGGCTCCGTCTCCTTTGTCTGAGGCATTCGCTGAGCCCGGCGCGCTTCAATCGCTTCCTTTTCAAGTTCGTCTCGACGCTGTTTGAGTTCAGCAATTTCCAGCTTTGTCATGGCCTTATCAGACGGGTTAGGATCGTCGGTCGGCAGAATGATCAGGTTACTCGGCTGCCGATTTCGCTGGCTGCGAACGCCGCCGTAGAACGTTTCGGTGCTCTGAAAGATGCCAGCCAAAGCGTAATAGTCGGTCTGAGGAATCGGATCGAATTTGTGATCATGACACCGCGCACAGGCAACGGAGACCCCCATGAAAACTCGGGACGTGACATCGATCTGTTCGTCGATCAGGTCGGCCTGAAACTGCCGGGGATTCTGTTCGATCAACGCCTTGGGGCCAAGAGCGAGAAAGCCAGTCGCAATCAGATGTTCGCCCCATTCCTCGTCAGTCTTCGCCGGCAACAAATCTCCAGCAACCTGTTCCCGCACGAATTGATCATACGGCTTATCGTTGTTGAAGGCGTCAATCACATAGTCGCGATAACGCCATGCGTTGGGAAAGCTGACATCCACTTCTTTTCCCGTGGACTCAGCGTAACGTGCGACGTCAAGCCAGTGACGAGCCCATCGCTCGCCGAATTGCAGCGTTCCAAGCAGGCGATCGACTTCTGAGGAGATGGCCTGTTCGGGGTTCAGCTTCCAGGCTTCCGCAAACTGAGCCATCGTTTCCGGTGAAGGCGGCAGTCCGACGAGATCAAGATGCAATCGACGCAGAAACGAATAGGAATCGGCGTCACCTGCTGGCGTTAGTTCATGGGCGGCGAATTGCTGTTCGACAAGACGGTCGACTTTGCTTGTGGCCCATGCGGAGCCCTGAGGGATCGTCGGTGCAACGGGCGGCTTGAACGCCCAGAACTCTTTGCCCGTCTGGATGTCTTCCGCGGTGACGCGTGATTTCAGGACGATGCCCGTCGGCACACGCGGGTCGGGAGCACCCATTTCAATCCACTTGCGAAAGTCCGCAATTGTTTCAGCGGGCAGTTTCTGTTTTGGGGGCATGCTGAAGTCGCCATAGTTGATCGCATTCCACAGCATGCTTTGTTCGAGGTCACCAGGCACAATGGCCGGTCCTGATTCACCACCCGCCAGGAGCGCCGTGCGATTGGCGACTGACAAGCCGCCACGGACCGCCTGGCCGTCCGACGAATGGCACCGATAGCAGTGATCAACCAGCACCGGTCGAATTTTTTCTTCAAAGAACTTGATGCCTTCCGCCGTCGGTTCCGGATAATTCTCATCCGCCTCGGCGAGTGTTGTCGGACAGAGCGTCAGGACGGCGACAATCGCTGATGACCAGTTTCGATTTATGAAGCGCAGCATCGGAATGACTCACTTGCAATGGATTCTGTGTCTTGTGTTTCAATGGCGAGCGGCAGAGGCGTCGTTTCAGACCTTATTCTACCGGCGGTCGTTTTGGCTTCACAGCGGCACCATCTTTGTCGCCCTTCGCACCACGCTGCTGCCCAGCGCGATCACCCAGTCGGGCCATGGCTTTTTCCAATTCGCCCTTTTCAATCGCACCATCACCATTTTCATCGACGCGGGCCAGATTTTCTTTCATGCGGTCGGGGATTTCATCTCCAGTGAGTTTACCGTCCTTGTTGGCATCCCGCATCTCGAACATCCGTGCCATCATTTCTTTCGTCGGTGCTCCATCCTGACCCTGACGGGCCATTCCTTCGCGGGCCATTTCAGAAAAGTCGGGTCGAAGTTCTTCCGAGCTCAAAATTCCATTGCCATCTTTATCAAGTTTAGCTAGTGCCTTCGATGCATTTTCAATCTCGCTGACAGACAATGAACCGTCGTGGTCAGCATCAAGAGCCATCATCAGCGGCATCCGCTGAGCCATCGCGCCCGCATGTCCAGGACCGGCTCCGTCCCTCAGTTGACGCTGACCGGGGCGATTTCCCTGGCCTTCTCGTTTTGGAGCATCCTGACCGAAAGCGGTGGTGGACAAGAACAGAACCGCCAGCACACCAGAGAACACATTTTGAATTTTCATCGAAATATCCCTTGTCGTAAACCAATTGTCAGAAATCACTTACATCGTTTTATCGGTGTTTTTCCAGCCTTAGCGGATCGCCGATAGGGTAAGTACCGACGCGGGTCTGTAATAATCCACAGGCGTTTTCAAAATATTCTTTCAGGATCGCAGAATTAGAGAAGCCGTGACGTTCCCAATTGTGTTTTTCGGGTATCGCAGCCACATCATCGCAATAATGGATGGTGCTTTGGCTCGCTGATGATTCTGGTTCGTAAAACAATTCCCTTCACTCGACCACGTAAACATCTCATGGCGGAATCTCACGACAACGAACTTCAATGGCTGAAAGACGGCGGGCAGTCAGCGCTCGCGACGTTGTTTTCCAACCACCGCGATCGTTTGGAAAGGATCGTCAGTTTTCGCCTGGACCCGCGGATTCGAGGTCGCATCGACGCGGCTGATATCTTGCAGGAAGCGTTTCTGGAAGTTTCCGAGCGACTGCCATCTTTCCTTGAATCGCCCGATGTCTCGTTCTTCATCTGGCTCCGCCAACAGACGCTGCAGACGCTGATCGATGTTCATCGTCGGGAGTTCCGGCAGAAGCGGGATGTCAATCGTGAAATTCATTTCTCATCCGCTGGCAACTCCGGTGGAACGAGTCTTTCCATTGCGCAGTGTCTGATTGATCACGTCACATCTCCAAGTCAGGTGGCTGTCCACGCCGAAGAAATGCAATGGTTGCAGGATGCGCTGAATTCGATGAATGAAGTCGATCGGGAAGTTTTGGCGCTGCGACATTTCGAACAGCTTGGCAACAATCAGGTCGCTGAAATTCTTGGGCTCACTCCCACAGCCGCGAGCAATCGTTACTTGCGTGCCGCGGCCCGCTTGAGTGAAATCATGCAGCGACTGAACTCCGATTGCGGCCCGGCCAAATGAAAAGGGAATGAGCCCGCATGCTGTCTGAAGACGAACAACATCCGGTCGATCAACTGGCGGAAGAATTTGCTGAACGAATCCGTTCGGGAGAAACTCCGCAGATTGAAGATTATTGCGGCGCGCACCCCGAGCATGCCGAAATGATCCGCGCTGTATTCCCCTCAATACAGATGGTCGAACGCGCCAATCAGCGTGAGGAGCAACATCGCCGGTCGGGCGAAAGCGAATCACGATCTTCGTCGATACTTTCGATGCCCGAAACACTGGGCGATTTTCAGATGATCCGTGAGATCGGTCGCGGAGGCATGGGAGTCGTTTACGAGGCACTCCAGAAATCGCTGAAGCGGCACGTGGCACTCAAGGTGATCAGCGCCCTGATTGCAGGTTCCGAAAAACAGCTTCGCCGATTCCGTCGCGAAGCGGAATCGGTGGCCAGCCTCCATCACAGCAATATCGTCCCCGTTTTTGGAATCGGTGAGGACCACGGCCTGCAGTATTATGCGATGCAACTGATTGACGGAGTCACGCTGGCGGAAATTATCAATCACCTGCGGCGCGTACCCAACTTGACACTCTCGGCCGCAAAGGACACCGAGACCGTTGGGCATTCCGATGAACACACGCCTGGCGGCAGTTCGGCATCACGTCGCTTTGGTTCAAATGAGGCCGTACTGCGGCTTCTCGGAACGATGCCCTCAGCCGACGTGAATCTGCTGCAGTCCGGGTTGTCCGTCGATCTGTCCGTCGATCTGTCCGGAGACCTTTCGAAGACCCCGGACCCGCTGGCCGTCACAATGATTCAAAACAGCGATGACGATCCAGAGAGTGTCGCGGTAACGCGGGCTAACGCGGCGACGGACGATGATTCGCATGAACTTGACCAGTTACGTCCCGCTGAAGACGTCAGCCTGAATCGGTCGTACTTTCGCAACATTGCTCGCCTGATCGCTGACGTCGCCAACGCGATGGATTACGCACATCGGCAAGGCATTCTGCATCGCGATCTAAAGCCAGCGAATCTCATCCTTGATCGTGACGGAACGATCTGGGTCGCCGATTTTGGCCTGGCGCGACAGGCGGATCTGGATGGCGTTACGCAGACCGGCGAAATTGTCGGGACGCTGCGTTACATGGCTCCGGAACAGCTTCGAGGTCAGGCGGACATACGTACCGACATTTTTGCATTGGGCCTCACACTTTACGAATTGCTCGCACTGAAGCCAGCCGTAGCGGCTCCGCAGGTGCTCGACGCACAAGGGCGAAAATCCGTCGCGCCGCTACGCAGCAGTCGTCCCGAGATTCCCGCCGATCTGGAAACAATCACGCTTAAAGCGTGCATGCTTGAGCCCGAGCGGCGTTATCAGAGTGCTCGGGAATTCGAAGCGGACCTTCACCGCTTTCTGGAAGACCGTCCCATACATGCTCGCCGCGTGACGCCGATCGAGCGATTGTGGCGTTGGTCAAAACGCAATCCTCAGATCGCATCGCTTTCGGCGGCAACGCTGTTCCTGCTGTTCACGATTGTCATCATTCTGGGGTTCAGCTATCGGCGAATTCAGAAAACTCTGACTGCAAGAAATGAGCAATACGAGCGAGCGGAAAAAAATCTGGACGAAAAAACCATCGCGCTGAAGAATGTGGAACTTGAGCAGGCGCGGGCGGAAACAAACCTGAATCTAGCCATTGCGGCCTTTGAAGAGGTCTTCAATAACATTGCCGCCCGCGGCCGATCCGAGTCTTTGCTCGACGCCTTGAGTGAAGAAGAACTCCTGCCCGCCACGGACGCGGTTCTGAGCAATGCCGACGTCACGCTGCTGGAGACTCTGCTGGGATTCTTCGATCGACTGGCGGCAGAGAACAGTAAGGACCTGAGCATGGAATCCGCAATCGCGCGACGGCGAGTGGGCGACATCCAGCAGCAACTCGGTCGCCTGGAGAATGCTCAAAAGTCGTATCTGACTGCTCTGGAGGCCTACCGAGTCATTGCATCCAGAAATCCTGACCAGGCCAGTCCCTTGTTGGCTCAGGCAGAGATCCTGCATCAGTTAATGCTGACGTCCATGAAACGCGGCAAGCTGACGACTGCAATCGAGACGCTCGATGACTTGCGGACCGTGCTTAAGCAAAACCCCATTGTGACTGAGTCCGCTGACGGCAAGTATGTTTTGGCGAACGCAATTAACAGCGTGGTTTCGTTTGGACTACGCACGATGGGCGATCCAGGGCAGCGTCCAAAGGGGCCTCTGCAGGGCCGAATCATAGCGGCGACGGAGGCTCTGTCCCCGGCACTCGCTGAGCGAGTGCGACGCGAGGCGGAAGCCAACACCGAGGCGTTTGAAATCCTGCAGTCGCTGACGAAGGAACAACCCTCGAACGTGGCGTACCGCATCGCGCTGGCTCAGGCGACAAAAGACAAAGCCAGACTGGCTCAGATGTCGCGTGACCAGAATCAGGCAGACGAGGCAATGTCGGCCGCAATCAAGATCCTCGAAGATCTACACCAGGAATTTCCCGCATCCGATCGCTTCAAGTATGAATTCGCTGAAACGCTTAGCACTGTGTTATCACTTCGTCCCGCCGACATGCAGCGGCTAATGCGGTCGCAGCAACTGTCTCGTGAACTGGTCGAAGAGCATCCGACGGTCCCGGAATATCGGAGCCTCTACGCGATGACCCTCGCTCGAATCGCCGGTCTGCAGTTCTTCCAGGGGCAGACTGAACCAGCCGAAAAAATGCTGCAGGAATCGGTCAGTCACCAACAGCATCTGGCTGATCAGTTTCCGGACGTGCTGCTGTACCAATTTTCGCTGGTCCGAACGCTGCAGCAACTCGCAACGGTCTATGCCGATGGCAAACGACCGGACCAGGCCAGAAAAACGCTTGATACTGCCATCACACGCATGGAATCCATGTCCAGCCGCACTCGTTTTCGCGGTCCGGTGCACCAAATGCTCACGCGACTACGAGAAAGCCGCGCGAAGCTGGGTAATTAGTGCAGCAAGTCGTAGTTCATGGCCCCCAGAGAGTGAGTATTCACGGAAACACAAAGTTCTGTAGTTGCCAAACCTCGCTTCCACCGACGCGGGGTCCAATAGCGTGGACTTAGGATGTTTTCTTGTAGCGGAACTCGCCAAGAGTTTCGGTTTTCCCTGCAAACACGGGGTGCCGAAAGTCTTGGCGACTTCCGCTACGCCTTAAGTCCACGCCATCGGACGCGGGGTCGGTTGGGGAGCGTCGTTGTTGGCGTTGAAACCCCACTGGCTTCACGCCAGTGGACTCAAGGTTTGAAAACTACAATTACAACACGGCTGACCGCCGCGATGTTCTCCGGGTTCGGCCAACGCCTGCGAGACGGATACATCGCTCAGGCGACCAGGCTGAGAATCGGCAACATCGACATCGTCAATTTACCTGGAGAGCCATTTGTCGAGTTTCAACTCTTCGCGCAGCAGGTCGCCGCAAAGAACTCATTCACCTGCGTCGCAGGCTATGGCGAATGCGGCGTCTGGTACTATGGTCCTGACAGCATCTTCACTGATCGCGGCGGCTGCGAACAGACCTGGTCGCTCACCGGGCCGTGCCAGCGAAAAGTCGAAGCGGCTCTGACAACGTTGCTCGTTCGCCCCGTGTCAACAAAGTATACTCCGAGCGGTCAGGAATGATGCCTTCAACGGCGGACCTTCGCGTGTCCCTTCTCCCCCCGAGATCGGGCAAGGCTGTGAAGGATTTTTGGGAGGCATTTCCTTGGTTGATTATTACTGTGATCGTATTCGTTGAACTCGTATAGTGACCGAAAACTTTATGAGAGTCAGGCACTTTGCGTTTAGGCCCGGATGGGCCGACACAACCTCTGCCGGGGCCGTGAGATACTTGCATTCTCTATTCCAAACCGG
>Ga0335396_10001540_pt1 | contig 29375 bp, 29 predicted proteins | sample FRY02_FD_205743 | JGI IMG/M metagenome (GOLD analysis project Ga0335396, IMG submission 205743) | Freshwater microbial communities from Lake Fryxell liftoff mats and glacier meltwater in Antarctica - FRY-02 (spades assembly) (version 2) | ecosystem: Environmental > Aquatic > Freshwater > Ice >... | reverse complement strand
CAGAAGTGGAATTGGCGGGGACAGTCGCCTACGCCGCGGCCCTGCGCATCGCCCGCTTCCACACCAGCAACGAATTTGGCGATTGGGACACGGCCCTGCACACCTTCACCTTTGCCAATGCCGTCCACCAGGGGCTACGTCGGTTGGACGGTTACACAGCACCCGATGGCTATACACTCTTGCTGCGCGGCGTCTTTGACGGCGCGATGAGCATTTATCTTGACCGTTTCCTCAACATTCCCGCGGCCCGGCTGCCCCAGCCGACATCCCGCAACGGCTCTGCGCCCACCTTCCCCGGATTGGAAACGCTGCTCAATCAGCAGCAGCAGGTCAACCAGGCGGGCAACGCCGTGGGCGATTATCTCTTCCGGGGTGGCGATGCCACGGCACTGCGCGCCGAACTGGCTGGACTTCTCCTGCGGGAAGACCGGGACTTCCACACGATTCAGTCGGTGGAAGCGGCCTTCCGCCAGCACGACCTGCTCCTGGCCGAAGGCGCGGCGGCGGACGAAGCGGTACACGTGCTGGTGGCCGCGGCCCGCTATCTGGCCGCCCATTCGCCCACCGTGCGCGCCCAGGGGCAGACGTTTGGGATTGCGCGTCGACTGCATCGGAATGAGAAGTTGTTTGAGGGGTAGGGTTTTTACATAACGAAACGAGAAACGTGAGATCACTCGAGTGATCTCACGTTTCTCGTTTCCGGTTAGAAATCCAGTTCACTGCTGGCAAATCAACCGCTCTTAGCTACAGCGTAATCACCTGATCCGGCATATTGCCAGCCAGGGCAGCGTAGAGATCGGGGAAGCAGCCCACGTGGACACCGGCCACTGTGTTGACTGTGCGGCATTCACCCGGCTCGGTGCGGCCCACGCCATCCGCGTCACACCAGCGGGGTTCGCCCTCGGCCAGGTTGCGTTCCAAGGCGCACATATCACACATCATCAGCAGAATGCCTTTTTCCGCGGCCACCTTCGCCAGCCGCTCGCCCACGGGATCACCGGCGCGCAGAACGAAGGTATTGTCATCAAAGAAGAACATCCCGGCCACTTCCACGCCGTGGGTTCCGGCTTCCAGTTGGGGGAGGATCATTTGGGCCAGTTTGTAGCTGGCGGAACGGGGTAGAGCAAAAACATACGCGACTTTCACAGGTTTCTCCTAAAGTTTGGGGGGATTGGAATATGGAAAAAGCCACCGGAAATCGGCAGCGGTGGGGATACTATCAGATGCTTGGTTTGAATCAGCGGGGGTGGTTACAGTGCCGGCTCATGAATCCATCCCCGTGCGACCAGTTCCGAAAGAGGCAAACCGGACGTAGCACTTGCCGAACTGACTCGAACAGGCATATCCCCACTGCGTTCAAACCAAATGCCAGCGGACCCGGCCAGGTAGTTTATCAACTCTGGATGATGTGATATCAACAGCGCTTGTAATTCGTTATCGACGGCAAAGTCATACAACTGCGATAGCCAGGGCTGGATTTCTGGGAGCGAAACAAAGTTCTCCGGTTCATCAATGCAGAGAGTATAGTCCTGACCCTGGGTAAAATGAATAACCGTGTAGAGTACAATGAGCGCCCTTTGACCATCAGAGAGTTCATCGAAACGATACTTATTATTAGCTATGCACACATTCAAGAGCCGCTGACTTTCACCGACCTGCTTAAATTCGAAGTATTTGAACCCGTCAATCACCTTCTGTAACGCATTTGTGATTTCAAACGCGTTGCCCTGATTTTGCGACACAAATCGGTACCAGGACAGGAAATTCCTACACTGTACATCCAATAGATCAGATTCTTTTTCGCTCCGGCTTTCAATGGACATCGGATTAATGTGTATGATAAGCATCCGGCGAAAACGATTCTTAAACCAGGTGAGTTTGGTATTATCCTCCCGAGATGGAAGTGAACCGACGGCTGACCGATTCCAATCGAAGGGATAATTCGGTCCCTCAGAATAATTATCTCTGTAAAGTTGTGCGTTGCCTGCGCTAAAATCAATTAGTGGTTTGTTATCGAACCAAAGCTTCTCCGTATGAATTCTTGATAGCTGTTTGGTTCGTTTATGCTCAATGACTAACTCATACCGATACTCTCCGCCATTCCCCGTTAATTCGATTTCGAAGCGTTGGTTTTCTCTGGTTTGCCAGCGCGTCAGACTATCAATCGGGAATAAATCCAGTATTTCCCGACCTTCTCCAAGCAATGCTTGAATCTTCCGCAGTATATCAAATACTGTAGACTTACCAGCGCCATTTTCGCCAAGCAGAAGGTTAATTGAATTAAATTTGACTTCAAAATTGACACAGCACTTGTAATTGTCAATATAAATGCGTCGAAGCATACGTAGGCAACCTTCTCTGATTCATCTGCGGACCAGTCTCGAAATCACGCGCAAAGCGTGTAATTCGTCGTGTCGAAGTGCGCTCCAGCAGGTTCAAGCAAGCCTCAGCAGTTCCCTGGCAGCATCCAGTCCAACCCGTTCCCGACTCTCACTTTTTATCGACTGCATATGCAAATAGTCGAGATAATCGGCCAACTTTTCTTCACTGGACAATAACTCGCGCAGTCGCACAAATTCGGCGTAGGGAAGAACAGCGAATTTTGCCTGGTCGTTTTCTTTGATCACCTGCACCTGCTCGAACATTTCAGTTCCTCCTATACGCCCGACCGCGCGGCAAAACGTCAATCACATCAATGATACGGATTATATCATCCCGATCAAAAAGCACGCAAAAGTTTCCCACACGTAATCGATAGGCAGCATCGAAGTCAACCAAACGTTTTACATTGGGCATTGACAGCGGATCTGCCGCCAGTTGTTCGATGCGGGCCACAATGCGTTTCTGGTCGTTCTTGGGATAGCGTTGTAGGTTCTCGATTGCCACGTCCGTAAATTGAACGTCATACGGTTGTGCCACCTACCCCTCCTCGCTTGTAGCCTATCACCCGAATTTCACCGGAATCACCCCAGCCCAAAGCGCATCCCCTGCTTCTTAAAAACCTTCCGCCAGTATTATCCGGTAACTTTCGTGTGCTCCTTGCACATAGACAACGGACGACGGACGGTGCTATTGAGGTCTATCATCCGTCCGTCGTCTGGTCTATCGCTTAGCAGCAATGGGTCACAGCCAGCTTGTCCGGCGCGTGACCCCATTCGATCAGATTGCGCTGGCCTTCGCTCAGGTCAATCCAGGGCGCGGTCGGCCCGTCGCATGTGCGGGGGAGTTCCCGCCCGTTGATGATTGTCATTGTATTACGCAGCAGTTGTTTGCCGTTGCGCTGGGTCATACTGACGTCGTAGAAGGGGAAATCGCCTTCCAGCATCTCAAAGAGGGCCACATCCGCCAGCGCGCCAACCCGCAGCGTGCCCACTTCGTCGCCCATCCCCATCGCGTCCGCCGCGGCCACAGTGGATGCCCGCACCACATCCTCCAGGCTCAACCCCAGCGCCAGGAATTTGCTCAGACAGGTGGGCATATCGTAGAGCGGGCCGTGGATGCTCATCTGGTGGATGTCTGTGGAAATCACATCCGGCTTGTAGCCCGCGCTGATCATCGCCTCGGCTGTTTTGAAGGAGAAAGAGCCGGCGCCGTGGCCGATGTCCAGAATAATGCCGCTGTCCCAGGCCCGTTTGGCCGCATCCAGCAGCGCGCCCGTGTCGTCGATGATGCGCATATCCCCGCCGGTGAAGCAGTGGGTCAGGATGTCGCCAGGGCGCATCAGGTCCAGCACTTCGGTCAGGCTGGGCGGGCCGCCGCCGATATGCACCATCAGCGGACGCTGCACCCGATCGGCGGCTTCCCGCGCCCGGCGCAGGGGTTCGATGCCCGTGCCACGGGTGGTATTGCGGTCGATGCGGGCTTTGATGCCCAGCAGCAGGTCCGGGTTCTGCTCGATCAGTTTGACGCAGAGATCGACGTCGCAGTATTCAAGATTGGTCAGCTCCAGCGTGGCAGCAGTGAGACCGATGGACGAAATGTTGAGCAGGGCGTAGAGACGGGAGACAGAGGGCTTTGCCACCCATTCCCGGAAGCCCAGCACATTGAACGCGCCCGCCGATCCCACATCCAGCCAAGTGGTGACGCCGCTGCGCGCGGCCACCGGGTCGGCGTGGATGCCCCAAAATGTCACGTTGTGATAGACGTGGGTGTGCAGGTCGATCAGGCCGGGGGTAACGATCTGACCGCTGGCATCGACGACGCGGGCCGCGCTCTCGGCGGGGATGCTCGGCTCGATGGCCGCCACCCGGTTGCGCCGGATGCCGATGTCCAGCCGTCCGCTCTGGCCGCCGGGGTTAACGACATCGCCGCCCTGAATGAGTAAGTCGAAGTGCATTGGGTTTCCTCCTGGGGGATTGAATATTGGGGTATGGGATATTTTGTCAGGAAAGTTGATAGGGACGAACGGTACTTGGCGATTGAGCGTTGTGTGCTATCATAACCGGATGCGGGCGGGTCAGCTAAAAACGGCTATGTCGCTTTGATCCTACCAGCACGACGGGACGAATGTCAATCAGCCGCAACGTCATCTCGCACGATAGAATCTCGCTACGTTTGCCAAAACAACGGATTAACGTCCGTCTTAGCAAAGCACAGCTATCATTAGGAAAAGAGACAAAATGAGCGTAAAAATCCTGCTGCTGCTCGGCGGCGTCCATCACGATTTTGAGGGATTCGCCGCCGCCTTCCAGGAAATTGTAGGTGACGGCAACCGCGTAATCACCGCCACCTACGACGGGGACGCTCTCCTGCGTCTGCACGAAGAAGAGGTGGATGTGGTGGCGATCTACACCTGTCTGGGCGGTGCGCAAAAGGACGGCGTAGTGGCCGAAGACCTGACCGCGGCCCAGACCACCGCGCTGGGCAAATGGGTGCGAAACGGGGGTGGGCTGCTGGCCCTGCACGCGGCCACTGTCATGCAAGAAGACAACCAGCTTATGCGCGATCTGATCGGCGGGCGCTTTCTCACCCATCCGCCCCAATTCGACTTTGCCGTCATTCCCCTGGCCAGCGAGCATCCGATCACCAATGGCGTAGGCCCATTCACCGTCCACGACGAATTTTACATCCAGGAATTCAGTACGGATGTCACTGTGCCTATGACTGCCGAAGATCGGGGCGCAGTCTATCCGATGGTCTGGACAAAAGACGAAGGCCACGGACGGGTCGCCTATATTGCGCCGGGCCACACCGCCAGCACGTGGGCCACGGAAAACTACCGGCAACTCCTGCGCCAGGGCGTGGGCTGGCTGGCCGGTTCGTTGGACTAGATTTTTAGACGGCTAACGGCAGACCGCAGACCGCCGTCAGCAATCTGCCGCCTGCCAATACCCATCCCCCAAAGGAAAAACTTATGGCTACCAACAACCCCTTCCTCGCCGTCGACCGCCAGATGATCGGCGACATTCACACCACCACCGAAGTGCTGGACAATCTGACTTTTCTCTGCGACGAATGCGGCTCCCGCTTCCCCGGTACGCCGGGCGAACGCCAGGCCGTGGAGTTTATGCAGGCGAAGATGCGGGAATACGGCCTGCAAAACGTCCACGCCGAGCCGTTCCCCTACAGTTTGCAGGGCGTGCCCACCAGTTGTATGGAGCGGGCCAACCGGCGGCCCGGCGGCGGGCGGGGCTACGGCCACACCCACTACGACACACTGGACAAAGTGGAGATCGGCCCCCTGCGTGTGGCGTCCGAACGGGCGGCCCGCTGGCTGCTGCGCATCGCCCAGGCGCAAGAATGGCCCATCACCCGTCGCACGCCGGCAGCCGCCCAGGCACTCTTGGAGACTCCCGCTTATCGGGAGACGGCAGAATTGCGGGCGCAAGTGGATGCGTTCTACGCGGCGCGGCGGTAGTTGTCTTCCGGGAAGCGGCCAAAACGACTTCCCTGCATCCACAAACGATTGGCCGCTTCCCGGAAGATGTAATGCAGATTACCCGAAATCTCTCCCATCCAGCACCATCGACAGCCCCGCGGAGACCTGATTCAGAATATCCATCTCCTCGGCGGGGATCGTCAATTCCAGCGCGCCCAGATTGTCGTCCAACTGCTGGGCCGTGTCCGCACCGGAGATGACGACGGTGATTTCGGGCTGAGCCAGAATCCACGCCTGGGCCACTTGCGCCACAGACGCGCCCAGGCGCGCGGCCACATCCCGCACCGCGGCCAGCACATCCGCGGCCCGGCCGCGCAGCACATCCCGGTAGATGCCTTTGCGCCGACTCCCCCACAGAGAACTCTCCTCCGGCATAGAATCCGGCGTATACAGCCCGGAAAGCAGCCCCACACCCAGCGGGCTGTAAGCCATAATCCCCAGGCCGGTGGCGCGGGCCATAGGGAACATCTCCCGTTCCAGGCTGCGGTTGAGCAGGCTATAGGGATTCTGGACGGTAATCAGCGGGCTGGCGTTGAGGCGATCCTGCACGCGCAATGCCTGCACCACCTGCCACGCCTGATAGTTGCAGACGCCCACATAACGGACTTTCCCCTGCTGCACCAGACTGTCCAGGGCGCGGAATTTCTCCTCATCTGGGGTCGTATCGTCCAGCGCGTGGAGGAGGTAGACATCGATACGGTCGGTATTGAGACGGCGCAGGGAACGTTCCACCTCGCGCAGAATGTGATAGCGGGAGGCGCTCCAATCGTTGGGGCCAGTTCCGATGGGGCTGGTCACTTTGGAGGTGATGACCACATCATCCCGCCGGGAACCCAGCACACGGCCCAGCAACTCCTCCGACTTGCCGATGTTGCGCCGATTGTCCATCATCCCGTAAACGTTGGCGCAATCCAGCAGATTGAGGCCCCGGTCCAGGGCCAGATTCACCAGCCGCTCGGCCTCCTTTTCGTCGGACTGACCGCGCAGCCCCAGCCCCAGCGCCATACGAGATACTTTGAGACCGGCACTTCCAAAATTTACATAATCCATCCTGATTTCGCCCCTTCTGTTGTGTGTTAATCGTTGTCTGCGGTAATGAAAAAGCCATCCGTGTTGGGATGGCTTTTTCATTTTTGGTTGATGCTGTGCTAATCGCTCCGTCTCTCTCCATACGCGTTGTTGGTTATCCCTGTTACAATCGCTGACAGCACAGCCTTTCCTGCCGGTGACAGGAAATTTTGTTGGGCTGGCTGGCTCATTTGTTGAGAATCGGCAGCGGTTTCTATCTCAATCTTCTCTGTCCGGTAATTGTTGGCTTCGGGCGGGATGAAATAACGTTCGTCCAGCGGGATCATCTCCGACGAGAAGTAGGCGGCAGCAAATGCCTGGCCTTCAGACGATTCGGCTGCATAGACAGTAATCGGAATCGGTCCAGCCATGCGACCTGTGCGCTGTAGCCAGACCCGCCGGTCAATATCCCCAGCCCGCAGCAGGGCCACGTAGCCAATGCACTCGGCACATTCATTGATGTGGTTATATTCATACCGGAAATCCAGCACCCGCTGAAAAACGCCGGGATTATAATACATTGCCAGGCCCTGTACGGGGAGAACCGAAGCATTCCAATAGCTGGGCCGCAGACTGTCCACAATGGGCCGCCAGCTTTCCAGCACGGGTTTGGCAGCCTCTACGGGCGCGTCGTCGTCCGATAAAGCCGCAGATTTCGGGCCTACAGCCCGCGCAGAAGCGGAAAGAGTATTCGTCAGCGTTGTTTCGGGCGCAATTGTTTCAGGGAGAGTCGTCTCTGGGGGCGCTGGCGGCGTAGCCGGGGTTTCGCCTTCGGCCCCAACGACGCCTGTTGTACAGACCAGCAAGAAAAGAGAACCAATGACTATTTTATACGTTTGCTTCATATACATCCTTACCCACAAGCCGCAGGAGACAAACGATAAACTCGACAGAACGCGGACCGGGTAAAGGCCGCAAACCGAAAAGATTCCCTCCTGTTTCCTGGCTGCGGCTATTGAAAATCCATCTTGCGATGGCGCATCACAACACTCTGTGCCAGCCCGATAGCCAGCAACATTGAAATAAGACTACTGCCGCCGTAACTAATAAAAGGCAACGTCATACCCGTTACAGGCACAATGCTCAAATTCATACCCACATTGATGAATGTCTGAAAGAATATCAGCGCAGCGACACCCATTGTCAGCAGACGCCCAAACTGATCCTGGGCCATATCCGCAATGCGTACCAGCCGCCAGACGACAAAGAATAGCAGCAGTAGAATGAGTACGGTTCCCACAAAACCCAACTCTTCCGAAATCACGCTAAAGATAAAATCTGTGTGGCGCACCCGCAAAAAGTGAAGCTGATTCTGACTGCCGTGCCCCCACCCTTGCCCCATCCAGCCGCCGTTGCCAATGCTAATCAACGCCTGCAACACATTGAACGACGCGTCCCGATTGGAAGAGGGATCGAGAAAAATCTGCACCCGTTCGAGCATATAGCCCTGAAGTGAGCCAGCCAAAAAAGGCAGCGCGGCAAGCCCACCTGCACCCAATATCCCAATATGCCACAACCGTATGCCACCGACAAGAATCAAAACGCCACCGATAAAGGCAAAGGTGATGGTCATTCCCAAATCAGGTTGGAGATAGATAAAAGCCAGAGGGAAAGCCAGGAGAATAAGCGCGGTTATCAGATAACCAAAGCGATGCAGCTGCTCCTGAAATCGGCTCAAATACCAGGAAAAGAAGATAATCAGCAGAAACTTGCCTACTTCGGTGGGCTGTACAAGTATACCACCCACACTGATCCAGCGCTCGGAACCGCCCTGGACAGTACCAAAGGCATAAACAGCCACCAGTGAGCCAATCAATCCGAGATAGGCTGGCTGGGCCAATAGTTCCAGATGGCGGTAGTCAAAAAAAGCCACAATCAAGAGCACAACCAGACCCACCAGCATAAAGAAAAGCTGGCGCTCCCAATAATCGCTTAAGTCCACAGTCGTAATTGTGGCGCTGTAGACCATCGCAATGCCAATGCCACACAGAGCCAAAACGGCCAGCATCAACAGATAGTCGAAATTCCGCAACGTGGAACGGTCAAGCATTCTTTACAACCCTACCCTTTACAAACCGATTCTTTACAAACCCTTTTTTTACAAACCGATCGTGCGGCGAAAACGTTCCAGCCAGCTAATTTCCTGAAAACGCAAAAGAGGAACAGTATACCCCAATATACGCTGGGCGATGTTATGGTAGGCCCGGCTGATGTAGACTTCCCGCTCCAGCGCAATGGGCCGGCCTTTATTCGTCGAAATTACGATATTGTCGTCGTCCGGCACAATACCCAGCAGATCGATGCTGAGAATATCCAGAATGTCCTTACTGTTCAGCATATCCCCTCTGCGCACCAGGCGGGGATTATACCGGTTGATGATTAGCCGGGGTTCAATCCCCACATCCCTTTCAAGGAGAAAAATCACCTTATCCGCGTCACGCAGTGCGCTTACCTCCGGGGTGGTAATGATCAGCACCTCTGTGGCCGGAGCCACTGCATTGCGGAAACCTGCCTCGATCCCGGCGGGAGAATCGATCAGCACATAATCAGCAATCTGCTGCAATTCCTGGCAGACAGCCATCATCTGTTCGGGCGTCACAGCGTCTTTGTCACGGGTCTGGGAAGCAGGCAGCAGATACAACTCGTCCACCCGTTTGTCCCGGATCAGCGCCTGGTGCAAGGGACAGCGTCCCTCAATCACATCCACAATTGTATAGACAATACGGCTTTCCAGCCCCATTACAATGTCCAGGTTACGCAGCCCCAGATCAGCATCAACCATCACCACCCGCTGGCCGGCCATAGCCAGCGCCGTGCCTAAATTGGCGCTGGTCGTCGTCTTGCCCACGCCGCCTTTACCTGAAGTTATTGTGAGTACCACCCCGGCCATTGTCTGCTCCACATACCTGTCTGGTTGATGATCCAATAACAGTATTGGTTGCTACTTCCACTGGCTGTCCCACACATCCACTACAATCTGCTTGCCCATCACACGGGCTACTTCCGGTTTCTCCACCGCATTGCGCCGCCAGAACCAGCGGCCCGGCTCGTTGGTCACCGCTTTGGGCGACATAGCAATATAACCAGCAATCCTCAGTTGGATCGGCTCGAAGTCGATGGCGCAGACCACTGACCGCTCGTTGCCCATTGCGCCGGCGTGGACAATCCCCCGCAGACGGCCCCAGACAAAAATATCGCCGCCGCTGATCACCTCTGCGCCGGGATTCACATCCCCGATCAGCATAATCGTACCCGCGTGGCGGAAAACCTGTCCAGAGCGCAGCGTGCCCCGGTAGATATAGGGCGGCGCCAAAATTACTTCCGCGCTGCTCTGATCGTCTGTGTCTTCTTCATCTGCGTCTGCGTCTGCGTCTTCATCTGCATCTGTTCGAAAGACTGCCAAGGGGGACGGTGCAACCGCTTTCTTCTGGCTGGGCGGGAGCGTCCCTAATTCAGTGGCCTGGCTGTTCGGGTCGATGGCTCGATCCGCGATGGAGTCGGCGATCGACTGGGGAGGCTGGAACTCGGACTGGGGTTTGACCGACGGCGCTACCTGCCCTCGCTGCCCCAAATGGACCTCCCAGCGGGCACGTTCATCTTTGATGCGTCCCGGCCCACCACTTCCACTGCTGCCGTCCCCACTGCTGCCGTCCCCACTGCTGCCGTCCCCACTGTTTCCGTCTGCCCCTTCCACCGACAGCCCAATCTCCTGGGCCATCCGCCGGGTCTCCGGATTGCTGGTGCGCACAGCCCAAATGGCAATGTTATAGCCTGTCAGCACATCCGCGATCTGCTGCATATCATCTGCGCTCAGCAGCCGCGAGCCGATTTCGATAGCGACCCGTTCGCCCTGGAAAAAGCCCTCGGCCTTGACCAAATGACCGGCCAACACCCGCACAATATCGCCCCAGCGCCCCTCCTGATCCCCGATGCGCATGACGATCCCATCGCCTATGCCGACAATCCGCACGATCGACGGTTTGGCCGGGGAGTCAGCGCGCTGACGGCTGGCTGGGTCTCTGGGTCTGGTTATGGGTTGGGTGGATTCGGACACAGGATCACTCGCTTGCTGCTGTTTGCGCTGGCTCGTCGGCAGGGGGTGGTGGGCCGTTGAAATAGAAGTTCAAAATCTCCTGAGCAACCGGCGCGGCCACCGCCGAGCCTTCACCACCGTTATAAAGAAAGGTGACAACGACAATTTCAGGGTCTTCGTAGGGTGCATAGCCAACGTACCAGGCGTGAAAAGGCAGATTGTCGTCTTTGTCTCGAAAAGCGCAATCCTCAATAACCGGGTCCCACTGGCAAAATTCAGCCGTACCCGTCTTGCCCGCAACCGTCACCCCAGGAACCCGTGTGTTGGGCGCAGTGCCATAGGGAGTGTTCACAACGGCCCACATCCCCTGCTGCACGTAATGGAGCAGGCTCTTGCTAACGGGCAATTCCCGCACCACCTGGGGCTTAAACTCCCATTGCAGACCGCCCTCAGCGTCGATCATCTCCTGCACTATCTGGGGCTTCATCACAAAACCGCCATTGGCCACGGCCGCCGCAGAAACGAGCACCTGCAAGGGCGTCCCCTCCACATACCCCTGACCGATCGCCATATTATAGCTATCGCCCGTAGTCCAGGATTCGGCCCAGGTAATCCGCTTCCACTGGTCGTCGGGCAGAAAAGAGGTAACTTCGCCGGGCAGATCGATGCCCGTCCGCGAGCCGTAGCCAAACAGACTCATCCATTTCGCCAACCGTTCGTTGCCCAAGCCTTCCAGGGCATTGGGAAAACCACCGCCGAGCAAATAGAAGAAAATGTCGTTGGAAAGGCCCATCGCCTCCACAACGGTCATTGATCCGTGGTTGATGCCCAATTTATGGTTCCAACTCACAAACTTCTGGGCCTGAGTCAAATCGTCGGGAAAGAAGCGATTGCGCAAATAAATCGGCCCGTTATCTGCGATGATACTGGTGGGGCCGATCACCCCTTCGGCCAGGGCCGCTGCGGAAGATACCAATTTAAAAGTCGAGCCAGGCGGGTAGAGACCACCGATGGCGTAATTGATGAGCGGCTTATTCGGGTTACTCTCCAGAGCGAAATACTCCGGCCCAATCCCGTCTGAAAATATATTATTATCGAAAGAGGGCAGACTGACCAATCCCAGAATCGCACCAGTCTTGGGGTTCATAGCAATCGCCACGGCATTGGGCGACTTGACCTTTTCCATCATCGCCGACAGGGAATTGTACATTACCTCCTGCAGGCGTATATCCAGACTCAAGCGCAAATTAAGTCCGGGGACGGGTTCGACCACCTTCCCGACCGTCCGCATCTCCCGCCCCAAAATGTCCACCTCAATATACTTCTGCCCCGGCACACCACGCAACTCGTCCTGATAGCTGAATTCCAGACCATTCAGCCCCACCTGCTCGTTGGGGTTCCGGTAGCCTTCGGATTGATAGATTTCCGCGGCCAGGGCAGGAATCGGCCCCATAAAGCCCAGGCTATGGCTCACAACATCGCGAAAAACATATTCCCGCACAGGAATCTGTTGCACCTTCACGCCTGGCAAGTGATAGGTCTCCTCGGCCACATCAAAGGCACTGTCCCGGTTGACCAGTTCCAACAGAGGGATGGCCTCGTAGGAGCTGCCCTGAGTTCCCAGTTGCACGGCCCGGTAGACCAGCGCCACCAGCCCCTCCAGCGGCAGGGGTTTGGAAAGATCGGGGATCAGCGTGGGCCGGTCAACCAACTGCTCAGTCTCGCCCACTTTTTCCACATATTGCAGGGTGACGATACGGAAGTCCAGATCGATGCCAGCCTTTGTCACCACATTGGCGAAGTCGGCTCGACCCAGCCGCAGAAACATCACTTCGGCCAGATTGAGCGCAATATCTGGGTCGCTGTCGGCCCGCAGCACCCGTAGCAGCCGCTCGATGGCGAACTGCTCTTCGTCGATGTCCGTGTCGATATTATCGTCCGGCAACTCCGCAGGGACCAGTGCAATCACAAAACTGGGTCGATTGCGTGCCAGAATCTCCCCGTTGCGATCGTAGATGACACCCCGGAGAGGCGGCACTTCGATAAAACGGAGGCGATTTTCGTCGGCCTGGGCTTGGTAAGTCGAGCCTTGCAGGATTTGCAATTGATACAATCGGCCAATCAGCACCAGGAAAGCAAATAACACTCCCAGGCGCACCATTGCCGTAGCCAGTGTGGCTGTGCGTTCGGAACGTTCAAACATAGCCTAACCCACCTCCTGCTGCTCCGGGAGGCGGTTGAGAAAGGGAATCAAGAGTAGCATAATGCCCCCATTGTACACCATTGCAGGCAGGATCAAACGTGTGGTTGTATCCCAAAAAGGCAGCCAATGGTTGGTGAGTGCCAGCACCCCCCAATATAAATAGGAGTAGACGAGCGTGCCCACGGCGATGCTGGCGATAGGAACCAGCAGATTGCTGCGAAAGAAGCGATTGTAGCTGACGCCCGCGACCAGCGCCACCCCCATCAACGCCAGGCTGGAACCACCCATCGGCCCCCCGCTCAGCACATCCATCCACAGACCAGCCACAAAGCCGATTATCAGCGCACCCGATCCGCCGTAGAGCAGCGCCCAAACGACCACCAACAACACCGGCAGGTCCGGGCGCACATGGGCAATGGCAAGCCGAGGCACTACCACCGAATGGATGATAGCGGCTACCCCCAATAGGGGAATCATCAAAAAATAGAGCGATGTTCTGTTCATGGGGTGGTAGTGCCGGGGATAGGAGTGCCGGGCAGAACATCCAGATCAGGCACAAATTCCAGGGGATCAAAATTGGTGACGATCAGCACAAATTCCAGACGGCCAAAATCCACAATCGGGCGAACCACAGCCTCCTGAAAGACCTCAAAGTCCCGCTGACGTACTTCGATCACCTGTCCAATGGGAATGCCCTTGGGGAAGTTGCCGCCCATCCCGGAGGAGAGCACAACCTCACCCACGCCCACAAGCGTGCCCTGGGGAATGAAGCCCATCACGGGATCGTCGCCGACAGTGCCATTGACGACGCCTGTCAAACGGCTGCTTTGGAGGATGGCATTGACAGTGCTGAGGGGGTCGCTGATGAGAAGGACTTTGGACGAACGGCTGGTAACTTCGCTCACACGGCCCACCAGGCCCTCGTTGTTCAACACCGGCATACCGACGGCAATGCCGTGGCTGCTGCCCAGGTCCACCATCACAAAGTTGAGGAAGTTGTTGCTGTCCCGCCCAATCACACGGGCGATGATCTGGCCGCCCCGCAACTCGATACCGGGCCGGGTTTCGCCAAAGGAGAGCAGTTCACGCAGCCGCTGGTTCTCCCGCTCGATCTCCTGAAGCCGCAGATTTTCGGCCAGCAGACTGCGGTTGATGCTCTCCAATTCGGCAGTATGTTCCTGCAAATTCTGGAAGTTGCTGAGCGTGTCTACCGTCTGGACCACCTGTTCGGTGAGACTGGACAGGCCCTGCTGTCCGGGGGATGTGACCAATGCGACCGCGCCCTCAACCGTCCCCAAACGGCCCGTCTGCTGCAAAGCCATCAGCAGAAGAGCAATGAGGACGAGAATGATCAATCGAATGCCTAAATCGGCGGGAGCGCTAAATCTTCGCGGATTGTCACGCATGGGGAGTTAAGGGACCGTTTCGCCGACTTTCCAGGAGAAAGCCCCGGAAAGTGAAATGTAACTGTGCAGCCTATCAAAAGCGGACGCAGATCAAACAGATTGAAAGAGTAATTTTCGCTAATCGTTAAGACCGATTTCGGTCAAAATCAGCGTAAATCAATTCAAATCATGACAATCTGCGTCCTCCTCTTTGCCTGGCCGAGCAGTCACAAAGAAATCGCTATCGAATCGTACTCTTGCGCTGCATGGAGGAGAGAGTCTCCCGGTAATACTCAGGCTTCTCCAAAATCATCCCCGTGCCCAATACAACCGACGTTAGGGGGTTGTCAGCCACGTAGACGTGCATCCGCGTCTCGTCCTGCAAGCGCTGGGCCAAGCCCTGCAACAGCGCCCCCCCCCCAGCCAGCACAATGCCGTGCTCCATCAGGTCCGCCACCAGTTCCGGCGGCGTCTCGTCCAGTGTATCTTTCACCGCATCGACAATCACATCCACCGAACTGGAAAGGGCTTCACGGATTTCCACCGAACTGACTTCGATGGCTTCGGGCAGACCGGTGATCAGATTGCGCCCGCGCAAAATCATCGTGCGCTCCTGCTCCAGGGGATAGGCCGACCCAACCTCTACCTTTGCCCGTTCGGCCTGGCGTTCACCGATGAGCAGATTGTACTTCTGTCGAGCGTAGTTGATGATGTCCTCATTCATCTCATCACCGGCTACACGAATTGAGCGGGAAACGACAATACCACCCAGCGAAATCACAGCCACTTCCGTCGTACCACCGCCGATATCCACAATCATCGAGCCGATAGATTCAGTCACGGGTAGCCCCGCGCCGATAGCCGCTGCCATCGGCTCCTCGACCAGACCGGCCTCCCGTGCGCCCGCGCTGATGGCCGCATCCCGCACAGCCCGCTTTTCCACTTCTGTCACGCCCGAAGGGATGCCGATGACTACACGAGGACGGGCCGTACCAAACGCCCGGTTGCCATGCACTTTGCCAATGAAGTGGTGGATCATCCGTTCGGTCACTTCAAAATCGGATATCACGCCGTCTTGCAAAGGGCGAATCGCCACAATGTGGGCTGGCGTGCGCCCGACCATTTCCTTTGCTTCTTTACCGATAGCTTTGATGGCAATCCGCCGTCGCGAGGATTTGTCAATCGCGACGACAGAGGGTTCGTCAATGACGATCCCCCTGCCTTTTACATGCACCAGCGTATTGGCCGTTCCCAAATCAATGCCAATATCCAGGGAAAAGAGGCCCAAAAGCCAATCTAACGGATTTGCCAACCGGGTATTCTCCTCTTTGTAGAGCCGATAAACTACCCAGTAACTGCCCAAATTTATCCTGGCAGCGCTCTACTGAATTAATTCGGATCGATAAAAAGTAATCCTGAAATTACACTGCATTATACCATAGGCCAGAAAGACGCAACAAAGCAACCCCGCCCGCTCTGTGCGCCCACTCTGTGCTATACTATTACACGAAACTATTATACGAAATGCGTGCTTGGCGACTGGCCCAGCCGTCCACAATCTCCTGCTCTCCAACGCCTATTCCGACGCACTTGTTCCGCCAAGAATATCACTGACAATGCCTGCCCCAGCCCTTGACCCAACCATTCCGCTCAACCGCGCCCTGATCACAGCCCAGACGCGCCATCAGATATTCCCCAAAGCCCAGGACACCCCACCCCTACCCGTTGTCATGGGGGTCAGCGGCGGCGCGGACAGCGTCTGCCTGCTTCATCTGCTGGCCGGTCTCGCGCCCGTGTGGAATCTGTCTCTGCATGTGGCCCATCTGGACCACAATGTGCGGCCCGGCTCGGCTGAGGACGCCGAATTTGTGGCGCACTTGGCCGCGGCGCTGGGTCTGCCCTATCACACCCGGCAGCTCTCCCCGGCGGAGATTGCAGCCGCGGACAACAATCTGGAGGCTGGTCTACGGCGTCTACGCTACTGTTTTTTTGCCGACATCGCGGCCTCGCTGGTGGCCGCAGGCGAGCCGTTGCCGACGGTGGCTGTGGCCCACACAGCCGATGATCAGGCCGAGACGATTCTGATGCACGTGCTGCGGGGCAGCGGACTGGCCGGTCTGGCCGGAATGCGCCCCGTCACCCTTCGGCAGGCGGAGGAAAGCGGTCAACGCCCCCTGCGTGTGGTGCGCCCGCTTCTCGACGTTCAGCGTACGCAAATCCTACACTATCTCAACGAGCGCCGTTTGGCGTGGCGCGAAGACCCCAGCAACCAATCGATGACCTTTACCCGCAACCGCCTTCGCCAGCAGATTCTCCCCCCGCTGCGGGAAATTTATCCCAATCTGACCGGTGCGCTGACTCGGCTGGGCGCGGTGATGGATGCTGAAAATGAGCGGGCCAAACGGGCCAACGAGGAGGCTTTTAGCGCGTTGCGCCAGGATTCTGCGCCAGCGCCCACACATCCGGCCCCTACGCCTGTACGCGTCGTTTTGGACCGGAACAGTTTTCAGGCTCTGGACGTGGCAACCCAAAGGGGGGTGCTGCGGCTGGCCGCGGTCTGGGTAGGCGCGCCCGCTGAGGCGATGAGCCCCGAGGCGATGGGCTACAAGGCGATGGGCTACAAGGCGATGGGCTACGAGAGAACCGAAAGCCTGCGCGATGGGCTTATCGGCAATAGCAACTTTGGCCCCACGCCGCTGACCGGAGAGATTGCGTGGAGCGCGACAGAAGACCGCTTTAGCCTGCACAGACAGACGGCACTCGCCTTTCTGCCGGAAACGCCTTTTTTGGATGAGGATTGGCGCACGCGTTGGGGCAATGTGCGCGTACAGGTGGGCGAAGATCTGCTGGTGGGCGGCTGGCTGTTGCACTGCGAGGAAGTGGATCGGAGCGCTCTGCCCCCTGGCTGGCGGGACGGGGGCGATCCCTGGCAGACCTGGTGCGATGCCCGACAAGTGGGCGAGCTTCTCCTGACCACGCCCCGCCAGGGTCAACGGATTGCGCCACTGGGCATGGCAGGCCATCACAAACAGCTGGGCGACTTTTTTACCGACTGCAAAGTTCCCATAGCGTTACGCGCTGGCTGGCCTACGCTGGTGGATGGAGCCAGCGGGGATATCGTCTGGCTCTGTGGTCTGCGCTTGGCCCATCAGGGCCGAATTCGACCAGAAACCAAATCTGTGCTGCACCTGACCTGGCGCAAAGGCTAAAAGTCAAACAGCCGGAAATTCGCGCCGTCCACCCGCGTAGCCTGGTGCATCAGAACGGCATTCATCACTTCGATTGCCATGCGGGATTCCAGCGTCACCCCGGCGCGCACACCCACGCAAGGGTCGTGGCGTCCTTCGGCCAACTGGTACTCCATCTCGTCCAAATTCTTGCGCACAGATTGCTGTGCTTTGGTGATCGTCGATGTGGGCTTGAACCCCACCCGACAAACAAGTGGGGAGCCGGTGGTGATGCCGCCCAACAGCCCGCCGTGGCTGTTGGCCTGATAACCGCTGTGACGGATGGGGTCGTTATTTTCGCTCCCCCGCCGCGCCACCACAGCCGCGCCATCCCCCACTTCACAGCTTTGCACCGCATTCAGCCCGCCCAAGGCACCCATCAGCCGCACTTTCAGGCTCTGGTAGAGGGGTTCGCCGATCAGCGCGGGCGGATTGATCGCCACCACTTCCACAGATGCGCCCAGCGAATCGCCGTCGATGCGTGTGCGTTTGATCAGTTCGCCCGCTTCTTCAGCAAAAGCAGCGTCCAGCGAGCGAATCTCCGCTTCGTCCAGCAGCGCCTCCACCCCACCAATATCCTGGGCCGAAACTCCCAAGTGGCCTTGCGCCTGAATGATCTCCTGGAAATGAGCCGCCAGACTCTTTTCCGTCTTCAGCGGGCCAACCTGGACAATCGACGAGAGAAAGACTGTTCCAAAGGTTGCCTGCAAATAGAGCCGGGCGATGGAGCCGCCGATTACATCCGAAACGGTGGAACGATAGCTGCTGCGCCCGCCACCCCGCACATCCACAAAACCCTGGGATTTGGCGTGCTTGACCAAATCCGTATGGCCGGGACGCACCGCGCCGGTCGGCCCGGCGAACTGGTCGTAGTGGCGGGAACGTTGGGAGGTGGAGAGGACGAGGCTGGCAATCGGCTCGCCGGTCGTATACCCCTCGGCGTAGCTTTCCGTAGCCTGGGGCTGGCCGTCCACCTGAATTTCGATGGGAGGTCCCGCCAGGAGCGCGTCCAGATCGTTTTCGTAGTAAAGGCCGGAGAGCAACGCCACTTTGTCGCCTTCGTGGCGGGGTGTGCCATGACGGTTACTGCCGGGCCGTCGCCTGTCCAGAAAGCGCTGGATGTCTGTACGCCGTAAGAGCAGCCCCGGCGGGCAGCCGAAGACAATCGTACTCACACCGGGGCCGTGGGATTCGCCAGCGCCAGCAACGGCGAAAAGTGGGCCGCCGAGAATTTCCATAGGGTCAACTCCGTTTGGATGACTGCAAAGAGGGACGCAGATTTTCATGATTTAACGCAACGACATTTGAGTGCGGTGTTCGATGTCAAAGCGGTGTTCGATGTCAAAGACGTGCGCGTGGAGGAGCGCAATCCACTGCTTGCCCTCCTGGGTTACACGCAAATAGTCCAGCGCGTTCTGGATATAGGGGCTGACCACATCCCAATAGAAACGGGCGTAGTTGGAGCGCATATCGGCCAGACTCTTATACCCAACTTTGGCATTTTTGTCCACCTCTTCCAACTCGTAATAGAGAGCGGGGAGGAGAACCTCCACCCGTGATTATCCTACACTCCTGGGATCCGATCAACACGCCAAAAGTGCCATTCCAGCGACAAAACGTTTAGTGCCTTAACCCAGACGGGGGACACTTTACTCCCATTGAGCCACAAAGGCCGGGTTCGTGCTACGCTTACCCAATACCTGCCCGGCGGCTTCTGCCCCGATAGCATCGGATGATTTGGCCGCAGAGCCGCAGCCACCCACCGCCACAAAGAGCCGGTCTGGGAGCAGCGTGTCCAGATAGGGGTAGCCGTGGGCCGTATAGGTGACAACGCAGGGCCGAGTGGTATAAGAGCGGGCCGCCAGATCGGGGATGAGGCTGTGCAGGGCCAGGCGCAAATGTTCGCCGTCCACCGGGTCGCCTTCTGTGCGAAACCACGCTTGCAGATCGGCCAGGGAATGGGCATGACGTTCCGGCTCGTTGTTGCCGCCCAATTTAATATAGAATTTGCCGTCCGGGTAACGGATGGGGGGCAGCACATAAATACTCGCCAGTTGGGGGTCATCCAGCACCGGGCAGATGATTGTGGGCATGGCTGCCAGCCGTCGGGCTTCATTTTCGTTCACTTCGGCCAGGAGAATTGTGCGCAGTTTGGCTGTATACGCCAACCGCTTTCCCAGCAGCAGATTGTGGCAATTGGCAAAACCACCCGCGGCCACCAGCACTTTGTCCGCGCTGTAGCGGTTGGATTTGTCGGTCTGCACAGCCAGTCTGCCGCCATCTTCCGTAACGGATAGGGAAGTTTCCCGGATGATCTGCGCGCCCTGCTGATCGGCGATGGACAATTGGGCCTGCACCAGAGCGCGGGGGTTGATGTAGCCTGCTGCGCCCGTCTCCCACACGCCTGCAAAGCCGTCGGGGAAGTGCAAAAACGGGAAATGTCGGGTTAGTGCCGCGTCGTCGATTCCTGTGAATTCGGCGCCGAAAGCCGCACCGTTGGCGAGAAGTCGCCCTTCTTTGCCCAGCGTATCCCCGGCCCGCCACACCAAACCCAACCCGCCGCTTTTGACGTGAAAGTCGATCCCACTGCGTTGGGCAATCTCTGGATAGGCGGCAATCGAACGTTGCGCCCAGCTTGCCCACACCGGGTCGGCGTCGATAATACGGGTGATGCGGCCCTGGTCGTAGTGGCTGGCAAAGACGCCGTTGTGGGTGCGCCGCTCTGCCGGTTCCGCGGGGCCGATGACGCCCACCCGCGCGCCAGCCGCGCTGAGATAGCGGGCCGCAGCCGCGCCGATCATCCCTGCGCCGATAACGAGAATGTCGAAGTGTGAAGGCATAGAATTTTGCCGGTAATCTCCTACGCAGCCTTCGCAGCAAAAGTATCGATCTTACGGAAAAGGTCGGCGAAAATCGGGTTGCGGCGCACACCCGTGGCAATGCGTATCAGATGGCGGCTACGGTCGATACTCCACGTCACCTGTTCGGTCAAAATCGGGCTGTGTTCCAGAACCGAAGGCGTCCACTCGCTGTTCAGAAGCCAGGCAATAGGGGCCAAATCCCAAATTTCTTTTGACCAGCCAAAGTGGTCGGTGCTGTAGCCTTTGAAGGTCTCCACCAGAAAATCGCCAATCGCGCCCCGGCCCGCCACATATGCCTCCAACTCCGGCACTGTCGCCAGCAGGTGAGAAGCGACGGTGGCGCAGGGCAGCATCACAAAAGGCACGCCGCAGTCGTAGAGCAGGCGGGAGGCGTGCATGTCCTGGCGCAGGTTGAACTCCCGCGCTGTGGGCCAGAAAGTGGGGTGGCCGCCCAGCCAGACCAGGACGATGCGCTCGACGATGCGGGGTTCCAGCAGCAGAGCCGATGACACATTCGTCGGTGCGCCGATGGCGACCACATACAGCGGGTCGTCGTCAGGCGAGGCCATTGCCCGTTCCACCAAATCCGCCGCGGCGTCACTGCTCACAGGGCGGTCGGCTGCCTGCATAAATTCCGTGGAACCGCGCAGCACCGGGCCGTTGTACACGCCAGGCAGACGCTCCAGCAGTCGATGGATTTCGTCGTAGCTGCGCTCCATCCCGTCGCCCGGCCCGTCCGAACGGGCGTTGTGAAAGGGCGCGGCGTAGATGGCTTCCATCGCCAGCTTCTCCGGCGAGAGCAGCGCCCAGACCAGCGCAAACTGGTCGTCGATTTCGTTGTATGTATCCGTGTCCAGCACCATCCGCACAGGGCCGGTGGGCGCGGTCAGGCGGGCAATGCGCAATGGGTCGGGGATGTGTGGGAATGACATTCACAACTCCTGTCAAGAGTGTAGGTGCGGTTTGTAACCGCACATTCTTTGAGACCACCAATTGTGCGGTTACAAACCGCACCTACGATTATACTACGACTGCGCTGCCTGAATGAAAGCTCGCACAGCGTCGTGATCTTTGCGTCCTGGGCTGGCCTCCACGCCGCTGCTCACGTCCACGGCCCAGGGACGGACGGTGCGGATGGCCTGGGCCACATTGCCGGGGGTCAATCCGCCCGCCAGCATCAGCCGGGGATAGCGCTGGGCCAGTGCCGCGGCCACGTGCCAGTCAGCCTTTTTGCCCGTGCCGCCGTATTCCGCCGGGTCATAGGCGTCAATGAGCAGTTGGGGGCCATCATCCAAACCGCCGGGCGCAAAGCGGGACGCCGCGTCCAGTGCGCCTTCTGCGTCGGCGGGGCGGAGGGCTTTGAATGCTTTTCCCCTAAGCGCTTGCAGAAACGCCGGGGGTTCGTCCCCGTGCAGTTGGGCATAGTCCAAACCCGTCAAGGCCAAAATTTCCGTGATGTGTTCGACGGTTTCATTGACAAAGACGCCGATGAGGCGAGGGGGGAATTGCGAGTTGCGAGTTGCCGATTGAGAACGCTCGATCCAATCGCTGATCGCAATTCGCAACTCGCACACCTTCTCCGGCGCACTATAGCGGGGCGACTTGGGGTAGAGAATAAAGCCCAGATAATCGGCCCCAGCTTCCAGCGCAGCGCGTGCGTCGTCGAAATTGGTGATGCCACAGATTTTGACACGCATATCAGACATAGCCATTGGTCGTTCCTGTGGGCAGATGCAGTAGGAGATCGGTCAGACTGTGCAGACAGACGAAATCGGCGTTGACGGTTTCATCTGCGTGCCGACGGTCTCGATCGATGAGAAAAGGGGTCAACCCGGCGGCCATAGCCCCGCCACAGTCGTCGTCAATCCGATCCCCCACAAAGAGCGTTCGGTCAGCAGATGCGCCGACCCGCTTTAAGGCGACATAAAAAGGATCGGGGGCGGGTTTGCGTCCGTGGCCGTCGTCACCGGCAATAAGCACAGTGAAGCAGCGGGCGAGGCTGTGCTCGGCCAGAAAGCGCAGCGCGCCCTGGCGATCCCGCTGGGTGATGATCCCCAGCGGCAAATCAGTATTTGCCAATTGTGTCAGCAGAGGGCGAACGTCGTCAAAGAGGGGCGGCACAGGATTTGTGGCGAAATAGGACTCCATCCAAATCGGTACAGATGGATCGTCGATCTCCAGTTGCATAGCCACCCGTTCGTACAGGCGGCGAAACAGGTGGGGGTCTTCCCGGCCCGCGGCCATCAGTTGGGCCGTGTAGCTGTAGAACCACTGAATTTGCACGGCAAAGGCAGCGTCCACTACCGCGGGGCTGCGGGAATGGCCCCACGCAGCCAATTGTGCGGGCAGCAGGACGTGGCCGTGCTGTACAAGTGTGCCGTCCAGATCAAAGAGAATGGCGTCGATAGTCATTCTGGAAGAGTACTCGGAAAGGGAGAAGGGCGCAAGTTGCAGGGGGCAGGCGGCAAGGGAAAGGAGCCAGTCGGCCCTATCCAATCCCCAACATCCGTAACAGCCAAACAATGGCCGGTGCGATGGCAATGGCCGGGAGGAGATTGGCGACACGAATTTTTTTCAGGTCGAGAAGGGTCAAACCGATGCCCAGAATGAGGATTCCGCCGGTGGCCGTCAGTTCGATTACCCACGGCGTGTGACGGCTGACTTCGCCCAGAACGCCGCCGGCCAACATCGCCAGCCCCGCCAGCCCGCCCTGAACGACGCCGACAGTGGCAGCGCTCAACAGAACACCCGGCCCCAAACTGGCGGCAAAGGCAATCCCCGCAAAGCCGTCGAGCGTGGATTTGATGGCGAGGAGACTGTAGTCGCCGATGAGACCGTCCTGGATGCTGCCCAGAATTGTCATCGGTCCCACACAGAAGATCAGGCTGGTGGTGACAAAGGCCCGTGTGACGCTCCATCCGGCCACTTTGCCCTGGCCCAGCCGGTGTCCCCAACGATCTTCGGCCTTGCGCCCCAGCCAGTTCAGCCCGTCATCGATACGCAGCAGCTCACCCAAAATGCCGCCAATGAGAATGCTGAACATCGGAATCAGAATGTTGGCGCTGCCCAGCGCCATCTGCACGCCGATGACCAGTGTCAGCAGGCCCAGGCCGTGCATTACAGTCTCTTGGATTTTGGCGGGCAGCCGGTTGCCCAGCAGTGCGCCGACTGTGCCACCGATGAGGATAGCGACGATATTGATGAGTGTGCCTGTCATAGATTTTCCACAAGATTCCGCATCCGATGGGCGGTAGCGGAGAGGGTGGGCCAGTCGCGCAGCCAGGCGTTGTAGGCCAGATGATCCAGGCCGATGTGCAGGTAGCAGGCTTGCAAACGCTCGGCCAGCTTTTCCGGGGTGTAGCCCGCTTCCTGCCAGCGCTGTTCCAATGCGGAGCGCAGATAGGCGACATCAATTTTAGGATGCCAGGGCGCCCAAAACTCAAACCAGGCCAGATCGTAGAGGTGATCCCCATAGAGCGAGCAGCCCCAATCGAAGACGCCCCCAATGCGGCTCCCGTCCACCAGCACATTGCGGTCCACCAGCACATTGCGGTTCATCAGGTCGGCGTGGATCAGCGAACGCGGCGCGTTTCGATCCACCACATCGGCCAGTTGCCGAAGCCGCTCGAATCCCCAGTTGAAAGTGGCGTCGTCGTCCGGGGCGGTTGCCAAGAGCGCCCGCCAGCCGTGGGTGCGCCGGTTGGGTGTATCGTCTCCTACAAGCAACAGGTGATCCGACCAGTGAGCGCGGGACGCGCAGCCATCCCCATCCCAGCCGCCGAAACCGCTGCTGACAGACAGATCGCTCAGACGCAGAGCTTCCAGCGCATCCACCAGCACGGGGACGACAGATCGCCACTGGTCCGCGTCCAGGCTTTCCAGAGGGATGCCGTAGCAGCGGGTGGAGATGGCGTAGTAGCTGGCGAAGGCGCGCCCGACGGCCCGCACCTCCGGGATGGGCAAGCCCGGCGTGTGATAGGCGTAGGCCCGCTGATCCTTCACAAAGTCGTCCACATACGCGCCGAAGCGAACCACCAGTTCTTCGCCGCCCGCCCGAAAGCCAAAGCAGCGGGACCAGGCCCCCGCTCCGATCTCTTCGACTGCGGAAGACGCGGGATCGAACTCTTCCCGCAAAAACGTCAGCGCCTGTTTGTTATCGACTTGCAGACCGCCGGTTGTCCGGCTCATCGGTTTTCTCTCTTTAACTATAACGAAACCTGTGTTAGAATTGTCCTGCGTGTCTATTTTTTTCGGGAGAATCAGCAATGGCTACCCTATCCTACACCCAAGAAACGATGCCCAAATCGTCTGAGGAATTTCAGCGCCAATTGGCTGAGGCGATGGCTGCGTCCAATCCCATCGACGATCTGCTGGAGTTGGCCGCGGAGTTACGCGGGTTTGAAGAAAAGTACGAAATGGCGTCGGATGAGTTTTATCGGCGCTTTAAAACTGGTCAATTAGGAGACGACTTCGATTTCTTCGATTGGTCTTCGTGTTTTCGGATGTACACGAAGACCCGTCACGCCATTGAATCAGCGCTGATGCGAGCGGCGGTGTTGCCGACAGAGAATATCTCTGTACCCGCTAGCGCCCCAGTCGAAGAGCCAGTCCTCGCATGAGACTGAATGCGTATCTGGACAGGCTGGAAAATACGCTCCGCTATTGAGATTAATGACTTGCGGATTCGCCAGTTACGGGAAGACGCGTCGTTTCGCGCTCAAGTGCGCTTTTACGATGGCTCTCGTTTATTTTTATCAGAAGATTTGGAGCGCATAAACGAGCGAGAAATGCACCGAATTGAATTTACGTTTCATTATCAATCGGAAGATGGAGCGCTCATCTTTCGCTATGACGATACGGCTCATTATCCAGACTTACCCACATTCCCATTCCACAAGCATATACCGGATGGCGTCATTGCCGCCGAAGCGCCCGATTTGGCCGATGTGTTGCGGGAGATCGATACTATCCTCTACCCCACCGCATAGCGCTCTTATCCGTTAGAATCCGCTCAATCCGCCCCATCCGCGTTCCATTCCCCTATCTCCGCCCCGCCTTCACAAATGCGCTGACCTGCGCGCCCCGTTCGTTCTGGCGCAATTTACAGAAAGTCTCCCCCACCAAAATCGCATCGCAGCCCATCTCCGCCATCCGCCGCACATCGGCTGCGTCCCGGATGCCGCTTTCGCCAACGACAACTTTGCCCGCAGGAATCAGCGCACGCAGGCGAGCCGTATTTTCAATATCCACTTCAAAAGTCTTTAGGTTGCGGTTGTTGACACCGATAATCTGCGCGCCGGCGGCCAGCGCCCGTGCCAGTTCGGCCTCGTCGTGGACCTCCACCAGCACACCCATTCCCAGTTCACTGGAGAGTTTGTGCAGGCTGCGCAGGTCATTGTCCCCCAGCACTGAGACAATCAGCAGAATGGCATCGGCCCCAGCCATGCGCGCTTCGTAGACCTGATACTCGTGATAGATAAACTCTTTGCGCAGGATAGGAACTGGCAGATTTTTGGCCGCCATCCGCTCAGCGATGGCGGTGAGATAGGCCAGTTCGCCCTGGAAAAAGCGGGCGTCGGTGAGGCAGGAGATGGCCGCCGCGCCGTTGCGGGCGTAGGTTTCGGCGATGAGAGGCGGGTCCCAGTCGTGGGCGATCAGTCCTTTGGACGGGCTGGCCCGCTTCACTTCGGCGATGAGGCTGGCCCCAGCAGTGCGGGTGAGCGCCGCGACAAAGTCGATGGCGGGCGGCGACATACGGGCAAAGGCCTTCACCTGAGAAAGTGACATCACTTCCATCTGGCGGGGCACTTCCAGGCGCTTCCAGGCCATAATCTGGTCCAGCACTTCGCCTTTGTGTTTGGCAATGTTGAGTTGGGATGGTTTCAAAATATCACTTAGTTACCTTTAGAATCGTTGGTGATGGCGGATACTACGGTAGATCGAGAGGTGGAAGTACGATACGATTGTCCAGTTGATTCCCATTTCCCTTCACTCGCCACCGGTCACTGGTCTGCCAATTATAGATGCCTGTTTGCAAATAGTAGCGGCCTGCTGGCAGATCGGGTGGAATTTGGATGCGATGATACTCTATAAACTTATCTCCATTTCGCCAACTGTTGACTGCATAGTCAAGGTGATCGTCACCGGAAACGTATTCCGATGAAGGCGTCAATAATTGTAGAAAAATCGAAAGTGGCTCTGGTGAAGTCCGACCCCGATCGATTTGCCAGAGCAGTAATACTTCGTAGATATGCTCATCGGGTTGGGCGATGGTTTGCGTGCCAATCAACGTCAGTCCACCGTCAAAGGTTGCAGGACCTGTCTGCCATTGAAGAGATTGTATATCTGCACCACGGCCATAGGTCAGGGGTGGAATGGCCTCTTGTAAATGTATACTTACTTCAGCACTGTTTGCAGTATAAATATCGTAAGCCGGGACACCGTCAGGAAAGTTTGCCTTTGTTTTTTTGGTGGCATCTGGTAAAAGTGCCAGCAGCGCTGAAGAAATACGGGCATCTTCCTGGGCAGCGAGAAAACTGTCTGGGGAGATAGCGGCAGGAACATACCAAGAAAGAGATGCATTGCCTATCGGGACGGGCAGGCTGTGTTTGCCATAGAACCAACAAACTTCTGGGGCCTTCGTATTCTGAATATACTCTACTACCCACTGACTTAAGTCGTGAGCATACGGGGTTGAGATGCACGATCGACGATTGATTGGCAGGTCTCTGGCTACCTGGGACAGGCTGGAACGAAAGAAATATCGAGTATCTGAATTGTTGGGCCAATGGAGTGTAAAATCCATCACCTGCGTCAATCCTCCCCAAGTAAATAGGCCAGCTACCAGTGTCAACAGTAGTGATCTTGTGGGAACTCTTTGCAACGATATCACTGATCCACTTACACCTACGCCAATCAGAAGATATGTTGGCGGAAGACTGACCACACTGCGTAGATAATTTGGACCGCCGACTGCTAACGCTGCTGGCAGTAATCCGAGAACTAGCCATAAAAGTAAGAAGCGGTAGCTTTCTGTTCGCCATCGCCAAACTGCTATTCCAAGCCCAATATAGAAGAAGACGGCAAATCCCAAGGGGAGCAGGGGTTGATTCGGAATATTGTACAGGCCGAATTGGTCACCGCGTATACTAAAGCTGCCCAGGACTGATAGTAGATTCTGTATTAATGGCCCTGGATGTCCAGCGGTGGCCTGGGAGAGCAATGGGGAGAGTTGCTCGACTCTCTCTCTGGATTCTGGCTGCCTTGCAATGGCAATAGATATGGGTAACAGTGCCAATATCGTGCTGATTAGCCATGCCAAAATGAGTGAACCGCGCTGCCGTGTCAGGGCCGGTTTCAGGATAAGTAGGGTTGCCCAGAAGATGACACAAACCAGTGGCATCATCCAGCCAGCCAAATATGCGTATGCGCTGGCCGCCGTCACTATGCCTGCACTAATAGCCACCCATATCCTATTATTTGCAATGAGACCGCGCCAAAAAAGATACACAGCCGCAGTCACTAGTGGCGGGACTAGGACGGCGCGCAGAGCCAAGCTCGACATGACCAGCGGCCAGAAGGCTATTGCTACGGAGATACCGGCCACTAGACCAACGAGGCGGCTGTACAATTGTTTTCCTATTGCAGCCGTCAATATTACTGTCAGTATTCCGCAAGCCACAGAGAGGAAGCGCATTCCCCATAGGTTGTGGCCTATTACTGTTAAGGGGATAGCCTGCAGGTAGGCCATCATCGGCTCGCGACCTTTAAAGCCTTCCAAGTAGTAGTATAGTTTCCAGTCACCTGCAAGCACTTCATACCCGTGCAGTGTTTCAGTAACCTCGTCATGCTGAATGCCGCCGGGAACTGTCTCAATAAAGCTGATCCGTAACCACCAAGCCAATAGTACCGTGATCAGGAGACCCCAACGGTATACCCGGGTATTAATGTGCAAGGACTTCATGGTGTCTATAATCCTTTGTTCGCAGCGTACCCTTGCGTCTTCTTAATGAACATTTCCAACTTGGCCAACGCCGCGCCGCTGTCGATGCTTTCGGTGGCCTCGGCCAGGCCAGCTTTCCAGTCGCCGCATTCGGTGCTGAGAGCAGCCGCGGCGTTGAGGAGGACCGCATCCCGCTTCGGCCCGCGCACTTCGCCGCTGAGAATGCCGCGCAGGATGGCCGCATTGGTTGCGCCATCGCCGCCCTGCATATCGGCCAGGGTAGCGCGGGACAGCCCCAATTCGGCGGGGTCGAAGGTCGTCGTCGTGACCGCGCCGTTGTGCAGATGACTGACACGGCTGACACCCGTGGGGGTCAGTTCATCCAGCCCCGCGCCGGTCTCGTAATAGCCGTGGACGACGTAAGCGGCCTTGACGCCCATATTGCCCAGCACACGGGCCATCACTTCGGTCAGTTCCGGCGCAAAGACGCCCACCAGCATATTTGTGGGCGAGGCCGGGTTGGTCAGCGGGCCGAGAATGTTGAAGATTGTCCGCGTCTGGATTTCCCGCCGGGGACCGATGGCGTGGCGCATGGCCGGGTGGTAGGAGGGGGCGAAGAGGAAGGCGATCCCCACCTCTTCGATACACTCCGCCACCTGTTCCGGCGTCGTTTGCAGTGTCGCGCCCAACGCTTCCAGCACATCCGCGCTGCCCGCGCGCCGGTTGGAGCGGTTGCCGTGCTTGGCAACTTTCACGCCGTGGCCCGCTATGACAAAGG